>Ga0153956_1000045_pt1 | contig 165625 bp, 160 predicted proteins | sample TSFL040MetaG_FD_104704 | JGI IMG/M metagenome (GOLD analysis project Ga0153956, IMG submission 104704) | Attine ant fungus gardens microbial communities from Florida, USA - TSFL040 MetaG | ecosystem: Host-associated > Fungi > Mycelium > Unclassified | place: USA: Florida, Wekiwa Springs... | reverse complement strand
GAACCCCGCTCACAGGCCCGTGACGCGTGGACACACGGCGCACAAACGCACAAACCCCCGCGATCCCGCTCCACACAGTCGATCCCGCGCCGTCCGCGTGCCCACCAACTGCGGAACCCGGGCGGACGGTGTCGCCGCGAGTCTGGTCGCGGTCGCGGCGTATCTCGAGCGCCGCGACCGGAGGCCTGCCGCGCAGATTTGCGGTCGGCCTCGTTGAGCCTCCGCCAGGGAGTGCCGCGTTGGGGTGCTTGCGCGAACGCCGAGCACCTGGCGGGGCTCGGCTGCCGGCGGTACCTCGACCATGCGTCTGAGCCGGGCTCAGGACGCGGCGGCGATGTGCGGTCGTGCCGCTGTCGTCGCTGCGAGGCGGAGGGCGTCGACGAGCACGGCGGCGCGTGCCTCGTGCTCGGCGTTCCAGGCGAGCGCGACGCGGGTCGGGGCAACGCCGGCGAGTGGGCGCAGGACGACGCCGTCCCAGGGGTGGAAGTCCTCGCAGGCCGGCGCGTAGCTCCAGCCGGCGCCGTCGGCGACCAGCGCCAGCGCCTCGTGCATCGAGTCGGCCGTCGCGCCCGGCGTGAGCGGGACGCCCTGCGCGCGGAAGATCAGCTCGAGGTCCCGCCACCAGACCTCGGCGAGCGGTGGCACGACGAGCGGCTGCCCGCGCAGCGCCTCGAGCCCGACCGCGCGCGAGCGGGCGGCGGGATGGCCGGCGCGCAGCGCGACGTGCGGCCGGGTCGAGCCGAGCACGACGTGGCGCAGCTCGCTCGGCGGCACGATCGGCAGCGGCCCGATCATCGCGTCGACGCGGGCCTTCAGCGGCAGGAAGCCCTCGGCGAGGTCGTGGCGGCGGACGACGACCGACTCGCCGGCGGCGGCGAGCGTGCGCTTGAGGTCGCCGAGCCAGCGATGGCCGACCGACGTCTGCAGGCCGAGCGTCGGCGCGCGGGCGGCGAGCGAGCGCGCCTGCGTGACGCCGCGGTCGATCGCCCGCAGCGCGTCGTCGGCGCCCGCGAGCAGCGAGCGGCCGGCGCAGGTCAGCTCCGCCGTCCTGCGCGTGCGCTTGACGAGCGGCACGCCGATCAGCGCCTCCAGATCGGCGATCAGGCGCGACAGCGTGGTTCGCGTGACGCCGAGCGTCAGCGCCGCGCGCGTGATCTGCGGATCGCGCGCGAGCGCAAGCAGGGCGCTGAGATGACGCAGCTCGATCGCCGAGGCGATCGGGCCGGTCGTTGACCGACGACCGGAGCCTTCCACCAGAGCCGACAGTTATACGACTCGACGGCCGCCCGCGTCGAGTGTTTTCATTCGGACATCGTCCTTTGGCTCGTTGCCGCTCGGCTCAGCCGGCCAGCCGGCGCACGGCGCTGGCGGCCAGCCGCCTGCCGTGCGCGTCCAGCGCCTCGGCCTGGACGTAGCGCGCGCCGCGGCGCGCGACGGTCAGCGCCGTGTCGAGGTCCTTCCAGCGGCTCTGGCCGACCGTCCGCAGGCGGTCGCGCGAGCGGCCGGCGCGCAGGCGCCAGCGCGCGACCGCGGTCGAGCCGTTCCAGCTCATGTGCGCGCGGATCCGCGCGCCGTCGCGCACGGCGCTGAGGGCCGGCTTCGCCGCCGGTGTGCCGTGCCAGACGAACTTGAAGGCGCGGTAGGTGTCCTCGCCCTTGGGCACGCGCGCGTCGAACAGCAACCGCCCGCCGGGGCTGAACTCGCTGAAGACGCCCGCCGAGCCCCAGCCGACGAACATGTCGCCGTTCGGCAGCTTCTGGCCGTTGCCCTGCGTGCCGCCGCCGACGCCGTCGGGATGCTTGTACTGGCGCACCAGCTTCGCCGTCTTGGCCTTCGGGTCGAGCTTGATCTCGACGACGCGCGAGTAGTCGCGCGGGGCCGGCGCGCCGTGATCGCCGAAGCCGTTGTCGAAGATGCTCAGCTCGTTCGCGCCGAGCGAGCGGACGTCGTGCTGCCAGGCGGTCTGGACGCCGGGGCCGAGCTCGAAGTCGCTCAGCTTGCCGCCGAGCGTCCACAGCAGCTTGCCGGTGTGGCGCTGGATCTTGTAGATCGCCCAGGTGTGGCGCGCCGAGACGAGGATGTTGCCGTCGCCGTCGAGGTCTGCCGCGTTGATGTGGAAGTACTCGAAGTGCGCCGCCGAGCGCGTCCCCTGCGGCTCGTAGGTGGCGGAGACCGGCACGTCCGGCAGGCTGTGCCAGTCGGTCACGACCCTGCCGGTCTTGACGTCGATCTCCTGCAGCACGCCCTCGGTCAGCTGCCGGCCGCGGTACGTGCGGTCGTGGTAGGCGAGCATCAGCGCCGTCCCCTGCGGCGTCAGCTTGAACTCGTGGAAGTCGGCCTCCAGGCCGCCGGTCGTGTGGACCGTGGCGATCCGGCGGTAGTGCGTGTCCATGATCACGCCGTAGCCATGGCCGCTGCCGTTGACGAGCCGGCCGTACCAGTACGTCAGCACCGGCTTGCCCTCGTAGGTCTGGACCTCGAAGTCCTGCGCGACGTCATGCCCGCCGTTGGGCTTGAAGTAGCGCACGCGGCCCTTGCCGTCGACGATCTCCAGGCCGTGCTGGGCGCCGGGCGGCAGCGTGTGGCCGAAGACCTTCTTCGGCGCGACGAACATCAGCCCGGGCGCCTGGCCGGGCTTCGAGCTGCGGATCTCGATCCGCGGCGGGCGCAGGCTCGCGCCGGCGGCGGACGCCGGGGCGGCGGCGGGCGTGGCGGTCGGCGTTGGCGTCGGCGAGGGCGCCGGCGTCGTGCCGGGGGAGCCGATCGCGCTGTGCCCGCTCGGTGCCGTGAGCGTGATCCAGGTCGAGAAGGCGACCACCACGACGACCAGCACGGTGCACGCCGCTGCGAACTGACGAGGACCTCGCATGAGCGAGCGTTCGAAGATAGCCGTCCGCGCCGTGAACGGCATTCGCCGCCGCCGCGTCGCGTCGCGTCACTAGGCTCGGGCGGATGCGTCTCCCCACCGCTCCGATCGCCGCCGGCTCGCTCGTCGGCGGCTACCTGATCGCCCGCGAGACGGGCAAGCGGCCGCTCGGCGGCGCCGCACTGGCCGCCGGCGGCGTCGTCTGCGCCCGCCGCTGGCGCCGCGCTGCCGGCACGCCGGCCGCGGCCGGCCTGCTCGCCGTCTACCTCGGCGGCTTCGGCGCCTCGCACCCGCTCGCCAAGAGGATCGGCGCCTGGCCGTCCGTGCTCGCCGTCGCGGGCGTCAGCGCGCTGGCCTCGTTCGCGGTCGCCGACCGCCGCGCGGCGGCCGCGCAAGCCTGAGCCAGCGGTCTCGGGGGCCTGCGCGCCGTCCTGTGCGCGAGCCGGCGGCGTCGCCTGTGTGATAAGCACGGCTCGCGGCCGCGCCGCGGCACCTGCGCCGAGCGCTGCTGCTCGTCGGCGCGGCGCTCGCGTGCACGCTGGCGCTCTCGCCCGCGGCCGCGCACGCGCAGGCTCCCGCGACCGGCTGCAACTACGCCGACGCCGGCAGCGGCCCGCTGGCCGACACGATCTGCTGGCTGGACCTGAGCGGCTACGACGACGTCATCGCGCGCGCTCCCCTCGGCCAGGACTTCACGCTCGCGCTGCCGGGCGGCTACAGCGTGCACTTCAACGTCCACACCGAGACGGTCGCCGGCGCGCCGAGCGTGTCGACGACGGCGCTGCCCAACTACGGCCAGTCGCTGATCGGCAACGCGGTCTACACGCACATCGCCGGCAAGCCGGCGATCTACGCGAACGGCGGCCCCGCCAGCGCCGCGAAGGTCACGCTGCGCAACATCGCCGTGACCAACGTCGCGGGTGACGCGGTCAGCGGCTACTCGCTGCTGTCGGCCGACGCCGAGGCCACCGCCTCCGACGAGGAGATCGACTGGACGTCCGACCAGCCGATCGACCTCGTGGCTGCCCTGCCCGGCACCGGCGCCGGCCTGCAGAACGGCTGTCAGGACACGGCGACCGGGCTCGGCACGACGGCGGTGCAGTGCAGCGGCGCGCGGGCGCCCGGCCCCGGGCAGACCTACGGCAGCCTCGTCGTCAAGTCCAATGGCGTGAAGACGTTCACGGCGACGGCGACGTCGCCGGACGCCGCCAGCGGCAAGGCCACGCGCGCGATCAGCGTGCGCGGGCGCGCGCCCAAGCCGGGCGGCGTGACCGGCTGAGCTCCCGCGCGGTCCGGGCGCCCTGCCCGGGCCGCGCCGGCGGCTACTCTCGTGTGCCGGCGCCGCGCGTCGCGTGGCCGGCGCCGTCACACGGCTTGCTCTACCGACTGCTCTTCCGACTGGCGCTGACGCGCATCGACGCCGAGCGCGCGCACGCGCTGGCGGTCCGCTCGCTGCGCCGCGCGCTCGCCGTCCCCGGCGCCCGGCCGCTCGTCGCGCGCTGGTCGCGGCCGGCGCCCGCGCTCGCCGTCGACGCGCTCGGCACGCGCTTCGCCAGCCCGCTCGGCGTCGCCGCCGGCCTGGACAAGGACGGCGAGTGGTTCGACGAGCTTGGGGCGCTCGGCTTCGGCTTCGTCGAGGTCGGGACCGTGACGGCGATCCCGCAGGCCGGCAATCCGCCGCCGCGCGTCTGGCGGCTCGTCGACGACCGCGCGCTGCTGAACGCGATGGGCTTCCCGAACGCCGGCGCGGCGGTCGTCGCGCGGCGGCTGCGCCGGCGCTCCGGGCGCACGGTGGTCGCGGCGAACGTCGGCAAGTCCAAGCGCGCGCCGCTCGACGCCGCCGGCCCGGACTACCGCGCCTCGGTGCGAGCGGTCGCGCCGGAGGCGGCCTTCGTCGTGCTCAACGTCAGCTCGCCGAACACGCCCGGGCTGCGCGAGATGCAGGGCCGCGAGCGGCTTGCCGCGCTGGTCGCCGACGTGCGCGGCGAGCTGGACGCGATCGGCGTCGCGCGGCCGCTGCTCGTGAAGATCGCGCCGGACCTGAGCGACGAGCAGGTCGACGAGCTCGCCGACCTCGCGCTCGAGCTGCGGCTCGACGGGCTGATCGCGACCAACACGACGCTCTCGCGCGAGGGCCTGCGCACGGACCCGGCGCTCTGGCGCGACCGGCCCGGCGGCGTCTCCGGCGCGCCGCTGCGCCCGCGCTCGCTGGAGCTGCTGCGGCGCCTGCACGCGCGCGTCGGCGGCCGGCTCGTGCTGATCTCGGTCGGCGGCGTCGAGTCCGCCGACGACGTCTGGCAGCGGATCCGCGCCGGCGCGACGCTCGTGCAGGCGCAGACCGGCTTCATCTACGGCGGCCCGGGCTGGCCGCGCGCGATCAACCGCGGCCTCGCCGAGCTGGCCCGCCGCGACGGCTTCGCGTCGGTCCAGGACGCGATCGGCCGCTAGTGCGTCGCGGCGAGCTGGCGGGAGAGCGCGCGGTGCAGCTCGCTGCTGCGGTGGTTGAGGCCGGTGATCTCGACCGCGACGCCGTGGCGGGCGTAGTGGCGCTCGATCGCGTCGAGCGCCGCGACCGCTGAGGCGTCCCAGACGTGCGCCCTGGACAGGTCGACGATCACGTTCGGCGGGTCGCCGGCGAAGTCGAAGGCGTCGATCAGCTCCTGGTCTGAGGCGAAGAACAGCTCGCCCGTCACCGAGTAGAAGCAGCTGCTGCCGTCGGGGTCGACGACGCGCTCGACCTCGACGAGGTGCGCGACGCGGCGCGCGAAGACGGCCATCGCGGTCAGCACGCCGAGCCCGACGCCGACGGCGAGGTTGTTGGTGGCGACCGTGCCGGCGACCGTCGCGAGCATCGTCGCCGTCTCGCCCTTGGGCATGCGGCGCAGCGTGGCCGGGGCGATGCTGTGCCAGTCGAAGGTCGAGACCGAGACGAGGATCATCACGGCGACGAGCGCCGCCATCGGGATCACGGCGACGACGGGCGCGAGCCCGACGACGAGGATCAGCAGGAACAGGCCGGCGCAGAACGTCGACAGGCGCGTGCGCGCGCCGGACGCGCGCACGTTGATCATCGTCTGGCCGATCATCGCGCAGCCCGGCATGCCGCCGAAGAGGCCGGTGACGACGTTCGCGATGCCCTGCCCGCGCGCCTCGCGGGCCTTGTCCGAGGGCGTCTCGGTGATGTCGTCGACGAGCCTGGCGGTCATCAGCGTCTCCAGCAGGCCGACGAACGCGAGCGTGATCGAGTACGGCGCGACGATCGCCAGCGTGTGCAGCGAGAGCGGGACGCTCGGCAGCCCGAGCACCGGCAGCGAGTCGGGCAGCTTGCCCTCGTCGCCGACGGTCGGGACGTGGATGCCGGCGACGACGCTGACGACCGTCAGCACGACGATCGCGATCAGCGGCGCCGGGATCGCCTTCGTCACCCGCGGCACGGCGTAGATCAGCGCCAGGCCGGCGGCGACCATCGCGTAGCCGGCCGCGCCGCCGTCGGTCAGGTGCGGGACCTGGGCGATGAAGATCAGGATCGCGAGCGCGTTGACGAAGCCGGTCATCACCGAGCGCGGCACGAAGCGCATCAGCTTCGGGATCCCGATCGCGCCGAGGACGATCTGGACGGCGCCGGCGAGGATCGTCGCGGCGAGCAGGTACTGCACGCCGTGCGCCTTGACGAGGCCGACGACGACGAGCGCCATCGCGCCGGTCGCCGCCGAGATCATCGCGGGGCGCCCGCCGACGATCGCGATCGTGACCGCCATCGTGAACGAGGCGAAGAGGCCGAGGCGCGGGTCGACGCCGGCGATGATCGAGAACGAGATCGCCTCGGGGATCAGCGCGAGCGCCACCGCGGCGGCGGCGAGCAGCTCGATGCGGAGGCGGGACGGCGGCGGCAGCTGGGGTCTCGAGGACAGGGAGAGCGTGGGGATCTTCATGAAGGCGAGCGCGTACGTTACGAGGGGGGCGTTCGGCCAGTGACGCGGTAGTGCGTGGCGCGAGCGGGGTATCCAGAGGGCATGAGCGACATGGCGCTGCGCATCGAGCGGGTCGAGGACTGGTTGGGGCAGACCGTCGTCGATCCCGACGGCGAGAAGATCGGCAAGCTCGAGGACATCGTCTTCGCCGCCGACGGGACGCCGCTGTTCGGCGCCGTCTCGACCGGGCTGTTCGGGCGCCATCGTAGCCTCGTGCCGATCGGCGACGCGGGCCTGGCGCCCGACCACGTCACGGTCCGCCATCCGAAGTCGCGCGTCAAGGACGCGCCGCGGCTGGACGACATGGGCGAGATGTCCGGCAGCGTCGAGGACGCCGTCGACGCGCACTACAACCTGCCGTCGACGCGCGACGGGCGCGCCGATCCCGGTTACACGACGGGCAGCGAGCGGCTCGAGCTGGCGCGGCGCGCGGACGCAGCGGGCCAGCGCGCGAACGAGCTCGAGGCGCTGGCCGAGGAGCGCCGCGTCGCCGCGCGCGAGGCGAACGCCGACCTGCGCGCCGCGCGCGCTCGCGCCGACGAGCTGAACGCCGCCCACGAGGAGGCGGTCCGCGAGGCGCGCGAGGCGCGCGCCGAGCAGGCGCTGCTGGACCCCAACCTGCCCGACCCCGAGCCGGAGCCGGAGCTGCGCGAGCCGGACGACGTCGGACCGGGCGACGACGCGCAGTGAGCCCGGATCACGGGAAGCCGGCGGCGCGCAGCTCGAGCAGGGTGACCATCAGCGTGTGCGGCGCCGCGCCCAACGCGCGAAAGCCGAAGCGCTCGTAGAAGCGAGCCGCGTCGTCGTCGACGGCGTGGACCACGACCGCGCGAACGGCCAGCTGCTCGGAGGCGACCGCCACCCGTCGCAGCGCGTCGCGCAGCAGCGTGGCACCGAGCCCGCGACCCTGGTGCCGGCGATCGACGGCGAGTCGTGCCAGGATCGCGACCGGAATCGGGTAGTGGCGCGACATGCCCCTGCGCGTCTGCTCCGTCGCCGCGTCTCGCTCGAGCTCGCCCGCGAGCAGCGCGGAGTAGCCGATCACCGCGCCGGTGTCGGCGACGACGAAGACGCGGGCCGCGTCACGTCGCTCGCTCTGCCCGGCGGAGCGGACGAGCCAGCGGTCCAGCGCCGCGTTGCCGCAGGCGAACGCCGACGGGTCGTGGCGTGCCGGGTCGTAGCGCTCGGCGGTCGCCGGCGGCGGGCTCACGTCCTCGTGCGGAGCTCGACGAGCCGTGCGACCGTGTCGTCGTCGACCGTCTCGAGCGCATCGAGGAAGCGGATCGCCTCCTGCTCGGTCAACGCGATCCGCCGCTGGTCGGCGAGCACGTCGGCCGCGCGGTCGGCCGCGGCGCGCCGGATGAAGCCGCTCAGCGACTCGCCGACCGCGACCGCGGCGGCCTGGTCGAGCGAGCGCTCCTCCTCGCTGAGCCGCAGCTCCAGCCGTTGCGTGCGCATGGCGCCAGTATACGTACGTTGTACGGGCGTCAGGTCTTCTTGCCGGGGTTCATCAGCCCCTTCGGGTCGATCGCGCGCTTGATCGTGCGGTGCAGCGCGAGCGTCGCCGGCGTCCACTGCGCGCCGAGCTGGCCGCGCTTGACCCAGCCGACGCCGTGCTCGCCGGAGATCGTGCCGCCGAGCTCGGCGGCGGTGCGGAAGAGCTCCGCCGCGGCGGCGACGGCGCGCTCGACCTGGTCGCCGTCGCGCGCGTCGATCATGAAGGTCGAGTGGAGGTTGCCGTCGCCGGCGTGGCCCCAGCTGCAGGCCGGCAGGCCGTGCCGCTCGCCGATCGCCAGCGTCGCCTCGATCGCCTCCGCGAGCCGGTCCAGCGGCACGCCGATGTCCTCGGACACCTTGCCGCCATGCGCGGCGGTGACGGCGATCGAGACGCCGTCGCGCCAGCGCCACAGCGCCGCCTGCTCGCGCGCCGTCGCCGGCGCGTGGACGGCCAGCGCCCCGTCGCCCAGCGCCTCGTGCAGCTGCGCCGCCAGCGCGGCCGTCTCGGACGCGCTGCCGTCGGCCTCGGTCAGCACGACGAAGGCGGCGCCGTCGGGGACGCCGAACGGGTAGGCGTCGCGGGCGGCGGCGAGCGCGCCGGCGTCCAGGTACTCGAGCGCGGCCGGCAGCAGCCCGCTGCCGAGCACCGTCTCGACCGCGGCGACGCCGGCGCGGATGCTCTCGTAGAAGCCGATCACCGGCGCGGTCGCCTCCGGCGCCGGCGTCAGCCGCAGCCAGGCGGCGGTGACGATGCCGAGCGTGCCCTCGGAGCCGATCAGCAGCGAGCCGAGGTCGTAGCCGGCGACGTCCTTGCGCAGCGGGCCGCCGACGCGGATCACCTCGCCGGGCGGGATCACGGCCTCCAGCCCGGTCACCCAGCGGCCGGTCACGCCGTACTTGAAGGCGTGCGGGCCGCCGGCGTTGGTCGCGATGTTGCCGCCCAGCTGCGACTGCTCGGCGGCGCCCGGGTCGGGCGGGAAGACGAGCCCGCTCTCGCGCGCGATCCGGCGCAGCTCGCTGGTGCGCAGGCCGCTCTCGGCGTGCATGCGCCAGAGCAGCGGGTCGAAGCTGCGCACGCGCGTCATCCGCGCGAGGTCGACGACGACGCCGCCGCTGACCGGGACGGCGCCGCCGGCGAAGCCGCTGCCGCCGCCGCGCGGGACGATCGCGACGTCGTGCGCGTAGCAGTGGGCGACGACGGCCGCGACCTGCTCGACGTCGGCCGGCAGGACGACGGCGTCCGGCCGGCCGGAGAGCGCCTGCGCCTCGGTCGCGTCGCGGCCGAAGCGGGGGTCGGCGGCGTCGGCGATCCCGGCGTCGCCGACGAGCCGGCGGAGCTCGCGTTCCAGCATCGCCCGCTGACGATACGGTGAAGTCGATGCTGGGGAGGGAGGTTGCGGCGCTCGCGGTCGTCGCGGCGTGCGCCGTCGCGCTGCTGCCGGCGGCGGCGCGCGCGGACTGCTCGTCGGCGGCCGGCGACGCCGGGCCGTGCGACGCGCGCCGGCCCGATCCGGCGATCGTCGCGACGCCGTCCGCGCCGCGCGCGGGCACGACCGTGCTGCTGCGCGCCGACTCGCCCGGCCGCGGCGTCCGCTACGACTGGGATCTCGACGGCGACGGCGCGTTCGACGACGCGAGCGGCGCGACGGCGAGCGTCACGCCTGCCGCGGCGCCGTCGCTGCGCGTCAGCGTGCGCGCGACCGACGAGGACGGCCGCGTCGGCGTCGACGCGCGCACGATCGCGGTGCACGACGAGGACGTCGCGCCGATCGCCGACGTGACGGTGACGCCGCCGTCGCCGGTGTCCGGGGTCGTCGGCATCTGGACCGACGCGCGCGACGCGGACGGCGGCGCCGAGACGGTCGCGGTCGACGCCGACGGCGACGGCAGCTACGAGGTCGGCGACGTGCTCGCGCCCGGCGATCCGACGACCGTCTATCACGAGACGCGCGACACGCCGGCCGGGCGCCGCACGCTGCGCGTGCGCGTCAGCGACGCGGACGGCATGAGCTCCGAGGCCGCCGTCGACGTGCAGGTGCACGGCGTCGACCTGCCGCCGCTGGTCTCGCTCGGCGTCGCGCCGGCGGCGCCGGCGGTCGGCGCGCCGGTGACGCTCAGCGCGCTCGGCGACGACCCGGACGGCGAGTCGCTCGTGCTCGCCTTCGACCTCGACGGCGAGGGCACGTGCGAGACGCCGGGCGGCCTCGACGGCAGCGCGACGACGCGCTTCGCCGCTGCCGGCGATCCCGTCGTCGGGCTCTGCGCGCAGGACGACGGCGGCGGCGCGATCGTGCTGCGCCGGTCGATCGCCGTCGGGCCGCAGCCGTTCGCGGTCGACGTCGCGCTGCCGGCGGGCGTGCTGCGGCCGTCGCTGCCGGTGGCGCTGCGCGCGAGCGGCGCGGCGGGGCTGAGCTATGCCTGGGACCTGGACGACGACGGCGCCTTCGACGACGCGAGCGGCGCGGCGGCGGCGCCGGTCTACGCCGACGCCGGCGCGCACGTCGTCCGGCTGCGGGCGAGCGACGGCGCCGGGCGCACGCGCGTGCTGACGCGCACGCTGCTGATCGTGCCCGACCGCGGGCTCGCTCCGGCCGTGACCGCGCTGACGGTCCCGGACGCGATCCCGGTCGGCAGCGCGGTGTCGCTGAGCGCGGCGGGCGCGGACCCGGACGGCGGCCCGGTCACGCTCGCCTGGGACCTCGACGGCGACGGCGCGTTCGACGACGCCGTCGGCGACGAGGCGGTCTGGACGTTCGCGAGCGCCGATCCGGTGACGATCGGCGTCCGCGCGACCGACGCGACGGGCGCGAGCGCGACGCGCACGCTGTCGATCACGCCGACCGCGGCCGCGCTCGCGCCGAACACCACGCTGGCGGTCGACGGCGACCTCGTCGCGGGGCGGCCGACGACGCTGCGGGCGCTGGCGGTCGACGCCGCCGCGAGCCCGATGACGCCGCCCGCGCTGGCGGGTGACCACGGTGTGGGCGGGCCGCCGCTGGCCGCGGTCGGCGACCTTGGCGTCGGTGGGCCGGCGATGCGGCTGGCCGCGACCGGCGCGGCGGTCGCGTACGCCTGGGATCTGGACGGCGACGGCGCGTTCGACGACGCGACCGGCGCGACCGCGAGCCTGACGCCGGTCGCCGGCGAGAACCGCGTCGCGCTGCGCGCGCTCGGGCCGGGAGGCGCGAGCACGACGATCGAGCGGACGCTGACCGCGGGCGGCCCGGCGCCCGACCCGACCTTCACGCTCTCGCAGCCCACCCCGCCGGTCGGCGCGGAGCTGACGCTGACCGCCGCGGCCAGACCGCAGGCGGGCGGCGCCGGCGTGGGCGCGGCGGGATCGCGGGCGGATCGCGGTGGGGCGGGCGCGGCGGCCGGCCTGACGTTCGCGTGGGATCTCGACGGCGACGGGGCGTTCGACGACGCGACCGGCGCGGTCGCGCACGCGAGCTTTGCGACGGCGGGTGCGCAGGCGGTCGGGCTTCGGGTGCTCGACGGTGACGGCGACGCGGCGATCTCCTACCGGACGGTCGACGTGGGCGGTGCGGCCACGCCGACGCCGACCGCCACGCCCACGCCGACCGCGACCGCGACCGCGACGCCGAGCGTCACGCCGACGCCGACCGGCACGCCGACCGCGACCGCGACGCCGAGCGTCACGCCGACGCCGACCGGGACGCCGACGCCGATCGCGACGCCGATCGCGACCCCGACCCCGACACCGACCACGTCGCCGAGCCCGACGCCCGCCGGCGATGGCGCGGGCCTGACGCCCGCGCCCGGGGCGACCGCGACGCCCGCCGCCAGTGCGACGCCGCGCGCGACCGCGACGCCACGGGCCACGGCGACGCCGCGCGCCGGTGCCGGCCCGCGGCTGCGGCTCTCGATCCCGTCGCTGTGCGCGCCGCGCCAAGCTCCCGCGCACGCTCGCGCGCGCCACGCGGACGCTGCGCGCCGGCGTCCGCACGACGCTCGCCCTCGCTCCCAGCGCGACGACGCGCCGCGCTCTCGCCCGCGCGCGCTCCCCGCTGCGCCTGCAGCTGAGCGTCACCGCGCGCGACGCCGCCGGCCGCGTCACGCGCGTCCGGCGCACGATCGTCGCGCGCCGCTAGCGCCGGAGCCCGCTACGGCCCGGCGCCCCGCAGGCGATCGGCGGGCACGCGCCGCCGACGCTGCCGAGCGGCCGCGGACGAGCTCGCCGCGGGATACGAGGTCAGGAGTGCGAGCGACGCTGGTGGGCGTGGTCGCGCGGCATCCACGTGCAGGGGTCGCGCAGCCGGCGGATCGTCGCCGGCGGGGGGCGCCGTCCGCCCTCCCAGGTGCGCGCATGCCGGCCAGCCGCCGTACGTCGCCTGCCTGCCTGGTGTCGATGATCGTCGATGGCCGTCGAGGGTCGGATGAAATTCGGGCCGCGAACGTTCGCGATGCCCTCCTTATCGGTCTGGGGGTAGGTGAGCTTGAGCACATGCAATGACCGGCGCGGCGGGTTCGCGGCGCCGTGGCGGACGCGGTCGTCCGCATGGCGCGCCGCCGCTCGTCCGGAGCGGGTCGGCGGCGGCCGAGTCGCACGGCTCGCACGGCGCCGCGCACGAGCCGCCTGACGGCGTCGGCGGCGCGAATCTCCCAGCGCCGCGGCGAAGCTCGCGGCCGCCGCCCGGGCGCTCGTGCGCGCAGTAGCGTCGAGCGTCGATGACCGGTCGCGCGGGTGACGTCATGGAGCGCTTCCGGACGGCTGCCCGGCGATCGACGACTCCTGGTCGGGAGCCGGCGGGCGAGCGCCTTCCCCTGTGCGCTCGTCCTCCGAGCGGGCCGCGGCCGACGGCGGCGCGCAGGACGCGCGCAGGCCGCGCGGCACGCCGGCCGCTGCGCCCCGCCGCCGTTCCCGTCCACCACCCGCGGCGGCGGGGCGCGCTCCCGAGCGGCGCGCGGCGATGATCGCGCTGCGCGCACGCGGCTGTCGGGCGCTGGTCGCGCTGGCGCTCGCGCTGACGGCGGCCGGCGCGAGCTCCGCGCGGGCGGCCGATCGCTGCCGAACGGCGCCGGGAGCGTCCGCGATCGACCAGTACTGCGAAGTGCTGCCGACGGTCGGCGGCGGCGATGGCGCCGGCCGCCCGCTCGCGGACGCGCTGCCGCGCAGCGAGGTCGTCCGGCTGCGCGGCGGCGACGGCGCGGCGCTGCTCGCGCTCGCGGCCGCGGCGCCGCGCTCCGCGCTCCAGTCCCCGCGTCGGCCGTCGCGCTCGCCGCGACGCGGCAGCGCGGCGAGCGGGGCGGATGCGCCGCCGCCGCCGGTCGCGCCCGCGAGCGGGCTGGGCGGCGCGATCCTCGCCGGCGCCGCAGCCGCCGACCGCGTGCTCGTCGGCGGGGTCGTCGGCCTGCTGGCCGTGGCCGCGATCGCCGCGTCCGGTCGGGCGCTGAAGCGGCGCGACGGCTGAGCGCCGCGGCCGACGCAAATCTCCCTCGGAGAAGCGGATACTCCCTGCCGCGCCGCGGCCGCGGAACCTGGCGCTAGCGTCGCCGCCATGATCCCGGACGCCGCCGCGGCGGCTGCCAGCGACGCCGCGCTCGAGCTCGACCAGACGGTCGTGGCCGGCGGCTACTGCATCGGCTGCGGCGTCTGCGCGGCCGGACCGGAGGCGCCGTTCGCGATCGGGTTCGACGAGCACGGGCGCCTGCAGGCGACGCTCAGCCGGGCGGGCGCGGCGGAGCCGAGCGAGCGCTCGCTGCTGGAGATCTGCCCGTTCGCGGACGCGGGCGCGCACGAGGACGAGATCGGGCTCGCCCGCTTCGGCGCGCAGCCGGGGATCCGCAGGGATCCGCACGCCGGCTACCTGCTGCGCGCCTACGTCGGCCATGCGAGCGAGGGCGGCCTGCGCGAGGTCGGCGGCTCCGGCGGCATGGGCACCTGGATCCTCGGCGAGCTGCTGCGGCGCGACGTCGTCGACGCCGTGCTGCACGTCAAGCCGGCCGGCGACGACGCGCTGTTCGCCTTCGCCGTCTCGCGCACGCCCGAGCAGGTCGCCGCCGGCGCGAAGTCGCGCTACTACCCGGTCGAGATGTCCGCGGCGCTCGCGGAGCTGCGCGCCCGGCCGGGCCGCTACGCCGTCGTCGGCGTCCCGTGCTTCATCAAGGCGCTGCGGCGGCTGGCGCTCCAGGACGAGCTGGTCGCGGAGCGGCTGACGGTCACGGTCGGTCTCTTCTGCGGGCACCTGAAGTCGACCGCCTTCGCCGACCACATCGCCTGGGACTACGGGATCGAGCCCGGCGGGCTGCGCTCGATCGACTTCCGCGAGAAGCTGCCCGGGCGCCCCGCGAACCGCTACGGGGTGCGGCTGCAGGGCGCCGGCGGCGTCGAGGCGGCGGGGCCGATGAGCGACGTCTTCGGCTACCGCTGGAGCTACGGCTTCTTCAAGTACCGCGCCTGCGACTTCTGCGACGACGTCGTCGCAGAGACCGCGGACATCTCGATCGGCGACGCCTGGCTGCCCGGCCACCTCGAGGACAGCCGCGGGACGAACGTCGTCGTCGTGCGCGACCAGCGCCTGCTGGCGCTCGTCGAGGCCGGCATCGAGGACGGGCGGCTCGCGCTCCGGCCGCTCGCCGACGACCAGGTCCTGGCCTCGCAGCGCAGCGGCTTCCGCCATCGCCGCGAAGGGCTCGCCCACCGGCTCGCGGCCGCCGACGCCGCCGGCGTCTGGCGGCCGCGCAAGCGGGTCGCCGCGGCGAGCGACGGGCTCCGCGCCGCCGACCGCGACGTCTTCGACGCCCGCAGCGAGCTCGCGGCGCTCAGCCACGTCGCGTTCCGCGACGCCGTCGCCGCCGGCTCGCCGACGCGCTTCCGGGCGCAGATGACGCCGCTGATGGCGCGTCACGACGCCGCCGTGCGGGCGCGCAGGCCGGCCTGGCGCCGCGCGCTCGGACGGGTGCGGCGGATCGTCCGCCACGGCGTGCGGGCAGCGCGCCGGTGAGGCGGCACGAGCCCGGCGCCGCGGCGCGGGCGACGCCGCTCGCGGCCGAGCCGCACCCGGTCGTCGCCGCGCTCGGCCGCGGCATGTCGCCGTCGGCGGGAGCGGCGCACGGCGTCAAGTGGCTCGGCCCGGCGCGCGTCATCGCGATCGGCTGCCAGTTCCTCTCGCTCGCGGTCACCGCGCGGCTGCTGACGCCCGGCCAGTTCGGCCAGGCGGCGATCGCGCTGGCGATCGCCAACTTCGCGCAGCTGTTCACGGACCTCGGTCTGAGCGCCGCCGTGATCCACGTGCCGGTGCCGAGCCGGCGGCTGCTGTCGACGGCGTTCTGGCTGAACCTGAGCACGGGCGTCGGGCTGACCGTGCTCGTCTCCGCGCTGGCGCTGCCGCTCGCGGCGATCTACGGACGCCACGGCCTGGTGCCGCTGATCGTCGTGGCGAGCCTGAGCTTCACGCTCTCGTGCGGCGTCGTCCAGGTCGCCCTGCTCGAGCGCACGCAGAACTTCGCCCGGCTGGCGGTCTACGAGACGATCTCGGCGCTGATCGGCGGCGTCGCGACGCCGCTGCTCGCGCTCGCCGGCGCCGGGACCGTGAGCCTCGTGCTCGGTCCGACGCTCACCACCGCGGTCCTCAGCGGGCTGCTGTGGGCGCGCGTCGCCTGGACGCCCGACGTGGCGCCGAGCCGCGCGGCGATGCGCGACCTCTGGCGCTTCTCGCGCGGCCTCGTCGGCTTCAACGTCGTCAACTACTGGGCGCGCAACGCCGACACGCTGGTGCTCGGCCGCTTCGTCTCGCTGACGGCGCTGGGCGAGTACACGCGCGCCTTCAGCCTCACGATGGTCCCGGTGCAGCAGATGAACGCCGTGCTCGGGCGCGTGCTGTTCCCGGCGCTGGCGCGGATGAACGACGATCCGCAGCGCGTCGCGCGCGCCTGGGTGCGCGGCACGCGGACCAGCGCGCTGCTGGTGCTGCCGGCGACCGTCACGCTCGCGGCCGCGGCGCCGGCGGTGATCGAGCTGCTCTTCGGCCCGCGCTGGTCGGGGATGACGACGGTGCTCGAGCTGCTGGCGCTGGCGACCGTCCCGCAGCTGATCGGCGCCGCCACCGGCAGCCTGTTCCGCGCGACCGGGCACACCGGGCTGCTGTTCCGCGTCGGGCTGCTGTCGGCGTCGCTGAGCGTCGTCGCGATCCTCGTCGGCGCCGTCTGGGGGACGACGGGCGTGGCGGCGGCGCTGCTGATCAAGTCCTTCGTCGGGATCGCGATCGTGCTCGGCGCGCTGGCGCGCGTCGTCGGCGTCGCGACGCGTGAGCTGCTGCTGCCGTTCCTCACCGCCGCGATCCCGAGCCTCGGGCTCGCGACCGGCGAGGTGGCCGTCCGCGTCGCCGCCGGCTCGCAGCTGCCGCCGCTCGTCGTGCTGACGCTGCAGCTCGCCGCCGGCGGCGCGCTGCTCGTGCTCGTCGGCTGGCGCTGGGGCGATCGTGCGGACAAGCGGATGGTCATCTCGGGCCTGCGGGCGCTCCAGCAACGGGTACGGACGGCATGAATACGACGCTCGATCACACGCGGCGGGCGGGGCGGCGCGCCCTCGGCTCGGCCAAGCGGCTGCTCTGCGGCGCGATCCCCTCGCTCGGCTTCGCGCTGCGCCACCGCGGCGCGCGCGGCCGGCCGAAGATCCTCTACGCGCTGACGCCGCCGCCGCAGCTGGCCAACGTCGGCGACCACGCGCAGGTCGTCGCGATCCGGCGCTGGCTGTCGACGCACTTCGCTGACCTGCCGGTGATCGAGGTCGACAAGCGCCAGAGCGTGCTGCTGCTGCCGGCGCTGCGCTGGCTGCTCGGGCCTGACGACCTGATCCTGCTGCACAGCGGCGGCAACCTGGGCGACCGCGGGCTGATGTCGGAGTCCGCGCGCCGCGGGATCATCGGCAGCTTCCCGCGCAACCGGATCGTCAGCCTGCCGCAGACGATCTTCTTCAGCGCCAGCGACCGCGGGCGCCGCGAGCGGCGGACCAGCGAGGCGATCTACCGCCGGCATCCGGCGTTGACGGTGATCGGGCGCGACCCGGTCAGCGGCGAGCTCGCCGCCGAGATGTTCCCGACCGCGACGACGTTCTCGATGCCGGACTTCGTGCTCTCGCTGCCGCCGCGCGACGGCGATCGGCTCGCCGTCGACGTGCTGCTGTGCCTGCGCAACGACAGCGAGTCGGCGCTCGACGCCGCCGCCCGCGCCGCGCTGATCGCGTCGATCCCGGACTCCTGGCGGCTGTACGACACGACGCTGCCCGAGCCGATCGCGGTCGACCGGCGCGAGGCGATCCTCGACGCGACGCTCGACCTGTTCGCGAGCGCGCGCGCCGTCGTCACCGACCGCTACCACGGGCTGATCTTCAGCGTCCTCTGCGGGAAGCCGACGGTCGTGCTGCCGACGGTCGACCACAAGCTGACGTCGGCGATCTCCTGGTTCGAGGGCCTGCCGTTCGTGCGCTTCGTCGACCGGCCGGACGCGGTGCCGGCCGCGCTGGCGGCGGTGCGGCGGGCCGACTCGTTCGAGCGGCCGGACTGGAGCGGGCTCTACTTCGACCAGCTCGCCGCGCGCGTGCGCGAGGGCGTCCCGGCATGAGGACCGGCGCCGAGAGCGCGGCCGCGCTGCGCGTCCTGCACGTCGTCCCGGCGTTCCTGCCGCGGTCGCAGACGTTCATCTACACGCAGCTGAAGTCGATGCCCGAGATCGACCAGACGGTCGTCACGCGGCGGCGGCTGAACGCGTCGGAGTTCCCGTTCGAGCCGGTGATCGAGGCGGACCGGCTCGCCGCCACCGACCTCGGCGGCAAGGTCCTGCGCCGGACCCGGCGGCTGGTTCCGGGCAGCTCGCTGCTCGCGCGCCGCACGGCGCGCGCGGCGCGGCGCCGCGGCGCGAACGTGATCCACGCCCATTTCGGCATCACCGGGCCGGAGGCGCTGTGGGCGGCGCGCCGCGTCGGCGCGCCGCTCGTGACCGCCTTCCACGGCCATGACGTCTACTCGCCGCGGCTGCGTCCGACCGGCGCCGGCCGCCTCTACGACGAGCTCTTCCGCCACGGCACGATCTTCACCTGCGTCGGGCCGCGCGCCGCCGCGCACCTGATCTCGATCGGCTGCCCCGCGGCGCGCGTGAGGGTCGTGCCGGTCGGGCTCGACCTGGCGAGCTTCCCCTACCGCCCGTCCGTGCCGGAGGGCCCGTTCGTGCTGCTGCAGGCGAGCCGGCTGGTCGAGAAGAAGGGCGTCGACGTGACGCTGCGCGCCTTCGCCAGGGTCGCCGCCGAGCTGCCGCAGGCCGAGCTGTGGATCGCCGGCGACGGTCCCCGGCAGGCGCAGCTCGAGGCGCTGGCGCGGCGCTTGGGCGTCAGCGCGCGCGTCCGCTTCCTCGGCGCGCTCAGCCACGCGGACATGCGCGCGGCGATGGCGCGCGCCCACCTCGGCGTCCAGCCGAGCCGCGTCGCCCCCAGCGGCGACCGCGAGGGCACGCCGACGGTGCTGCTGGAGATGCAGGCGCTGGGCGTCGACGTCGTCGCCAGCGATCACGCCGACATCGCGTCGATCGTCGCCGACCCGTCGCAGCTGGTCCCGGAGGAGGATCACGACGCGCTCGCGGACCTGATCCTCGCGCGCGCCGCCGGCAGCGCGGCGGACCGCCGCGCGCGGCTGGACGCCGGCCGGGCGCTGGTCGAGGCGCGCCACGACGCGGTCGCGATCGCCGCTCAGCTCGGCGGCATCTATCGCGAGGCGCGGCAGCTGGTCCCGGCGAGCGCCTGACGCCGGCGCGGCAGCGATGCAGACGCTCACGACCAGCGTGCCCGTGCCGCGGCTCGAGCGCCGCGCCGCCGGCGCCGGGGTGCGCTGGAGCGCGGCGGCGCACGCCGTCGCGGCGTCGCTCGCGGTCGTCGCGCTCGCCGAGCGCGGTGGCGGCGGCTACGACCTCGTGCCGCGCCAGCAGGCCGCCGTGCTCGTCTGGTGCGCGATCGGCGGCGGCTACGCGTTCGGCCTGCTGCCGCGCGGGCGGCCGCCGCGGGCGCTGGTGGCGGCCTGCGCGCTGGCGCTCGCGCTCGCCGGCTGGACGGCGCTGGCGCTGACGTGGACGTCGAGCGCCGAGCGCACGGCCGGCGAGCTCGCGCGCACGCTCCTCTACGCCGGCGTGCTGATCCTGATCGCCAGCGTCAGCCGCCACCGGAGCTGGCGTCCGATCCTGGCCGGCCTGCTCGCCGGTGCGGTCGTCGTGACGGCCCTGATGCTCGGCAGCCGGCTCGACCCGGCGCCGTACCCCGTGCCGCTGACTGGCGGCGCCGCGCAGCGGCTCAGCTATCCGTTCGGCTACTGGAACGCGTCCGGCGCCTGGGCGGCCGTCACGTTCGCGGCGCTGCTCGGTGTCAGCGCGGGCCTGCGCGCGCCGGCGCTGCGGGTCGCCGCGCTGGCCTGCGCGCCGGTCTGCCTCGCCGTCGTCTACCTGACCTACTCGCGCGGCGCGCTCGCCGGCGTGGCGTTCGCGAGCCTCGTGGCGTTCGCGTTCGCGCGCACGCGGGTCGTGCTGGCGCTGCACGCCACGGCGGCGCTCGCGGGCGGCGCGCTGGTCGTGCTGGCGATCCGCTCGACCGCGCCGGTGGAGCTCGGCACGGGCGGCGGCGACGTCCTCGCGGCGCTCGGCGGCGCCGCGCTCGGCTGCGCGCTCGTCGCCGGGCTCACCGCCGTCAGCGGCGCCGACGACCGCCTGCGCGTCCCGCGCCGTGCCGCGCAGGCGCTGCTGATCGCGGCGGCCGCGCTGGCGCTGGCCGCCGCCGCGATCGCCGGGCCGTCGCTCGCGCGCGACGGCTGGCGCTCGTTCCAGGACAGCTCGAAGGTCACGCGCACGCATTCGGCCGACCCGCTCGCCCGCGTCCGTGGGCTCAACGGCCAGCGCGTCGTGCTCTACGGCTCGGCGCTGCGCGCGTTCGAGGCCGAGCCGCTGCACGGGATCGGCCCGGGCACGTTCGAGCTCTGGTGGAACCGCGACCGTCGCTACGACGGCTTCGTCCGCAACGCGCACTCGCTCTACCTGGAGACGCTCGCCGAGCTCGGGCTGCCGGGGCTGGCGCTGCTGCTCGGGCTGCTCGGCGCGCTCGCCGTCGGCGCGATCCAGGCGACGCGGCTCGGCGGTCGCGGCGGCCGTGCGCTCGCGGTCGGCGCGCTGAGCGCGTTCGCGGTCTACGCGGCGCTCGCCGGCGTCGACTGGTTCTGGCAGGTCCCGGCGCTGACGCTGCTGCCGCTGGCGGCGGCCGCGACCGTCGCGATGCGCGGGACGCACCGGGCGCGCCGCCGCCCACGGAGCCTGCGGATCGGCCTGCCGCTGCTCGCGATCGTCTGCGTCGCCGTCGAGCTGCCGCAGCTGGCGGCGACGCGCGCCGAGCGCGCGAGCGCGGCCGCGGCGGCGCGCGGCGACCTGGCGGCGGCGCTGCGCGACGCCGATCGGTCGGTCGAGCGCGCGCCCTGGGACTCGTCCGGCCAGCTGCAGCGCGCGCTCGTGCTGGAGGCGCGCGGGGAGCTTCCCGCCGCCGTCGCGGCGGCGACCGTCGCCGCGCAGCACGCGTCGCTGGACTGGCGCCCGCAGATCGTGCTCGCGCGCCTGCAGGCCGAGCGCGGCCGTCCGAAGACGGCGCTGCGCGCCTACCGCCGCGCGCTCGCGCTCAAGCCCGCGCTCGCGAACGGAGTCCCGCGGTGAGCGGCGACCTGCGGATCGCGCTCGCGGGGGACGGCGACGAGAGCCCGCAGAGCGGCGGCCTGCGGATCGCGCTTGCCGCGGCGGCCGGCGACCCGCGCGACCCGCGGATCCAGTCGGGCGTGCCGCGGCAGCTGCTCGACGCGCTCGGCGAGCGCCACGAGGTGATCGCGATCGACGCCTCGCTGCGGCGCTCGCAGCGGCTGTCGGCGGCGCTCGCGGCGGCGCACCGCGACCGGGCGACCTGGCAGCGGCGGCTGCACCGCGGGGCGCTCGCGACGGCGGCGCGCAGCCGCAACCTGCGCGCCGCGCTGGCGGCGCGTCCGGCGGACGTCGTGCTGACCGTGCGCAGCAGCTACCAGCCGCTGGCGCTGCCCTACGTGCCGTACGTCGACAACACGCTGCCGGTCGTCCAGCGCCACTGGCCGGAGTGGTTCCCCTGGCGCGGCGCCGCTGCCCGCGCGCGGCTGCAGGCCGAGCGGCGCTACCTGCGCGGCGCGGCGCACGTCTTCGCGACCGGCCGGCTGGTCGCCGAGTCGGTCGTCGCCGACTACGGCGTCGCGCCGGACGCGGTCAGCGTCGTCGGCGGCGGCGCGCACCGCGACCTGCTCGCGAACGCCGCCGCGCCGTCGCCGGCCGGCGGGCGCGACCCGGACGCGTTGCGGCTCGCGAGCTCCGACGACGCTCCGCCGCCGGCCGGCGGGCAGGACCCGGACGCGCTGCTGTTCGCGAACGCAGCCGCCACGCCGCCGGAGGCCGGCGGGCGCGACCCGGACACGCTGCTGTTCGTCGGCTACGACTTCGAGCGCAAGGGCGGCCCGGACCTGCTGCGCGCCTTCGCGGAGCTGCAGCGCCGGCGCCCGCGCGCGCGGCTCGCGATCGTCGGTCCGGACCTGCGCGTCGAGCAGGCCGGCGTCAGCGTGCTCGGCCGCGTCGGCGACCGCGCGCGGCTGGCGCGGCTCTACCGGGCGGCCGGCGTCTTCGTCCTGCCCGCGCGCTACGAGCCGTACGGGATGGTCGTGCTGGAGGCGATGTCGCACGGCCTGCCGGTCGTCGCGACGAGCGTCGGCGCGCTGCCCGAGACCGTCGCGCACGGGCGGACGGGCCTGCTCGTGCCGCCGCGCGATCCGACGGCGCTCGCCGCCGCGCTGCTGGCGCTGCTCGAGGACCCGGCGCGCGCCGCCGCGCTCGGCGCCGCCGGCCGCGCGCGGGTCGAGCGCGAGCTGACCTGGGCGCACGTCGTCGAGCGGATGCTGCCGGCGCTCGAGGCCGCGGCGCTCACGGCGCCGGCGCGCTGATCGCCGGAACTGCGGCTGCGCGCCGATCGCCGGCGGCCGCGCTCACGGCGCCGGCGCGTCGATCACCGGGATCGCCGTGCGCGGGATCGGGCGCGCGGCGCCCGCCTCGCGGATGCTCGCGCGCAGCGCGCCGCCGCCGCTCGCGGCGCCCGCCAGCCGCAGCGTGAACGGCACGCCGGCGCGGCTGCGGCCGCCGCCGACGCGCCGCCAGCCGCCGCGGACGCGCTGCGACACCGTCACCTTCGCCGCGACCGGCGTGCGGCCCCAGAGCGCGAGCCGCCCGTGCGAGCGCAGGCCGACGAGCGGCAGCCGGAAGGCGCTCGCCGCCGGCTTCGGCGTGCCGTCGAGCCGGTAGAGGCCGGACTGGATCGTCGCGGCGTAGCTCGGCAGCGGCGGCTGGTCGACCACCTCGTACCAGTAGACGCGGCGCACGCCCTGGCGCCAGAGCAGGTAGAGCGACTGCTCGAGCCACTGCGCCTGGCGCACGGCCGGCACGCCGCGCGGGTCCGGCGGCCGGCTGTCCCACGAGACCTCCGTCACCCAGCTCGGCTTCGCGCGCCGCGGCGCCGCGCCGCCGCGGCGCACGGCCGCGCGCACGAGCGCGCCGATGCGGTCCATGTCCGGCACCGCGACGTCGGTCGGGCGCAGCGCGGGCACCTGCGGTCCGGCGACGCCGTACGGGTGATGCGACCAGACGTCGAAGCGCGCCGGCGCGGCGCAGCGCTCGTCGAGGCAGAGCAGCTGGCGCCAGAAGCGCACCGGCGAGAGCCGCCGGCCGCCGGCCAGCGGGTCGCCGAACGGCGCCGTGCCGGCGGTGACGACGACGTTCGCCGCGCTGACGCCCTTGACGCCGGCGTAGAGGCCGTCGAGCAGCGCCCGGTAGAGCGCCGGCGCCGCCGGCCGCAGGCGCCCGCCGCGGCGCTCCCACTGCGGCGCGAGGTCGAGCGCCAGGTTCGGCTCGTTCCATGCCTGCCAGTGCCGGACGGCCGGCAGCGCGGCGCCGGCGGCGGCCGGGTCCGGATAGCCGCCCGAGTAGCGCCGCGCCGCCGCGGCCGCGAACGCCCGGTAGGCGGCGGCGTCCGGCTTCCAGGTCCCGGGACTGGTGCCGGCGGGCGCGCCCGCGCCCTCGGCCCAGCGCGGCGCGCCGCCGCTGAGGTCGAGCAGCACGTCGAGCCCGGCCGCCGCGGCGGCGCGCACGGCGCCGTCGACGGCCGTCCAGTCGAAGGCGGGATCGGCGGGGTCGGTCGGCGCGGCCGGCCGCCGCGGCTCGACGCGCGACCAGCGCACGAGGATGCGGACCGAGCCGGCGCCGGCGGCGCGGGTCAGCGCGAGCGCCGCGCCAGTCCGCGCGGCGTCGGCGCCGGAGAAGCGGCCGTCGTAGATCCCCAGCGCGAGCGCGCCGGCCGGCGCCGCGACCGCGACCGGAGCGAGCGCGGCGAGCGCCGCGGTGGCGATCAGACAGGCGGTCAGCGAGCGGGTCATCGGGCCTCGACGCGGCGAAGATGACAGCGCCGCCGGGCCCGCTCCACGACCGAGAGCTTTGTGCGAGCGCTGACAGCTTCAACCTCGCGGACCCGCCACGGCGCCGCTAGCGTCGCCGGCGCCCGACATGGACTCACGAGATCGAGAGACATCGCTGCGCGACACGCTGCAGATCCTCTGGCGCCGGCGCTGGTCGCTGCTGGCCGTGGTCGTCGTCGTGCCGGCGGCGGCGGTCGCCTCCTCGCTCACGCAGCCCGCCCGCTACCAGGCGAGCGCCCAGGTGCTGCTGACCAGCCAGGTGCTCGCCGAGGCGCTGACCAACCTGCCGGGGACCGGCACCGACGGCGACACGCCGGACCGGCTCGCGAGCACGCAGGCGCAGCTGGCGAAGAACCCGACGGTCGCCCGCCGCACGCTCGCGCAGCTGGGCCTGCCGGCCTCGCTCGCGGGCGAGCTGCTGGCCGCCACGACCGTCACGACGAGCACGGACTCCAACCTGCTGCTGTTCGCCGTCCAGGATCACGACCAGGCGCGCGCGACGGCGCTGGTCAACGCCTACGCGCGGCAGTACACGCGCTTCCGCAGCCAGATCGACACCGCGCCGATCGCGCGCGCCCGCAGCTACGTGCGGCGCCAGATCCGCGACCTGCGCACGTCCGGCCAGCGCGGCTCGACGCTGTACCGGCAGATGGTCAACAAGGACACGCAGTTGCAGACGCTGCAGGCGCTGCAGACCGGCAGCTCGATGCTGGTGCGCCCGGCGCAGGGCGCCGCGCAGATCGCGCCGCGTCCGCTGCGCAACGGCCTGCTGGCGCTGCTCGTCGGGGTCGTGCTGGCGATCGGCGTCGCGTTCCTGCGTGAGGCGCTCGACACGCGCGTGCGCAACCCGGACGAGATCGTCGGCGCGCTCGGCATGACGCCGCTGGCGACGCTGCCGCCACCGCCGCAGCGCCGGCGTCCGCGCCGTGGCGCGGCCGAGCCGGCCGCGCCGATCGTGCTGCAGCAGCCCGGCGGCGCCTACGCCGAGAGCCTGCGCCTGCTGCGGACGAAGCTGGACTTCGCGAACCTCGGCCCGCAGGCGTCGGCGATCATGGTCTCCAGCGCCGTCGCGGGCGAGGGCAAGAGCACGACGATCGCCAACCTCGCGGTGACCTACGCGCGCGCCGGCCGCCGCGTCGTCCTGATCGACCTCGACCTGCGCCGGCCGAAGCTGCACACGCTGTTCGACGTCGGCGCCGGCCCGGGCGTGACCGGCGTGATCGCCGATCCGGCGCGGCTGCAGGAGGCGCTCGTGCCGATCCCGCTGGCGGCGCACGGCGACGGCGGCAACGAGCCGCGCGGCTCGCTGCGCGTGCTGCCCGCCGGCCGGCTCCCGCCCGATCCGGGCGAGTTCGTCGGCCAGCCGCAGATCCGCCAGCTGATCGACGCGCTGCGCCCGCAGGCCGACCTCGTGCTGGTCGACGGCACGCCGCTGCTGACCGTCGGCGACGCGCTGACGGCGAGCACCGCCGTCGACGCGATCCTGCTGCTGGCGCGCCTGAACCTGGTCAAGCGGCGGATGCTCGTCGACCTGACGCAGGCGCTCGAGCGGACGACGACGCCGACGCTCGGCCTGGTCGTCGTCGGGACGCTGCCGACCGCGAGCTACGCCTACTACGGCTACGGCGGGACGTACCTGACGCCGAACGGCCACAACGGCGACGTCGCCGAGGATGCGGTCGCCGGCGTCGGCACTGACTGAGGCCGCGGCGCTGACGGCGGCGGCCGCCGCCGGCGTGCTGCTCGCCGCGACGAGCGCCGGGCCGCTGCTCGCGCTCGGCGCGGCGGTCGCGGTCGCGGTCGTCGGCGCCGCCGCCTGCGGCGGCCGCGAGCGGCTGCTGGCGCGCTCCGGCGACGACGTGCTCGGCTCGCTCGCGCTCGCGCTGCTCTACGGCGCGGTCGCGACGATGCCGCTCAACGGCGTGCGCGTGCTGCCGTCCGTAGCGCTCTGCGACGTGCTGCTGGTCGGCGCCGGCGTCGCGCAGGGCCTGCGGCTGCTGCTCGACCCGCGGCCGCTGCACGCGCTGCCGGCGTGGCTGCCGATCGCGGCCTGGCTGCTGGCGCTGGCGACGCTGATCTCGACGATCTTCGCGTCGCAGCTCGGCGCGAACCTGGTCCCCGGCGCGCAGTTCGTCGTCGCGCTGCTGCTGACGCCGATCGTGATCGCGACGATCGCCGATCGTCCGCAGCGCCGGGCGCGGCTCGTCGGCTGCTTCGTCGCGGGCGCGCTCGTCAACGCCCTCGTCGGCGTCCTCGACCTCGCCGCCGGGACGCACGTCGGCCAGGCCGTCACCGGCCTGCAGTTCACCTACAACCATCGCGTCGCGGGCTTCACCAACCACCCGAACACGCTGGCGACCGTCTGCGCGCTGGCGCTGCCGCTGACGCTCGCGCAGCTCGGCGCGGCGCGCGCGAGCGGCGGCGGGCGGGCGCGGACGGCGCTGGCGCTGCTGATCGTCGTCGCGCTCGTCTTCGGCGTGCTCGTCTCCGGCTCGCGCGCGGGGCTCGTCGTCGCGGCCGCGGCCGTCGTCGTCGGCTGCGTCCGCCTGCGCGCGGTGCGGCGGTTGGTCCCGGCGCTGCTGGCCTGCGTGGCGCTCGCGCTGGTCGCCGTCAGCGTCGCGTCGTCGACCAGCCTGTTCGTCGCGACGCAGCGGCTCGGCGACGGGCAGGAGGTGGCGTCGAGCAACGAGGCGCGCGTCAGCCGCTACGGCGTCGCGACGCAGATCGCGACCTCGCGCCCGCTGACCGGCGTCGGCTTCGCGACGGCGCGGCGCGCGCACGACATCTACCTGCAGCTGCTGCAGGCCGGCGGCGTGCTGGCGCTGGCGGCGTTCGCGCTGCTGGCCGCGGGCGCGCTGCGCGACGCGGCGCGGCTGGGCGCCGACGCGCGCCTCGACGAGCGCGAGCGCGAGCTGGCCCGCGCGCTGGCGATCTGCATGCTGGTCTGGCTCGGCATCGGCGTCGTGCAGAACCCGCTCTACGACCGCTTCCTCTACTTCACGCCGGGACTGATCGTCGCGCTCGCGATCGTGCCAGCGCGGCGCGGTAGCCGTCAGCCAGCGGCGCGACGACGGCTGCCCAGTCGTAGCGCCGCGCGAAGCTGACGCCGCGGGCGCTCAGCTGCCGCCGTGCCGGCGCGTCCGCGAGCAGCGCGGCCAGCTCGGCGGCGAGCGCGTCGGCCTGCAGCGGCACGACGCGCGCGGCGGCGTCGGCCGCGAGCGCGGGGGCGAGGTTCACGTGCGGCGAGACGATCGTCGGGCAGCCGGCCGCCAGCGCCTCGATCACGGCGATGCCGAAGTTCTCGCTGCGCGACGGCAGCGCCCAGACGCTCGCCGCGGCGAGCGCGCCGAGCTTGTCGTCGCCGTAGAGCGGGCCGGGCAGGACGAGCCGGTCGGCGACGCCGAGCGCGGCGGCGCGGCGTTGCAGCAGCTCGCGCTGGCCCGCCTCGTCGGGGCCGACGAGCACGAGCCAGGGGCGCGGCGCGTCCGGCAGGCGCGCGAACGCGTCGATCAGGACGTCGAGCCCCTTCTTCTCCGCGAGCCGGCCGACGTTGACGATCACGGGGTCCGCGCTGCCGCCGAGCAGCGTGCGCCGGAAGCCGGCCGCGGCGGCGCGCTTGTCGCCGGCGAAGGCCGCGGCGTCGATCCCGGGCGGCGCGACGAAGCGCGGCACCTCGGGCGCCACGTCGGCCAGCAGCTCGGCCTCCTCGGCGGTCGTGACGTGCAGCGCCGCCGCGCGCTCGAGCACGCGGCGCTGGGCGACGACGTCGACGACCGCCTTGCGCAGGCGGCTGCGCGCGCGGATGTAGGGGTCGAGCGCGCCGTGCGGCGAGATCACGTACGGCAGTCCGCGCCGGCGCGCGATCAGCCCGCCGGCGAGCGTCGGGAACAGGTGCAGCATGTGCACGTGGACGAGGTCGACGTCGATCCGCGCCAGCGCGCGGGCGAGCGACGGCGAGCTGGCGAAGCGCCGCGGCGCGCGCGCGGCGAAGACGCGGACGTCGAGGCCGGCGGCCGCCGCGACGACGTCGCCGGGCTCGATCCGCGTCAGCGCGCGCGGGCCCGAGAGGTCGGTCGTGAGGATCGTCGAGGCGACGCCGGCGCGCGCGAGCGCCCGCGCCGCCTCGGCGACGAAGACCGGCGGGCCGCCGCTGCGCCGCGCCAGGTCCGGGATCACGTGCGCGACCCTCACGCGGGCTCCCACGCCGTCGCGCGGCCGGCGGCGATCGCGCGGACGCTGGCCTCGAAGCGCTCGGCCCAGAAGACCGGCGTGCGGCGCGCGACCTCCTGCTGCCCGCGGCGGCCCATCGCGCGCCCGCGCTCGGGCTCGGCCGCCAGCGCCGCCATGCGGTCGGCCAGCGCCCGCGGCTGCTCCGGCGGCACGAGGTAGCCGGTCTCGCCGTCGCGCACGCGCGCGCGAATCTCGCCGGCGGCCGTCGAGCTGATCACCGGCAGGCCGGCGGCCATCGCCTCGTCGACGACCAGCCCGTAGGGGTCGCCGAGCGTCGGGAAGACGAAGGCGTCCGCCAGCGCGTAGCAGTCGACCAGCGCCGCGCCCTCGCGGAAGCCGAGGAACGAGACCGGCGCGTCGAGCTCGGCGGCGCGGCGCGCGAGCGCCGCCTCGTCCGCGCCGTCGCCGACGACCAGCAGCCGCGCGCCGGGCTGCCTGCGCGCGAGCAGCGCGACGGCCTCGATCGCCGTGCCGACGCCCTTGCCCCACCAGAGCCGGCCGACGCAGAGGAAGGTCGGGCCGCTCAGCCCGTGCTCGGCGCGCAGCGCGCGCCGGCGCTCGGGCGCCAGCGAGGCGACGCCGCGCAGGCGCTCGACGTCGACGACCTGCGGGTCGTAGTGCACGCGCGCCGCCGGCGTGCCGAGCGAGAGCGCGTAGGCGCGCGCGTCCTCGCCCGACGCGAGCACCGCGTCGACGCGCCGGAACATCGCCGGCTTCAGCCGCTCGGCGACGCGGCGCGCCGGGTTCCAGCGATCCGAGCGCGGCAGCAGGCGGAAGGCGGTGCGGACGCGCAGGGCGCGCGCGAGCGCCCAGCCGGCGACGAACGACGGCTCGGCGAAGAGCGAGACCATCACGTCCGGGCGCTGCGCGAGCAGCGGCGCCGGCAGGCTCAGTCGGCGGCCGCGCGGCAGCGCCGCGCGCGGCAGGTAGCGGGAGGCGAAGCGCCAGCTCGCCGGGTCGACGGTCCAGCTGCGGTCGCTCTCGCGCTCCTCGTTGAACCAGACCTCGAAGTCGAACGCGCCGCGGTCGGCGACCGCGTTGAAGCGGTCGACCATGTACGGCGACGGGATGCTGTTCCAGTAGACGACGCGCACCGCTAGTCGCCGAGCACCCGCTTGCGGACCGCGACGGCCGGCTGGCCGGCGTAGATCGTCGCCGGCTCGAGGTCGCGCGTCGCGACCGAGCCGAGCGTCAGCACCGCCTCGCGGCGCACGCGCACGCCCGGCGCGACGCGCGCGAAGGCGCCGATCCAGGCGCCGTCCTCGATCGCGACGCCCGCCACGACGAGCCCCATGCCCGGATCGCTCCAGTCGTGGTTGCCGGTGCAGACGTAGGCGCCCTGGGAGATGCAGGCGTTGGCGCCGATCTCGACGTCGCCCATGTTGTCGATCCAGGCGCGCTCGCCGAGCCAGGCGTTCTCGCCGACCGACAGCCGCCACGGGTACTTGACGTGCACGCCCGGCTTGATCACGACGCCGGCGCCGATCCGCGCGCCGAACGCGCGCAGCACCGCCGCCTTCAGCCGGTAGGACGTCAGCAGCGGGTTCAGCAGCGTCGCCGCCTCGACGATCAGCCAGGCCGCGCGCACGCCGAAGCCGCGGCCCGGGTGGTAGCCGCGCCGGCTCGTGCGCGAGAGGTCGACGCGGGCACGAGCCGGCGCGAGCGTCATCGCGCCACCGCGGGCGCGGCCTGCCAGCGCTCGGCGTTGGCCTCGTAGATCTCGCGCAGGATGTCCTCGATGCCGTGCTGCAGCCGCCACTGCGGGTAGTCGGCCTCGAACGCCGCCAGGTCGGAGATCCACCAGCGATGGTCGCCGACGCGGTTGTCCTCGCCCAGCTGCCACTGCAGCGGCCGCTCGGCGATCCACTCGCAGAGCCCGATCGCCTCCAGCATCGAGACGTTGCTCGCGCGCCCGCCGCCGAGGTTGTAGACGGCCGCCGAGCGCGGCTGCGCGTGGAAGGCGGCGAACGCGCGGACGACGTCGCGGGCGTGGATGTTGTCGCGCACCTGCTTGCCGCCGTAGCCGAAGACGGTGTACGGCGTGCCGCTGACGGTGCACTTCATCAGGTAGGCGAGGAAGCCGTGCAGCTGCGCGCCGGCGTGCTGCGGGCCGGTCAGGCAGCCGCCGCGGAAGCAGACCGTCGGCATGCCGAAGTAGCGGCCGTACTCCTGCACCTGCAGGTCGGCGGCGACCTTCGAGACGCCGAACAGCGAGTGCGTGCAGTGGTCGATCGGCATCAAGGTCGGGACGCCGCCGTGGTAGGGGTGGTCGGCGGGCAGCTCGAGCCGCGTCGGCGTCTCGATCAGCGGCAGCGCGTTCGGCCGGTCGCCGTAGACCTTGTTCGTCGAGGTGAAGATGAAGCTGGCATCCGGCGCGTGCCGGCGCGTCGCCTCCAGCAGCGCCAGCGTGCCGTTGGCGTTGACCGTGAAGTCGGTGCGCGGGTCGCGCGCCGCCCAGTCGTGCGAGGGCTGGGCGGCGGTGTGGACGACCAGCTCGATCGCGCGGCCGTGGCGCTCGAACAGGCGGTCGACGCCCTCGTGGTCGCGCACGTCGAGCTCGACCGGGTGGAAGCCGTCCAGCTCGCGCACGAGCGACGCCGTCACCGCGCCGGTCGAGGCGTCGGCGCCGAAGTAGTGCGCGCGCATGTCGTTCTCGATGCCGACGACGTCATAGCCCTGGGCGGCGAACAGGCGCGTCGCCTCAGAGCCGATCAGGCCGCCGGAACCGGTGATGATGGCAACAGACATTCCGGGCCCTCCAGGGCGTTTCAGTACGTGTAACGGTAAGCGACTGTCGCGCGCCAGCGTAGGTGTGCCGGCGCGCACTTCGGTGACGCTGGGAGGTTCGCCCCCGCTGGTGATGGTTATTTGCGGTGGCGCTTCGGCGTGCCCGCCTTCAGCGTCAGGCGCTGCGTCGCCTTGGCGTGGTTGCCGAGCGCGTCGCGCTCGGCCATGCCGATTGTCAGCTTGACCTTCCTGCCGGCCCGCAGCGTGCGCCGCATCGCCTTCGTGATCTGCAGCCGGATCGCCTTCGCGTGGCCCTTCGCGATCTTCAGCGTCTGGCGCTTGAGCGTCGTCGCTGCCGTCCGCGCCTGCGGCAGCGCGGCCGCCATGTCGACGGTCACGGTGCAGTCCGCCGTCGGGCAGGCCGCCGCCTCCAGCGGCACCGAGGAGCGCCCGAGCGCGCTCGTGTCGAGCGTCGCGCTGCTGCCGCTGATCGAGGTCGGCCCCTTCGCGCCGGCACCGCCGCTCGGCGCCAGCAGCCGCGCCGCGCCGAGCTTGATGCGCTTGAGCTGCTTGACGGGGCCGCCGCCCAGCGCCCGCGAGGCTGCGGCGTTGGCGTGGCGCAGCTGCGCGGCGGTCGGCGCCGGTGCCGGCCGCGGCGCCGTCGTGAAGCGCGCGACGTCGCTGAAGGCACTGCCGCCGGCGTTCGTCGCGTGCACGCGGAAGACGTACGTCGTGTTCGGCGTCAGCCCGGTCAGCCGCGCCGAGACGGGCGCCGCCGGGCCGTCCGCGATCGTCGCCGCGGGGCTGGCCGCGGCCAGCGCCGCCGGCGTGCCGCCGACCTCGAACCAGGCGCTGGTCGCCGAGCCGTTGGGGTTGACGACGCCGTTGACGACGGCCGTCGTCGGCGTCACCGCCCCGACGGGCGCGGTGCTCGCCAGCGGCGCGGCGCAGTAGGGCACCGCGCAGGCCGCGCTGGCGCCGTCGCTGAGCGCGGCCGCCAGTGCGATCGTGCCGGCCAGGACGATCAGAAGACGCTTCATCTGCACCCCTATCAAAGTGAAAGATTGCATGGGCCGCCTTGGTGGTTTTGCGAGTGATGGCGCGCGCGGCGACAGGTACGCTCGCCGCCGTGAGAGTGCAACTGTTTAGTTACAATTACGCACCTGAGCCGACGGGCATCGCACCGCTCTCGCGAGCGCTCGCCTGTGCGCTGCGCGACCGCGGCCACGCGGTCGAGGTCGTCGCCGCCCACCCGCACTACCCCGAGCCGGTCTGGGGCGTCCGCCGCCGGCCCTACCGCGAGCTGCGCGACGGCATCCGCGTCTGGCGCCTGCCGATCTGGGCCGGGCGCGGCTCGCTGAAGCGCCGCCTGCGCCAGGAGCTCAGCTACAGCGCGGCGCTGAGCGCGGTCGCGCCGCTGCTGCCGCGTCCGGACGCGATCGTCGCCACGTCGCCCAGCTTCCCCGCGCTCGGCCCGACGCTGCTGCGCGCGAAGGCGCTCGGCGTCCCGTCGCTGCTGTGGCTGCAGGACATCCTGCCCGACGGCGCCGTCGAGTCGGCGCTGCTCGACGACGCGCGCGCGGCGGTGCGCGCGGCGCGCGCCTTCGAGCTGTCCGCCTACCGCGCGGCCTCGCGCGTCGTCGTGATCTCCGAGACCTTCGTCGAGAACCTGCGCGCCAAGGGCGTCCCGGCGAGCAAGCTCGTGCACGTCTACAACCCGGCCAGCCGCGACCCGCTGGCGGCGCCGCGCCCCGGCGCGCCGATCGACGACCGGCTGGCGCTGAACATGGGCAACATCGGCCACTCGCAGAACCTCGCCGCGGTCGTGCGCGCGTTCGAGGGCTGCGAGCGGCTGGCCGGGCTCGGCGCGCGCTTCGCGATGGCCGGCGACGGCGTCGCCGGCGCCGAGGTGCGGGCGGCGATCGCGACGCCGCGCACGCAGGTCACGGGCGTGCTGGCGCAGCCCGAGCTGGACGGGTGGCTGGCCCGCGCGGCGGTCGGCGTCGTCACGCAGGTGCCGCGTGAGAACGACTTCAACGTCCCCTCGAAGCTGATGAACTTCATGGGCGCCGGCATCCCGGTCGTCGCCTCGGTCGCGCCGGACTCCGGCGTCGCGCGCATCCTCGCCGCCTCCGGCGGCGGCTGGGTGACCGACAGCAGCCGCCTGCAGGAGCTGACGACGACGCTCGCCGGCGCGCTGACCGACCCCGCCGAGCGCGCCCGCCGCGGGGCGCGCGCGCTCGCCTACGCGCGCGCCAACTTCGCCGCCGCCGGCACCGCGGCCGCGTTCGAGCGCGTGATCGAGGAGGTCCGGGCCGAGCATGCGCGCCGCTAGACCGCCCGCCGCGCGAGCACGTGCGGCACCGTGCGCAGCAGGATCTTGACGTCCTCCCAGAGCGACCAGCCGGCGACGTAGCGGTAGTCGATCTTGACCATCTCGTCGAGCGGCACGCGACCGCCGCCGAGGATCTGCCAGGGCCCGGTCATGCCGGGCGTGAGCACGAGCCGGCGGCGGTCCCAGCCGACGATCTGCTCGTCCTCGCCGACCTCGAGCGGCCGCGGCCCGACCAGGCTCATCTCGCCGCGCAGCACGTTCAGCAGCTGCGGCAGCTCGTCCAGCGAGGAGCTGCGCAGCAGCCGGCCGGCGCGCGTCACGCGCGGGTCGCGGGCGATCTTGAACAGCCCCTGCGTCTCGTTGCGCTCGGCCAGCGCCGCCTTCATCGCCTCGGCGCCGTCGACCATCGTGCGGAACTTGAGGATCTGGAAGCGGCGGCCGTCGCGGCCGACGCGCTCCTGGCGGAACAGCACCGGCCCGCGCGTGTCGAGCACGATCGCGCCGGCGATCGCCAGCATCAGCGGCGCCAGCAGCGCCAGCGCGAGGCCGGCGCCGGCGAGGTCGAGCGCGCGCTTGAGCGCGCTCGCCGAGCGCGGCAGCTCCAGGGCCGGCACGGTCAGCAGCCCGGTGCCGTAGAGGTTCTCGCTCGTCGCGTTGCCGCCGATCACCTCGAGCGTGCGCGGCGAGACGCTGACGCGCACGCCGAGCGCCTTGGCGGCGCGGATCAGGTCGATCGCGCGCTGCTCGGCGCCGGGGACGATGATCATGCGCTCGGCGCCGAGCTCGCCGACGACGCGCGCGAGCGTCGTGAAGCCGAGCGGCGAGCCGTCGCCCAGGCGCGCGTCGTGCGGGCGCAGGCGGCCGACGACGTGCGTGCCGCCGCCCTGGTAGTCGAGCCGCTGCGCGATCCGCGCCGCGGCGCCGTCGTCGCCGACGATCAGCACCCGCTCGGGCGCCGTCAGCCGCTCGGCGACGCGCCGCGCGAGCCAGCGCGCGGCGAGCGTCCAGGCGAGCAGCCCGAGCCAGATCGCGGCGAGCGCGCGCGCCGTCAGCGCGCCGTCGACGGCGACGTCCTGCGCGAGCACGAGCACGAGCGCGCAGAGGCTGGCCAGCTCGAACACGCGCGGCGCCTCGTCGAGCGTCGACGAGCGCACGCGCAGCGCGGCGTCGCGGCCGAGCCCGAGGCCGCGGCTGGCGAGCGCCGCCAGCGGCAGCAGCGCCAGCGCCGCCGGCCGCAGCGCGACGGCGCCGCCGAGCTCGGCGAGCGCCAGCGCGGCGCCGGCGCCGGCGAGGTCGGCGAGCACGAGCGCGCGCGCGAACGTCGCCGCGCGCGGCAGCGGCGCCGGCGGCGGTGGCGGGCCGGCCGGCCGGATGTCCGCGGCGCGCCGGCGCGGGCGCTCGACGGCGACCGCGCCGGCCTCGACCGCCAGGCCCTCGTCCTGCTGGGCGGTCAGGGCGCGCTCACCTGCTCCGAGAGCCGCGCCGCCCAGGCGTCGCGCTCGGCCGCCGGGGCGCCGCTCACGGCCGCCAGCTCGGCGTAGGTCAGGATCCGCGGCGAGCGGTCGGCGTCGCCGGCCAGGATCAGCATCTCGACGTGCCCGGAGGCGGCCTTGCGCATCGAGATGCGCAGCCCGTGCCGCTCCAGGCAGCGTGCGAGCTGCGCGGCGGCGCGCAGCTCGGCTGCCAGCCGGTCTGAAGAGTGGACTCGTGCGTAAGGGGGGTCGGCGCGCCGCAACGCTGGTTCGCTCCTGGGGAGTGCTGGTCTCCTGCAGGAGCACGATCGGCCAGTCGGCGCGCGCCCACGAGCGCCTGACAGCTTCTCGGCGAGAGCTTCGCGGCTGCTGGAAGCTTCTCCCGCGAGCTTGGGAGCTTGAGCGGCGGCGGCGCGTCGCGCGCCGCCCGCGCTCAGCGCGTCACGCGCTCGAGGAACGCCTCGATGAAGGCGGCGATCAGCCGCCGCACGCCGAGGATCTCCTCGTCGCGCATCCGCGCCCGCGCCAGCTCGATCGAGGTGACGACCGCGAACTGGTTCAGGAAGCGCACGCACTCGCTCAGCGTCGCCCCGGCGAGCATCGCGCGATCCAGGTAGGCGGCGGCCTCGTCGATCGCGCCGGCGTGGCGGCCGCCGGCGACCGCCTCGGCGAACGCCTGCAGCCAGGCCGCGGCGTTGGCGCGCGCCTGCTCGGTCGCGAACCAGCCAGGGCGCCAGCTGTCGTAGGTGCCCTTGGCGGCGCGCTCGACCAGCACGCGGCCCTCGCGCCGCAGCACCGAGGCCGGCCGTGGCAGCGGCGCCTTCGGCAGCACCAGCGGGCGCAGGCCGGCACCGCCGCGCTGCGCGCGCGCGAACTGCTCGACGTCGCTGCGCCGGAAGCGGCGGTGGCCGCCGCGCGTCCGCACGCCGGGCAGCAGCCCCTGGTCGGCGATCCGCCGCACGGTGCTGGCGGAGACGCCGAGCGCCGTCGCGACCGCGCCGAGCGAGATCAGCTCGCCGTTGGCCTGGCAGGGGTCGGGGCGCTCGCCGGCGGCCGCCGGGCCGACCTCCTCGGGCGCGACCGGCCGGCCGACCAGGAAGCCCTGGATCGCGTCGACGCCGGTCCCGCGCAGCGACTCCAGCTGCGCCTCGGTCTCGACGCCCTCGGCGATCACGGCCAGGCCGAGCCCGTGCGCGATCTGCACGATCCCGCGGATCAGCGGCAGCGTGTCGGTGTCGGTGTCGATCCCGCGCACGAACTCGCGCTCGATGCGGATCCCGTCGAGCGGCAGCCAGCGCAGCTGGTCGAGCGAGGACGCGCCGCCGCCGAAGTCGTCGAGGAAGACCTTCACGCCGCTCTGGCGCAGCGTCGCGGCGGCGCTGCGGGCGCGCTCGGGCTCGGTCACGCTGGCGCCGGTGATCGCGACGACGATGCTGGCCGGCGCGATGCCGGTCGCCAGCAGCGCCGCCGCCAGCCGGCTGACGAAGGTGCCGTCGTCGAGCTGGCGGCCGCAGACGTTGACCGTCACCGGCGGCATCGAGCCGCGCTCGGGCTCGGCGCTCCAGCGCGCGATCTGCGAGCAGACCTCGGCCAGCACCCAGCTGCCGAGCTCGACGATCAGCGCGCTCTCCTCGGCGACGGCGAGGAAGTCGGCCGGCAGCAGCAGGCCGCGCTCCGGGTGCTGCCAGCGCACGAGCGCCTCGAGCCCGATCGTCTCGCGCGTGCGCTGGGCGAGGATCGGCTGGTAGTGGACGACGAACTCGCCGCGCTCGAGCGCGTGGCTGAGCTCGCTCTCGAGCCGCAGCCGCTCCAGCAGCCGCGCGTGCTTGGCGGTGTGGAACAGCTCGCAGCGGTCGCCGCCGAGCTCGCGCGCCTGGCGCAGCGCGAAGCCGGCGTCGCGGACGAGGTCGGCCGAGCGGCGGCCGTCGCCGTCGAGCGCGATGCCGGCGCTGGCGCTGAGCCGCCGCGTCGCGTCGCCGGCGAGCACCGGCGTGCGCAGCGCCTGCAGCGCGGCGGTGCCGATGCTGAGCGCCTCCAGCTCGCCGCCGACCTCGGGCGCGAGCAGCATGAAGCGGCCGGCGCCGAAGTGCGCGACGGTCGTGCCGCGCGGGACGACGCGCGAGAGCCGCAGCGCGAGCTGGCGCACGACCTCGTCGCCGAGCAGGTCGTCGACCTGCACCGCGATGACCGCCGCGCGCGTCGCGTCGGCGCTCGCCAGCAGCGCCTCGAAGGCGCTCTGGCTGGTCAGCCCGGTCAGCGGGTCCAGGTGCGAGGAGAGCGCGGCGCCGCTCGGCGCGTACAGGTGCGCGAGCAGGCCGGCGGTGATGCTGACCAGCTCCGCGTCGCGGTCGTCGAAGGCGGCGCGGCGGCGCGCGTGGACGGCGAGCATGCCGAGCAGGTCGCCGTCGGCGCGGATCGCGCAGACGACCGAGCTGCGCATGTCGGACGGCGGCAGCACGGCGGCGCGCGCGACGCCGCGCTCGCGCTCCCAGTCGGCGACGATCAGCGGGTCGCAGCCGCCGACCGGCCCCTGCTCGAGCTCGCTCAGCGCCAGCGCCGACTCGGCGGCCGCGCCGGCGTGCACGGCGCCGCGCCGCCAGACGGTCTGCGTGAGCGTGCGGTCGCGCTCGCCGGCGATGCCGATCGCGACGGCGTCGCCCTCGAGCGCGCGCGCCAGCCGGCGCGCGGTCAGCCCGAGCAGGTCGGGCTCGTCGGCGGCCTGCGGCGGCGCGTCCACGAGCGCCAGCGCCTTGGCGCCGGCACGGGGGACGAGCTGCACGGGCGGGGCGGAAACGGTGCTCATCTGCGCGAATCTCCCAGGCTGTCCGCAAAAGCTTCCAGCGGCCGATCGTGGACTGGTGGCGACCTCGGGAAGTGAGCGCGACGCCGGCGTCGCGCCCGCTCTCGCGACGGCGCCGAGCCCGCCGGCGCCGGCGCGCTGGCGGGGTTCTGTTGGTGACCCGGTGTTCAACACGTCGACATCGTAGGCCGTATGAGCCGAACGGTTGATGCCGTGATGTTGCCGACCTCGCAAGAAGCGACGCGCGCGTATCGCACATGTTTGCGAGCATCACGTTGGACTGGAACGCAGTCCAATGGCGCGCCGGGAGGCCCGCGATCGCGCGCTCCAGAACGCGCGAACGATCGCGCCGGGGGTGGTCGAGCTGTCCGCGTGTCACGCCTGTTCCGCGTGTGTGCCCGGTACCGCCGATCGTGTCCGTGTGCGAGGCTCATGTGGACATACCAATCGCTGACAGTGAAGTACGCGGCGAACCGGCGCGGACGGCCGGACTGGTGGTGCCGGCGCGCCGGTGACTATGGTTCGTCCATGCCGCGCTCATCCGTCGCGACGCCGCCCGCCGCGGCCGGCCGCGGCCGCTGGAGGCTGGGATGTTGAAGACGCTCGCGATGTACCTGCGCCGCGGCCCGCGCCGCGCCGGCGAGACGAGCGACCTCTACGCGCACGAGCTGCCGCTGCTCGGCGGCGGCACGCTCGACATGCGCGAGCTGCGCGGCCGGCCGACGCTGATCGTCAACACGGCCAGCAAGTGCGGCTTCACGCCGCAGTACGCGGGCCTGCAGCGGCTGCACGAGACCTACGGCGAGCGCGGGCTGCGGCTGCTCGGCTGTCCGTCGGCGGACTTCGCCGGCCAGGAGCTCGACGACGCCGCGCAGATCGGCGCCTTCTGCAGCGAGAACTACGGCGTGTCCTTCACGCTCAGCGACAAGCTGTCAGTCCGCGCAGATCCGCATCCGCTCTGGGCCGACCTCGCCCGCCAGCCCGGCTCGGCGGCGCCGAGCTGGAACTTCGCCAAGTACCTCGTCGGCGCCGACGGCCGGCTGCTTGCCCGCTGGGGCACGCGGACCGAGCCGGAGTCGCCGGAGATCGCCGCCGCGATCGAGCGCGCGCTCGCCGCCGGCGACGACTGAGCCGGGCGCGCCGCCACCCGCCGCCGTCGAACCGGGCGCGCCGTACCGATGAGTTCGGGCGGCGCCGGCGGTCCTGTCTGACGATGTCACCGCCAGCGACGGTCGAGTTCGCGATCCGCGGGCCGATCGCCCGCGACGACCTGCCAGGGCTCTGCGCGCGCGTCTGCGCGCTGCTGCGCGGCAGCGGCGCGCCGGTCGCGCTGATCGACGTCGCGAGCGTCGCGCCGGACGTCGTCACCGTCGAGGCGCTCGCGCGCCTGCAGCTCGCCGCGCGCCGCAGCGGCTGCACGGTGCGGCTGCGCGGCGCCACGCCGGCGCTGCGCGAGCTGCTCGCCTTCATGGGGCTGAGCGAGGTGCTGCCGGAGTGAGCTCGGCTCAGCCGACCCGGTGCATCGACGTCGCCATGTCCGGGCAGATCCGCTCCTCGGTGAGGCGGCCGTCGGCGACGCGGTACGCGATCCACGGATCGGTCCGTGGCGCCCACCAACCCGCGGACGAGCGGCCGACGCTGACGTGATGACGGGCGTGCCAACGCTGCGCACATTGCGCGCTGCTAGCCTGGCGGAAGAACCAACGGAAGTTTCGGATGGTATCCTAAGGTATGAAAAGGGGAACCCAAGTGGCTCGTGGTAGCGCGGCACATCGCGCGCAAGCTCAGGACTTTCCCGCTCCGGGCAGCACCGGGGTGTACGTCCAGCTGATCGGCGACGTCCGCGACGGCGGGCTCAGCGTCGCCGACGTCGCCCGCCTCGTCGGCGTCGCGGAACGCCAAGTACGCAACTGGACGTCCGGCAGCAACTCGCCCAGCGGCCGCAACCGCGATCGCCTGCTGGAACTGCACTACGTCACCACGCGACTGCGCGACGTCTACACCCGCGAAGGCGCAGAGATCTGGCTTCACGGACGCAAACGCAGCCTCGATGGCAAGCGTCCGATCGACCTTCTCGCCGACGGACGCTACGACGAAGTGCTCGACGCAATCGAACGGCTCGCCTCTGGAGCGATGTGAGACACCGCGACCTCCTGGCCGCTCTCGCCGAGCTCAAGCCGATCCGCGTCGAGGGCACCTTCCAACGTCACTCCTCGCTGCGCTGGGAAGAGCTGAACGCCAGCGCAGCCGGCGGACGCTGGGGCGCACGCCGCGCATTCGAAGTGCTCTACCTCGGCCGTCCACCGGCAAGCGTCATCATCGAGGCATACCGCCACCTCGTCGACGACGAGCTCGACAACGCACAAGCGCTCGCCGCCGCAGCACTCGAGCGCCGCGTCATCACCTGCCGAGTCGCGGTCCCAAACGTCATCGACCTTCGCTCGCGCGCAGCGCAACACGCGGTTGGACTCAGAGAGGCCGAGCTCTGCTCGGAGATCGGCGACTACGACGCCTGCCAGGCGGTCGCCGGTGCCGCACACGAACTCGGCGCCGCTGGCATCCTCGCTCCCGCGGCAACGCGGCTCGGCGAGACGCTTGCGCTGTATCCCACCAATCTCCCAGTCGAGCACTGGCCGACTGTGACTGCCCGCGAAATCTGGTACGGCCTCCCCGCTGATCCACGGCGCCTGCGCGCAGTCGAGGGAGAGGCCACCTGACCGACAAGCTGCACCACGAAGGTGCACGGGCGACGACCGCCGCCGTCAGGCGTCGAGGTGCAGCGGCAGCCCGAAGAGCGGGAACAGCCGCTCGGCGCTGAGGAAGAACGTGAAGTCGGCGACGCGGCCGTCGCGGATGTCGAGCACCTGCAGCGCCCACGGGCTGTAGCCGCCGTTCGGGTCGCGGCGGTACTGGCCGAAGGCCGGGAGGCCGTTGGCGCTGCCGGCCGGCAGCACGCGCGAGCCGCGGCACGGCGCGCCCGGGCCGAGCCAGAACTCGATCAGGTTCGCGCGGCCGTGCAGCCACATCTCGTACGGCGGCATCGACTGCGTCGCGTCCTCGTGGATCAGCGCCGTCAGCGCGTCCATGTCGTAGCGCTCGAACGCCTCGACGTAGCGCGCCAGCATCTCGCGGTCCGGCCGCTCGAGCGCCGGCTCCGGGTCGGAGGCGCTGAGGTCGGAGGCGTCGAGCGTCGCCCGCGCGCGCTGCAGCGCGCTGTTGACCGACGCGACGCTCGTCTCCAGCAGCTCGGCGACCTCTGACGCCTTCCAGCGCAGCACCTCGCAGAGCAGCAGCGCGGCGCGCTGGCGCGGCGGCAGGTGCTGCAGCGCCGCGACGAAGGCCAGCCGCAGCGTCTCGCGCGAGACGGCGAGGTCGGCCGGGTCGCTCGCCGGCGCGGCCGCGGCGACCGCCGTGTCCGGCAGCGGCTCCAGCCAGGTCGCCTCCGGCAGCGTGCGTCCAGCCGAGTCGGGCGTCGCGGCCGGACCCATGTCGACCGGCCGCGCGCGCTTCTCGCGGCCCTTGAGCATGTCCAGGCAGACGTTGGTGGCGATCTTGTACAGCCACGAGCGCAGCGCCGCGCGCCCCTCGTAGCGGTCGAGCCCGCGCCAGGCGCGCAGCAGCGTGTCCTGCACGGCGTCCTCGGCCTCGAACGGCGAGCCGAGCATCCGGTAGCAGTGCGCCGTCAGCTCGCGCCGGTACGCCTCGAGCTCGCCGAACCCGTGCCTGACTGCGGTCGAAGCCTCCACGCGCTGCATCCTAAGCCGTCTTGCCGTCTGCGCGAGGAGTTCGCGCACGGGCTGAGCGAGGACTACCGGCGCCTGCGCGCCGACCCCGAGCGCTGACGCGCCTATCTCGCCGAGCGCGAGGAGTGGGACGCGCTGGCTTGATCTGGCGCGGCGACGTCCACACCGACGATCTCGACGCGGCGCCTGCGCGAACGTCGCGGTGCGCTGCCGCCCGCCGCGCTCGCGGCGATCGAGCGCGCGCTGCGCTTCGTGCTCGATCGCTAGCGGAAGGCCTGGATGCCCGTCAGCGCGCCGCCGACGACGAGCGCGTGGACGTCGGCCGTGCCCTCGTAGGTGACGACCGACTCGAGGTTGTTCATGTGCCGGATCACCGGGTACTCGAGCGTGACGCCGTTGGCGCCGAGCACCTGGCGGGCCGTGCGGGCGACGTCGAGCGCGGCGTCGACGTTGGCGAGCTTGCCGAGCGAGACGTGCTCGGGCGCGAGCGTGCCGGCGTCCTTCATGCGCCCGAGGTGCAGCGCCAGCAGCGCGCCGCGGTTGACCTCGAGCGCCATCCGCGCGAGCTTGCCCTGCTGCAGCTGCGTGGCGGCGATCGGGCGGCCGAAGGCGGTCCGTTCGAGGCTGTAGTCGAGCGCCGCCTCATAGCAGGCGCGCGCGGCGCCGATCGCGCCCCAGACGATCCCGTAGCGCGCCTCGTTCAGGCAGGAGAGCGGGCCGCGCAGCGAGCGCGCCTCGGGCAGCAGCGCGCTGGCCGGCAGCCGCACGTCGTCGAGCAGCAGCTCGGACGTCACCGACGCGCGCAGCGACAGCTTGCGGTGGATGTCCTGCGTGGTGAAGCCCTTCGTGCCCTTCGGGACGAGGAAGCCGCGCACGCCCTCGTCCGTCGCCCCCCAGACGACCGCGACGTCGGCGACCGACCCGTTCGTGATCCACATCTTCTGGCCGTGCACGATCCAGTCGTCGCCGTCGCGGCGCGCGTGCGTGCGCATCGCGGCGGGGTCCGAGCCGGCGTCGGGCTCGGTCAGCCCGAAGCAGCCGATCGCCTCGCCGGCGGCCATCCGCGGCAGCCACTCGCTGCGCTGATCCTCGGATCCCCAGCGGTGGATCGCGTACATCGCCAGCGACCCCTGCACCGAGACGAGGCTGCGCACGCCGCTGTCGCCCGCCTCCAGCTCCATGCAGGCCAGCCCATAGGCGGTCGCGCCGGCGCCGGCGCAGCCGTAGCCCTGCAGGTGCATGCCGAGCACGCCGAGCGCGCCCAGCTCGCGCGCCAGCTCGAGCGGGATGCGCGCGTCCTCGAACCACTCGCCGACATGCGGGACGACGCGGTCGCGCACGAACGCGCGCACGGCGTCGCGGATGTCGCGCTCCTCGTCCGAGAGCAGGCGGTCGAGCTCGAGGAAGTCCTTGGGGCGGATCGCGTCGGCGGGCATCGTCAAGCAGTCTGCCCGCTCAGCGCGCGCAGGGTGATCTCGCAGTAGCCGTCGGCGATCGCGTCGCTGCTCAGCCGCCCGTCCGGCCGCAGCCACTGCGCCGTGTGGTTGACCATCCCGAGCAGCGCGAAGCGGACGATCGCGCGGTCGACGCCGGCGTCCGGCGACTCGGCGGCGACCGCGTCGAGCACGCGCGCCAGCACCGCCTCGAAGCGGCGGCGGCTGGCGTGCACCTCGGCCCACTCGGGCTCGCGCTCGACGACGTGGCGCTCCTGCGCGAAGACGAGCATGTGATCGCGATGCGCGCCGACGTGCGCCAGCCAGGCGCGCAGCAGCTCGCGCAGCTGCTCGCGCGGCGCCGCGCCGGAGGCCTCGATCGCCGCGGCGCGCTCGAGCAGCGGGTCCATCAGCTGCTCGAGGATCAGCAGCAGCAGCCGCTGCTTGGAGCCGATGTAGTGGTAGAGGCCGCCGCTCGCCAGCCCGGTCGCCTCGCTGAGGTCGTCCATGCTCGTCGCCTGGAAGCCACGGCGCGCGAAGGTCGCGGCGGCGGTCGCGATCACCGCCTGCTGGCGGCGGTAGTAGCGCTCGCGCAGCGCGGGTCTGGTCGGCGGCTCGGGCACGGCGTCGACCAACTTTAGAACGCTCGCGCGAAATTCGAGCGAGCGTTCGGTACAGTCGCGAGCATGGACTTCGACCTCGACGACGAGCACGAGCTGCTCCGCCGCACCGTGCGCGACTTCGCCGAGGGCGAGGTCGCGCCGGTCGCCGCCGAGCTGGACCGCACGAAGGCCTTCCCGTACGCGATCGTGCGCCAGCTCGGCGAGCTCGGCCTGATGGGGATCCCGTTCCCGCAGGAGCACGGCGGCGCCGGCGCGGACTCGCTCGCCTACGCGATCGCCGTCGAGGAGCTCGCGCGCGTCGACTCCTCCGTCGCGATCACGCTCTGCGCGCACACGTCGCTCGGCACGCAGCCGATCTACCTGTTCGGCAGCGAGGCGCAGAAGGCGCAGTGGCTGCCGGAGCTGACCTCGGGCCGCCGGCTCGGCGCCTTCGGGCTGACCGAGCCCGAGGCCGGCTCGGACGCCGGCAACGTCCGCACGCGCGCGCGGCTGGACGGCGGCGAGTGGGTGATCGACGGCGCCAAGCAGTTCATCACCAACGCCGGCACCGAGATCTCCGGCCTGGTGACGATCACGGCGCGCACGGGCGAGAACGAGATCTCCAACCTGCTGGTCGCGAACGGCACGCCCGGCTACGCGCAGGGCGAGCCGTATCGCAAGATGGGCTGGAACGCGTCAGACACGCGGCCGCTGACGTTCGACGGCGCGCGCGTGGGCGAGGACTGCCTGCTCGGCCCGCGCGGAAACGGCTTCCGGCAGTTCCTGCAGGTGCTCGACATCGGCCGCATCGGCGTCGCGGCGATGGGCGTCGGGCTCGCGCAGGGCGCGCTCGACCAGGCGCTCGCCTACGCCAAGCAGCGGCAGGCGTTCGGCCGGCCGATCGCCTCCTTCCAGGCGATCCAGGGCAAGCTCGCCGACATGGCGACGGAGATCGAGGCGGCGCGGCTGCTGACCTACAAGGCGGCGCGGCTGAAGGACGCCGGCCGCGACTTCACGCTGACGGCCGCGCAGGCGAAGCTGAAGACCGGCCGGCTGGCGGTCCGCTGCGCCGAGGAGGCGGTGCAGATCCACGGCGGCTACGGCTACATCGAGGAGTACCCGGTCTGCCGCTTCTACCGCGACGCGAAGATCCTGACGATCGGCGAGGGCACCGACGAGGTCCAGCAGATGGTGATCGCGAGGGCGCTGGGGGCGTGACCGCGGTGCCGTCGCCCGTCGTCGAGCGCGTCCGGATCCGCGAGGTCGGCCCGCGCGACGGCTTCCAGAACGAGCTGGAGGTGCTGCCGACCGCCGTCAAGGTCGAGCTGATCGAGGCGCTCGGGCGCACCGGGCTGGAGCGGATCGAGCTGACGAGCTTCGTGCGGCCGGACGTGATCCCGCAGCTGGCTGACGCGCGCGAGGTGCTGGAGCGCGTGCGGCTGCCCGAAAGCGTGTCGCGCTCGGTGCTGATCCCGAACGAGCGCGGACTCGACCGCGCGCTCGAGCTGCGCTCGCAGTTCGACGAGGTCAACGTCTTCCTGTCGGCGAGCGAGACGCACAACCGCCACAACGTCAACCGCTCGGTCGAGGAGTCGCTGCGCGGCTGCGAGCGCGTGCTGGCGCGGGCGCGCGCGGCGGGGCTGCGCGGCGAGGGCGTCATCTCGACCGCGTTCGGCTGCCCCTACGAGGGGCGTGTCGAGCCGGCGCGGGTCTTCGAGATCGCGGCGCGGCTGGCCGCGGCGGGCGCGGTCGAGATCGGCTTCGGCGACACGACGGGCATGGCGAACCCGCTGCAGGTGGCGAAGTTCTTCGCCGCGGCGTCCGCCGCGCTCGGGCCGGACGTCGAGCTGACGGCGCACTTCCACAACACGCGCGGGCAGGGGCTGGCGAACGTCTTCTCGGCCTGGCGGACGGGCGTGCGCTCGTTCGAGGCGAGCTTCGGCGAGCTCGGCGGCTGCCCGGTGCCGGCGGGCGCGACCGGCAACGTCGCGACGGAGGACGTCGTCTCGATGCTGCACGAGATGGGCGTGCCGACCGGCATCGACCTCGCGGCGCTGATCGAGTGCAGCCGGCTCGCGCAGGCGCGGCTCGGCCGCCCGCTCGGCAGCCACACGCTGGTCGCCGGGCCGGTCGACTGGCACGAGCCGATGCTTCCGCGCGAGTGGACGTCGTGACGGCCGTGCTGCGCTCGGTGCTGGTCGCCAATCGCGGTGAGATCGCGCGCCGCGTGCTGCGGACGCTGCGCGCGCTCGGCATCCGCGGGATCGCCGTCTACGCCGACGACGACCGCGACGCGCCGCACGTGCGCGAGGCCGACGAGGCGCTGCGGATCGACACGTACCTCTCGATCGCGGCGGTCGTCGCGGCGGCGCGCGCGGCCGGCGCGGACGCGCTGCATCCTGGCTACGGCTTCCTGTCCGAGAACGCCGCGCTGGCGCGCGCCTGCGCGGACGCGGGGATCGTCTTCGTCGGCCCGCCGCCGGCGGCGATCGAGCTGATGGGCGACAAGCTGCGCGCCAAGGCGGCCGCCGCGGCGGCGGGCGTGCCGGTCGTGCCGTCGTTCAGCGTCGAGCAGGCGCGCGCGGCGGTCGACGCCTACCCGCTGCTGGTCAAGGCCGCGGCGGGCGGCGGCGGGCGCGGGATGCGCGTCGTCGAGGCGCCGGCGCAGCTCGACGACGCGCTCGCGGCGGCGGCGCGCGAGGCGCGCGCCGGCTTCGGCGACGAGCGCGTCTTCGTCGAGCGCTACCTGCCGCGCGCGCGGCATATCGAGGTGCAGGTGCTGGCCGACGCGCACGGCACGGTGCTGCACCTCGGCGAGCGCGAGTGCTCGCTGCAGCGGCGCCACCAGAAGCTGGTCGAGGAGTCGCCCTCGCCGGTCGTCGACGCCGAGCTGCGCGCGACGCTCGGCGCCGAGGCGGTCGCGCTCGCGCGCGCGGCCGGCTACGTCGGCGCCGGCACCGTCGAGTTCATCGCCGACGCCGCGGACCCGGCCACGCACTACTTCCTCGAGATGAACGCGCGCCTGCAGGTCGAGCATCCGGTCACCGAGCTGGTCACCGGGCTCGACCTCGTCGAGCTGCAGCTGCGCGTCGCCGCCGGCGAGCGGCTGCCGCTGACGCAGGCGGACGTCGTCCTGCGCGGGCACGCGATCGAGGCGCGCGTGAACGCCGAGGACGCCGCCGCCGGCTACCTGCCCGCGGCGGGGACGGTGCACGCGCTGCGGCTGCCGGCCGCACTGCGCGTCGACGCCGCGATCGAGCGCGGCACGGTCGTCGGCACGAGCTACGACTCGCTGCTGGCGAAGCTCGTCGCGTTCGGCGAGGACCGCGAGCAGGCGCTCGCGCGGCTCGACCGCGGACTCGCGGACACCGCGATCCTCGGCGTCACGACGACGGTCGCCGCGCTGCGCGACCTGCTCGCGCTCCCCGCGGTCCGCGCGGGCGAGCTCGACACCGGTCTCGTGGAGCGCGAGGCCGCCGCCGCGGCCGACGGCACAGGCCCCGCGCGCGACGAGGCCGCCGCCGTGCTCGCCGCGGGCGACGATGCCAGCGCGGGCACCGCGCGCGACGAGCCCGCCGCTGGCGCCGCGCGCGACGAGGCTGCCGCCGTGCTCGCCGCGGGCGACGAGGCTGCCGCCGTGCTCGCCGCGGGCGACGAGGCTGCCGCCGTGCTCGCCGCGGGCGACGAGGCTGCCGCCGTGCTCGCGGCCGGCGCCGCGATCCTGCTCGCGCTCGCCGCCGAGGAGGCCGGCGACGACCCGTTCGCGCGCCGCGACGGCTGGCGGCTCGGCGGCGTCCGCGCGGCCTCGCACTGGACGCTCGCGCTCGACGGCGGCGCGCCCGAGCCGCTGAAGCTGCCGCCGACGCCGACCGTCCGCAGCGCCGCCGACGCCTTCCTCGTCGACGGCCGCGAGTGGATCTACGCACGCGCCGGCGGCGACGTGCTCTACCTCGGCCGCGAGGGCCGCGCGCACGAGCTGCGCGCCGGCGCCGCCGCGACCGCCGCCGACGCCGCCCACGATGGCCAGCTGCGCGCGCCGATGCCCGGCCAGGTGCTGCTCGTGCCGCGCGCGGTCGGCGACCGCGTCAGCGCCGGCGACGCCGTCGTCGTGCTCGAGTCGATGAAGATGGAGCTGGCGATCGCCGCGCAGGCCGACGGCACGGTCGTCGAGCTGAGCGTCAGCGCCGGCGACACCGTGCGGCGCGACCAGCCGCTGGCGAGGGTCGCATGACGCACGCCGAGCTGGTCGAAGAGCTGCGCGCCCTGACCGCGCAGGCCGCCCAGGGCGGCGGCGAGCGCGCCCGCGAGCGCCACGTCGCGCGCGGCAAGCTGCTGCCGCGCGAACGCGTCGAGCGGCTGCTCGACCCCGGCGCGCCGTTCCTCGAGCTCTCGCCGCTCGCCGCGCACGAGCTGTACGGCGGCGACGCGCCGGGCGCGGGGATCATCACCGGCGTCGGCCGCGTCAGCGGGCGCGAGTGCGTGATCGTCGCCAACGACGCGACGGTCAAGGGCGGCACCTACTACCCGATGACGGTCAAGAAGCACCTGCGCGCGCAGGAGATCGCGCTGCAGAACCGCCTGCCGTGCCTCTACCTCGTCGACTCCGGCGGCGCCTTCCTGCCGCTGCAGGACGAGGTCTTCCCGGACCGCGAGCACTTCGGCCGCATCTTCTTCAACCAGGCGCGCATGTCCGAGCGCGGGATCGCGCAGATCGCCGCCGTGCTCGGCTCCTGCACGGCCGGCGGCGCCTACGTGCCGGCGATGAGCGACGAGTGCGTGATCGTGCGCGAGCAGGGCACGATCTTCCTCGGCGGCCCGCCGCTCGTGAAGGCGGCGACCGGCGAGGAGGTCAGCGCCGAGGAGCTGGGCGGCGGCGAGCTGCACGCGCGCGTGTCCGGCGTCGCCGACCACCTCGCCGACGACGACGCGCAGGCGCTGCGGATCGTCCGCTCGATCGTCGCGACGCTCGCCCCGCCGAGCGCCCCGCCCTGGCGGCGGATCGCGCCGCGGCCGCCGCGCCACGCCGCCGACAGCCTGTTCGACGTCGTCCCGACCGACCTGCGCAAGCCCTACGACCCGCGCGAGCTGATCGCGCGCGTCGTCGACGACTCGCGGCTGGACGAGTTCAAGCCGCTCTACGGCGCGACGCTCGTGACCGGCTTCGCGCACGTCCACGGCCACCCGGTCGGCATCCTCGCCAACGACGGCATCCTCTTCAGCGAGTCGGCGCTCAAGGGCGCGCACTTCATCGAGCTCTGCGACCGCCGCGCGATCCCGCTCGTCTTCCTGCAGAACATCAGCGGCTTCATGGTCGGGCGCGAGTACGAGGCCGGCGGCATCGCCAAGCACGGCGCCAAGCTCGTGACCGCCGTCGCCTGCGCGCGCGTGCCGAAGCTGACGGTGCTCGTCGGCGGCTCGTTCGGCGCCGGCAACTACGGCATGGCCGGCCGCGCCTACGACCCGCGCTTCCTCTTCAGCTGGCCGACGGCGCGCATCTCGGTGATGGGCGGCCCGCAGGCGGCGGCGGTGATGGAGACGGTCGGCCAGCCGCAGGTCGGCGCGACGCTGCGCGAGCAGTACGAGCGTCAGGGCCAGCCGTACTACGCGACGGCGCGGCTCTGGGACGACGGCGTGATCGACCCGCGCGACACGCGCGACGTGCTCGGCCTCGCGCTCTCGGCGGCGGCGAACGCGCCGCTGGAGCCCGTCGGCTACGGCGTCTTCCGCATGTAGCGGCGCCCGCACGGCGTGCGAGAGTGCACGGCGTGCGCGTCGGGATCCTCGGACCGCTGGCGATCGAGCAGGACGGCGTCGAGGTCGCGCTCGGCGGCGGCCGCCTGCGCGCGCTGCTGACGCGGCTCGCGCTCGACGCGGGCGGCGCCGTGACGACCGGCCGGCTCGTCGACGCGCTGTGGGACGGCGCACCGCCGGCGGACGAGCTGCACGCGCTGCAGTCGCTCGTCTCGCGGCTGCGGCGCGCGCTCGGCGGCGGCGTCGGCGCGCAGCCCGGCGGCTACCGGCTGATCGTCGAGCCGGACGACGTCGACGCGCACCGCTTCGAGCGACTGGCCGCCGCCGGCGCCGCGGCGCTCGTCGCCCACGAGCCAACGCGCGCGCTGACGCTGCTGCGCGAGGCGCTGGCGCTCTGGCGCGGGCCGGCGCTGGCCGACGTCGCCGACTACCGCTTCGCCGCCGAGGCGGCGCGGCGGCTCGACGACCTGCGCCTGGCCGCGCTCGCCGACCGCATCGCGGCCGAGCTGGAGCTGGGCGAGGGCGCGCGGCTGGTCGCCGAGCTGGAGGCGCTGACGAGCGCGCAGCCGCTGCACGAGCGGCTCGCGGCGCAGCTGATCGCCGCGCTCTACGCCGCCGGCCGCCAGGCCGACGCGCTCGCCGCCTACGAGCGCGTGCGCGCGCGGCTGGCCGAGGAGCTCGGCGCCGCGCCCTCGCCCGAGCTGCAGGCCGCGCACCTGGCGGTCCTGCGCGGCGAGCCCGGCGGCGGCCGCCGCGCGCGCCGCGGCAACCTGCCGGCGCCGGTGACCAGCTTCGTCGGCCGCGAGCGCGAGCTGGAGCAGATCCGCGCGCTGCTGCGGCGCGGCCGGCTGGTGACGCTGATCGGCCCCGGCGGCGCCGGCAAGACGCGGCTCGCGCGCGAGGCCGTGGCCGCCTGCCGCGACGTCGCGGACGGCGTCTGGATGGCCGAGCTGGCGCCGGTCACGAGCGAGTCGGAGGTCGTCGGCGCCGTTCTCGAGGTGTTCGGCGCGCGCGAGCTGCTGATCGAGCGCAGCGGCCCGGCGCCGCCACGCGCCGCGCTCGCCCGGCTGCTCGACGTCGTCGCCGACCGCGAGGCGGTGCTCGTGCTCGACAACTGCGAGCACCTGATCGGCGCCGCCGCCGAGCTGGCCGAGCGGCTGCTGGCGGGCGCGCCGCGGCTGCGGATCGTCGCGACCAGCCGCGAGCCGCTGGCGATCGCCGGCGAGCACCTGGCGCCGGTGCCGCCGCTGGAGCTGCCCGATCGCGGCGACGACGCCGCGACCGCGCTCGAGCATCCGGCGGTGCGGCTGTTCGCCGATCGCGCCGCGGCGGCCAGTCCGGACTTCGCGGTCACGGACGCGAACGTCGCCGACGTCGTCGAGATCTGCCGCCGGCTCGACGGGCTGCCGCTGGCGCTCGAGCTGGCCGCGGCGCGCCTGCGCACGCTGCACGTCGGCGAGCTCGCCGCGCGCCTGGACGACCGCTTCCGGCTGCTGACCGGCGGCAGCCGCACGGCGCTGCCGCGCCACCGCACGCTGCGCGCCGTCGTCGACTGGAGCTGGGAGCTGCTGAGCGAGGACGAGCGCGTGCTGGCGCGGCGACTGGCGGTCTTCGGCGCCGGCGCGACGCTCGCGAGCGCGACCGCGGTCTGCGGCGCCGACGACGCGCTCGACGGCCTGGCGGCGCTCGTCGACCGCTCGCTGCTCGGCGCCGGCCCGCGCTACCGCATGCTCGAGACGATCCGCGAGTACGGGATCGAGCGGCTCGAGGAGGCCGGCGAGCTGCGCGCCGTGCGCGACGCGCACGCGCGCTACTTCGCGCGGCTGGTCGGCGAGTCCGAGCCGAAGCTGCGCGGACCGGAGCAGCGCGAGTGGTTCGACGTGCTGCGCGCCGAGCGCGAGAACGTGCTCGCGGCGCTGCGCCACCTCGCCGCGACCGGCCAGGCGCGCGCCGCGCTGCGGATGGCGATCGACCTGTTCGCGTTCTGGTGCCTCGCGGGCGCGATGGAGGACGCCGCGCAGTGGATCGCCTTGGCCGACGAGGCGCCCGGCGACGCCGACCCGGACGATCGCCTGATCGCCGCGCTGCTGCGGCGGCTGCGCGACGTCGACTACGCGGCCGCCGACGCCCCCGAGCTGCGCGCGGCGCTCGCGGACCTGGCGACGATCGACGATCGCGAGCGGCCGTACGTCGCCATCGCCAAGCCGGTGCTGGCGATGTTCGTCGACCCGCTCGACGCGACGGCGTTCGTCGCGGTGCTCGCGCACCCGGACCCGTGGGTGCGCGCCGCCGGCCACCTGCTGCGCGCGAACGTCAACGAGAACCTCGGCGACGCCGCGGCGATGGACGCCGACCTCGACGCGGCGCTGACGGGCTTCACGGCGGTCGGCGACGGCTGGGCGCTGGCGATGACGCAGACGACGCGCTCCGGCCGGCTGCTGATCGCCGGCGATCTCGCCGCGTCCGAGGCGGCGACGACGGCGGCGCTCGCCGGCTTCGACGCGTTCGCGGGCTTCGCCGGCCGGGCGCTGCTGAAGCTGCGGCTCTCGGAGCTGTGCCTGCGCCGCGGCGACGTCGACGGCGCGCTCGCCGAGGCCGCCGAGGCGGTCGCCGCCGGCGAGCTGGGCGGCGAGGAGCGGCTGGTCCTCGACGCGATGCTGGCGCGGATCGCCTTCCACGCGGACGACTTGCAGACCGCGCGGGCGCGCGTCGCGGGCGCGCGCGAGCGGCTCGAGCGGCTGCCGTCGCGAGGGCCGACGCGCGGGCATGCGCGCGCGCTCGTCATGGCGCTGCAGGCGCGGCTGGCGGTCGCCGCCGGCGAGGCGGGCGAGGCGCTGCTGGCGGAGGCGCTGCAGGCCGCGATCGGGTCGCTGGACCAGCCGATCGTGGCGGCCGTCGGCGTCGTCCAGGCGGTCGCCGCGGTCGCCGCCGGCGACCTCGCGGCGGCCGGCGAGCTGCTCGGCGCGGCGGCGGCGCTGCGCGGCGACGAGGACGTCACCGAGCCCGACGTCAAGGCGGTTCGCGCGGCGCTGCCGGACGACGCCGCCTACGCCCGCGGCCGCGCGCTGACGCGCGAGGCGGCGCTCGAGCGGCTCAAGCGCGCCGCGCTCGTCGCGCCGTCCACGCCGGAGCCGACGTGATCGCACGGGATCCGCGCAACTCGGCCTGCTGAGCGGCGTTTCTGGACGGTCCGCAGGGGCCGATCGATGGAGGAAGCGTGAGGGCACGGCTTGTGGTGGGGATGGTCGCCGCGACGCTCGCCGTCGCCGCCTCGGGTGCCCAGGCCCAGGAGCCGGGGCCGTGGCAGACGGGCGAGATCGGTGCGGCGGCCGCTGCCTGGCCGGTCTGGCCGGGTGTCGCGTTCGACGCCGGCGGCGCCGCCGTCGCGCTCTGGACCGATGGTCCGAGCGTGACGCGGCTGGCCGGCGCGGCGCTCTCGCCGAACGCGGGGGCGTTCGGGGTCGGGCGCTCACTGGCGGACGTTCGCTTTCACACCGCTCCGGAGGTCGGGACGTTCGCGGCCTACGGCCGGTCGCGGTTCGCGGTCACCGGCACGGTCGGCGACGGTCGTGCCGCAGTCGCGACCGGGACCGTCGGCGGCACGCTGGGGCGTCCGACGCGGATCGGCTCGACCGGCGGTACACGCGGGCGATGCGCGTCGCCGGCGACGCGCGGGGAGATCTGGCGATCGTCGCGGACGAGGCGACGTTCCGGGGCGGCGAGCGGGACGTGCTCTACCTGACGCGCAAGCCGGCGGGGCAGCGGCTCGGACGTCAGGTCGCGATCGCGCGCGGCGGCAGGATCACCGCCGTCGCGATCCAACTCGACGCGCGCGGCGACGCGCTCGTCGCGTGGGCGCGGGACCGGCGCGTCGAAGCGCGCTGGATCACGGCCGGCGGACGCCCGCGGCCGGTCGCGTCCCTGGGGTCGAGCGAGCCCGCGCCGACGCTCGCGCTCGGCGTCGGCAGCGACCGCCGCGCGACGGTGCTCTGGGAGAGCCAGCTGGTCGACGCGCAGGCCGCGGAGCCGCACGTGCCGGGCTCCGGTCTGCGGGTCGACGCGGCGTTCGCCGCCGCCGGCGGCCGCTTCGGCACGCGCCTGGTCCTGGAGACGTCCAACAGCGGCAGGGCGCTGCTGGACTGCAGCCGCGGCGTCGACGGCCTCGCCGGCGTCAGCTATCTCGGCGGCACGGTCCCGGAGATCGCCTGGACCGGGATCCAAGGGAACGCCTTCGTCGTTCGAGCCGCCTCGGCGCCGTTTGGGCCTGGGCAGAGCCAGATCGTCTCGAACCCGACGACCGACAGCTGCCTCGGCGGCGTCGCGGCGAGCGGAACGGGTGCCGTCGCGCTCGCGTTCGCGGAGAACGTCGGCGGGCGCTTGAGCCCGTTCGCGGCGCTGCGAGGGCCGGCGAACGCCTCCTTCCGCTCCCCCGAAGCGCTCGGCGGCCCCGCGCTGTCGGCGTCCCAGGCAGAGGGCGTGGGCGCGCCGCGGATCGCCGCCGATCCGCTCGGCGGCAGATTCGCCGTCGTCTGGACGAGCGTCGACGGCGTCACGCACGACGCGCTGAGCACCGCGACCGGCGGCTGACTCGGCGATCGGGCCTCCTTCCCGTTGCTACGGTGGCGCTAGTCACGGTTGGACTAGCTGGCTCGAGGGGGAGGAGGAGCGCATGGCGATGGTGTCGCGATGACGGCCGATCTGGCACAGGTACGGCGGACGGCTCGGAGGCTCGCGCCGCTGGCGGTCCTCGCCGCGGTCGCGGCGATCGCGCTGCCGAGCGCGGCGCGCGCCGACGGCTCCGTCGTGAGCATCGTCGGCACGAGCGACGTCTCTGACTCGAACCTCGTCCAGTCGGCGATCATCCCCGGCTTCGAGGCTGCCTACCCGCAGTACACGATGACCTACAAGGGCGAGGGCACCGGCGCGGCGATCGCCGACGCCGAGGCCGGCAACTTCGACGGCTTGATAGTCCACGCGGCCTCGCTCGAGAACCAGTTCGTCGCCGCCGGCTACTCGGCCGAGCCGTTCGGGCGCGCGATCTTCTGGGGCGACTACGTGCTGCTCGGGCCGACCGACGATCCCGCCGGCGTGATGAACGGCGCCCAGCACGACATCGCCTCCGCGTTCGAGAAGATCGCGGCGGCCGGCGCGGCCGGCAAGGCGACGTTCGTCTCGCGCGGCGGCACGCCAGGCACGACAGTCCAGGAGCACGCGATCTGGGCGTTGACCGGCGGCGTGCAGACCTGCACCGTCAGCGCCGCCAACGGCGGCGGCGTGGCGCCGAGCACGACGACGGGCGCCTGCCCCGCGAGCTCGGACAACCCGACCTGGTACCAGACGACCGGCCTGCAGCAGGGCCCGAACCTGGTCGCCGCCGACGCCTGCAACTTCCCCAACGGCCACTGCTACGTCTTCACGGACCGCGGCACGTTCCAGTACCAGCAGTCGATCGGGGCGATCCACGGCCTGGAGATCGTCACGCGCAACAACGACGCGAACGCCCGCGGCGGCGTCCCGGCGCTCGTCAACTCGTTCCACATCTACGCGATCAATCCGAGCCGCGTCCCGGGCGGCTCGTCGCGCAATCTGGCCGGCGCGCTGGCGCTGAACACGTGGCTGACGTCGCCCGCCGGCCAGGCGGCCGTGAAGAACTACCTCGGCGCGACCGGCGACCCGCCGTTCCTGCCCTCCGCCGCGCCGTCGCTGACGACGACGGGCGTGCCGGCGACCCTCACGGCCGGCACGTCCGTGACGGTCTCCGGCGACCTGCGCAACGTCGTGCCGGGCATGCCGGCGCTCGACGGCGTCGCGGTCAACGTCAACAACGGGGACGCGGCGGTCGCGACGGCGAACACCGACGCCAACGGCCACTACAGCATCACCTTCACGCCGACCCGCAACGGCTCCTACTCGGTCGCCAGCGGGCCGATCACGAAGATCGAGAACGCGACGCTGAACCCGCAGTTCGGCGACCTGCTGCAGCCGCAGACGACGTTCGCCGGCGTGCTGACGGTCCAGAGCGCGATCGAGGTCGCGAGCGCGAAGGCGACGTACCGGCGCGTGACGGTCGCCGGCTCGATCTCGCCGGCCGGCGACGACCACGCGCTCGTGACGATCTCGGCGCGCCGCAGCGGCAAGGGCCGCTTCGTCAACTACGCGAAGGGCAAGCCGGCGGCGAACGGGAGCTACTCGATCGTCACGAAGCTGCCGCCGGGGCGCTGGCAGATCCAGGCGCGCTACGACGATCCGGGCGCCGTCATCTCGTCGGTCGCGCCGACGGTCACCACCACGGTGCCCGGCTCCTCCTCGGTGAAGATCAGCACGCTGGCGCACAGCGGCCGCAAGGTCACGCTGTCCGGCCGCCTGAGCCCGGCGCCGAAGTCCAGCGGCGCCTACGTGAAGATCCTCGCCCGCCACACGAAGAAGCTCGCGGCGGCCGGAGCGGCGCCGAAGTTCCACGCCGTCGGCCGGAAGGTCGCGATCAAGAAGGGCCGGAAGACCTACCGGATCTCTGCCAACCTGAAGCGTGGCTATCACTGGCAGGTTCGTGTCGAGTACGTCCACAAGAAGCAGATCGACACCGCGACGTCGTCGATCAGGTCGGTCAACGTCCGCTAGCGCGCTGCGTCGCCGCCGGCCGCTCTGCGCGGCGGCGACGCTCCTCGCGACCGTCGCCGCCGCGGTCAACGCCGCGCCGGCGGCCGCGCAGGGTTCGCCGCTGGTCGACGTCTACGTGGGCGGCACGCTTGCGTCGCCGCTCGACCTCGGTGCCAGCGAGGGTTCGCAGCCGAAGCTACCGTCGTCGGGTGATCCGACGCCGCCTGGGTCGACCTGGTCGCTGAACCGCGTGCTCAGCGTGGCTGGCGTTAGCGGCGGCTCGCCTGCGGTCGACGTGATCGCTGATGGCACCGACAACGGCACGAACGGCGTGACGCCGTCGATCAGCGTGCGAGGTCCGCTCGCCTCGATTGCGCCGCCGTTCGCGGGCGGTGACACAGCGGTACCGGCGATCTTCAACAACGCGGGTCCGGGATCGTCGGCGGTCGACATGTTCGTGACTGGCATGACGACGGACGGCAGCTGGCACAACCTGCACGCGTCAACGGGCGACCCGATAATGGTCTTCGTACACCCGGCCGGCCAGTTTGGAGCTCGGCCGATCGCGGACACCGTCGGCCCTTACCAGCCGGGGCAGCGCGTCGCACTGCACGGCACCGACTGCGTCGGTGGTACCGATGCCGTTCAGCGCTGGTTCAGTGGTGCGACGCCGATCGCGAGCGGCGCGCAGTACATGTTCTCCGCGTCGGCGCCTGGCACCTATGTCGTGACCTATGAGCTCGAGTGCGCGGACGGCTACGGCAGCGCATGGCCGGTCACGTTCGTGGTCAGCGGCCACGGGTCGTCCATGTCGCCGACGCCGAGCGCCTCACCGACGCCGACCGCGACGCCGAAGCAGAAGGCCAAGAAGACGCCGACGCCCACGCCGACCGCGACGCGCACGCCGACGCCGACCGCGACGCCCTCGACGAGCGGCGCCGCGACGTCGCCCGCGCCGACGAGCACGGTGGCCCCGACCGCGACGCCGACACCCACGCCCGCCCCGACGCCGAGCCACCGCGCCCACGTTCACCACCACCGCAAGGCCAAGAAGCGGCACCGCGCGGCACACTCCACGATTCCCGTGGTCTCCGGTGAGCTGATCTCCAACGTCGTCGCGATCACGCCGCAGCAGTTCGCGGCGATGTCGGCGACGCCGCACCCGCAGGCGGCCGCGCTGAAGGTCGCCGGCGCCCACGCCGCGCATCGCTTCAGGCTGCCGATCGCGATCCTGCTCGCGGTGCTCGTGCCGGTCGGGCTGCTCGCCGCCGGCGCCTGGCGGGAGCACCGCTCCCTGTGATCGACGCGGCGGTCAGCGCGCACTCGGTCGACGACGTCATCTTCCGCGTCGCCGACGCGCTGCAGGTGCCGGTGCTGCTCGCCGCGCTGGCGGCGCTCGCGCTCGTGCTCTACGAGGTCGGCACGTTCGTCGTCGAGCTGCGCCGGCGCCAGCGGCGGCACTTCCGCTCGCTCGAGGCGGCCGCGGCGAACGCGCGCGCGACGATCGCGACCGGCAACCGGATCGCGGCGGCGGCCGCGCTGAAGGTCGTCGCGACGAGCGGCGCGATGGCCGACGGCTTCGCCGTGATCGCGCACCACGCGCTGCTGCCCGGCGGCGAGACGCGGATCGCGAAGGCGCTGGCGGACTTCGACTTCGGCGGCGAGCGGCGGCTGGAGCGCACGCGGCTGCTCGTCCGCGCCGGCCCGGCGCTCGGCCTGATGGGCACGCTGATCCCGCTCTCGCCCGCGCTCACCGGCCTCGCGCAGGGCAACGTCGCGCGCCTCAGCGAGAACCTGCGCGTCGCCTTCAGCGTGACCGTGCTCGGCCTGCTGGTCGGCGCCGTCGCGTTCGCGCTCTCGCTCGTGCGCCAGCGGCTCTACGGCCAGGACCTGTCGGACCTCGAGTACGTCGCGGCGGTGATGACCGAGTGATCCGCGTCACGCCGCGCTCGCGGATCCGCGAGGACCGCGCCGGCGACCCGCTCGACGGGCTCGTCAACCTCTTCGACCTCGGCATCGTGCTCTCGGTCGCGTTCCTGCTCGCGGCGCTCTCGGCGCTGAAGCTGAGCGGCACGATCACGCGCAACGGGCTGCAGCCGACGACGCAGCGTCAGCAGCAGCAACAGCCGCCGATCACGATCAAGCCCGGGCAGAAGGTCGCGCCGCTGCCGACGCCCGGGCCGCACACGATCGGCCACGGCGTCCCCGCCGGCACGGTCTACCGGCTCTCGGACGGCCGGCTCGTCTACGTCCAGGAGCCGACGCCGACGCCCGCCGCGAGCGCGACGCCCGCCGCGACGCCCACGCCGTCACCCACCCCGTGAAGTTCCTCTGGGACGGCTTCCGCCAGGCGATCGGCCTGATCGTCCACGGCGACCCGACGATCGTCCACCTCACCGTCGTCACGCTCGAGGTCGCCGCGATCGCGACCGCCGTCGCGCTGCTGCTCGGCCTGCCGAGCGGCCTCGCGCTCGGGCTCGGCCGCTTCCGCGGCCGCACGGCGCTGCTGGCGCTCGCGAACGCCGGCCTCGGCCTGCCGCCGGTCGTCGTCGGCCTGATCCTGGCGCTGCTGATGTTCCCGGCGGCGCCGCTCGGCTTCCTGCACATCCTCTTCACGATCAAGGCCGTCTACATCGCTCAGGCGGTGCTCTCGCTGCCGATCGTGATCGCGCTGACGGCCGCCGCCGTCCAGGCCGTGCCTTCCGGCCTGCTGGACCAGGCGCGCGCGTTCGGCGCCGGCCGCGCCGACCTCGCGGCGCTGGCGCTGCGTGAGGCGCGCGTCGGCGTGCTGGCGGCGGCGATCGCGGCGGTCGGCTCGGCGATCTCCGAGGTCGGCGCCGTCGCGCTGGTCGGCGGCAACATCGAGGGCACGACGCAGACGCTCGCCAGCGCCGCGCTGTTCCAGGTCAACGCCGGCCACTACGCCTACGGCATGGCGATCGGCGTGATCCTGCTCGGCCTGCTGCTGATCGTCGCCGCCGCGTTGACGCTGCTGCAGCAGCCGGGCGCGCGGCTGTGGCTGCGGAGCGCGTCGTGAGCGCGCCGGTCTTGCGCGCGAGCGGCCTGCGCGCGCGGCGCGGCGAGCGCGAGGTGCTGCGCGGCGTCGACGTCGAGCTGGCGCGCGGCGAGGTCGTCGTCGTGCTCGGCCCGAACGGCGCCGGCAAGAGCACGCTGCTGTCGGTGCTCGGCGGGATCGTCGAGCCGAGCGGCGGGACGCTCGAGCGGCGCGGCCGCGTCGCGCTCGCGTTGCAGTCGCCGGACCTCGCGAGCCGCACGGTCCGCGCCAACGTCGAGCTGGCGCTGGCCTGGTGGCGGGCGCCGCGCGAGCAGCGCGCCGCGCGCGCGACCGACGCGCTGAAGCTGCTGCGCGCCGACCAGCTCGCCGAGCGCCGCGCGTCAGAGCTGTCAGGCGGCGAGCGCCGGCGCGTGCACATCGCCCGCGCGCTGGCGCTGCACGCCGACGCGCTGCTGCTCGACGAGCCGTTCGCCGGCCTCGACGCGGTGACGCGCGCGGACCTGCTCTACGACGCCTCGTCGGCGCTGCGCGACGGCCAGCGCGCGACGATCGTGGTCGTCCACGACCGCGCCGAGGCCTGGGCGCTCGCCGACCGGCTGCTCGTCCTGCTCGACGGGCGCGTCGCCGCGCTCGGCCCGCCGCGGACGATCCTCGACGCGCCGCCGAGCGCCGACGTCGCCCGCTTCCTCGGCTTCGACGGCGAGTTGCGCGAGCGCGGCGGCGGCGTGCTGCTGACGCGGCCCTCGCAGGTCGCGCTCGACCCCGCGGGCGCCTACGAGGCGACGGTGACGCGCGTGATCCCGCTCGAGGAGGGCAGCCGCGTCGAGCTGGCGCTGGACGGCGGCCGCCTCTACGCGACGGCGCCGCCGCCGGGGCCGTCGCCGGGCGAGCGCGTGCGCGTCGCGATCAGCGGCGGCCGGCGCTACTGAGCTCACACCCGCCGCCGGTAGGCGCGCAGCGCCAGCGGCACGAACAGCGCCAGCAGCGCCGCCATCGACACCAGCGTCCAGAGCAGGTCGCCGGCGACCGGGCCGCCGAGCATCAGCGAGCGCACCGCGCCGGTCAGGTGCGTCAGCGGGTTGATCTTCGTGAACGACTCCAGCCAGCCCGGCAGCGAGGACGGGCTGACGAACGTGCTCGACGCGAACGTCAGCGGGAACAGGATCAGCATCAGGATGCCCTGGACCGCGCCGGGCGTGCGCGCGAGCATGCCGACGAAGACGGCCGCCCAGCTCAGGCAGAGCGCGAAGGCGACGGTCAGCAGGCAGGCGGCGAGCACGCTCGCCACGCCCGTGCTCGCGTGGAAGCCGAGCACGTAGCCGAAGCCGACGGTCACGACCGCGATCACGACGTAGCGCGTCACGTCGCCCAGCACCGCGCCGACGAGTGGCGCCGAGCGCGCGATCGGCAGGCTGCGGAAGCGGTCGAAGACGCCCTTCTGGATGTCCGAGTTGAGGTTGACGCCGATCGCGACGCCGCCGAGCGCGATCGTCTGCGAGAGCACGCCGGGCAGCAGGAACTGCAGGTAGTCGTGCTGCGAGCCGTGCGAGATCGCGCCGCCGAACACGTAGGTGAAGAGCGCCAGGAAGATGATCGGCTGCAGCGTCACGTCGAGCAGCGCCTCGGGGTTGCGGACGATGCCGATCAGGTTGCGCTTGGCCAGCACGAGGCTGTGCCGGAGCGGACGCGGGAGCCTCATGCCGCCACCTGCTCGGGCCGGTCGGCGGCGGCCTTGCGCCCGGTCAGGGTGAAGAAGACCTCGTCGAGGCTCGGCAGCGTCAGCGACAGCTCGGTGACGGCGATGCCGGCGGCGGCGAGCCGCGGCACGGCCTCGGTCAGCGCCTCGTCGCCGGCGACCGGCACGCTGATCGTGCCCGGCGTCAGCGACTCCGGCCGCGCGGCGGCGACCGTCGCGAGGATCTCGCCGGCCTCGCCGATCCGCTCCAGGTCGGCCGGGCGCACCGTCAGCGTCTGGCCGCCGACGATCCGCTTCAGCCCCTCGGGCGTGTCGTGCGCGATCACCTTGCCGTGGTCGATCACGCTGATCTCGTCGGCGAGCGCGTCCGCCTCCTCGAGGTACTGCGTCGTCAGCAGCACGGTCGAGCCGTCGCTGACCAGCCCGCGCACGACGCCCCACATGTCCTCGCGCTTGGACGGGTCCAGGCCCGTCGTCGGCTCGTCGAGGAAGACGACCGTGGGCCGGCCGACGAGGCTGGCGGCGAGGTCGAGCCGCCGGCGCATGCCGCCGGAGTACGTGCGCGCGGGACGGTCCGCGGCCGCGGTCAGGTCGAACCACTCGAGCAGCTCGGCCGCGCGCGCCCTGGCGTCGCGGCGCGAGAGGTCGAGCAGCTGGCCGATCATCGTCAGGTTCTGGGTGCCGGTCAGCAGCTCGTCGACCGACGCGAACTGGCCGGTCAGGCCGATCCGCTGGCGCACCTTGCCGGCCTCGCGGGCGACGTCGTAGCCGCCGACGCGGGCGCGGCCCGAGTCGGCGCGGATCAGCGTCGCGAGGATCCGTACAGCGGTCGTCTTGCCGGCGCCGTTCGGCCCCAGCACGCCGAGGACGCTGCCGCGCCGGGCGGCGAGATCGACGCCGTCGAGCGCCTGCGTGTCGCCGAAGCGCTTGCGCAGCCCCTCGGCTTCGATTGCGTAGTCCATGGCCGGCACTCTGCGCGCCGCCGCTCGCAGCGCGCACGCAGCTCGCTCACAGCGCGCCGGCGAGCGCTGCGAGCGGCGTCAGACCTCCTGCGGGCGCAGCGGCGGCGTCAGCGCCGCGGCGACGATCACGAGCGCGAAGGCGGCGAGCCGCACGAGCAGCGCGCCGGCGCCGGCGGGCAGCGGCTCGCGGAAGATCAGCGGGCCGGCGGCGATCGTCAGCGTGTTGGCGGTCGCGCTGGTCAGCGCGATCACGGTCACGACCGGCCCGATCTGCAGCGAGCGCGCCGAGATCAGCAGGCCGACCAGCGAGAGCACCAGGATCACGAAGGCGAACGGGTGCACGAGCACGAGCAGGCCCGTGTCCGTCTTGCTCGAGAGCGCCTTGATCGTCGCGTCAGAGCCGGCCCAGAGCATCCCGGCCGAGACGGCGAGCGCCGGGCCGCTGCGGCCGCGCCAGGCCAGGCTCGCGCCGACGACGGTCACGGCGCCGACGCCGACCAGCAGCCGCGTCAGGTCGTAGTCGGACTCGGCGCCCTTCGCCGCGCCGTCGAGCGTCGCCGCCAGGAACGTCAGCCCGGCGGCGGTCAGCAGCACGCCGATCCACTCGCGCCGCGCCACCGGCAGCGCGAAGACACGGCTCGCCAGCACCGTCACGAGCACGAGCCCGCCGGCGATCACCGACTGCACGAGCGAGATCGGCGCCAGCGCCAGCGCCGCGACGTGGAAGCCCCAGGAGGTCGTCGCGATCACGCAGCCGAGCGTGTAGACGGGCGAGCGGAACAGCGCGACCGTGCTCGCCCACGGCCGCCGCCACTCGACGGGCGGCGCCGCGACGGCGCCCTTGTGCTTGAAGAAGAAGCCGACGACCGACGAGAGCGAGGTGATCAGCGCCAGCAGCAGGCCCAGCTGAACCGAGAACGGCACCGCAAGAGCGTAGGCGGCGCGCCGGTCGCGCCGGCCTCAGCGGTGGTCGAAGCCCCAGCGCCCGTCGCCGTCGCCGGGCGGGCGCCGGTGCCGGTCCTGCCACTCGTGCCGGCGCTCGTGCCACTCGTCGCGGCGCAGCTCGGCGTCGCGACGCCAGTCGCGGCCGCTGCGGCGCCCGTGCCAGTCGCCGTGGCCGCGGCGCCGGCGGGCGATCCGCAGCGCGATGAAGGCGAACAGCAGCAGCGGCCAGAGCGTGACGCCGGTCGCGACCGCGACGATCGCGACGATCGCGAGCATCGCCAGCACCGTCGCGACGACCCAGAGCCCGCCGGCGGCGAGCACCCCGCCGATCGCCGCCAGGCCGAGCTGGCGCGACGACGGCCGCGGCGACGACGACGCGTCTCGCGGCGCCTGGTTGCCGGCGTGCGGCAGGTCGACGATCAGCGGCTCGAGGTCGCCGACCGTGACGGCGCGGTAGGTGAGGCCGAGGCGCTCCTCGAGCTCGTCGTCGTCGAGCCGGCCCTCGACCGCGTGCTCGCGCAGGAAGTCGGCGACGCGCTCGCGGTCGGCGTCGCCGACGCGCATCTCGTTGCGCGGCACCGGGCTCATGTCGCCAAGTCTGCCAGCGCGCCGGCCGATTGCAACCACTCGTGGGGGTAGCCCTACCCCCACGGTGCGCTCGTCCGCGCCCCCCGCCGAGCGATGGACTAGCGCCGCCGCGCGACGTAGCTGTGCGGCGCACGCACGAGCACGGTCCTGCGCTTGACCAGGTCGCGGACGGCGACGACGCCCCGCGCGACCTTCGTCAGCGTGCTCGTGCAGCTGTCCTGGACGAGCCAGCGCGTGCCGCGCACCGTCGCCGAGCTGTAGCTGCCGCGCGTGCGGAAGGCGCCCGAGCCGTCGCCCCAGAGCTTGCGCGTCTTGACCTTCCTGCCGGCGGCCGCGGACGCCTTGCCCTTGCCGCAGCTGAGCTTCTCGACCAGCGCCAGCTGCGTGATGCCGGCGCTCTGCGTGACCTTGAAGACGCCGGCGGAGAAGGTCGCCGACTGCGGCGCGGCGCCCGGCTTCGGGACGGAGGTCAGCGTCACCTTGCCCTTGCGCGCGTCGACGATCGAGCCGACCGGCACGCCCTGGCTGCCGCTCAGCGGCGCGAAGCGCCCGCCCGGCTGCTGGACGAGCACGCTGCCGGAGGCGACCGCGACGCCGACCGTCCTGCCGTAGGCCGGCGGCGCGCCGCCGGACAGCGTCAGCGAGACGTTGTCGGCGTAGCCGTCGTTGTACTGGCCGTCGCTGCGCGTCGCCGTGATCGTGACGACGATCAGGCGCGTCGCCGCCGGCACCGCGACGCTCGCCGAGCGCGCCAGCAGCGTCGTCACGCCCTTGCGGTCGGCCTCGCTGACCGGGCCGATCTGCACGCTGCCGAGCGGCTGGCCGGGCGCGCTCTCGAACTGCGCGGTGACGAAGGCCGCGTCGCTCTGGCCCGCGTAGCCACCGAGCTGCGCGCTCAGCGTGGCGAAGACGGGGCGCGCGGCGAGGTCGGCCGCGGCGGCGCCGACGTCGACCGTCTGCGTCGCCGTGTTGACGTCGCCGTCCGGGCCGCCGGCGAAGAAGCTGCGGCCGCCGCCGAGCGTCTGCGCGTCCTGCGTCGTCAGGAAGTCGGGCGCCCCGTAGGCGACGAGCGTGAAGCTCGGGCTCGCCGTCCAGCCGGGCGGCGGCACGACGCTGGACGAGTCGTTCGCGCCCGTGCCGGCCTCGCCGCCGGGGTCGGCGAGCAGGTTGCCGGCCGGGAGCGCGGCGCGCGCGGGCGGCGCGGCGACCGCGAGCGCGGCGACGACGGTGAGCACGGCGGCGAGTCTCGGGCGCATCTGCGGACACTCCCAGGTCCGAGCGCGCCGGCGCAAGCGTTGAGCGGGCTGGATTCATGCGCGCGAATCCGATAGAAGCCGGCGCATGAACCGTCAGCTCGCCACGTCCATCACGACCGCCACCTCAGCCACCACGGAGCGGAGCTACCTGCGGCAGGTCTTCGCCTGGATGGTCCTGGGCCTGGTCCTGACGACCGGCGTCGCGGCCTATCTGAGCGCCACCAGCGACGTCATCGGCTACTTCGAGGACCACGCCGCGCTCTGGTGGGTGCTGATGATCGCCCAGCTCGGCGCGGTCTTCGGCCTCTCGGCGGCGCTGCCGCGGCTGTCGGCGAACGCCGCCGCGCTGCTCTTCTGCCTCTACTCGGGCCTGACCGGCGTGACCTTCGCGCTGCTCTTCCAGGTCTACACGACGGCCTCGATCGTCGGCGCCTTCGCCGGCGCCGCGGGCGTCTTCGCCGGCATGGCGATCTACGGCTACACGACCCAGCGCGACCTGTCGGCCTTCCGCGGCATCCTCTTCGGCGCGCTGATCGGGCTGATCGTCGCCAGCATCGCCTTCGTCTTCATCGGCGGCGGCGTCCTGAACCTGATCATCGGCTGGCTCGGCGTGATCGTCTTCGCCGGCCTGACGGCCTACGACATGCAGCGGATCAAGCAGATCGGCGCGCAGGGGATGGGTGACGCCGACACGACGCAGAAGCTGGCGATCTTCGGCGCGCTCTCGCTCTACCTGAACTTCATCAACCTGGTGATCAGCCTGCTGCGCATCTTCGGCGGCGGGCGCAGCTAGCTAGCTGCCACTAGCCGCGGCCGCCGAGCGCAGCGCGCTCGGCGGCCGCGACGGGAGGCGATCAGGCGGCGGGGCCGATCGTCAGCGTGTGCGAGCTCGTGTAGAGCTCGCGCGCCGCCTTGCCCTGCTCGCGCGGGCCGAAGGAGGAGTGCTTCTCGCCGCCGAACGGGGCATGGAAGTCGACGCCGGAGGTCGGCATGTTCACGCGGATCATGCCGGTCTCGAGCGTGTTCGCGGTGCGCAGCGCGGCGTCCAGGTCACGCGTGAAGACCGACGTGACGAGGCCGAACTCGACGCCGTTGGAGATCTCGACGGCCTGCTCGGCGGTCTTGGCGCTCAGCACGGTCATGATCGGGCCGAACACCTCCTCCTGCGCGAGCTTGGCGGCCGGCGTCTGGCCGGCGACGACGGTCGGGGCGACGAACAGGCCGGGGCCCTCGAGCACGGTGCCGCCGGTGACGACGCGGCCGCCGTCGGTCGGCACGGCCTTGGCGGCGGCGACGACCTCGTCGCGCGCGGCCGGGTTGATGATCGGGCCGACCATCGTCGCGGCCTCGGCCGGGTCGCCGAACGGCAGCGCCTCGACGGCGGCGGCGAGCGCCTCGGTGACGGGCGCCGGGTCGCCGACGACGATCACGCGGCCGGTCGCCGTGCACTTCTGGCCGGCGAACGCCATCGCCGACCAGGCGATCGTCTTCGCGGCGGCCTCGACGTCGGCGTCCGGCAGGACGATCGACGCGTTCAGGCCGCCCATCTCCGCCTGGCTGGGGATGCCGCGCGCGGTCGCCGCGGCGGCGACGCCGAGGCCGATCCCCGTCGAGCCGGTGAAGGAGACGACGTCGGCCAGCTCGACGACGGCACGGCCGGCGACGCCGGGGCCGGCGACGACGCTGAAGACGCCCGCGGGCAGGTGCTTGTTCAGCACCTCCTCGATGAAGAGGGCGCAGGCGATCGCGTCAGAGGACGGCTTGAGCACGACGGCGTTGCCGTAGGCGAGCGCCGGCGCGGCCTTCCAGAGCGGGATCGCGAAGGGGAAGTTCCAGGGCGTGATCAGGCCGGCGACGCCGCGCGGGCGTCGGCGCGCGAGCAGCAGCGTCGACGGGTCCGACGGCGGCACCGGCGGGATCGCGTCGCCGTCGGGGTCGAGCGCGGCCTGGGCGTGGTAGCGCAGGATGCGCACGGCGCGGGCGTGCTCGCCGACGGCCTCCGTCAGCGGCTTGCCAACCTCGCGCACCATCAGGCCGACGACCTCGTCCTTGGCGGCGTCGATCGCGGCGGCGGCGTTGTGCAGCGCGTCCGCGCGCGCGAGCGCGTTGCTCGCCCACTCGCGCTGTGCGACGCGCGCGCGCTCGAAGGCGGCGGCGACGGCGGCGCGATCGGAGATCGGCGCGCTGACCACGACCTCCGACTGATCCTGCGGTGAACGGCTCTCGATCGTCTCAGTGCTCATGGCGGTCAGGACGCTAGCGCGCGCGTGCGGGAGATCCCTGCGACGCCTGACGGGAAAGGGTCGGCGCGCTTTTGCGCGCAGCGGCTACAGTGGCGCGTCCTCATGAGCGCCTTCCAGGCCATCGTCCTCGGCATCGTGCAGGGCCTGACGGAGTTCCTGCCGATCTCGAGCACGGCGCACCTGCGGATCGTGCCCGCCTTCTGCGGCTGGGATGATCCCGGCTCGGCGTTCACGGCGGTCGTCCAGCTGGGGACGATGCTGGCGGTGCTGATCTACTTCCGCGCCGACCTCTGGCGGATCGCGACGACCTGGCTGCGCAGCCTGCGCGACCGCGAGCTGCGCGGCACGCTGGATGCGCGGATGGGCTGGTACATCGGCCTCGGCACGGTGCCGATCGCGATCTTCGGGCTGATCTTCAGCGACCAGATCGAGAGCGGCGGGCGCGACCTCTACGTGATCGGCGCGATGCTGATCGTCGCCGGCCTGGTCCTGCTGGCCGCCGAGCGCTTCAGCCGCCGCACGCGCACGCTCGAGCAGATCACGGCGCGCGACGCGACGATCGTCGGCCTCGCGCAGGCGGCGGCGCTGGTGCCAGGCGTCTCGCGCTCGGGCGGCACGATCAGCGCCGGCCTGTTCGCCGGCTTCGACCGCGAGTCGGCGGCGCGCTACTCGTTCCTGCTGTCGGTCCCGGCGGTCGTGCTCTCGGGCCTGTTCGAGCTGCGCAAGATCGGCGGCGACGGCAGCGCCGGCGCGCTGCCGACGCTGATCGCGACGATCCTCGCCTTCGTCGTCGGCTACGCCTCGATCGCCTGGCTGCTGCGCTGGCTGGTCAGCCACTCGACTGTCGTCTTCGTGATCTACCGGGTCGGTCTCGGCGCGCTCGTGCTGGCGCTGGCCGGCGCGGGCGCGATCTCATAGCCTGCGCGGAATGGCTGCCCGCGCCCGCGTCCGGATGGCGCCGTCGACCTTCCGGCTGCCGGTCGAGAAGCTGCGCGACGGCCACTACACGGACACCTACTTCAACCTGACGAAGTCGCTGCTGGAGGCCGACGGCCACCACCCGCGCGTGCTGATGCAGGTCTTCCAGCGCAAGCACTCGATGCTCGGCGGGATCGACGAGGCGATCGCCGTGCTCAAGCAGGGCGCCGGCGGCTACGACGGCGACCGCTGGGTCGACGGCTGGGACGCGCTCGACGTGCGCGCGCTGCACGAGGGCGACGAGATCGCCCCGTGGGAGACCGTCATGACGATCGAGGGCGACTACGCGCAGTTCGCGCACCTGGAGACGGTCTACCTCGGCGTGCTGGCGCGGCGCACGCTGATCATGCGCAACGTGCGCGAGGTCGTCGACGCCGCCCGCGGCAAGCCGATCCTCTACTTCCCCGCGCGCCACGACCACTGGCTCGTGCAGACCGGCGACGGCTGGTCGGCGCACATCGCCGGCGCGATCGGCGTCTCGACCGACGCGCAGGCGTCCTGGTGGGGCGGGCGCGGCGTCGGCACGGTTCCGCACGCGCTGATCGCGGCCTACGGCGGCGACACGGCGCTGGCGGCGCGCAAGTTCGCCGACGCCTTCGCGCGCGACATGAACGTGACGGTGCTGGTCGACTTCGAGAACGACTCGGTCAAGACGGCGCTCGAGGTCGCCGACGCGCTCGGCGACGACCTCTGGGGCGTGCGGCTGGACACCTCCGACACGCTCGCCGACCTGTCGCTGCAGCGGCGCCACGGCGCCGACGCGCCGCGCGGCGTCGCCGCCGAGCTGGTCGAGCTGGTCCGCGACGAGCTCGACGCGCACGGCTTCGGCCGCGTGCGGATCGTCGCCTCGGGCGGCTTCACGGCCGAGCGGATCCGCACCTTCGAGGCCGCCGGCGTGCCGGTCGACTCCTACGGCGTCGGCTCCTCGCTGATCCGCGGCGCGAACGACTTCACGGCCGACGTCGTGCTCGCCGACGGGCGTCCGTGCGCCAAGGTCGGGCGCGAATTCCGCCCGAATCCGCGGCTCGAGCCGGTTCGCTGAGCTAGACCATTTGATGTCAAACGGTTTGGCGGGTATCCTGGGCGCATGCCCGTCCGTCCGATCGTCCTGACGGTCCGCCAGCACCCCGCCGGCTCATGAGTGAGCTCGACCTTCGCATCGGCGACCGCGAGCGCGGCGAGGTCTGCGAGCGGCTGGGCAAGCACGCGGCCGCCGGCCGGCTCGACGTCGAGGAGCTGGAGCGGCGGCTCGACCGCGCCAACGCGGCCGTCTTCGGCCGCGACCTGGCGGCGCTCGAGGCGGACCTGCCGTCGCTCGAGCCGCCGCGCCGGCTGCCGGCCGCGCCGTCGCGGCCACGCTCGCTGCCGCTGCTGCCGCTGCTGCCGCTCGTGATCGCGCTGATCGCGGTCGGGATCGCCGCCTCGGCCGCGATCGGCCACCCGGTCCCGCCGCCGTTCATCCTCGCCGCGCTGATCTGGCGCTTCGGCCTGCGCCGGCGCCGCTGGACCACGCTCTAGACTTGTCCGCAGATTGTCCGTCGCTCCGGACGGACAGCGGACTACATCGTGGAGGTGCGGGTGTCAGCGCAGGCTGTCGGTCGCGGCGCCGCTGAGGAGATCGAGGCCTTCGAGCGGGACCTTCGCCGGCACATCTACCGTGCCGACGCACCCGCGGGCACCGGCACGCTTCGCGAGCGCGCGGCTGAGACACGCGACCGGCTGCTCGCGCTGGGTCGTGATCAGATCCGGCTCGAGCTCAACCCGCAGCTGCTGAGCGAGATTCGCGGCTATCTGCTGGCGGCCACGGCGAACCTCAACGACGCGACGGGCGAAGCGGCGAGCGCGGACTGGCAGCGTCAGCGGATCGCGGACGCGCTCGTCGACCTCGAGGCCCTGCGACACATCCTTCGGGACGGCATCGACCACGAGCCGCTGCGATCGACGCAGACCGACGGCAGCTCGTTCCTGACGCGCTCCGGCGCCGTCGACCAGATCGGGAAGTGGCTTCCGCGGCTCAACGGCGAACAGCAGGCCGCGCTCCTGGGCATCGATGCGCGCCAGGCGCGGCGCTGGCGCGACGACGTCGGCAAGCCCGCCTCGCGCCGCGTGGAGCTCGTCGTCGAGCTCGTCGGCGTGCTCCGGCACTCCTGGACCGACGAGGGCGTCGTGCGCTGGTTCGAACGCCCGCACCCGATGCTCGACGGGCGCGCGCCGATGGACCTGATCGACGATCTCGACTGGGAGTCGCGCGTTCGCGATGCCGCCAACGCCACGCGGGCGCAGACGGCCACGTAGCCCACGGTGACCGAGGCCGCGACGCGCTTCGACTCAGGCACGCCGCCGCCCGTGGCGGCGGAGACCGCTGCACCGCGGCCGGACTTCATCGAGGTCGAAGGCACGCTCTACCGCCATGCGGACTACGACACGCCCGTCTGGTCGCGCGCGAACACCCGCGACGGCCGCTGGCACCGTGCGCGCCCCGGTCTGTCCGTCCAGTACTGGAGCTACTCGGCGACCGCCGCCTGGGCCGAGAAGCTGCGCGCGGAGGGCATTCGCGATGCCGACGACATCCCGCTGATCCGGTCGCGGCTGTGGGCCGGCCAGGTCGAGTTCAGCGCGATCGCCGATCTGACCTCGCCGGGCTGGCAGGTGTGGCTGGGGCTCTCGCCCGCGGCACTCGTCGCGGACGAGTACACGCGCTGCCAAGCCGCCGCAGAGCGGTTGATCGCCTGCGGCGCCAACGGCCTCGTGACCTACAGCGCCGCACTGCCGGACCACCTGAACCTGGTCATCTTCCGCCGGCTCTCGCTCGGGGACTGGATCGAGCGTCCGCAAGGACGGCCCGCCGGGTTGCGGTTCCCGGAGCGCCTGATGCCCTGTCATCTGCTCGCGACCGGGCATCCACGACCTGAGCTCGTGCACCGGGTCGTCTACAAGACGACCGTCGCGACCTGAGCGGGCCGCGCTCAGCGCAGCGGCACGAAGAGGACGCGCTCCAGGCGCGTGCGCTGGAGCGTGTCGCCGCGGCGGCGGACGAGGTAGAGGTGCTGGTCGCCGCCGCGCGCGAGCGGCGCGACGAGCCGGCCGCCGTCGGCCAGCTGCGCGGCCAGCGCGGCTGGAATCGCGGTTGCCGCGGCGGCGACGTTGATCGCGTCGAACGGGGCCCGCTCGGGCCAGCCGTCACGGCCGTCGCCGACCGTCACGGTGACGTTCGCGACGCCGGCCGCCGCGAGGTTCGCGCGTGCCAGCTCGGCCAGCTCGGCGTGGCGCTCGACGCCGTAGACGTGGCGCGCGAGCTGCGCCAGCACGGCCGCGTGGTAGCCCGAGCCGGTGCCGACGTCGAGCACGCGCTCGTCGCCCGCGAGCCGCAGCAGCAGGCACATGCGCGCGACGACCAGCGGCTGCGAGATCGTCTGGCCGAGCCCGATCTCCAGCGGCGCGTTCTCGTAGGCGCGCGCGGCCAGCTCGGGCGCGACGAAGCGCTCGCGCGGCACCGCGGCGATCGCCGCCAGCACGCGCTCGTCGAAGATCGAGCGGCGCAGCCGCGCGAGCAGGTCCTCGGCGCCGCTCACACCGCGCCGAGCGCGCCGCCGATCCGCTCGACTCGCATGCGCGGGACCCTACGTCAGCGCGCGCACCGCAGCGCTGCGCCGACCGACTCGAAGGTAGGCTCAGTTCACGCGAACCCTCCGTAATGGAGCTGAACCTGTGCCTGACAATTCCTTCGACGCTCGCTCGACGCTCTCGGTCGGCGGTCGCGACTACGAGATCTACCGGCTCGACGCGCTGCAGCGGCGCTTCGACGTCGCTCGACTGCCCTTCTCGCTGAAGATCCTGCTCGAGAACCTGCTGCGCAACGAGGACGGCGTCGCGGTCCGCGCGCAGGACGTCGAGGCGCTGGCGACCTGGGACCACCGCGCCGATCCCGCGAAGGAGATCGCCTTCACGCCCGCGCGCGTGGTCATGCAGGACTTCACCGGCGTGCCGGCGATCGTCGACCTCGCCGCGATGCGCGACGCGATGACCGCGCTCGGCGGCGACCCGGCGAAGATCAACCCGCTCGTGCCGGCCGAGCTGGTGATCGACCACTCGGTGCAGGTCGACGTCTTCGGCACGCGCGACGCCTTCCGCATCAACGCCGAGAAGGAGTTCGAGCGCAACCAGGAGCGCTACGCGTTCCTGCGCTGGGGCCAGGGCGCCTTCGAGGGCTTCAAGGTCGTGCCGCCGGAGACCGGCATCGTCCACCAGGTCAACCTCGAGTACCTCGGCCGCGTCGTCTTCGAGCGCGAGCGAAGCGGTGACGAGGCCTCCGGCCGAGGCAGCAGGGTGCTCTATCCCGACACGCTCGTCGGCACCGACTCGCACACGACGATGATCAACGGCCTCGGCGTGCTCGGCTGGGGCGTCGGCGGCATCGAGGCCGAGGCGGCGATGCTCGGCCAGGCGATGCCGCTGCTGATCCCGCGGGTCGTCGGCTTCCGCCTCTCCGGCGAGCTGCCCGAGGGCGCGACCGCGACCGACCTCGTGCTGACGGTCACCGAGATGCTGCGCGAGCACGGCGTCGTCGGCAAGTTCGTCGAGTTCTACGGCCCCGGCATCCCGAACCTGCCGCTCGCCGACCGCGCGACGATCGGCAACATGAGCCCCGAGTTCGGCTCGACCTGCGCGATGTTCCCGATCGACGCCGAGACGCTGCGCTACCTGCGCTTCTCCGGCCGCAGCTCCGAGCAGGTCGCGATCGTCGAGGCCTACGCGCGCGCGCAGGGCCTCTGGCACGACGCCGACACGGACGAGCCGACCTACAGCGAGACGCTGGCGCTCGACCTCGGCGACGTCGTCCCGTCGCTCGCCGGCCCGAAGCGCCCGCAGGACCGCGTCACGCTGACGCAGTCCAAGGCCGCCTTCCGGCTCGCGCTCGACGAGCTGCTGCCCGATCGCGACCCGGCGCCGCTCAGCCGCGTGGATGAGGAAGAGCACGAGAGCTTCCCGGCCTCGGACGCGCCGGCGCACAACGCCAACGGCGTCCACGACGACCCGCCGGAGTCCAGCGAGGGCGCCAGCGGCGGCCTGCAGGTCGGCGAGCGCCAGCAGCGGCGCGTGCCGGTGACGCTCGCCGACGGCCGCGAGACGCAGCTCGACGACGGCCACGTCGTGATCGCCGCGATCACCTCCTGCACGAACACCTCGAACCCGTCGGTGATGATCGCCGCCGGCCTGCTCGCCAAGAAGGCGGTCGAGCGCGGCATGCAGGTCAAGCCGTGGGTCAAGACGTCGCTCGCGCCCGGCTCGAAGGTCGTCAGCGCGTACTACGACCGCGCCGGCGTCACGCCGTTCATGGAGGCGCTCGGCTTCCACCTGGTCGGCTACGGCTGCACGACCTGCATCGGCAACTCCGGGCCGCTGCCGGCCGAGATCTCCGCGGTCGTGCAGGCCGAGGACCTCGCGGTCGCCTCGGTGCTGAGCGGCAACCGCAACTTCGAGGGCCGCATCAACCCGGACGTGAAGATGAACTACCTGGCCTCGCCGCCGCTGGTGGTCGCCTACGCGCTCGCGGGCACGATGGACGTCGACCTGACTGACGAGCCGCTCGGCCAGGACCGCGACGGCAACGACGTCTACCTGAAGGACCTCTGGCCGTCCGTCGACGAGGTCGCCGCGACGGTCGAGGCGGCGGTCCAGTCGGATATGTTCACGTCCTCCTACGGCTCGGTCTTCGAGGGCGACGAGCGCTGGCAGTCGCTCGACGTGCCCGGCGGCGACCGCTTCGCCTGGGACGAGCGCTCGACCTACGTGCGCCAGCCGTCCTTCCTGCAGGACGTGCCGCGCGAGCCGTCGACGCCGCAGGACATCACGGGCGCGCGCGTGCTCGCCAAGCTCGGCGACTCGGTCACGACCGACCACATCTCGCCGGCCGGCGCGATCAAGAAGGGCTCGCCCGCCGCGCTGTACCTGAACGAGCACGGCATCGAGCAGGCCGACTTCAACTCCTACGGCTCGCGCCGCGGCAACCACGAGGTGATGGTGCGCGGGACGTTCGCGAACATCCGCCTGCGCAACCAGTTGGCGCCGGGGACCGAAGGTGGCGTCACTCGGCACCTGCCTGACGGGGAGCAGATGCCGATCTACGACGCCGCCGTCACGTACGCGCAGGAGGGCGTGCCGCTGGTCGTGCTCGCCGGCAAGGAGTACGGCTCGGGCTCCTCGCGCGACTGGGCGGCGAAGGGCACGGCGCTGCTCGGCGTGCGCGCCGTGATCGCGCGCTCCTTCGAGCGCATCCACCGCTCGAACCTGATCGGCATGGGCGTGCTGCCGCTGCAGTTCCCGGAGGGCGAGAGCGCCGAGTCGCTCGGGCTGACCGGCGAGGAGGAGATCTCGATCACGGGCCTGCAGGGCGGTGAGGCGAAGACGGTCACGGTCACGGCCGGCGCCGTCAGCTTCCAGGCCACGGTGCGGATCGACACGCCGAAGGAGGTCGACTACTACCGCCACGGCGGCATCCTGCCGTTCGTCCTGCGCTCGCTGCTGGCGGCCGAGTAGCCTCTCGCCATGCCGCTGCCCGACACCCTCCGCAAGCTCGTCACCGCCGCCGGCCCGTCCGGCTACGAGCAGGCGCCCGCAGCCGTCTTCCGCGAGGCCGCCGCGGCGTTCGCCGAGGTGACGTTCGACAGCGTCGGCTCGTCAGTCGCGCGGGTAGCGGGCAGCGGCGGCGGCCGCGTCGTCGCCGTGATCGGCCACATCGACGAGATCGGGCTGATCGTCCACCACATCGACGACGACGGCTTCCTCTGGTTCGGCGGCATCGGCGGCTGGGACCCGATGATCCTCGTCGGCCAGCGGGTGACCGTGGCGACGCGCTCGGGGACGATCGCGGGCGTCGTCGGCAAGCGGCCGATCCACCTGATGGACGCCGAGGCGCGCAAGCAGGTGCCGCAGCTGAAGGAGCTGCACATCGACATCGGCGCGGCGTCGGGCGACGAGGCGCGCGAGCGCGTGCGGATCGGCGACGTCGCGGTGATCGACGCCGCGCCGATCGAGCTCGGCAACGACCGCGTGGTCGCGCGCTCGCTGGACAACCGGATCGGCTGCTTCGTCGCGCTCGAGGCGGCGCGGCTGGTGGCCGCGGCGGGCGGCGCGGCGGGCGACGTCTGCGCGCTCGCGGTCGCGCAGGAGGAGATCACGTTCGCCGGCGCGCGCACCAGCGCCTACTCGCTGGAGCCGGACGTCGCGATCGTCGTCGACGTCACCTTCGCGACCGACCAGCCGGGGATCGACGAGAAGGAGCAGGGCCGCCACCGCTTCGGCTCCGGCCCGGTCGTCACGCGCGGCTCGACGCTGCACCCGCTGGTCGTCGAGCGGCTGATCGAGGCCGGCGAGGCCGAGGGCGTCCCGTTCACGCTCGACGCCGCCGCGCGCGCGACCGGCACCGACGCCGACGCCGTCCACGTCGCCCGCGGCGGCATCCCGACGGCGGTCGTCAGCGTGCCGCTGCGCTACATGCACTCGCCGGTCGAGATGGTCCAGCTGAGCGACGTCGAGGCGGCCGCGAAGCTGATCGCCGCGTTCGCGCTGCGGCTGCCGGCGGACGCCGACTTCCGGCGCTGAGGCGAGCGCCGCGAGCGGCCCGGAGCCGGGCCGCTCGCCGCCGCTCAGCAGGTCTTCTTGACCTTCTTCTTGCCGAGCGGGATGCAGTAGTGCAGGCCGGTCGGGACCTTGCCCGGCTTGAGCTTGAAGCGCAGCACCTTCGCGTTGTAGCCCGGGGCGGAGACCGTCACGTCGAGCGTCTGGCCGGCGCGAAAGACCTTCTTCTTGCCGAGCGCCTTCAGCAGGTCGATCGTGTGCTTCTTGACCTTCTTGGTCTTCTTCGACTTCAGCGGGCAGTGCTTGCCGCTGCAGCGCAACGCGGCCGTCGCCTTCTTCGGCGGCTTGCGCACGAGCATCTGCAGGATCGTCACGCGCGAGCCGGTGACGCGGAACGCGTAGCTGATCGTCGAGCTGACGGTCTTCGCCTTCGGCTTCGACGTCGGCTTCTTCGCCCCCGGCGTCGGCGTCGGCTGCGGGCCGGGGCCGCCGCCCTGCTGCGGCGGTCCGATCGCGATCGTGCCGGAGCTGCTGGTCGCGTTGCCGACGGCGTCGACGCTGGTGACGTCGACCGTGTAGGTGCCCGGGTTGGCGTAGATGTGCGTGGCGCCGTCGCCGACGGCGCTGTTGCCGTCGCCGAAGCTCCAGGTCGTCGTCACCGGTGACCAGATGTCGCGGGAGATCAGCGAGAAGGGGACGGACGCCAGCGCCGAGCCCGACGCCGGGATCGCGACGGCGCTCTGCGTCGGCGGCGAGACGTCGAAGCCGGCGACCTGCGGCGCGACGCCGCCGTCGGCCAGCTCGAGCCAGGCGGCGACGCCGTCGCCGGAGTCGATCACGGCCAGCTGCGGCGCGGTCGCGGCGGCGCCGGACGCGGCGGAGCTGATCGGCGCCGCGCTGCCGAACTCGCCGCCGGCCGGCTGGCGCGCGCCGGAGAGCACCTGCGCCGGGCCGCCCAGGATCCAGAGCGCCGCCAGGTTGCCGCCGGCGTCGGCCGCGATCCGCGTCGGCGCGTTGATCGCGCCGCCGCCGCTGATCTGTCGCGGCGCCTGGAACGCCCCGTCGGCCGGGCGCGTGGAGCTGAAGAGCGCGCCGCCGACGTCCTGCCAGATCGCGGTCGCCGTGTTCGAGCCGTCGACCGCGACCGAGACGTCGCGCGCGGGCGTCGCCGAGATCGCGGTCTGGCCGCCGCCGAACTGGCCGCCGGACGGCGCCGACTTCGCCTCGACCATCTGGCCGGGCGTCTCCGGGCCGGTCCAGACCGCGGTCGCGTCGCCGTTCGGGTCGACCGCGACGGCGGGCGTGCCGGCGACGTTCGCCACCGACAGCGCGTCGGTGGTCTTGGTGAAGGCCTCGTCGCTCGCGCCGCGCGTCGCGCCCTCGACGAAGTTGCCGGCGCCCGCGTTCGCGAGCCAGACCGCCGCGACCGCGCCGTTGGCGGCGATCGCCACGGCTGGGCTGCCGGCGCTCGTCGTGCCGGCGCGGACCGGCAGCGACTGCAGCTGGCCGAAGGAGCCGAGCGGCATCCGGATCGCGGTCTGGATCGTCGCGCCGACCGACCAGGCGGCGACCGCCTCGCCGCCGGCGTTCATCGCGACGACCGGCGCGTTCGCGTCGACGCCGGTGTCGCTGATCGAGAGCGGCGCGCCGAAGCCGCCGCCGGCCTGGCGCAGCACCGCCTGGACGACGTTGTGGCCGGCGGTGAGCGGGTGCGCGAAGACGACGACGGCATTGCCCTGCGCGTCGATCGCGACGCTCGGTGGCGGCTCGACGGCGAAGCTGCCGTCGTAGGCGATCGTCGTGCCGATGCTCTGCGGCGCCGACCAGGCGCCGCCGGGGCCGCGCGTCGAGGCCTCGAGGTCGAAGCCGTCGGCGCCGCCGTCGTGCGCCCAGACGGCGATCGCGTCGCCGCTGGCGTTCATCGCGACGGACGGCGGCCCGTAGGAGGCCCTCGCCGCCGAGCCCGCCTGCGCCGGCGCGAGCGCCTGCGGCGCCAGCCAGGTCGGCGCCGCCAGTGCGCTGCTCGCCCCCACCGCGGCCAGCGCGAGCCCCGCCGTCACCGCCGCGGCGCCCGCCTGCCACCTCCGTCCTGAACCCACCACGTCGCCTCCTGCGAGTCGTCTCCCCGGCCCCAGCCAGGCATGCGTTTCGAACTAGTCTGGCGACCTTACGCGCAGATGCGCCGAATCATCTCAGCCCGCCATGAGATTCGGCGCCGCGGCTCGTCACCGTGCGAACGCGCTCAGCCTACGCGCGCGTCAGCTTCTTGTACGAGATCCGGTGCGGGCGGTCCGCCTCGGCGCCCAGCTTCATGCGCCGGTGCTCCTCGTAGGCCTCGAAGTTGCCCTCGAACCAGGTCACCTGCGAGTCGCCCTCGAACGCCAGCACGTGCGTCGCGACGCGATCGAGGAACCAGCGATCGTGGGAGATGATCACGGCGCAGCCCGGGAACGCCAGCAGCGCCTCCTCGAGCGCGCGCAGCGTGTCGACGTCGAGGTCGTTGGTCGGCTCGTCGAGCAGCAGCACGTTGCCGCCGCGGCGCAGCAGCCGCGCCAGGTGGACGCGGTTGCGCTCGCCGCCGGAGAGCACGCCGACCTTGCGCTGCTGGTCGGTCTTCTTGAAGTTGAAGCCGGCCACGTAGGCGCGCGAGTTGATCTCGCGGTCGCCGACCATGATGTGCTCGTGGCCCTCTGAGATCTCCTCCCAGACGGTCTTCTCCGGGTCCAGCGCGTCACGCGTCTGGTCGACGTAGGAGAGCTCGACCGTCTCGCCGAGCTTGAGCGTGCCGGCGTCCGGCTTCTCCTGGCCGACGAGCATCTTGAAGAGCGTCGTCTTGCCGGCGCCGTTGGGCCCGATCACGCCGACGATGCCGGCCGGCGGCAGCGTGAACGAGAGGTCCTCGATCAGCAGCCGGTCGCCGAAGCCCTTGCGCAGGCTCTCGACCTCGATCACGGTGCCGCCGAGCCGCGGCCCCGGCGGGATGTGGATCTGGACCTCGTCGAGGTTCGCGTTGCGCTCCTCGGCCAGCAGCGCCTCGTAGCGGTTCAGGCGCGCGCGCGACTTCGTGCGCCGGCCCTTCGGGTTCTGGCGCACCCACTCGAGCTCCTGCTTGATCGTGCGCTGGCGCGCCGACTCGCTCTTCTCCTCCTGCTCGAGCCGCGCCTGCTTCTGCTGCAGCCAGCTCGAGTAGTTGCCCTTGAACGGCAGTCCCATGCCGCGGTCGAGCTCGAGGATCCAGCCGGCGACGTTGTCGAGGAAGTAGCGATCGTGGGTGACGGCGACGATCGTGCCCTTGTAGTCGGCCAGGTGCTGCTCGAGCCAGGCGACCGACTCGGCGTCGAGGTGGTTGGTCGGCTCGTCGAGCAGCAGCAGGTCGGGCGCGCTGAGCAGCAGCCGGGCGAGCGCGACGCGGCGCTTCTCGCCGCCGGAGAGCGAGTCGATCGCGGCGTCGCCGGGCGGGCAGCGCAGCGCGTCCATCGCCTGGTCGAGCATCGAGTCCAGCTCCCAGGCGCCGGCGGCGTCGATCTGGTCCTGCAGGCGCGCGAACTCGTCCGCCGTCTCGTCCGAGTAGTTCGCGGCCAGCTCGTTGAAGCGGTCGAGCAGGTCGCGCAGCGGGCGCACGCCGTCCTCGACGTTGCCGCGCACGTCCTTGGCCGGGTCCAGGTGCGGCTCCTGCTCGAGCAGGCCGACCGTCGCGCCCGGCGCCAGCTGCGCCTCGCCGCGGTAATCCTTGTCGATGCCGGCCATGATCCGCAGCAGCGTCGACTTGCCGGTGCCGTTCAGGCCGAGCACGCCGATCTTGGCGCCCGGCATGAAGCTGAGCGAGACCTCCTTGAGCACCGTCTTGTCCGGCGGATGCGTCCGGCTCAGCTTGTACATCGTGTAGATGTAGTGCGAACTCATCAGATCTTGGCTCTCTAGCGCGGTTTGCGGAGTGCGAGGCGGTCCGGCGGACGAATCGCCGACCCCACAGGCTATGACGCGCGCGTGCCGCCGGACGATCCAGCAGCATCCCGGCGATGCGACCGCTGATCGGCATCACCAGCTCGGAGCCGCGCCGCACGGGCGACGCGCCACTGCCGGAGGTGGTGCTCGGCATGTGCTACGTCCGCTCGCTGGAGGCCGCCGGCGCGCTGCCGGTCGTGCTGCCGCCGGTCGGCGCCGAGCGGGCGCACGAGCTGGTCGCGCGGCTGGACGGCCTCTGTCTGTCAGGCGGCCCCGACCTCGACCCCGGGGCCTACGGCGCCAGCGAGCGGCACGCCGAGCTCGGGCCGACGGAGCCCGCGTTCGACGCCGTCGAGCTGCGCCTGGTGGAGGCCGCGCTCGCGCGCGAGCTGCCGATCCTGGCGATCTGCCGCGGCGCGCAGGCGCTCAACGTCGCCTGCGGCGGGACGCTCTACCAGCACGTCCCCGAGCATCGTCAGCAGCAGGCCGCGCGGCTGACCTCGCACGCGGTGACGATCGACGCGCGCTCGCGGCTGGCGGCCGTGCTCGGCGCCGGCGAGCAGCAGGTCAACTCCTTCCACCACCAGGCGATCGACCGCGTCGGCGACGGGCTGCAGGTCGTCGGGCGCGGCGCCGACGGGACGATCGAGGCGATCGAGGGGCCGGGCTTCACGCTCGGCGTGCAGTGGCACGCCGAGACGCTCGCGCAGCAGCTGCCGCTGTTCCGGGCGCTGGTCGCGGCGGCGTCCGGCGAGGAGCTGCGGGCCGTCGCGTAGGGCCGCTCAGGAGGACGGCGGCCCGAGCACGAACGGGCCGTCGAGCACGCCGCGCACGCGGCGCTGGACCTGCAGCTCGGTCTCGAGGTCGGCGATCTTGCCGCGGTGCTCGTCGTGGCGGCTGCGCAGCACCTGCGTGGCGAAGAGCCAGACGAGCCGGCCGTCGAGCTGCGTGCCGGCGACGCGGCGCAGCTCGTCCTCGGCCTCGGCCGGCGACATCTGGCGCCGGTAGGAGTCGGGCGCCGTGAGCACGTCGTAGACCTCGGCGACGGCGAGGATCCGCGCCGCCATCGGGATCGCGTCGCCGGCCAGCCCGTCGGGGTAGCCCTGGCCGTCCATCCGCTCGTGATGCGCGAGCACCGCGGCGGCGACCTCGCCCATGCCCTCGACGCGCAGCAGCAGCCGCGCGCCCTCGGCCGGATGGCGCTCGATCAGCCGCTGCTCGGCCTCGAGCAGCTCCGTGCGGCCGAGCAGGATGTGGTCCGGCAGCGCCTCCTTGCCGAGGTCGTGCAGCAGGCCGGCCGTGTGGACGACCGCCTGCTCGCGCTCGGAGAGGCCAACCGCGCGCGCGAGCTCGTGCGCGTAGTGAGCGACGGCGGCGGCGTGGCGCGCCGCGGTCGGGTCGCGCAGCGCCAGCGTCTCCAGCAGCAGGCCGAGCATGCCCTCGTGGCGGACGTCGAGCTGATCGGTCCGGCGCTCGATCTCCTCCGAGTGCGCCTGGCCCTCGAGCAGCGAGCGCAGCAGCAGCTGGTAGGCGCCGAGCGCGAGCGCGAAGAGGCCGATGATCGCCGTGCCGAAGACCTCGAAGCCGTAGACGGCCATCGCCGTCATCACGGCCGACGCGACCTCCCAGGGCAGCACCGGGATGAAGACGGTGCGCAGCATCTCCAGCAGCGAGCCGCCGCGCATCAGCCGCGTGTGCCCGGCGATCATCAGGAAGTTGAGCGCGTTCGCCGCCAGGAAGACGCCGAAGACGGCGATCGCGTAGCCGCTCTGCTCGCTGCCCGAACCCCTCAGCAGGTGCAGTGTCAAGCCCCCGAGCAGCGGGAACGTCACGTAGGTCAGCAGATTCGAGAGCAGGTAGGTGCCGCGGACGTGGCGGCGCAGCGCGTCGACGCCGGCCGACGCGAGGCCGAGCGCGGCGGCGGGCGCGGGTCCGAGCAGCGCCATCGCGAGCACGAGGCCGGTGAACGAGCCGCCGATCCGGAAGCGCTTGGCGTCGAGCACGAGGATGTCGCTGCCCAGCACCAGCAACGTCAGAAGTCCGACGAGCGGCAGCGGGCGCCACTGATCGGAGGACGAGAGGACGGCGGCGGCGGCCACCGCGCCGGCCAGCAGGAAGCTCTCGAGGGCCATCGTCATCCGCCGCCGGCCGTCGAGCATCGCGGTCGCAGAACGCACCGTGGGCTCCCGCGTGACGGCGATCGGACGCCGGTCGGCCTTCGCCGCCGACCTCACGACGGAGAGCGACCAGGCGACGAGCACCAGCCAGACGATGAGGGCAACCCATACGACCACGCCCCAGCACGGTAGTGCCTCTCCTGATTCAGGTGCAATTGTCCCGCCGGTTCGTCCAGGGCTCTCGGACGCCTCGGCCGACGGAAAGCCGTCGAATCCGCTCAGGATCCTTCGCTGCTGCAGCTCCGGATTTCGGTTCGTCGCATAGTTCCTCGCGCGGATCGGTCTCGCGACCGTCCGCAACGCCCAATTCCAACGACCGTCAGGGGGTTGTCATGGGTTGGCGTCACTAGAAGCGACTGCCACGTGCCGGCCCGGCGAGACCGTAGGGGTTGCCGGGCCGGCAACGCGCAGTCTCACCGCTACCGTAGGTTCTCCATGCCCGGAGTGCTGGACATCGAGCAGGCCGTGATGCTGCTGGAGATCGAGCCGCCGTTCGGCAAGCGCGACATCCAGCTCGCCCGCCGGCGCCTCGCGAAGCGCTGGCACCCGGACATCGCGCCGACGGGACGCCAGTTCGAGCACGAGCGGCACCTGAAGGCGATCAACGAGGCCGCGGACACGCTCGAGCGGCTGGCCGAGTCCTCGCGCGGCGGCCGCGTGACCAAGAACGCGGTGCGCGTCAGCGCCGCCGCCGCGCGCAAGCGCCGCGCCGAGGAAGGCGCGCGCGCGTACGCGGAGCAGCAGCAGCGCGAGGCCGAGGACGCCGATCGCGCGAAGCACGACCCGTTCGGCTCGCGCGCGCCGGACCACTCGGTCGTCCATCGCTACGCGCGCTGCCTGTCCTACCCGGAGTGGGGCGTCGGCAGCGTCAACGGGATCTACTTCACGGGCGGCGGCGACGACATCCAGCAGTGGGCGCGCGTCTCCTTCCAGATCGGCGTGCGCACGGTCCCGGCCGGCTCGCTGCAGTTCGTCGACTTCGGCAAGCCCGATCCGGGCGCCGAGCGCGTCGAGCGCTTCATGACGGCCGCCAAGCACGCGCTCGCCGAGGGCGACTTCCCGCTGGCGGCGCGGCGGCTCGTCTTCGCGCGCGACGCCGACCCGCGCAACCCGACCGTGCTGCGGCTGCTGACGCTCGCCTTCTGGCAGGCCGGCGACTTCGCCGCCGCGGCGCGCTCGGCGCGCGACTGGATGCGCTTCGAGCACGACCGGCCGGCGCCGTTCCGCACGGCCGCGCGCATCTACGAGGACATGGGCGCGCTCAGCCAGGCGATCGAGGTGGCCGAGCGCGAGGTCGCGGTGATGCCGGCCGACGCGTCGGCCTGGGAGCGGCTCGGCCGGCTGCGGATGCGCGCGTTCGACCGTCCGGGCGCGCGCCAGGCGCTCGAGCAGGCGCGCGAGCTGCTGCCCTCCGAGCAGGGGCTGCTCGACCTGGCGCTGGTCTGCAACCTGCAGGGCGACCTCGGCGGCGAGCTGACCGCCTGCGAGCAGGCGACGGCGCTGGCGCCGGACTCGGCGGCCGCCTGGGGCCGGCTCGCGCACGCGCTCGCGCGCACGGACCGCCTCTCGGACTGCCTCGACGCCTGCGAGCGCGCGCTGGCGCTCGTCGACGATCCCGAGGTGCGCGACCTGCGCGAGCAGGTGCTGCGCGCCGCCCCGCGCGAGCTCGCGGCCTAGGACTCGGCGACGGCGGCGGTCGCGACGCGGCCGCGCAGCGCGTGCTCGGGCAGCAGGAACGCGAGCACGACGATCGCCAGCGCCAGCGGCACCAGCGCCAGGAAGACGGCGTGGCAGGCGGCGGCGAGCTCGTGCGTCGTCGCCGTCCCCTTGGCGACGAGCAGCGCGCCGAGCCCCGCGACGGCGAGGCTGCCGCCCATCGAGCGGCCGAACTGGATCGCGGCGGTCGCGACGCCGAGCTGGGTGACGCGGACGCGGTTCTGGGTCGCGATCACGAAGGTCTGGAACATCGAGCCCATGCCGCAGCCGATCACGACGAGGTCGGCGGCGAGCGCCAGGTGCGTCGAGCGCTGGCCGAGCCGCGTCAGCAGCAGCGTCCCGATCAGCACCAGCGTCGAGCCGGCCAGCGGCCAGGCGCGGTAGCGGCCGCTGCGGGCGATCGCCTGGCCGGAGATGAAGCTCATCAGCGTCCAGCCGATCATCAGCGGGATCAGCGCGACGCCGGAGCTGGTCGCGCTCGCGCCGAGCACGCCCTGCGCGTAGACCGGCACGTAGATCGTGACGCCGAACATGATGCCGCCGATCAGCAGCGCGGCCGCCGCGGAGATCCAGACGGTGCGGATGCGGAACAGCGTCAGGTCGAGCAGCGGCTCGGCGACGCGGCGCTCGGCCGCGGCGAAGGCGAGCAGCGCCAGCACGGCGACGGCGGCCGCGCCGAGCACCGGCGCGGAGCCCCAGGGATAGCTCGTGCCGCCCCAGGAGGTCGCCAGCAGCAGGCCGGCGACGCCGATCGCCAGCAGCAGCGCGCCGCGGTAGTCGACCGCGTGCTCGCGCCGCGCGCCCGCGCGCGAGCGCATCGTGCGGATCACGACCGCCAGCGCGAGGCCGCCGAGCGGCACGTTGACGAAGAAGATCCAGCGCCAGGAGACGCTGTCGGTCAGCGAGCCGCCGACGAGCGGGCCGGCGACCGCGGCGGTCGCCCAGACGGCGCCGACGTAGCCCTGGTAGCGGCCGCGCTCGCGCGGCGAGAAGAGGTCGGCGATCGCCGTCTGCGCGAGCGGCAGCAGGCCGCCGGCGCCGAGCCCCTGCAGCGCGCGGAAGGCGATCAGCTGCGGCATGCTCGCGGCCAGCCCGCAGAGCGCCGAGCCGGCGACGAAGATCGAGATCGAGACGACGAACAGCCGCCGGCGGCCGTAGACGTCCGAGAGCTTGCCGTAGAGCGGCACGGTCACGGTGCTCGTCAGCAGGTAGGCGGTGACGACCCAGGAGAGGTCGTCGAAGCCGTGAAGCTCGCGCGCGATCTTCGGCAGCGCCGTCGCGACGATCGTCTGGTCGAGCGCCGCCAGCAGCGTCGCCAGCATGATCGCGCTGAAGGCGATCAGCACCTGACGCTGCGAGCGAGCTTCGGTGGCCATCGAACTAAGACCCTAGCGCCCGCCTCGCAGGCGCCAGGGGCCGCCGCTAGCGCTCCCCGGACGGGTGGCCGGCGCCCGGCCAGGGCGCCAGCAGCAGGAGCAGCCGCGCGTCGGTGCGCGCGGTCACCTCGTGGCGCTCGGCCGGGTCGAACTCGACCAGCAGCCCGGCGCCGCCGCGCAGCGGGTCGCTCGCGCTCGTCACCTCGACCTCGCCGGCGACGACGCAGAGCCAGGCCCGCTCGTGCACCTGGTGGTCCTGCAGCCGCTCGCCGGCCGGCAGCTGGATCACGATCGCGCGCGACTCGTTCGACGTCGAGACGACCTGCGGCGCATGTGGCTCGACGGCGAGCGTGTCCAGCTGCCAGCTCTTCATGGTTCCTCCAGGGATCGCGGTGAGGCCATAGTCATACGCCTTTCGCGCGCCGGCGGACTGCGCCGTCCCCGCCGCTCGTCGTCCGCGGTCGCCTACACCATCCGCGCTCCGGCGTAGCCTGGCCGGATGCGCTTGATCGTCGCCCGCTGCTCCGTCGAGTACTCCGGCCGCCTGTCGGCCCGGCTTCCGGAGGCGCTGCGGCTGATCATGCTCAAGGCGGACGGCTCGGTGCTCGTGCACGCCGACGCCGGCGGCTACAAGCCGCTGAACTGGATGACGCCGCCGACGGCGATCGACGAGGCCGAGGGCCGCATCGTCGTGCGCAAGCTCAAGGGCGAGGACAAGCTCGAGATCGAGCTCGCCGAGGTCGTCTCGGACGTCACGCACACGATGGACTTCGACGCCGACCGGCTCGACAAGGACGGCGTCGAGGCGGACCTGCAGGTCGCGCTGGCGGACGCGCCGCACTGGGTCGCCGAGGGCTTCCGGCTGGTGCGGCGCGAGTGGCCGACCGACATCGGCCCGGTCGACCTGATGTGCCGCGACGGCGAGGACGCCTGGATCGCGGTCGAGATCAAGCGGATCGGGACGATCGACGCCGTCGAGCAGCTGTCGCGCTACCTCGAGCGGATCCGGCTCGACCCGGTGCTCGCGCAGTGCCGCGGCGTGCTCGCCGCGCAGGTCGTCAAGCCGCAGGCGCGCGTGCTCGCCGAGTCGCGCGGGATCGCCTGGGTCGAGGTCGACCTGGCGACGATCCGCGGCGAGCGCGAGCCGGCGCTGACGCTGTTCAGCTGAGCGGCGCCGCTACTCGCCCTGCAGCGTCAGCACGAGCGTGCGCGGGCCGCCGCGGTCGCGGTGCTCGCAGAGGTAGACGCCCTGCCAGGTGCCGAGCGCGAGCGCGCCGCCGGCGACCGGCAGCGTCAGCGAGGGGCCGAGCAGCGCGGCCTTGACGTGCGCCGGCATGTCGTCGGGACCCTCGTCGGTATGCGTCCAGAAGGGCGCGTCCTCGGGCACGGCGGCGTCGAAGTAGCGCTCGAAGTCGCGCCGCACGTCGGGCGAGGCGTTCTCGTTCAGCGCCAGCGAGGCTGAGGTGTGCGCGATCAGCACGTGCAGCAGGCCGACGCGCAGCTCGCCGAGCTCCGGCAGCGCGCTCAGCAGCTCGCGCGTGATCAGGTGGAAGCCGCGCGGACGCGGCGGCAGCGTGATCTGGCGCTGGACCCACATCGCGACGGTCTACGGTAGCCGCGCGACCCGCATGTCCACGCGCTCGCCGCGGAAGGGGACGCCCTCCTGCTCGAGCAGCGCGCGCTGGCGGGCGCCCTTGGCGAGCGAGCCGTCGGCGCGGACGATCCGGTGCCAGGGCAGGTCGGGGTCGTCGGTCGCGTGCAGCACGGTGCCGGCGAAGCGCGGCGCGCCGGGGGAGACGTCGCCGTAGCTGCGGACGAAGCCCGGCGGCGTCGCGCGCACGCGCTCGAGCACCTGTCGCCGGCGGAGGCCGTCCATCGGCGTCAGCCTAGTGGGCGCCTCGCGCCCGGATCGCGCTCGGCGGCGCAGACGGACCTCGCTCGGCGGCGCAGGCGGACCGCGCTCGGCGGCGCAGACGGACCGCGCTTGGCGGCCGCGGAGCGGGCCGCGGCCCGCGTCGTGGCGGCCTCGCGCCGGGGCGCGGAGCGCGCCCGCCGCCGCGGCGCGGCGGCGGGCGACCACGTCGGCTCGCCGCCGCCCTCAGCGGGCGCGGCGAGCGGCGGTGGCGTGGCTCAGCAGATCACCTGCAGGTGGAACGAGCCGGCCTTCGGACCCATGTCGACGATCACCGAGGCGGCGTCGCCGGACTTGGACGAGACGCCGGGCGCGACCGAGGCGGCCGAGCCGACCGGCGAGGCCGTGTAGGAGCACTTGCTGACGTCGCCGTTGAAGGTGACGGTGTACTTGACGTCGGTGTCCGGCGCGGTGCCGGTCGTCTCCTCGACGACCTTCGTCGCGCCGCGGCTGTTCGCGCTGAGCGTGCCGTCGGCGCCCACCTGCGCGTCGAGCAGCTGGTTCTGCAGCGTCTTCAGGTCGGTCGCCGACGCGAAGTCCGTCGCGTCCTTGCCGTCGAGCTTGTCGGCGTTGAAGTTGGCCACCAGGCCCGTGGCGTTCGTCGTGAACGGCGGCTGGGCCGGGTTGCCGACCTGGATCAGGCCGGCGGGGCCGCCCGTCGTGCTCGTGGTGACGAACTCGAAGGCACGGCCGGTGCTGAGGTTGTTCGCACGGATGCAGGGCGGCTGCCCGGGGATCGTGCGGCAGCCGTAGATGGCGCCGCCGCCGGTGCCCTTGTTGGACTGGCGAGTCCCGTACGTGGAGTTGTTCGCGATGATCTCGGTCTCGCTCGTGAGGCCGAGCGAGGAGTTGCTGGACGGGTTGCGCTTGCCGAGCAACAGGTTCTTGCCCTCGCCGAAGCCCTGGGCCGTAGCGGGGATGCCAACCGCGATGATCACTGCGCAGACGGCCGCGGCGCGGCCAGAGAAGCGGAACGACTTCAAGGGGTTGATCCTCCTGGAAGGTCGGGGTCTTCTCACCTCGACACGTCGGCCCGTCCAGAGTTGCGCGCTGCAAGGGTGGGTGCGCACCACCCCTATGGGGATTGCGCGCCGGCGGAGAGGCGTGCTAGCGCTCGCCCGGCTGCTTGCGCGGGTTGACCGAGACCGGCAGCTCGACGTCGAGCGCCGTGCGGATGATCCGGTTCTGCTCGATCGTGTGCGCGGCCGGGTAGCCCTCGCCCGGCGAGGCGCGCTCGGGCCGGCCGACGTAGCCGAACTCGATGTCGTCAGGCAGGATCTGCAGCAGGCGCGGCGACATGTGCGCGCGGGCGCCCATGTTGCGCGGCTCCTCCTGAACCCACAGCACCTCGCGCAGGTTCGAGTAGCGCTTGACCTCCGCGAGGATCTGCGCCTGCGGGAACGGGTACAGCAGCTCGATGCGCGTGATCGCCACGCCCTCGTTGCCCTCGCGCGTCGCGTGGTTCTTGAGGTCGTAGTAGAGCTTGCCCGTGCAGAGGATCAGGCGCGTGACCTTCTCCTCGTCCACGCGCGGCTCCGGCAGCACCGGGAAGAACTGCCCGTCCGTGAAGTGCTCGATCCGCGACGTCGCCTGCGGCAGGCGCAGCAGCGACTTCGGCGTCATGATCACGAGCGGGCGCTGCTTGGCGATCAGCGCCTGGCGACGCAGCAGGTGGAAGTACTGCGCCGGCGTCGTCAGGTTGGCGACGCGGATGTTGCCCTCGGCGGCGAGCGAGAGGAAGCGCTCCAGGCGGCCGGAGGAGTGCTCCGGGCCCGAGCCCTCGTAGCCGTGCGGCAGCAGCAGCGTCAGGCGCGTCGACTGGCCCCACTTCGAGAGCGCCGAGACGATGAACTGGTCGATGATGACCTGCGCCGAGTTGACGAAGTCGCCGAACTGCGCCTCCCAGAGCACGAGCGTCTCCGGCGCCTCCATCGAGTAGCCGTACTCGAAGCCGAGGCAGGCGACCTCGCTCAGCGGCGAGTTGTGCAGCTCCATCGTCGCCGTCGCGGTCGGCAGCGACTGGATCGGCGAGATCCGCTGGCCGTTCCTGGCGTCGTGCAGCACCAGGTGGCGCTGCGAGAAGGTGCCGCGCTCGGCGTCCTGGCCGGTCAGGCGCACCGGGGTGCCCTCGGAGACCAGCGAGGCGAACGCCAGCGCCTCGCCCTGGGCCCAGTCGATGCCGCCCTTCTCGCCGACGGCGTCGCGCCGCCGCTGCAGCTGCTTGACCAGCTTCGGGTGGACCGTGAAGCCGTCCGGCACGCGCAGCAGGTCCTCGTTGAGCGCCAGCGCGAACTCGCGGTCGATCGCCGTGGGGACCTCGGGCGAGGCCGTGCGGTCGAGCTCGTAGCCGCCGGTCGGCTGCTCGGCGCCGGAGTGCGCCAGGTGCTCCTTGAGCTCGCGGTGGCGGCGCGAGAGGTCGTCCCAGATCTCGCTCGCGATCGCGTCCGACTCGTCCTTGGTGAGCGTGCCCTCGCCGACCAGCAGGTCCGCGAACAGCTCGCGCGCCGGCCGCTTGGTCTTGATCTTGGCCGCCATCTCCGGCTGCGTGTAGGCCGGCTCGTCGGCCTCGTTGTGGCCGAAGCGGCGGTAGCCGATCAGGTCGATCAGGACGTCGTGGCCGAACTCCTGGCGGAACGCGAACGCCAGCCGCACCGCGGTCATGCAGCCGGCGACGTCATCGGCGTTGACGTGGATGATCGGGACGTCGAAGCCCTTCGCCAGATCCGAGGCCCAGCGCGTCGAGCGCGAGTCGTCGGGGTCGGTCGTGAAGCCGACCTGGTTGTTCTGGATCAGGTGCAGCGTGCCGCCGACCGTGTAGCCGTCGAGCCCCTGCAGGTTGAGCGTCTCCGCGACCACGCCCTGGCCCGGGAAGGCCGCGTCGCCATGCAGGATCACCGGCACGGCGGCGTTCGAGTCGATCTGCGCGCGCTGGCCCTCGCGTGACGTCTGGACGGCGCGCGTGGCGCCCTCGACGACCGGGCCGACGTACTCGAGGTGGCTCGGGTTGGACTCCAGTCGCACGACGACGGTGCCGTCGTCGACCTGGTAGGTGCCCTGGGCGCCGTGGTGGTACTTGACGTCGCCGGTGCCGCCCTGCGGGATCGTCGTCACGGCCTCGATCGAGGACGCGCCCTCGAACTCGCGGAAGATCGTCTCGTAGGGACGGCCGAGGTTGTGCGCGAGCACGTTCAGGCGGCCGCGGTGGGCCATGCCGATGACGACCTCGCGAGCGCCCTCGCCGTACGAGAGGCGGATCATCTCGTCGATCATCGGGACGGTCATGTCCAGGCCCTCGACCGAGAACTGCTTCTGGCCCAGGTAGGCCTTGTGCATGAAGCGCTCGAGCGAGTCGACCTGCGTCAGCCGGCGCAGCAGCTTGCGCTTCTCCTCGCCGGACAGCGGCGTGCGGAAGACGCCGGTCTCGATCTTCTCGCGCAGCCAGACGCGCTGGCGGTGCGAGGCGATGTGCTCGATCTCGTAGGCGATCGTCCCGCAGTAGACGTCGCGCAGCCGCGGCAGCACCTCGGCGAGCGTGTCGCCGGCGACGCCGACGCGCAGCACCTTGGCCGGGATCTTCGCCTGCAGCTCGGGCGTCAGGCCGAGCGGCTCGGGATCGAGCGCCGGGTCGCCCTCGGGCTCGGAGCCGAGCGGGTCGAGCCGCGCGGCGAGGTGGCCGTGCGTGCGGTGCGCCTTGATCAGCGACATCGCGGCCTGCACGGCCTGCATCAGCTTCAGGTCGCGCTCGGGGTCCGGCGAGGCGGGCGCGCCGGCCGGCGCGGCGGCCGGGGCCGCGGCGGCGAGCTGCTTCGGCGTCGGCAGCTCGGGCGCCGGCGGCAGCGCGACGCCGAGGTCGCCGAAGAGCTGCTCGTAGAAGCCGTGCTCGCCCTGCAGGTAGGCCTCGACGACCTGCAGGAACTGGCCGGACTCGGCGCCCTGGATGATGCGATGGTCGTAGGTCGACGTCATCGTCATCACCTTCTCGGCGCCGATCGTCGCGCCGATCGCGGCGAGGCCGGGCGGGTAGGCGATCGAGCCGGTGGCGACGATCGTGCCCTGGCCGTTCATCAGCCGCGGGACGGAGGCGATCGTGCCGATGCCGCCCGGGTTGGTGAGCGAGATGTTCGCGCCCTGCAGGTCGTCCGCGGTCAGCTTGTTCTCGCGCGCCCGGGCGATCAGGTCGTTGAAGGCGTCGAGGAACTGCGGGAACGAGAGCCGGCCGGCGTCGCGGATGACGGGCACCATCAGGGTGCGGCCGCCGCCCTTCTTCTCGACGTCGACGGCGATGCCGAGGTTGACGCCGCCGTCGTCGATCACGTGCGGCTTGCCGTCGAGCTCGGCGAAGTGCGTCGCCATCACCGGCATCTGCTCGGTCGCCGCGCGCGCGATCGCGTAGGCGATCAGCTGCGTGAAGGAGGCGCGCCTGCCGGCCTCCTTGAGCTGCTTGCGGCGGCCGTCGAGCGTCGTCACGGCGAGCGTGCGGAAGGACGTCGCGGTCGGGATCGCGCGCGACTCGTCCATGTAGCGGGCGAGCACGGCGCTGGCGCCCTTGAGCTGCGTCGCGCCCGCGGGCTTGGCCGCGGCGGCGGGCGCGGCGCCGGCGCCGTTCTCGTTGAAGGAGAGGACGTCGGCCTTGGAGATGCGGCCGGCCGGGCCGCTGCCCTGGACGGCGCTCAGGTCGACGCCGTGCGCGGCGGCGGCGCGGGCGGCGACCGGCGTCGCCTTGACGCCCTCGGGGGCGCGGGTGGCGGCACCGTTGCCGGAGCTGACGGGGGCGGCGCCGTTGCTGGCCGCAGGCGCGGACGCCGTCGGCGCGGCTGCGCCGGCGCCGGCGCTCATGCGCGCGATCACCTGGCCGACCGTGACGGTGTCGCCGGCCTGCGCGAGCACCTCGAGCAGCGTGCCCGCCGTCGGCGCCGGCACCTCGGCGTCGACCTTGTCGGTCGAGATCTCGACGATCGTCTCGTCGGCCGCGACGGCGTCACCGGGCTGTTTGGCCCACTCGAGGATCGTGCCCTCGGTGACCGACTCGCCCATCTGCGGCATCTCGATCTCGACGACGGTGGCCTCGGCCGTCGTGGTGTCCGGCTCGCCGGCGCCGGCGGCAGCCGGCGCGGAGCCATTCGTCGGCGCGATCTCGGCCAGCAGCGCGCCGACCTCGATCGTGTCGCCTTCGGCAGCGTGGATCTTCACCACGGTGCCGGATGTCGGCGCGGGGACCTCCGCGTCGACCTTGTCAGTGGAGATCTCGACGAGTGTCTCGCCTTCCGAGATCTCCTCGCCCTCCTGCTTGTGCCACTCCAGGATGGAGCCCTCGGAGACCGAGTCTCCCATCACCGGCATGACCACTTCGACCGTGGTAGTTACCGCCATATCCGGATCAAGGACGATATCGCTTCGAATCACCCGCGCTGTGGGCGGGTGGTGGAAGTTCGACGGCGTTCTTCATACACGAAGCCGATGCTTCCGGCGAACGGGCCGACGCCGCCGACGACCGCCACCATCACGCCCAGCCAGAGCGGGATCGTGCGCGCGCGCACGCCGGCGATCGCCAGCAGCGACATGCCGATCCAGCCGAGCCCGTGGCACCAGCCGAGCACGTACTCCTCGGCGTGCAGCCCGGGCACGATCCAGACCGTCAGCAGCCCCGTGTAGATCGCGGAGTGGCAGAACGACAGCCGCTTGAGCGTCGTGAAGCCGAGCGCGCCGCGAGCCGGGCGCCGGCGGTCAGCGAGCCCGTTCGCCATCGGCGCTCGCGAGCATCGTGGCCAGGTCGCGCAGCGGCAGGTGCGCCGCCTGCGGCCAGTCGGCCGGGTCGGCCGGCCACCAGGCGTGCGCGTCGTGCTCGTGGTCGCGCACCAGCTCGGCGTCGTCGGCCAGCCAGGCCTGGCCGACCAGCATCGTCATGTCGCTCTCGGTCGCCAGCAGCGCCTCGACCTCGAGCCGCTCGGGCACGACGCCCCACTCCTCGTGCAGCTCGCGCGCGAGCGCGTGGGCGGGCGGCTCGCCCTCGTCGACGGCGCCGCCGGCGCCGAGCGCCCAGACGCCCGCCCAGGTCGCGACCCACGGCGCGCGGCGGCCGGCCAGCCACCGTCCCTGCGCGTCGCGCACCACGCAGAGGGCGGAGAGCGCGCCGGCGGCGTCGCCGATCAGCCGCAGCGCCCAGCGCATCACCTGCAGCTCCAGCCGCAGGCCGTCGGCGTCGGCGCTGAAGCCGACGAGCCGCGCGGCGGTGCCGTCGTGGGCGGGCGAGCCGCGCTCGCGCAGGGCGGCGATCGCGCGGTCGGCCGCGGCCGCCGCGCCGGGCGTCGGCTGGTAGGCGTCAGGGCGCCAGTGGCCCGTCACGCGATCGACCGGCCAGGGACCGCGCGCGAGGATGCCGGGCGGATGGGACAAGGCGCCGTTGAGCGTATCCCGCCGGGTACGATGGGGCGCGTGAGCGTCGAGGCCTCGGGCAAGAACATGCGCGCCGTCTGCCAGGCCAAGGAGGTCCACGACCGGACCTGCGTCTGGGGCGGCAAGGCCAACGAGGTCCATCTCGCCTACTTCGACGTCGAGCGGCTCGGCTGGGAGGAGGGCGACCTCATCTGCGGCCTCGTCGTCGTCGGCGACAGCGCCGTCCCGACCGGCCGCATGCGCGTCACCTGCGACGCCGAGCCCGCGCCCGACCACTCCGAGGAGGAGACGGTCGAGGAGGTCGTTGACGCGGTGTCGACGCGCGAGCTCGTGACGCCGGGCAGCCGCAACTAGCGCCCGCTAGCGGCGGGCGTAGAACGCCGCCTCGGCGCGCCCGAGCTCGGTCACGGGCGGGTCGCCGTAGATCCACTCGCGCGCGATCCGGTGCCAGTTCGCCTGCGCGTGCAGCTGGCCGAGCACGGCGAGCGTCAGCAGCTCGACGCGGCGCCCGAAGATGTGGTCGGCCGGCAGCGTCTCGTGGCGCATCTGGCCGAAGTGCTCCGAGCGCGGGTCCGACATGTCGATCATCACCTGCGTCGCGGTCTCCGGGCCGAGCCGGATCTCCTCGTCGGTCAGGTACCACCAGGTCGCGTCGAGGAACTGCGAGAGCAGCTTGTCCGGGCGGAAGCGCTCGGGCTTGCGCAGCAGACCGCCCTCGGCCCAGATCTCCCAGAGCCGCTGCGCGTCGCCCTCGTGACCGGCGCGCTGGGTCTCGAGCTCGATCTCGATCAGCTCGCGCGACATCACCTTGAAGAGGCCGAAGTCCAGGAACGCCATCCGCCAGCCGCCGCGCCCGTCGTCGCCGCGCTCGTCGTCGAGCAGCAGGAAGTTGCCCGGGTGCGGGTCGCCGGAGAACTGGCGGTGGCGGTACATGCAGCCGAAGTAGAAGCGGAAGACGATCTCGCCGGCGCGGTCGCGCGTCGCCTGGTCGGCGTGCTTGAGCGTGTCGAAGCCGATCCCGTGCACGTACTCGCTGACGATCACCCGCTCGCGCGAGAGGTCGGCGATCACGTCGGGGACGACGATGAACGGGTGGCCGCGGAAGATCCGCGCCAGGGCGCGCTGGTTGGCGGCCTCGAGCTCGTAGTCGAGCTCGTCGTTGATCCGCTCGCGGATCTCCTCGGTCGTCGTCTTGACGTCGAGCCCGGGCGCGATCCGCTTGAGCACGCGCAGCAGCAGGCCGAGGTTCTGCATGTCCGCGCGCACGGCCGCGGCGACGCCGGGGTACTGGACCTTGACGGCGACGGCGCGGCCGTCGGGCAGCGTCGCGCGGTAGACCTGGCCGATCGAGGCGGCGGCGATCGGCTCCTCCTCGAAGCTCGCGAACAGCTCCGCCAGCGGCGCGCCGAGCTCGGACTCGATCACCTTGCGCATGTCGGCGAAGCGGACCTTCGGCGCCGCGTCGCGCAGCGCGCCGAGCTTGCGCTGGAACTCCTCGCGCTGGTCCTCCGGCACGAGCCCGACGTCGAGGAAGCTGAGCATCTGCCCGAGCTTCATCGCCGCGCCCTTCATCGTCCCGAGCACGCTGACGGTCTGCTCGGCGGCCTCCAGGTGGCGGCGGTCGAGCGCCGCCTGGCGGCCCTCCTGGCTGCGCGTGACGTTGGTCGCGTGCGTCGCCAGCTGGCGCGCCGCCTGGCCCGCGGCGAGGCTCCCGACGCGCGCGGTGCGCGCGATCCGCGACGTCGGGATGCGGTCCTTGGCCACTTACGCCGTCGGGGTCGGCGTGGGTGCCGCGGGCGTCGTGCTCGGCTCCGGCGTCGCCTGCTGCGGGGCGGCGTCGCTGCTCGGCACCACGGTGGGCGTCGCGCTCGGCGTCGGCGTCGGCGTCGCCGTGTCCGTGGCGCTGGGCGTCGCGGTCGGCGTCCGCGTGCTGGTCGCGCTCGGCGTCGCCGTCTTCTTCGCGTCGGGCGTCGCGGTCGGCGTCGCCTTGTGCGGGCTCTGGCGCTCGGGCGTGCCGCCCCAGAGCCCGGTCGCGCGGTTGGACTGGCCGACGGAGTGGCGGAAGATCGCCAGCTCGGACGCGGTCACCGTGCCGGCGCCGATCAGCGCGGCGATCAGCCCGGTGACGACGGCCAGGCGCAGCCCGGGGCGGCGGCGCGGCGCGCCGGCGGTGTTGGGCGCGCCGTCGCGCGGCGCGCCGGGCTGCCGGTAGCGCGGCTCGTCGCGATCCGCGACGGGCGGCAGCGCCTCGCGCAAGCCGAACGGATCCTCGGGCGAGATGCCGCCGGCGTGGCGCGGCGGCGCCTGGCGCTGCCCGGCGCGGACGCGCTCGCCGCGCCGCGCGGGCGCGCTCGGCCGCGCCGGCAGCGGCGCGGTCGCGGCGCCGGGCGGGCTCGTCGCGACCGACCGGATCGCGCGCGCCGGACGCCCGATCGCCTCGGCGACGAGCGCCACGACGATCGGCGTGACGGCGGTCGCGATCACCGATCCGCGCTGCCAGAACAGCGGCACGATGATCGCGGCGGCCGCCGCCGAGAGGCTCGAGATCGCCAGCGTGAGCAGCGACAGGCCGCCGCCCGTGCCGGTCTTGGGCGCGGGACTCACCTCACCGACACTAGCGAGCGTCCGGCGCCGTTCTCACGCGCCGCTAGCGCTCCACCTTCGAGCCGGGGACGATGTCGTCGCGGCCGTCGGGCCAGCGCACCCAGGCCTTGTGGCCGCCGTCGTAGTCGGGCCCCCAGAGCACGAGCGTCGCCGGCTCGCCGAGCGCCGTGACCTGCTCGTCGCCCTCCGCGTCGAGCCCGCGCCAGACGCGCGCGAAGGCGTTGCCCTCGAGCTCGTCGGCGACCGTCGTCGGCTCGGTGTGGCCGGGCCGCACGACGGTCTCGCCCGGCAGCGTCAGCAGCACGTCCATGACGGAGCGCCTGAGATCCGCGTAGCTGGTCGAGCCGGGCGCGCGGACGCCGCCGACCGAGCCCTTGAAGAGCGTGTCGCCGGTGAAGACCTGGCCGTCGACGAGCAGCGCCAGCATCCCGCTCGTGTGGCCCGGCGTGTGCAGCGCCTTGACCTTCAGGCCGCCGATCTCGACCTCCTGGCCGTCGACGAGGTCGCCGGTCGTGCCCGGCACGCGCTCGTCCGGATGCGCCAGCACGATCGCCTGCGGCCAGCGCTCGAGCGCGTCGCCGAGCGCCGCGATGTGATCCTGGTGATGGTGCGTCAGCAGGACGTGCGTCACGTTCAGGTCATGCTCGGCGACCTTCTCGACCAGCGGTGCCAGCGGCCCGCCGGCGTCGACGAGGAACGCGTCGGAGCCCGGTCCGGACGCGACGAGGTAGGTGTTGGAGAGCCAGCCATCGCTCATGGAGCGCTCGACGATCATGGGCATGACGGTACCCTCGCGAGTCGTCATGGAACTGATCCATACCTGCTATCGCATCGGTGAGATCGAGCGGTCGGTCGCCTTCTACGAGGCGCTGGGCTTCGAGGAGCGGCGGCGGATGCCGATCCGCGACGAGGCGATCAACGTCTTCATGGGCCTGCCGGGCGACGGCGACCGGCTCGAGCTGACGTACAACTTCGGCGTCGACGGCTACGAGCTCGGCACCGGCTACAACCACATCGCGATCACCGTCGCCGATCTCGATGGCACGCTGGAGCGGCTCGCCACGCAGGGCATCACGCCCGAGAAGCCGCCGTACACCGTCCGCGCGGGCGGCTCGCGGCTCTGCTTCGTACGCGACCCGGACGGCTACCGGATCGAGCTGATCGAGCGCCCCTGAGCGGATGGACCCGCTCTCGGCCGCAGGCGACGAGCCGCGCTCGCTCGCGGTGATCGACGTCGGCTCGAACTCGTTCCGCCTCGTCGTCTTCAGCTACACGGCGCAGTGGTGGAAGCGCACCGACGAGATCCACGAGTCCGTGCGCGTCGGCGAGGGGCTCGAGGCGAGCGGCGCGCTGCAGCCCGAGCCGGCCGAGCGGGCGCTGGAGACGCTCGAGCTGTACGCGCACTTCTGCCGCGCGACGGGCATCGAGACGGTGCGGCCGGTCGCGACCTCGGCGATCCGCGACGCCAGCAACCAGGCGGAGTTCCTGAAGGCCGCCAAGCGCCGCTCGGGGCTCGACGTGAAGGTGCTCAGCGGCGCGCAGGAGGCGCGCTACGGCTACCTGGCGGCGATCAACACGACGACGCTGCGCGACGGCGTCGTGCTCGACCTCGGCGGCGGCTCGCTGCAACTGACGCGCGTCGCCGACCGCGACGCGCTGCAGGCGCGCTCGTGGCCGCTCGGCGCCGTGCGGATGACCGAGCGCTTCCTCGGCGGCGGCCGCGAGCAGCCCAAGCGCAAGCAGCTGAAGGCGCTGCGCGCGCACATCGCCGCCGAGCTCGCCGGCGCGCCGTGGCTGCGCGGCGGCGGCCGGCTGGCCGGCATCGGCGGCACCGTCCGCAACCTCGCCGCGGCGGCCGAGCTGCGCGCGGGCCAGCCGTCCTACGGCATCCAGGGCTTCGGCCTGCGGCGCGCGGCGCTCGACGAGCTGATCGACGCCTTCGCGGGCATGACCGCGGCCGAGCGCGCGAAGGTCGCCGGCATCAAGGCCGAGCGCGGCGACCTGATCCTCGCCGGCGCGCTCGTGATCGACGGCGTGATGGAGGCCGGCGGCTTCGACGCGCTGGAGGCGACCGAGGCGGGCATGCGCGAGGGCGTCTTCTTCGAGACGCTGCTCGGCGAGCCGCCGCGCTTCGCGGACGTGCGCCGCGCCGCCGTCCGCAACCTCGCCGCGCAGTACCACACGGACGTCGTCCACGCCGAGCACGTCGCCTTCCTGGCGCTGCAGATGTGGGACGCGCTGGCGGCCGCGGGCGTCCATGCCGGCGACGCGGACGAGCGCGAGCTGCTCTGGGCCGCCGCGATGCTGCACGACATCGGCGTCGCCGTCGACTACGACGACCACCACAAGCACTCGCGCTACATCATCCTCAACGCCGGCCTGCCGGGCTTCGCGCCGCGCGAGGTGGCGCTGGTCGGCCAGGCCGCGCGCTACCACCGCAAGGGCGCGCCGACGCTCGGCGAGTTCGCGTCGCTGATGCGCCCCGGCGACGGCGAGCTGCTGAACCGCGTCGCGGCGATCCTGCGCGTCGCCGAGCAGCTCGAGCGCTCGCGCGACCAGGCCGTGCACGGGGCGCAGGTGCAGGTGCGCGACGGCGCGGTCGAGCTGCGCCTGCGCGCCGAGGAGGACGTCACGATCGCGCGCTGGGCGGCGCAGCGCCAGGCCGACGTCTTCCGCCGTGCCTTCGGGCGCGAGCTGCTCGTGCGCGACGCCTGAGTCGGACCGGGCGGCGGGCTCGGGCGAGCCCGCCGCTCCGGCGCTCAGACCTCCTGGATCTGCAGCAGCGAGGTCGTGCCCGGCTTGCCGGAGGGCAGGCCGGCGGTGATCCCGACGCGCTCGCCCGGCTTGACCCAGCCGAGCTCGACGACGCGGCGCGCGGCGGCCGCGATCAGCTCCTCGGTGACCTCGTAGCGGCGCATCGACGCCGCCTGCACGCCCCACATCAGGCCGCAGCGGCGAACCGTCTCGCGGCCGGGCGAGAGCGCCAGGATCGGCACGGTCGGCCGGTGCGCGGAGATCAGCCGCGCCGAGCGGCCCGACAGCGTCGGGCAGACGATCGCCGCCAGGCCGAGCTCGTGCGCCGCCTGCGTGGCCGTGTAGGCGAGCGTGTAGGCGGGGTCGCGGCGGTCGCGGCGGACGCGCCGCTCGTTCCACTCGCGGTAGGGCAGCGTCGGCTCGGTGCGGTTCGCGATCGCCGCCAGCATCGCGACCGCCTCGACGGGGTACTGGCCGACGGCGCTCTCCTGCGAGAGCATCACGGCGTCGCTGCCGTCGAGGATCGCGTTGGCGACGTCGGTCACCTCGGCGCGCGTCGGGCGCGCCGACTTGACCATCGAGTCGAGCATCTGCGTCGCCGTGATCACCGGCCGCGCGAGCGCGCCGGCGAGCCCGATGATCTGCTTCTGCACGATCGGCACGTCCTCGATCTGCATCTCGATGCCGAGGTCGCCGCGCGCGACCATCACGCAGTCGGCCGCGCGCACGATCTCCTCGGCGCGCATCACCGCCTGCGGCTTCTCGATCTTCGCGACCAGCGGCAGCCGCGTGTGCTTGCGCAGCGACGTGACCTCCTCGGCGCGGCGCACGAACGAGAGCGCGATCAGGTCGACGCCGATCTGCTCGCCGGTGCGCACGTGCTCGAGGTCCTCGAGCGGCACCGCCGGCAGCGCCGCCGTCTCGCCGGGGATGTTCAGGCCCTGGCGCGAGGCGACCGAGCCGCCGATCTCGACGACCGCGTCGATCTCGCCCGCGCCGGCGCGGACCGCCGTGACGCGCAGCCGCACCGCGCCGTCGGCCAGGTAGATGATCTCGTCGTCCTCGACGGTCGAGGCCAGCCCCTCGTAGGTGATGAAGAGGCGGCTGGCGTCGCCCTCGTCGCCGTTCGGGCCGCAGACGAAGGTCGTCGCGTCGCCGGGCTTGAAGTCGACGACGCCGTCGCGCAGCCTGCCGATGCGCAGCTTCGGCCCCGGCAGGTCTTGCAGGATCGCGACCTGGCGCCCGGCCCGGTTCGCGGCGTCGCGGACGAGGCGCGCGGTCTCCGCGTGTTGCTCGGCCGTGCCGTGGGAGAAGTTGAGCCGGGCGACGTCCATCCCGGCCTCGACCATGCGGGCGAGCACGTCGGGCTTCTGCGAAGCCGGCCCGATGGTCGCGACGATCTTCGTGCGGCGCTGCATCTCGCGCGGCACGATAGAGACCGCGAGCGCGCGGGGCGGTAACACGGGGCGCCGGGGTGGCGGCATGGCCGCGCTCCGCCTGTAGCCGATCGGCTACAGTGGCGGTGATGTCCGACGACGTCTCCGTACGGGAGCTGCGCAACCAGACGGCCGAGGTGCTGCGCCGCGTCGAGGCCGGCGCGCACCTGCGCGTCACCGTCGATCGCCGTCCCGTCGCGCAGCTCGTCCCGCTGCCCGCGCCGTCGAGCTGGGTGCCGCGGGCGCGCGTCGTGGCCGCGCTCGTGCAGGCGGATCGCGGGCTCGGCGGCGAGCTCGCCGAGGCGCTGCCCGACACGGTCGACGAGCTGTGAGAGGCCTGCTCGACACGTCGGTGTTCATCGCCGGCGAGCAGGGACGGTCACTGGCGGTCGATCGGCTGCCCGACGAGGCGGCGATCTCGGTCGTGACGCTGGCCGAGCTCGAGCTCGGCGTGCACATGGCGAGCAGCGACGCGGTGCGGGCACAGCGGCTGCGCACGCTGTCGAGCGCGCGCTCGACCTACGTCGCGCTGCCGATCGACGACGACGTGGCCTCCGCCTTCGCGGAGCTTGTCGCCGGTGCGCGCCGCGCGGGCGCGCGACCGCGTGTCCAGGACGTCTGGATCGCCGCGACGGCGCGCGCACACGCTGTCGCCGTCTACACGCAGGACGCGGACTTCGACGCGCTCGCCGTCGACGCCGTGCGCGTCTGACCGCGGCGCGGAGGTCGTGCCGCCACGCCGGGCCGTGTGCCGAAGCGCAGCGTCTCGAAGCCGTCGGGGGCGATCGACGGCGGCGCCAGCAACGCGCAGCAGAGCTGCGTGTTCGCCGCGTACGGCTCGGCGGGATCGCCGTTGGGCACGGTGTGGCCGGCGCCGAGCACGGTGTCGAAGCGATGCGGCAGCTCCGCCAGATCCTGCAGCAGCGTGTACGGCCAGCGCGCCTCGGCGTTCAGCGCCAGTACGGAAAGCGCGTCGTCTCGATCCGCGGATCGAACACCTGGTGGCGACGACCGGGCCCGAGCAGGCTCAGCTCGACGATCCGCTGGCCGTCGGCCTTGATGAGATCGTCGAGGACGTAGGGCATCGCCGCGACGACCGACGCCACCACACGCGCGATGCCGCGAATCCCCTGGGCCGACCGACCCTGGCGGATGCCGATGTGATGGAGGCCGCTGCGCTTGAGCGCGCGCGACTCGTCGACGGCGTCGAGCTGGGCCACGTCGAGCGTGAGCACGGCGTCGTAGCCGCGCGCGGCGGCGTCGGCGAACAGCGCGACGTCCGGCTTGCCCTTCCAGCCGAGCTGATCGACGTGAACGAACGCGTGCCGGCGGTTGAGTCCGAGCGGCGAGAGGACCTGGACCGGCATTCCCTCGTCGACGAGGACGCGCATCAGACGACGGCGGCGACCTGCCGGGCGAAGCTCACCGCGTCGCCGATCGCCTCACGGTCGACGGACGGGTAGACGTCGGCGATCTCGTCGGGTTCGAGCCGCTCGTCGGCGAGCGAGGCGACGACGTCGAACGGGACGCGCGTCCCGGCGATGACCGGGTAGCCTCCGAGCACCGTCGGGTCGACGGCGATGCGCGGGCGCGGGTGCCGCAGCGCCGGTACGAGCTGGCCGCCGCGCGTCTCGAACGGCTCGAGGACGTCGCGCATCAGGATCTCCTCCAGCACGGTGCCCGGGCGCTGCTCGAGGTCGAGCAGTTGGCCGGCCGGCGTCTGCACGATGATCGACGACGGCGTGCTGATCAGCCGATACGCGGACAGGTGCGTCCACTCGCTGGCTTCGAGCCTCCGCAACGTCGCGACCGCACCGCGGATGCGTGGCAGCGACTTTTCCTGCCGCAGGTAGACGATCGATCGCAGCGCGACGACGTCCGCCCAGGAGTACAGGAAGCGACCGCCGCGCTTGCCCTCCGGGACCAGCAGCGGGGGAGCCGAGCGCGTCGGCCTGCGCCAGTAGGCGAGCTGGCGGACCGTCGCACCGGTGAGGACGCTCGCGATCGGCACGATGAAGGCCACGGAAGGAACTCTAACCGGCGTCGCCTCGGCGGGGTGGTCACTTGCAGGCGCTTCGCGCGACGGGAGGTCGGCTGTGCCGGTCCGTCAGCGCGGCGCGGTGAAGCAGCCGTCCTCGAGGATCGGGACGCCGTCGGCGCTCAGCCGGCCGCCCTGGCGGAGGTCGCAGATCAGGTCCCAGTGGACGGCTGACTCGTTGGTGCCGCCGGTCTCCGGGTAGGAGCGGCCGAGCGCGAGGTGGACGGTGCCGCCGATCTTCTCGTCGAAGAGGATCGCGCCGATCGCGCGGTCGATCCCGAAGTTCGTGCCGATCCCCAGCTCTCCGAGCGTGCGCGCGCCGGCATCGGCGTCGAGCGTCGCTTGCAGGTAGCCGTCGCCGCGCTCGGCGTGGGCGCCGACGACGCGGCCCTCGCGGAACTCGAGCGTCACGTCCTCGACGACGACGCCGCGCGGCGAGGTCGGCACGGTGAAGCGGATGCGGCCCTCCGCCGAGCGCTCGTGCGGCCCGGTGAAGACCTCGCCGGAGGGCATGTTGCGCTTGCCGTCGGAGTTGATCCAGGTGCGGCCGCTGACGTCGAGCCGCAGGTCGGTGCCGTCGGCCTCGATGTGGATCTCGCGCGCCGGCGCCAGCCGCTCGATCAGCTGCGCCTGGAAGTCGCGCAGCTCGCCCCAGGCGGCGATCGGGTCCTCGCGGTCCAGGAACAGCGCGCGCGAGACGAAGTCCTCGAAGTTGCCGCTGCCCATGCCCGCCTGCTGCGCCGCCGCGGCGGTCGGCCAGAGCGTGATCGCCCAGCGGTGGGCGAGCAGCAGCTCGCGCAGCGGCGCACGGCCGCGCGCGGCGCGCGCCAGCCGCGCCGGGTCGACGCCGGCGAGCGCGTTCGCGTTCTCGGTCGCCTGGATCCGCAGCGAGGCGTCGATCGCCTCGGCCTCGAGCCGGTCGACCCGCGGATAGCCGTCCAGCTGCCGGCCGCGCGCCGCGCGCCAGAAGCCCTCGGCCGCGCCCGGCAGCTCGACGCGCAGCAGCGGCCAGGCCTCGCGCTCGAGCAGCTCGCGCTGGAGCGCCAGCAGCAGCGGCGCGGCGAGCGTCGTCGAGCTGAGCTGGACCTGCTGGCCCGGCTGGACGTCGAGGCAGTAGTCGGTCAGCAGCCGCGCGAAGGCGCCGGCGTCGATGCTCACGGCGCCTCCATGTCGGGGAAGTGCTCGGCCAGGTGCCGGCGCAGCACGTCGCGGATCCAGCGCCGCTCGTCGGCCGTCGCGAAGCGGTAGCGGCCGAGCAGCTCCTTCTGGCGCGTGATCGGCTCGGCGCCGGCGATCTCCCAGCGCACGGCCAGCCGCTCGAAGAGGAACTCGACGGCGCGCTGCCAGGCGTCCTCGCGCGAGAGCGCGTTGCCGCGCAGCTCGGCCGCGTAGGCCTGGCGCGTCGCCGGCGTCAGCGAGCCGCGCAGGGCGAGCAGCGTGCCGTCGTCGCCGGCGTACTCGCTGACGGGCGCGTGCATGCGGTCCCTCTTCGCCATGGCGCGGCACGGTAGCGTGCCGCGGCGATGCGAAAGCCGACCCGCCCACGCGAGTACGGCCGCGGCGAGCGCGTGCTGCCGGGCGTCTGGCGGCTGCGGCTGCCACTGCCGTTCCCGGGCGTCCCGCACGTCAACGCCTGGGCGCTCGGCGCGGGCGACGGGATCGTGCTCGTCGACGCCGGCCTGCACGGCCGCGGCACGCTGGCGGACCTCGAGCGCGCGCTCGACCAGACCGGCCATCGCGTCGAGGACGTCCGCCTGATCGTGATCACGCACGCGCACGTGGACCACTGCGGCCAGGCGCCGCTGCTGGCCGAGCGCGCCGGCTGCGAGGTCTGGATCCATCCCGCGTTCCGGCGCCACGCGCTCAGCGACGCCAACGCCGAGCGGCGGCTCGAGCGGATGGTCGAGGTGGCGCTGCAGGGCGGCGTGCCGGAGGAGCGCGTGCGCGGCTGGGCCGAGCGCACCGCCGCGCTCGGGACCGGCCAGGCGGGCGAGCTGCGCTCGGACCGCGATCTCGTCGACGGCGTCGAGGTCGCGACCGACGCCGGCCGCTGGCAGGTCGTCGAGACGCCCGGCCACGCGCCCTCGCACGTCTGCCTGCACCAGCCCGAGCAGCGGCTGCTGCTCTCCGGCGACCACCTGATGGGACGCGTCTCGCTCGTCTTCGAGGTCGGCTTCACGCCCGATCCGGTCGGCGAGTTCCTGACCTCGCTCGACAGGGTCGACGCGCTCGACGCGCGGCTGGCGCTGGCCGGCCACGCGCGGCCCTTCACCGACGTGCGCGGCCACGTGCAGGCCAACCGCGAGCTCGTGCGCGAGCGGCTGCGCGCGGCGCGCGCGGCGTTCGTCGCCGGGCCGCTGACGGCGCACGAGCTGGCGCGCGCGGTCTACGGCGAACGCTACGTCGAGGACCTGCACGGCCTGCTGCTGGCGAAGGCGTTCGCCTGGATCGCCCACCTGGCGCAGCGCGGCGAGATCGCGAGCGACGGCGGCTCGCCCGAGCGCTGGTCGGCCACGGCCGCGACCTAGACTGCTCGAATGCGCATCGACGAGCGGATCGCGACGGACGCCGAGCCGGCGTTCTCGTTCGAGTTCTTCCCGCCCAAGACCGATCAGGGCGTGGAGAACCTGGAGGTGGCGCTGACGGAGCTGGCGCGACTGGACCCGACGTACGTATCGGTCACGTACGGCGCCGGCGGCAGCGCGGAGCAGAAGGCGAAGACGATCGAGATCGTCTCGCAGATCAAGCAGCGCCACGGGCTCGAGGCGATGGCGCACTTCACCTGCGTCGGCGCCAGCACCGACGACCTGCGCTCGACGCTCGACCGCATGCGCGACGCCGGCATCGACAACGTGCTGGCGCTGCGCGGCGACCCGCCGGCGGGGCAGGCCGCGCACGAGTGGACGCCCGCCGACGGCGGCCTGACCTACTCGCGCGAGCTGATCGAGCTGATCCACGCCGACTACGACTTCAGCGTCGGCGCCGCCTGCTTCCCCGAGGTCCACCCGGCGGCCGAGTCGGTCGCGAGCGACATGCGCTACACGCGGGAGAAGGTCGACGCCGGCGCGCGCTTCCTGATCACGCAGCTGTTCTTCGACAACGCCGTCTACTACGACTACGTGGCACGGGCGCGCGAGGCCGGCATCGACGTGCCGATCATCCCCGGCGTGATGCCGATCCTCAACGCGTCGCAGATCCGCCGCATGACCGAGCTGTGCGGCGCGACGATCCCGGCCGGCCTGCAGCGCGAGCTCGAGCTGCGCGCCGATCAGCCGGAGGCGGCGGCCGAGCTCGGCGTCGCCTACGCGACGATGCAGTGCGCCGACCTGCTGGCGAACGGCGCGCCGGGCATCCACTTCTACACGCTCAACCGCTCGCCGGCGACGCGCGCGATTCTCAGCGCCCTGCGCGTCGCGGCGCCCTGGCGCCGCGCCGTCACGGCGTAGCTCCGTCGGCGCGAGAATCGCGCCGCTCCCGAACTGACCGTTGTGCCAGGTCGCGGCCATTGCCTCTGCGATGGCCGTGCCCGTATCGTGCCGTGCGTGCCAAATGCGCGGGGGATGTTGATCGAGCGGGCGTTTCGTGTCGCGTGAGTGGCGGATCGTCCGTGGGCCGCGTGAGGATCTTCGCGGCGTGCGTTGGCCTGAGGAGGTCGTCGCGCTGGAGGTCTACGGGCATAGCGTGAAGTCGCTCGCGGGGATTGAGCGGATGGTCAATCTGGAGAGCCTGGTTGTGTCCGGAGTCGGGGCGCCGGACCTGTCCTCGCTTCCGACGCTCCGTCGCCTGAAAGGGATCGATCTTCAGAAATTGGCCGGCCCCGTCGACTATTCGCCGCTTGAGGAGTGTCGCTGGCTTGAGGGCGTGAGCATCGAGTTTGTGTCAGATGATGCGGCGCGCCGCTTTGCCGTGGACCTCGGCAGGTGGCCGCGGCTGGTTGCTCTCTATCTGACGAACGAGCATCCGCGACTTGCCAGCGTGGATGTGTCGTGGGTTCGGCAGGCCCACTCGCTGGACACGCTCGTCCTTCGCGGATTCGTGCCGTCTGACGGCTACACCGAGCTGCTCGCGGCGCCCTGGCTGTCTCGGTTGCTCGTGACGTGCGATGCCGCGACGTTCGAGATGTTGACGGCGCGGCTGCCGAACACTGCCGTGCAGCAGTACGACTTCGCGTCCTATCGGGTCGAGGATCTGCTGATGCAGCAGCTGCGGCGCGGGGAGATGCGTGGCGATCCGGTGCCGCGTGGGCGGCGGTCTGAGCCGCCGGTGCTGCCCGCCGGCGCGCGGCGGGTGGTGCGTGGGCCGCGCGCGGACCTGCGGTCGGTGCGGCGCCCGGATGACGTCGAGGTGCTGGAGGTCCGTGGGCGCAGCGTCGAGTCGCTGGCCGGCCTCGAGCGGTTCTCGCGGGTGCGTGGCCTGCTGGTCTCGCGGATGGTCTCGCCGGATCTGCGCGCGCTCGCCGAGCTGCCGGAGTTGCGGGAGCTGATCCTGGTGCGGCTTGCGGGCGCGGTCGACTACGCGGCGCTGGCGGCGTGCAAGGGCTTGCGGGCGCTGGCGATCGAGGTTGGCTCGGTCGCGGCGGCGCGTGAGCTGCGGCTTCCGTTCGCCGGGCTGCCCGGTCTGGAGCGGGTGACGTTGATCAATCCGGCGTCGTACCCGGACCTGGCCGAGATCGATGTCTCGTGGGTCCCCGGCGCCGACGCGCTGCGCGAGCTGACGTTGGATGGCTTCATCCCGGCAGGCGGCGCCGAGCAGTTGCTGCAGGCGCGGCAGCTCTCGCGCCTGTTCGTCACGAGCGAGTACAAGCCGCTCGGCGAGGAGCTGCAGGCGGCGCTGCCCGACACGGCGGTCGAGGAGCGCAACGACATCGCCGACCGGACCGAGAAGCTGGTCGAGCGATACCTGGAGCGCCCCGACGTCCGCGAGGCGATGGAGGACCGCAGGACGCGCTCCCCGGACCGCTGAGCGAGCGCGCGGCGGGCCGGCGCCTGTCGCTCGACTACAGCGGTGGCCGCGGCGGCAGCAGGCGCTGCCGCCGCGGCCGACCGCCTACTCCACGTGCGGGACGATCGCGACCGGGCAGGGCGCCTGGTGCGCGAGGGCGCTGGAGACCGAGCCCAGGAGGACGCGGCCGACGCCGCCGAGGCCGCGTGAGCCGACGACGAGCAGGTCGGCGTCCTTGGCCGCGTCGGCCATGACGCGGACGGCGTTGCCCTCGATCACGTGGCGCTCGATCGTGAGCTCGCCGACGTCGCCGAGCGAGGCCAGCGACTCCTCGATCGCCTCGCTCGCGCCGTCCTGGAGCGCGCGCGGCAGGTCGTCGATGCCGCCGCCGGCGTAGGCCATCGCCGGCACGTGCCAGGTCGCGATCACGTGCAGGGTGACGCCGCGCAGGCGCGCCTCGTCGGCGGCGAAGCGCAGCGCGGTGCGGGCGCCGGCGGAGCCGTCGATGCCGACGATGACGCCCTTCATGCCCTCGCCTCGCGGACGAGCACGGCGACGGTTCGGATCTTCATGTCTGCACCTCGTTCGTTGCGTTGCCAGCGAGCGTGCTGCTCTCCTCGCACGCTACAGGACCGTCCCCCGGCCGCCGGGCGCTCAGTCGCCACGCTCGATCGCCAGCGCGTGCGCGACCTGCGGACGCCCGTCGACCTCCCAGGTCACGTCGACCTGGTCGTCGCGCCGGTAGGTGCCGATCCCGAACGCGCCGAGCAGCCAGCGCCCGGTGCCGAGCTTGCCCTCGCGGACCAGCTCGCGGCCGAAGACGAGCCGGCCGTCGCGTACCTCGTAGTCGCGCCCGAGCTCCTGGCGGACGCCGTTGACGAAGACCGCGTACGGCTCGCGGACGCCGGACGGCAGCGCGACGTGCGACTCGCTCATGCCGCGGATCTTGTCATCCACGGCGTCTAGTGTCGCCGCCGTGGACGAGAGCTACCGGATCCGCCGCTCGGACCGCGCCCGCCGCGTGCGCGTCAGCGTCGACGCGGCCGGCGAGGTCGAGGTCGTGCTGCCGAGCCGCGCCAGCGAGCGTCAGGCGGCGCAGGCCGTGCGCGAGCTGGCGCCGTGGATCGAGCGCCGCCGCCGCGCCGTCGCGCGCGCCGCCGCCGAGGTCGCGCGGCCGGCCGGCACGCTGCCCTACCTCGGCGAGACGCTGCGGCTGCGCGTCGAGCCCGGCCGCGAGCGCGTGCACCGGCGCGGCGACGAGCTGCTGGTGGCGCCCGGCGACCCGCGGCCGGCGCTCGAGCGCTGGTACCGGCGTCGCGCGCGCGCCGAGATCGCGCCGCGCCTGGACGCCGCGACGGCGCGTGCGGGCACGAGCTACGACGCCCTGACGATCCGCGGCCAGAAGACGCGCTGGGCGTCCTGCTCGGCGAAGGGCGCGATGTCGTTCAACTGGCGGCTGCTGCTGGCGCCGCCGCGCGTGCTCGACTACGTCGTCGAGCACGAGGTCTGCCACCTCGAGGTGATGGACCACTCGCCGCGCTTCTACGCGCTGCTGGCCGCGCGCATGCCGGACTGGCAGGCGCAGTCGGCCTGGCTGAAGCGCTACGGCTCGACGCTGACGCTCTGAAGCGCCGCGCGCAGCGCGGCGAACGGGTCCTCGCCGGTGAGCGCGATGCGCTTGACGCCGCCCGTCCAGGCGATCACGGCGCCGTCGTTGCGCACGTCGAAGCCGGCGTGCACGTCAGGCTTGAGCCGCTGCGGCCCCTTGATCTCGGCGCGCGCGGCGACCAGGTCGCCGGCCGCGTACTGGCGCACGTGCAGGTCGATGCCCCTGCCGTCCGTACGCGCCGCGGCGGCGCGCGCCTCCTGCTCGGCCGCGTCGAGCGCCGCCGGCAGCGTCGCGTAGCGCCCGCGCGAGACCTGGCCGGCGCTGCGGACGAGGACGCGGTAGGCGCCCATCAGGCGACCGCCACCGGCGCGTGCAGCGCGATCGCCGTGTCGGCGCGCTCCTGCAGCCGCACGCAGCGGCCGACCGCCATCAGCGAGTCCGGGTCGGCCGCCTCGACGACGACGAGCGCGACGTGGTCGCGGCCGTCGACCTCGGTCAGGTAGGTCAGCTCCGCCGCCGTCAGCGACGGCTTGGGAGCGAGGAAGCGCCGGTGCGCCGACTCGGGCGTGAGCCGGCGCATGCCGCGATCGAGCAGCGCCTTGTCGTCCGGCCGGATCGGCCGGACGACCGCCCGCGTGCCGTCGCGCAGGCGCATCCCCTCCGCTTAGCGCGCCTCGATCGGCACGTAGTCGAGCGAGCGCTCGCCCGTGTAGATCTGGCGCGGGCGCGCGATCTTCTGCTCGCTGTCGCCGATCATCTCCAGCCACTGCGCGATCCAGCCGCTGGTGCGCGGGATCGCGAACAGCACCGTGAACATGCCGACCGGCATCTTCAGCGCCTCGTAGATCAGGCCCGAGTAGAAGTCGACGTTCGGGTACAGCTTGCGCGAGACGAAGTAGTCGTCCTCGAGCGCGATCTTCTCGAGCTCGAGCGCGATGTCGAGCAGCGGGTTGGTGCCGGTGACCTCGAACACGTCCTCGGCCGCGCCCTTGATGATGCGGGCGCGCGGGTCGTAGTTCTTGTAGACCCGGTGGCCGAAGCCCATCAGGCGCTCCTTGCCCGCCTTGACGCCCTCGATGAAGCCCGGGATGTTGTCCTTGGAGCCGATCCGGCGCAGCATCCGCAGCACCTGCTCGTTGGCGCCGCCGTGCAGCGGGCCGTAGAGCGCGGCGACGCCGGCGGCGACCGCCGAGTAGGGGTCGACCTGCGAGGAGCCGACCGCGCGTACCGCGTTGGTCGAGCAGTTCTGCTCGTGATCGGCGTGGAGGATGAAGAGGATGTCGAGCGCGCGCTCGAGCCGCGGATCGGGCTCGTACTTGAGCTCGGTCATCTTGAAGAGCATGCCGAGGAAGTTGCCGGCGTAGCTCAGCTCGTTGTCCGGGTAGACGTACGGCTGGCCCATGTTGTGCCGGTAGGCGAACGCCGCCAGCGTCGGCATCTTCGCCAGCAGCCGGATGATCTGGATGTAGCGCGTCTCGGGATCGTGGATCTGGTTGGCGTCCGGGTAGAACGTCGAGAGCGCGCCGACCGACGCCAGCAGCATCCCCATCGGGTGCGCGTCGTAGCGGAAGCCGTGCATGAAGCTCTTGACGTTCTCGTGCACGAACGTGTGGATCGTGATCTGGTGCGTCCACTCGTCGAGCTCGGCCTTGTTCGGCAGCTTGCCGTGGATCAGCAGGTAGGCGACCTCGAGGTAGGTCGACTTCTCCGCGAGCTGCTCGATCGGGTAGCCGCGATACTCCAGTTGACCGGCCTCGCCGTCGAGGTAGGTGATGGCGCTGCGACAGGACGCCGTGTTCATGAAGGCCGGGTCATAGGACATGACGCCGAAGTCCCGTTCGTCGACCTTGATGTTGCGCAACGCCGTCGCGCGCACGGTCCCGTCCTCGATCGGCACCTCGTAGGTCCTGCCGGTCCGGTTGTCGGTGATCGTCAGCGTGTCGGAGACGGTGGCGACGCCACCGCCGTTCGTGGACTGCTCCTCGGTTCCCATGTCGCTCCTCGGACGGGCGGGGGTCAAAATGCTCGGTTCAGCCCATTGTGGCGACGATCCGCCGCAACCGGCAATCAGGCGGTGATGACGGCCGTCGCCATCGTGCCCGCGATCAGCGCGACGAAGACGACGACCAGGCCCGTCGCGACGCCGCGCGACGGCGGGAATGTCTGCGCTCGCGAGGAGCCCAGCAGCCCGACGCCGAAGGCGAGCGCGATCAACGCGCCCGCGACGATGTAGAAGGGCGTCTTCGAGGGGTCGGCACCCTCGACCGCCAAGAGCAGGGATGCCAGCATCGTGCGCTGGAAGCTAGCGCATGTACCGGCTCTCGGTCGCGGCGACCTGGCCCTGGTAGTGCGAGCCGAGGTCGGCGGAGCCGTAGGGCCGCTGCGCCGGGCGATCGAGCGCCATGAAGGAGAGCTGCGCGATCAGCAGGCCGGGGTAGAGCTTGATCGGCACGCGCGTGAGGTTGTTCAGCTCCAGCGTTAGCGTGCCCTTCCAGCCCGGGTCGATGAAGCCGGCGGTGGCGTGGACGATCAGTCCGAGGCGCCCGAGCGAGGACTTGCCCTCGATCCGCGCGACGACGTCGTCGGGCAGCTCGACCCACTCCTGGGTGCGGCCGAGGCAGAACTCGCCAGGGTGGATCACGAAGCCGTCCTCGCGGCTCGCGACGACCTCGTCGGTGAGCTCCTTCGGCGGACCCTCGCGCAGGTCGATCGCGGTGACGCGGTGGTTGTGGAAGACGCGGAACGAGTCGCCCAGGCGCAGGTCGATCGACGCCGGCTGGACGAGCTCGGGCTCCCACGGGTCGACGACGATCCGGCGCGCCTGCACGAGCGAGCGGATCGTGCCGTCGGAGAGCACCGAGGTCACGCGGGTGTCGGACATCGCGCGAAGTCTGGCAGGGCGCCGCTCAGTGGTGCGGCGCGCGTGGCCGCCGCACGCTGCCGCGCAGCGGCCGCACGCGCTCGGGCGAGCGCAGCGCGCCACCGCCGTGCGGGCCGCGGCGCGGCGGCCGCGGGTGACGCGGCCGCTGGTGGTGCGGGTGCGGCGGATGCGGCGTGCCGCCGTCGTCGCCCGTAGGCGGCGCCTCGTCCTGCTGGTGCACGGCCCACCAGACGATCCAGCCCGCCCCGACGATCGGCAGCTTCAGGAAGAGGAAGAGGTAGAGCAGCGTCCATCCCATCCTCACCCGGATGCTACGCCCGATCGCCGCGGGCGTACAGGCGCTACGCGCGCAGCTCGACGGGCGCCGGGTCGAAGCGCGAGAGCTCGGCGAGCGCGGCGACGCGCGCGTTGACCTCCTCCGCGGTCAGCGCGGCGACGCGCTCGGTGCCGAACGACTCGACGTTGTAGGAGGCCAGCGCCGTGCCGTAGGCCATCGCGCGGCGCAGCAGCGCGTCGTCGACCGGCGCGTCCGGGTTGGCGGCGATGAAGCCCATGAAGCCGCCCGCGAAGGTGTCGCCGGCGCCGGTCGGGTCGACGACCGCGGCCGTCGGGTAGGCGGGCAGGCCGAAGACGCCGTCGGCCGTGTACATCGAGGCGCCGTACTCGCCGAGCTTGACGACGACCACGCGCGGACCCATCGCGATGATCGCGCGCGCCGCGCTGACGATGTTGACCTCGTTGGTCAGCTGCTTGGCCTCGCCGTCGTTGACGATCACGCAGTCGACCGTGCCGATCGTCTTCACGAGCGAGTCGCGCGCGATGTCGATCCACAGGTTCATCGTGTCCAGCGCCGCGAAGCGCGCCGCCGCGCACTGCTCGCGCACCGCGCGCTGCAGGTCCGGCTGGATGTTCGCGAGGAACAGCACGTCGGCGTCGCGGGCGGCCGGCGACAGCTTCGGCTCGAACGTCTCGAAGACGTTCAGGTCCGTCTGCAGCGTGTGGCGGACGTTGACGTCGCGCTCGTAGCGGCCGGCCCAGAAGAAGGTCTTGCCGCCGGCGACGTGCTCGACGTCGTCGGTGTTGACGCCGCGGCCGCGCAGGACGGCGTACTCGGCGTCGCCGAAGTCGTCCCCGACCGGCCCGACGACGCGCGTCTCGGCGAGGAAGGTGGAGGCGAGCGCGAAGTGCACGGCGGCGCCGCCGAGCATGCGGTCGCGCTTGCCGGCGTGGGTCTCGACGGCGTCGAAGGCGATGGAACCGACCACGGTGAGCGACATGGGCGCGAGAGCCTAGAGCGTCCGCCGCCGGCCGCGATCGAACGCGCGACACGCCGCACCGCTAGCCTGCTGCCCTGGAATGACCAGCTTTGCCGACCTCGGACTGTCCGAGCCCGTCCTGCAGGCGCTGCGCGACGTGGGCTACGAGTCGCCCAGCCCGATTCAGGAGCAGGGGATACCACCGCTGCTCGAGGGGCGCGACGTGATCGGGCAGGCGCAGACCGGCACCGGCAAGACCGCCGCCTTCGGGCTGCCGCTGATGGAGTTCGTGGATCCCGCCGAGAGCGAGGTCCAGGCGCTCGTGCTGACGCCGACGCGCGAGCTCTGCATCCAGGTGACGCAGGCGCTGCGCACGTACGGCAAGCACAAGGGCATCGACCCGGTCGCCGTCTTCGGCGGCGCGCCGATCCGCAGCCAGCAGGCGCAGCTGCGCCAGGGCGGCCAGGTCGTCGTCGGCACCGTCGGCCGCGTGCTCGACCTGATCTCGCGCCACTCGCTGGTGCTGCACGCCTGCCGCTACATCGTGCTCGACGAGGCCGACGAGATGCTCGACCTCGGCTTCCTCGAGGACGTCGAGCGGATCCTCGCGTTGGCGCCCGGCAGCCGCCAGACCGCGCTCTTCAGCGCGACGATGCCGAGCGAGATCCGCCGCCTGGCCGAGCGCCACCTGTACGAGCCGGTCACGGTCAAGGTCAAGGCGGCGACGCTGACGATCGACACCGTCGAGCAGTTCTACCTCGACACGCGCCCGCAGGAGAAGACCGACGCGCTCGTGCGCGTGCTGGAGTCCGAGCGGCCCAAGCAGGCGATCGTCTTCGTGCGCACGAAGATCCGCTGCGACCAGCTCTTCCGCACGCTGCGCGACCGCGGCATGAACGTGCGCGCGCTGCACGGCGACATGAGCCAGGGCGCGCGCGACGGCGTGATGATCGCCTTCAAGGGCGGCCGCGTGCCGATCCTCGTCGCGACCGACGTCGCCGCGCGCGGGCTTGACATCTCGACGGTCACGCACGTCGTCAACTTCGACGTGCCGACCTCGCCGGACGTCTACGTGCACCGGATCGGCCGCACCGGCCGCGTCGGCCGCTCGGGGCGCGCGATCACCTTCGTCGAGCCCAAGCAGCGGCGCGAGCTGGAGGCGATCGAGCAGCACGCGAAGACGCGCATCTCGCCCTGGGCGCCGGGCGCGCACGTCGCGCCGGCGAAGGCGTCCGAGCCGCCCAAGCGCCATCGCAAGCCGAGCGACGACGGCGCCGGCGGCGAGACGCCGGTCGCCTACACGAAGCTGATCGCCACGGCCGGCCGCGCCGAGGGCGTGGCGGCGGCAGATCTGATCGCCGCGATCTCGGCCGACGGGCTCGACGGCGAGGACATCCGCAACGTGCGCGTGCTCGAGCGCTTCACGCTCGCCGAGGTGCCGGCCACGGTGGCCGAGCGCATCGTCGGCTCGGTCACGCAGGTGCGTGGCCGGCGCGTGGCGCTGGAGCCGCTGCGCGTGTAAGTTCGCCCACCGGCGCCGGCGCCTTTGGCGCGCCGGCGGGCACGGTGGGATCCAAGCGTCGCTGAAACCTGGAGGTAGCGAAATGTCGCAAGCGACCATGACGACGAATCACGGCGAGATCACGTTCGAGCTGTTCGACGAGGACGCGCCGAAGACGGTCGAGAACTTCCGCAAGCTCGCCCGCGACGGCTTCTACGACGGGCTGATCTTCCATCGGATCATCGCCGACTTCATGATCCAGGGCGGCTGTCCGCAGGGCACCGGCACCGGCGGCCCGGGCTACTCGTTCGAGGACGAGATCAATCCGCACAAGATCGTGCGCGGCGCGCTGGCGATGGCCAACGCCGGCCCGAACACGAACGGCTCGCAGTTCTTCATCGTCACCAAGGACGCCTGCCCGTGGCTCGACGGCAAGCACACGGTGTTCGGGCAGGTGACGGCCGGCATGGAGGTCGTCGACGCGCTCGAGGGGCTGCCGACCGACGCGCGCGACCGTCCGCGCGAGGACGCGCGGATCGACCGGCTCGCCGTCGGCGACTGACGCTGCGGCGGCGCGCGGCGCGCTGCGCCGCGGCCGCTGCCGCGGGCTAGGGTCTGGGCATGGCGATCGCCGACTCCGACTCCACGCCGCGGCTCGCGGTCGAGAACCCGGCCACGGGCGCGCTGATCCGCGAGGTCGCGGTGACGCCGCCGGACGGCGTCACCGCGATGGTCGAGCGCGCCCGCGCGGCGCAGGGCGCCTGGGAGGCGCTCGGCTTCGAGCGCCGCGGCGCGCTGCTGCGCACGGCGCGGCGCTGGCTGATCGAGCACGCCGAGGAGGTCGTCGCGACGATCGTCGCCGAGACCGGCAAGACGGAGGAGGACGCGCGGCTCGTCGAGCTCGCCTACGGCGCCAACGCCCTCGGCTTCTGGGCCAAGCGCGCGCCGCGCTACCTCGCCGACGAGCGGATCCGCAGCGGCAACCCGTTCCTGCTCGGGCGCCGGCTCGCGGTCCGCTACCGCCCGCTCGGCGTCGTCGGCGTGATCGGGCCGTGGAACTACCCGCTGGTGAACTCGGTCGGCGACGCGATCCCGGCGCTGGCGGCCGGCAACGCCGTCGTCGTCAAGCCGTCCGAGGTGACGCCGCTGACGTCGCTGCTGATCGAGCGTGGGCTGCGCGAGTGCGGGCTGCCGGACGGCATCTACCAGACGGCGGTCGGCGGCGGCGAGGCCGGCGAGGCGCTGATCGACGCCGTCGACATGGTCATGTTCACCGGCTCCACGCGCACCGGTCGCAAGGTCGCCGAGCGCGCGGCGCGCTCGCTGACGCCGGTCTCGCTCGAGCTCGGCGGCAAGGACCCGATGATCGTGCTCGCCGACGCCGACCTCGAGCGCGCGGCCAACGCCGCCGTCTACTACTCGATGCAGAACGGCGGCCAGACCTGCATCTCGATCGAGCGCGTCTACGTCGAGGCGCCGGTCTACGACGACTTCGTCGCGCGCGTCGCGCGCAAGGTCTCGGCGCTGCGCGAGGGGCCGCCGTCCGGCCCGGGCAGCGTCGACGTCGGCGCCGTCACCTTCCCGCCGCAGCTGCGGATCATCGAGCGCCACGTCGAGCAGGCGCGGGCGGCCGGCGCGCGCGTGCTCGCCGGCGGGCGCGTGCGGCCGGGCGCCGGCCGCTTCTACGAGCCGACCGTGCTGGCCGACGCGGACCACTCGATGGCGGCGATGACCGAGGAGACCTTCGGGCCGACGCTGCCGCTGATGAAGGTCGCCGACGCCGACGAGGCGATCCGCATGGCCAACGACTCGCCCTACGGCCTCGGCGCCTCGATCTTCACCGGCGACGTCAGCCGCGGCGAGCAGCTGGCGCGCCGCGTCGAGGCCGGCGCGATCTGCGTCAACGACGCGGCGATCAACTACCTCGCGCTGGAGCTGCCGATGGGCGGCTGGAAGACCTCCGGCCTCGGCGTGCGCCACGGCGCCGGCGGCATCCGCAAGTTCACGCGCCAGCAGGCGCTGCTGGTGACGCGCTGGGCGCCGCGCCGGGAGATCCACTTCTTCCCCTACAGCCGGCGCGTCACGCGGCTGCTGGACCGCGGCATCAAGCGCTTCTACGGGCGCCGCTGAACGCAGGACGGCCCGTCGTGGCGGGCCGTTCTGCGCAACATCGGCGCCGGTGTCGAGTTTCACAAGCGAGCGGCACGACGCTCCCCCTCTCCCTTCCCGTCGTGCGCTCTCACCTATGCGACGACTGCTTCTCCTGCTCGCTCTGCTCGCCATCGCCTGCGCGCTGCCGGCCTCCGCGCACGCGTCCTCCAAGCAGGTGGTCAGCTTCGAGGCGCCAAGCGAGCTGACGAACCCGGCGCTGATCCCGTCGACGCTCGACGAGATCAAGGCCTTCGGCGTCTTCCGCGTCCGCCAGCTCGTCTACTGGGACAAGATCGCGCCCGATCCCGACAGCACGCGGCGGCCGAGCTTCGACGCGGCGAATCCCGACGCCTACCCGGCGGGCAGCTGGGCGCTGCTCGACACGCTGATGGACGCGGCGAAGGCGCGCGGCATGAGCGTGATGCTGACGCTCACGGGTCCGGCGCCGAAGTGGGCGACATCCTCGAAGAAGGACCACGTCACGAACCCGATCCCGAGCGAGTTCGGCCAGTTCGCCACAGCCGTCGGCAAGCGCTACGGCGACCAGGTCTCGACCTGGTCGATCTGGAACGAGCCGAACCAGCCGCAGTTCCTGCTGCCGCAGTTCACGGGCGGCAAGCCGGCCTCGCCGAAGCTCTACCGCAAGCTCTACCAGGCCGCCTACAAGGGCCTGCGGGCGACCTCGTCGAACGCCAGGGACGCGATCCTGATCGGCGAGACCTCGCCGCGCGGCAACGATCACATCGTCGCGCCGCTGGCCTTCCTGCGCGGGATGCTCTGCCTCAGCTCGAGCTACGTGCGCTCGAAGTCCTGCGGCGAGCTGCAGACCGACGGCTACGCCCAGCACGCCTACACGACCGCGGCCGGGCCGTCGTTCGTGCCGCCCGGCAAGGACGACGTGACGATCGGCGTCGTCTCGCGGCTGGTGACGGCGCTGAACAAGGCGGCGGCCGCCGGCGCGCTGCCGGCGCAGCTGCCGATCTACCTGACCGAGTTCGGCATCCAGAGCTACCCGGACAAGGTCTCCGGCGTGCCGCTGGCGACGCAGGCCGCCTACATGGCCGTCTCCGAGCACATCGCCTACGCCAATCCGCGCGTCGTCGCCTTCTCGCAGTACCTGATGCGCGACGACCATGCCTGCGCGAAGCCGCAGTACAAGTACTGCGGCTTCGAGAGCGGCCTGCGCACCGCCGACGGCACCAAGAAGCCGGCCTACGACGCCTTCCGGCTGCCGCTCGCGGTCCAGCGCTACGGCGGCGAGGACGTGCTCTGGGGGCTCGTGCGGCCGGATCGCGCGAAGACGAAGGTGACGATCCAGCGCCGCTCGAAGGGCGCCTCGAGCTGGACGACCGTCAAGACGCTGACGACGACCGCGGCCGGCGTCTACTCGGCGACGCTGACCCGCCGCGCCGGCGCCAGCTACCGCGTCCGCTGGACCGACGCCGGCGGCACGACCTTCAGCGGGCCGCCGATTCAGGAGTTCGCGCCGCGGGCATAGGCGTCAGCCGCGCGGCGCCGCGCGGCAGCGTCGCCAGCGCGGCGGCGGCGAGCGCGGCGCCGGCCAGCGCCGTCCAGAGCACGGCGCGGCCGGTCGCGGCGGCCGGCGTCGCGCCGCTCGCGTAGATCGTCGTCGCCGCGGCGAGCGCGACCGAGGCGCCGATCTGGCGCGCCAGCATCAGCGTGCCGAGCGCGGCGCCGATCCGCTGCGGCGGCAGCGAGCGCTGCAGCGCGATCTGCGCGCCGCTGAAGGCCGGTCCGGCGCCGAGCCCGATCAGCGCCATGAAGAGCGCGGTCCGCCAGCCGGGCGTGCCGGCGCCGAAGGTCGCGAAGCCGAGCGCGCCGCCGGCGACCAGCAGGCTGCCGGCCAGCAGCGGCGTGCGGAACTCGCCGCGGCGCATGATCGCGCGCCCGGTCGCGTTGACCGACAGCAGCAGGCCGAGCAGCAGCGGGTAGATCAGCACGCCCGACTGCGTCGCGCTGACGCCGCGCGTGAGCTGGAAGTAGCGCGGTAGCAGCAGCGCCGTCGCGAACATGCCGAAGCCGCCGGTCGCGCCCGCGATCAGGATCGCCCGCGAGCGCGGCGCGGTCAGCAGCGAGAGCGGGATCAGCGGCGCGGCGGCGCGCCGCTCGACGACGACGAGCGGCGCCAGCAGCGCCAGGCCGGCGAGCACGAGGCCGCCGGTGCGCGGCTCCGTCCAGGCCGGCAGCGCGCCGTTCGCGGCGGCGTCGGAGCGCTCGCCGAGCCCGACCAGCACGAGTCCGACGGCCAGCGTCAGCAGCGCGACGCCGGCGACGTCGAAGCGCGCGCCGCCGTGGTCGTGGCGGCCGATCGCGCGCGGCAGCACGGCGGCGACGATCGCCATCGCCGCGGCGCCGATCGGCAGGTTGACGGTGAAGACGGCGCGCCAGCCGACATGGTCGGTCAGGACGCCGCCGAGCAGCGGGCCGGCGATGAAGCTGACGCCCATCAGGCCGGCCAGCGCCGCCATCAGCGCGGCGCTGCGGCGGCCACCGTAGAGGTCGGCGACGAGGATGAAGGTCAGGCCCTCGAGCGCGCCGGCGCCGAGCCCCTGCAGCGCGCGGAAGCCGATCAGCTCCGGCATCCCCTGCGCCAGCGCGGCCAGCGCGGAGCCGGCGAGGAACAGCGCCATGCCCGTCAGCAGCAGCCGCTGGCGGCCGAAGCGGTCGGACAGGTGGGCGTAGATCGGCACCGAGACGGTCGCCGGCACCAGGTAGGCCGTGACGACCCAGACGTACAGGTGCGCGCCGCCGAGCGACTCCACGATCCGCGGCAGCGCGGTGCCGACGATCGTCTGGTCGAGCATCGCCAGCAGCAGACCGGACATGACGGCGGCGAGCAGCAGCTTCTGGCGGGTGGGCGAGAGGGGCGGGACAGCAGCCATATGTCGAAGATGACATGTCTATCTCGACATGTCAATGACGACATGTCGGACTCGGCACTAGCCTGTGCCGCGATGTCGCTGCGTCACGCGCTGCTCGGCCTGCTGACGGTCAGGCCGTCGACCGGCTACGAGCTGACGCAGCGCTTCAGCGGCTCGCTCGCGCACGCCTGGTACGCCGGCCACAGCCAGATCTATCCCGAGCTGGCGCGGCTGGCGGGCGACGGGCTCGCCGAGGTCGTCGGCGAAGGCCCGCGCGGCAGCCGCACCTACGCGGTCACGCTGGCCGGGCGCGAGGAGCTGCGGCACTGGGTCGTCGAGGGCGAGCCGACGCGCACGCAGCGCAACGAGACGGCGCTGCGCTGGTTCATGCTCGAGCTGCTCGAGGGCGACGATCGTCGGCGCGCGATCGAGCGCGAGCTGGCGAACGCGCGGGCCGAGCTGGTGGACCTGCGCGAGGCCGCCGAGCGCGCCGACGCGCTGCCCGAGCCGTCGCCGTTCCGGCCGACGCTGGTGCTCGCCGAGCGCCTGACCGAGGTGATGTGCGGCTGGCTGCAGGAGCAGCTGGAGACGGTGCCCGGGCGCTCGGATCCCGGCTAGGCTGGCGCCCGGGATGTCATCTCAACTGTGGATGCTGCGGCACGCCGAGGCCGTGCCGCACGGAGTCAAGCCCGACGAGCAGCGCGAGCTCACGGCGCGCGGGCACGAGCAGGCGCGCATCGCCGGCGCGGCGCTGCTGGCGCTCGGGGTCGAGCTCGCCGCGTGCTACGCGAGCCCGAAGCTGCGGGCGGTCGAGACCGCGCAGGGCGCGTGCGCTCCGCTGGGAATCGAGCCGCAGGCCGTCGCGGCGATCGCCGGCGGCTTCAGCCGCGGCGACGCGCTCGAGCTGCTGTACGCGCACGGCGACGACGAGCACGTGCTCGTCGTCGGCCACGAGCCCTCGTTCTCGCAGGTCGTGCACGATCTCTGCGGCGCGCGCGTGGACTTCAAGAAGGGCGGCATCGCGGTCGTGCGCGCCGGCGGCGCCGCGGGCGAGCTGCTGGCGCTGCTGCGGCCGCGCGAGCTGGCCGCGATCGCCGGCGTCGCGGCGGTCTGACGTCGCGCTCGCGCCCGCCCGCTTTCCTCAGGCGAGCGCGGCGAGCGCGAGCGCCAGCGCGACCTGCGCGCGCGGCAGCAGCGAGTCCTCGAGCACGAACTCGTCAGGGTTGTGCGCGAGCCCGCCGCGCGGGCCGAGCCCGTCGACCGTGACCGGGATCGTCGCCGCGAAGTGGCTGGCGTCGCTGGCGCCGCCGCGGGCGCTGGCGGCGAGCGGCTCGTCGAGCAGCGCCGCGGCGCGCTCGAGCAGCGGCGCGGCGGCGGCCTCGGCCCGCAGCCCCGGCCAGCGGCGGATCAGCTCGCGCTCGAGCCGCACGCCGTCGAGCTCGGACGGGATCCGCGCGAGCAGCGCCTCGATCGCGTCGAGGTCGTCCGCGCGCGCGTCGCAGAACAGCTCGCCGTAGGCCGGCACGACGTTGATCGCGTCGCCGCAGTCGAGCATCGTCGGCACGGCGGTCAGCTGCGCCGGGCCGCTCGGGTCGTGCGCGGCGGCGACGGCCTGCGCGGCGGCGGCGAGCGCGAGCAGCGCGTTGCGGCCGTCGTCGGGCGCGCTGCCCGAGTGCGCCGAGCGGCCGTGCGCGCGCACGCGGATCGTGCCGGCGGCCTTGCGGCGGACGACGACCGCCTCGCGCTGTTCGCGCCGCTCGCCGGCCTCGAAGCACAGGCAGGCGTCGTAGCCGGCGAAGCGCGCCGCGTGCGCGAACGGCTGCGTGCGCCACTCCTCGTCGCAGACCAGCAGCAGCGCCAGCTCGGCGAACAGGTCGCGGCGCTCGCTCAGCGCGCGCAGCACGCCGATCGCGAGGATCACGCCGCCCTTCATGTCCAGCGTCCCGGAGCCGACCAGCTGCTCGCCGGCGCGCTCGACCGGGCGGTGACGCTCGTGGCCGATCACGGTGTCGACGTGCCCGAGCAGCAGCACGCGGCCGGCGCCGTCGCCGCGGACGCGCGCGATCAGGTCCGGCGCGTGCTCGGGCGAGGAGCACGGCACGCGCTCGACGACGGCGTCGTCAGGCGCCAGCGCGGCGCAGATCGCGAAGCACTCCTCGGCGCCGCGGGCGTCGCCGGAGGGCGAGGACACGCCGACCAGCGCCTCGATCTCGCGGACGGCGCGCTGGGCGATCTCGGCGGCCGCGCGTTCGATCCAGGGGTCCATTGCGCGAGCACGCTAGCGGCTACTGTGCGCGGTGATGCCCGAGCTGCCGGAGATGGAGATCGTCGCGCGGCGGCTGTCGGACGGTCTCGTCGGCCAGACGATCGAGTCGGTCGCGACGCCCGGGCTGAACGCGCTGCGGACGTTCGATCCGCCGATCTCCGCGCTCGACGGCGCCCGCATCGCGGCCGTGCGCCGGCGCGGCAAGCTGCTGCTGCTGGAGGTCGAGACCGACGCGCACGGCCCGCTGACGCTGCTGATCCACCTGATGTCCGCCGGCCGCATCCAGCTGCAGGGCAAGCGCGGCTCGCTGCGCGACAAGACGGCGCGCGTGCTCGTCCGGCTCGCCGGCGGGACCGACGAGCTGCGCCTGCGCGAGTTCGGCAGCAAGCAGGCGGCCTGGGTGAAGCTGCTGACGCCCGACGCGCTCGCCGACGAGCCCTCGCTGCGCTCGCTCGGGCCCGAGGCCTGGCCCGACCCGCCGCCGCTCGTCGAGCTGCTGGCCGCGCCGCGTCCGCTGCACTCGCTGCTGCGCGACCAGCAGGTGATCGCCGGCATCGGCCGCACCTGGGTCGACGAGATCCTGCACGCCGCCAAGCTCTCGCCGTTCAAGCGCGGCGACGACCTCGACGAGCGCGAGACGGCGCGCCTGCGCGAGGCCTGCGTCGGCGAGCTCCAGCGCGTGATCGACGTCTACGAGGACAAGGTCGCGCTGCCGCTGCCGGAGAAGTTCCCGAAGCCGACGCGCGTGCACGCGCACCAGGGCGAGCCGTGCCCGCGCTGCCAGACGACGCTCGAAGCGGTCTTCTACGAGGACTACGTCATGAGCTACTGCCCGCACTGCCAGACCGAGGGCCGAGTTCTCAAGGACCGCCGCCTCTCGCGGCTGCTCAAGTAGCGCCGCGGGCGCATCGCCGATGGTGACGGAGCTGGCGCGTCGGGAGGGGGCGAGCCAGGGCTGACGGCGAACTACAGTGGCGAGCATGGGCACCGTCGTCCGAATGCCGCCGCGTGGTCGCTACCTGGCCTGGGAGGCCGGACAGCTCGCGGGCGTCTCCGGAAAGACGATGGGGCAGTGGGCACGGTGCGGCTACGTGCGCTCGTCGGTCGCGTCCGTCGCCCCGCGCGTCTACAGCTTCCAGGACATCGCGGAGGCGATGGTGGTGCACGAGCTGCTGGAGCGCGGCGTGCCACATCGGGAGATCCGCAAGGCGATCCGGCACCTGGAGGACGAGTACGGCGACTGGCCGTTGACGGAGGCGCCGCTGGCGACGGTGACGGGCGTGGCACGCGCTCCGGAGGAGCGCCGCGCGCGCGTCGTGCTGCGCGCCGACGAAGCCGACTACGACGTCGGTGACCGCGGCTGGCAGCAGGTCCTCGAACCGGAGAACCTCCAGGAGATCCGCCGTCAGCTCTCGCGTGGCGGCTGGGCGGTCCGGACGCTGCGCGACCTCGAGCACATCGAGGTCGATCCGGAGCGGATGAGCGGTCGCCCGACGATCCGCGGCCGGCGCATCGCGGCGCAGGACGTCGCCGAGATCGCCAACGACTCGGGCGGGATCGAGCTTTTGAAGGATGACTACGACCTGACGGAGCGGGAGATCGCGGATGCCCGCCGCTGGTGGCGAGAGGTCCGCCGCCTCGAAGCCGAGGCGGCGTGACGCCCGGTCCGCCGAGCCGAACGCTGGTCATCGACGAGAACCTGAGCCATCGGCTCGGTACCGAGCTGCGAAACCGCGGGCGAGATGCGGCGTCGGTGAAGTCGCTCGGCCTGCGCGGCAGCTCGGATCCCGATCTGCTCGACAAGCTCGATGGCCAGCTCGACGGCTGGGTGCTCGTCACCGCCGACGACGCACTTCCGGACAGCCACGCGGAGGCCGTTGCGCGGGTCAACGCGACGATCGCGACGATCAGCCCGGATCGAGAGCTCGGGTGGCAGCTGGAGGCATGGCGCAGAGAGGTCGTGCACCGCTGGGCGCACGTCATCCACGACCAAGCGCCGGGCACCGTCAGGCGCTACGCGCTTCGGCGCCACGCGGCCTGGCGTGTTCGACGCCGCCGCGCGCGCCGCTGACGCTCACCGCGGCCAGCGCCTAGGCTTGGCCGATGCTCGAGGAAGGCACCACCGCTCCTGACTTCACGCTGCCCGACCAGGACGGCGACCCGGTCCGGCTGTCCGACCTGCGCGGGCGGACGGTCGTCCTGTACTTCTACCCGAAGGCCGACACGCCCGGGTGCACGACGCAGGCGTGCGGGATCCGCGATCACTCGGCCGACTACGCGGCGGCCGGCGCGACCGTGCTCGGCGTCTCGCCGGACCCGGTCAAGAACGTCAAGAAGTTCCACGACAAGCAGTCGCTCGACTTCACGCTGCTGGCCGACGCCGACCACGCGGTCGCCGAGCGGTACGGCGTCTGGGCGGAGAAGTCGATGTACGGCCGCACGTACTGGGGCAACCTGCGCGCGACCTTCATCGTCGACGCCGCCGGCACGATCGCGCGCGTCTTCCCGAAGGTCTCGCCGAAGACGCACGACGAGATCGTGCTGGCGGCGCTCGCCGAGCTCGAGGCGGCCTAGCCTTCGCGCGGCGGCTCGAGCAGCCGGATCAGCTCGTCGTCCGGCTGCGCGTTGTGGAGCGCCCAGTCGAGCGGCGTGCCCCGATGGAGCCGGTCGCGAGCGTCGCGTGGGGCGCCGCGCTCGATCAGCAGCTCGATCGTGCCGCGCCGCGCCTTGGTCGCCGCGAAGTGCAGCGGCGTGATGCCGTAGAACGGGCCTCGCGCCGGGTCCGCGCCGCGGTCGAGCAGCAGCTCACACGCGCGCGTGCGGCCCAGCTGCGCGGCGAGCGAGAGCGCCTCGGCCAGCACGGCGAGCGGGTCGTTCGACGGCGGCGGCTGCGGCGGCCAGCCGACGTCCGCGAGGTTCGGGCGCTCGCGCATCGCCTCCGGCCGCAGCGCGCCCGCGCGGTCGAACCACGCGGCGAGACGCTCCATGTCGCCGGCGATGGCCGCGATGTAGAACGCGTCGGGGTGCAGCCCGGTGCGCGCGGCGAGGACGTCGGCGGCCTCGCGGCTGCCGTGGTACGCCGCGGTCTGGAGTGGCGTGATGCCCCAGATCCGCGTCGCCGTGGCGTCGGCGCCGGCGTCGAGCAGCCAGCCCACCAGGTCGGCCTTGTCGAAGCAGGCGGCGAGGTTCAGCGGCGCGTCGAGCTCGGACGCGGCTTCCACGAGCACGTCGACGACCTCGCGCGGGACGTCGCCCGCCTCGGGCTGAGCGGCGGCGCCGAGGAGCGTCATGCCGGGGTCCGCGAGCTCCAGCCCCGGATGCTCGTCGAGGAGCTGCCGCAGCCGCTCCGCGTCGCCGGCCCGGATGGCGGCCTCCGCGAGCTTCCACGGCGACGTCGCCGGAAGCCGGCTGTAGTGCTCGTCGTGGGCACGGTCCGTCGCCTCGGCCAGCTCGGCCCAGGTGCGGAAGCCGTACTCGTGCGCGAGGCAGACCCGGGCGTCGGCGGCCGTCGCTCGCTCGGCGAGGCTCGCGTCGTCGTCGCCGCTCAGCCGCGGCACCTGCGCCCGCAGGCGCGCGAGCGCGGGCTGCTCGCCGCGCGTCGCCGCCGCGAGGAGGCGGGCCGCCGCTTCGGCGTACGTCGCTGCCGGAGAGGCGCCGATGCGGCCGACCGGGCGGACTCCCGCCGTCGCCTGCGCCTCGGCCTCGCGCTTGAACGCCGGCCACGACCGGTAGCCATGCTCCAGGGCCAGGACGTGAAGCGCGTCGGCCAGGACGAAGCGGCTGTCGAAGCGGCTGCCGAGCAGCAGGCGCGCGCGGCGGGCGGCGGGCTCGTCGCCGGCGCGGGCGGCGCGCAGCAGCAGCTTGGCCTCGTCGCGGTACTGGCTGACGCGCTTGGGCGTCAGCTCGTGATGGAGTTCGTGGTCCACGGCTCCTCCGGTTCGGCCCGTCGTCCGCTTCGCTCGGGCTGGAGGTGCGAGGACCGCACACGCTGACATGACACGAGGTGGGGCAGACCCTCTCCGCGGACTGGAGGCGCCCTCGCAGCGCCCGCCGCAAGTCTCGCATACGGCATGGGACACTGCGGCGATGACCGCGCCAGCGGCACCATCGCGGCACTTGGCGTGGGAGGGGTGCTGGAACGTCCGCGACCTCGGCGGGCTGCCGACGCGCGACGGCGGGACGACGCGCTGGGGCGCCGTCGTCCGCGCCGACGCGCTCGACGGCCTGACCGCCGCGGGCTGGGCGGCGCTGCGCGCGCACGGGGTGCGGACGCTGATCGACCTGCGCGACCCGAACGAGCGAGGCGCCGCGTCCCGACGCCGTCGCGACCGTGACGATCCCGCTCGACGCCAGCGAGGACCGCGAGTTCTGGGACGCCTGGCGCAGCGGCCCGCAGTTCGCGACGCCGCTCTACTACGGCGGGCATCTCGAGCGCTTCCCGGAACGCCACGCGGCGGTGGTCGCCGCGGTCGCGCGCGCGGCGCCCGGCGGCGTCGCGATCCACTGCAGTGCCGGCCGTGACCGCACCGGCCTGGTCTCGATGCTGCTGCTCGCGCTGGTCGGCGTGCCGGCCGAGCTGATCGCGCAGGACTACGTGCTCAGCGCCGAGCGGCTGCGGGCGCGCTCCGCGGCACACCGCGAGCCCGACCAGACGCCGGCGATCGAGGCCTATCTGCGCGAGCGCGGCACGACGGCGGAGCGCGCGATCGTGGAGCTGCTGGCCGAGATCGACGTCGAGCGCCAGCTCGCGCGCGGCGGCCTGCGCGACGAGGACCGCGCGGCGCTGCGCGACCGCCTGCTCGGCCCGCGTGGCTGAGCGCGTCGCTCTCGTCAGGCTCAGCGAGCCGGCGTCAGCGGGACTTCGACCGGATCACGGCGCGACGACCGGATCACGGCGCGAGCGAGCAGCTGGTCCTCGGCACTCGGCGTCGAAACCGAGGCAACCGGCTTGGTCTGCGCCTTGACCCGAGCGGACGGACTCTCGGCGGCCCCGACGAAGAAGGCCCTGCCCGCTCGATCGCTGAGGAAGAGTGGCTCATCGTCGTGGGACACGCGATCGAGTGAGGATTCGTGAACGAGGGCCGGGATCCTCGCGGTCGGTGACTGTGGTCCCCGGCGCGGCCGCGCTGGTGGGCGGGCACGCGCGCGCCTAAGGTCCACGCATGTTCACGTCCCCGCTGGCCGCCCAGCTCGCCCCCGACCTGCTCGAGCGCTTCCTGCGCTACGTCCGCGTCGACACGCAGTCCGCGCGCGACCGCGCGCAGAGCCCGAGCACGCCCGGGCAGCTGGACCTGGCGCGGCTGCTGCTGAACGAGCTGCGCGCGCTCGGGATCAGGGACGCGATCCTCGACGCCAACGGCTACGTCGTCGCGACGCTGCCCGCGACGGTCGCCGACAGCCCCGCGATCGGGCTCGTCGCGCACGTCGACACGAGCCCCGACGCGCCCGGCGCCGGCGTCGAGCCGATCGTGCACGAGGCCTACGACGGCCGGCCGATCGAGCTGCCGCGCGGCGGCACCGTCGTCACGCCGACCGCGCCCGCCGGCCACGACGTCATCACCGCCTCCGGCGACACGCTGCTCGGCGCCGACGACAAGGCGGGCGTCGCCGAGATCATGGCCGCCGTCGCCCACCTCGCCGCCCACCCCGAGCTGCCGCGGCCGACGCTGCGGATCTGCTTCACCCCCGACGAGGAGATCGGCGAGGGCGCGACGCTGTTCGACGTCGAGCGCTTCGGCGCCGTCTGCGCCTACACGCTCGACGGCTCCGACCTCGGCGAGCTGCAGGACGAGACGTTCACCGCCGCCGAGGCGATCGTGACGATCGAGGGCGTCGACGCGCACCCCGGCTGGGCCAAGGACACGCTCGTGAACGCGGCGCGCCTGGCCGCCGAGGTCGTCGCGGCGCTGCCGCGCGAGCTGACGCCCGAGCGCACCGACGGCCGCGACGGCTTCATCCACCCGTACGAGATCGCCGGCAGCGCCGGCAGCGCGACGATCCGCGCGATCGCGCGCGACTTCGACGACGCCAAGCTGGCCGAGCACGTCGCGCTGCTGCGCCACGCCGCCGAGCGGGTCGTCGCGACCGAGCCTGACGCGCGGCTGACGGTCGAGGTCACGCACCAGTACCCGAACATGCGCCGCTTCATCGACGGCTTCCCGGAGGTCGTCGACGCCGCCGAGCAGGCGCTCCGCGCCGAGGGGATCGAGCCCGTGCGCACGCCGATCCGCGGCGGCACCGACGGCTCGCGCCTGAGCGAGCTGGGCCTGCCGACGCCGAACCTCTTCACCGGCGGCCACGACTACCACTCGACGCGGGAGTGGGCGTCGCTGCAGGAGATGGCCGCGGCGGCGGCGACGGTCGTGCGGCTGGCCGAGGCCTGGACGCAGCCGGAGCTTCGCGCCGCAGCGCAACGCCGGCGATGACGAGCGCCAGCCCGGCCGCGTCGGCGGCCGACGGGATCTGCGCCAGCACGACCAGCCCGACGACCGTCGCGGTCGCCGGCAGCAGCGCGACCAGCAGCGCGTAGGCGGCGCGCGTCAGCCGCGCCATCGCCAGCTGGTCGGCGACGTAGGGGACGACGGACGACGCGACGCCGACGCCGATCCCCGCCAGCAGCGCGACCGGGTCGCCAAAGGCGGGGACGGCCGCCCAGCCGGCCAGCGGCGTCACGACCACGGCGGCGACCAGCATCGCCGCCGCCAGCCCGTCGAGCCCCGACAGCGCCGGGTCGCGCGCGGCGCGATGCGCGAGCACGACGTAGCCGGCGAACAGCGCCGCGTTGGCGAACGCGAGCGCGACGCCGAGCGCGTCGTGCTCGACGTGCACGCCGGTCAGCAGGTACACGCCGGGCACCGCGAGCAGCACCGCCGCGGCGTTGCGCGGCGTCCGCGCGCCGAGCGCCGCCAGCACGACGACCGGCAGGAACTCGATCGCCGCGACCGTCGCCAGGTGCAGCCGGTCGATCGCCAGGTAGAAGCAGCAGTTCATCAGCGCCAGCAGCGCGCCCCAGACGAGCACCAGCGGCCGCCGCAGCGCCGCCCACGGTCGCCGCCAGAGCGCCAGCAGCACGGCCGCGCTGACGATCCGCAGCCAGGCGACGCCGAGCGCGTCGACGCGCGCGAACAGCAGCACCGCGAAGGCCGGGCCGAGGTAGTGGAAGAGCGCGCTGACGAGGAACGTCACGTGCGGTGGTGCTTGCCGGCCAGCCGTTCGAGCATTGCCGCACAGGCTGGCGCGAACGGCGGCGTCTTACCAGGGCCGATCGACGGTAGTCTTGCCGAAGTGCCTTCCGATCGAAGTACGAACGGCGCCGACGACCGCACGAACGTCGCGATCCTCACCGAGTTGCAGTCGGATGCTCGGATCAGCATCGCCGAGCTCGGCCGCCGCGTCGGGCTGTCCGCGCCGGCCGTCGCCGAGCGCGTCGCGCGGCTCGAGCGCGAGGGCGTGATCGCCGGCTACCGGACCGACGTCGACCCGCGCGCGCTCGGCTACGCGCTCGCCGCCGTCCTGCGCATGCGGCCCGCGCCACGCCAGATCGCGACGGTCGCCGGCGTCGCCCGCGACACGCCGGAGGTCGTCGAGTGCCACCGCGTCACGGGCGAGGACTGCTTCTACATGAAGCTGCACGTCCGCTCGGTCGAGCACCTGGAGGAGGTGATCGACCGCTTCACGCCCTACGGGCAGACGACGACCTCGATCATCCAGTCCTCACCGGTTCCCGCACGCAGCGTACGGCTGCGCGGCTGAGCAGGCGGCGCGCCTGCCACGCTACGGGTGGTGCCGCAGCTCGCGTCCATCGGCAGCTCGTTCAGCTCCTTCTTCAGTGCCGCCGGCAAGTTCTTCGAGAACCTCGCGTCGGTCAACTGGCTGTACCTGCTGCTGGCGCTGCTGGCGTTCCTCGTCTACCTGACGCTGCGGGCGCGCGCCTCGTTCAACATCCTGCGCGCCGCCTACCCGGACGCGCGCTTCGAGTTCCGCCGCATCTGGGGCGCCTACTTCGCCGGCTACGGCTTCAACAACGTGATCCCGGCGCGCTCGGGCGACGTCATCCGCATCTTCCTGACGCACAGCTCGATCCCCGGCGCCAGCTACCCGGCGATCGGCGCGGCGTTCTTCGTCGAGCTCGGCTTCGACCTGACGATCGCCGTGCCGGTGCTCGCGTTCGCGTTCAGCCAGGGCGTCTTCCCGAAGCCGCCGGACTTCTCCAAGCTGCCGGCCTTCGACCTCGCGTTCTTCGCCGGCCACATGCGCTTCACGCTGTTCCTGCTGACCGTGGTCGGGATCGCCGTGATGGTCGGCTTCGCGCTGCTGTCGGCGCGCGTGCGCGCCTTCTGGGCGCGCGTCCGCCAGGGCCTGACGATCCTGCGCGACCGCCGGCGCTACTTCCGCGAGGTCTGGCTGATCCAGTTCGGCGGCTGGCTGTTCCGCTTCGCCGCGTTCTGGTTCCTGCTCGACGCCTTCCACGTCGGCGGCTCGGTCAAGAACGTGCTGCTCGTGCTCGGCGTCAACGCCGTCGCGGCGCTGGTGCCGTTCACGCCGGGCGGCGCCGGCGTCTCGCAGGCGCTGCTGGTCAACGTCTTCGGCGGCAGCGCCGGGATCGCCGCCTACTCCGTCGGCCAGCAGGTCGCGATCGCCGCCTGGACGTTCGCGATCGGGCTCGGCGCGGTCGTCTTCATCTTCCGCTTCCGCTCCTTCAAGGAGGTCATCGCGGCGGGGCGCGCCTCGCGCCGCGAGAGCGCCGAGCCGGCGGCATGACGCTGCTCGCCGCGCAGCCGCCGTACGCGGCGGCCGAGCTGCTGGCCTACCTCGGCAGGCGGCTGATCCCGGGGGTCGAGCAGCTCGCCGGCGGCGTCTACTCGCGCAGCCTGCGGCTGGCGCACGGCGCCGGCGTGGCGACGCTGACGCCGGCCGCCGCCGGCATGTGGGCCGAGCTCGCGCTCGACGACGAGCGCGACCGCGCGCAGGCGCTCGCGCAGCTGCGCGAGCTGCTCGACCTCGACGCGCCGGCGCGCGAGATCGCCGCGCAGCTGGAGCGCGACCCGCTGCTGGCGCCGTACGTGCGCGCGACGCCGGGCCGGCGCGTGCCGGGCACGGTCGACGGCGGCGAGATCGCCTTCCGCGCCGTGCTCGGCCAGCAGATCTCGCTGGCGGCCGCGGCGACGCACGCCGGCCGCATCGTCGCGGCCGCCGACGAGCGCCTGCAGCGGCCGGTCGGCGCCGTCACGCACCTGTTCCCGTCCGCCGCCGCGATCGCCGCCGTGCCGGACGCGGCGCTGGCGATGCCGGCCTCGCGCCGGCGCACGATCCGGGCGCTCGCGCGGGCGCTCGCCGACGGCGCGCCGGCGACGCCGGAGGCGCTGCTGCCGCTGCCCGGCATCGGCCCCTGGACCGCGGCCTACGTGCAGCTGCGGGCCGTGCACGACGCCGATGCCTTCCTGGCGACCGACCTCGGCGTCAAGCACGCGCTCGCGCGCCTCGGCGAGCGGCCGCAGGACGCGCAGCGGCTCGCCGAGCGCTGGCGCCCGTGGCGAGCCTACGCGCTGCTGCAGCTGTGGGCTACTGGAGACCCTGGCGCGCTTCGCGCACCAGCGTGACGGCCTCCGGGAAGACCGTCGCCATCACGGAGCGGATCTGCTGCGCCTGCTGGTCGGTCGTGCCCTGCACGTTCACGCGGTTGATCGCGGCGACGGTCATCTCGACGGCGAGCTTGATCGCGTTGTCGGCCCAGGCGAGCGTCTGGGAGGACTGCATCTGCTCGGCCATCTCCTGCATGCGCCGCTGGAACTCGGGATCGTTGAGGAACCCTCCGAAGCCTTCCATGCCGGCAATGCTACCGGCGCCGCGCTAGTTCAGGATCGGCGTCGCCGCGCGCGTGATCTGCGCCGACAGGCGCGTGAAGACGTCGTCGCGCCCGCGCGAGCGCTGGGCGAGGCCGTCGAGCGTGACGACGCCGGCGATCCGGCCGCCGTCGACCAGCACCAGCCGGCGCACGCCGTGCCGGATCATCAGCTGGGCGCACTCGTCGACCTCGGAGTCGACAGAGGCCGTGATCACGGGCGAGGAGGCGTGGTCGCCGACGGCGTCCGCGTGCGCGCGCCCCTCGGCCAGCACCGAGATCGTCAGGTCGCGGTCGGTGACGAAGCCGACAGGGCGGCCGTCGCGCTCGAGCACGACCGAGCCGACGTCGTGCCGGCGCATCAGCATCGCGACCTCGCGCACCGACTGCCGCGGTTGCGCGGTGATCACCGCACTGGTCATGACATCCCTCACGAGCACGAAGGCGAGTCTAACCGGGGCGCCGGGCGCGCCGGATGAGAGATCACAGGATCTGCACGAGCTAGAGTCTCCGTCGCCGATGGCGACCGCCTCGCAGGACCCTCAGCCGCAGCTCCAGTGGGAGGCGCGCCAGCGCCCTCGCGCCGGCGTCGCCGCCGTGATCGCCGTGATCGGGCTGATCGGCCAGCTGTTCGGCCAGCTGACGCTGGGCAAGGACATCCCCTCGCCGTCGGGTCTGCAGGCGCTGCAGCGCGGCGTCCAGCCGGGTCCGGTCGATCAGCTGAAGTCGCTGCAGATCCCGCGCTTCGAGTACCTGTCGCAGCACAAGCCGGCGCTGATCCTGGTCGGCCTGGCGGGGCTGATCGGCGCCGTCGCGACCGCCTGGGCGCTCGGCTTCCTCGCCGTCGCCGTGCGCTCGCGGCTGCCCGAGGTCAAGCGCTTCGTGATCTACCTGCCGATCGTCGGCGGCGTGCTCAGCGGCCTCGCGACCTTCGTCGGCGTCTTCGCCGAGATCGCGCACGACAGCAGCTTCCTCGACGGCCCGCGCACCGTCGCGGCGGCGTCCGACGCGAGCGGCCTGGCGATCTTCGTCCAGTACATCGGCTTCATCGGCGTGCTGGCGCTGGCGATCGGCTACGTGCTGGTCTCGCTCAGCGGCATGCGCTCGGGGCTGCTGACGCGCCCGCTCGGCGTGATCGGGATCGTCGCCGGCGCGCTGCTGATCCTGCCGATCATGCCGCTGCTCGGCCCGCTGTTCGAGATCCTCTACCTGGCCGCGGCGGCGCTGCTCTGCTTCAACTTCTGGATCGGCGCGATGCCGCCGGCCTGGTCGACGGGCAAGGCCGAGCCGTGGCCGACGCGCGAGCCCGCGCCGCGCCGCGGCGCCGGCGTCGCCCGCAGCGCCCCGGCGCCGGCAGCGCCCTCCGTGGGCGGCGACGCACCGCGTCGTCGGCGCAAGAAGCGCCGCTGACGGATCGATACCCCGGAAACGGGGTAGACAGGCCATGTCAGGCATCCCGCCAGTGGGAGGAGAAGCCACATGGCAACCATCAGCACCCCGCGGACCGGCAACGGCGGCATCGGCGAACGCGACGTCGCCGTCCCGACCAGTCGCTCGCCGGCTCCGGCGGTCGCCAACCCGGCCCCGCTCGGGCTGGCCGCCTTCGCGATGACGACCTTCGTCCTGAGCATGTTCAACACCGGGTTGGTCGGGAGCGGCGGCGAGCCGGTGGTGCTCGCCCTGGCGCTGGCCTACGGCGGCGTGGCGCAGCTGCTCGCCGGCATGTGGGAGTTCCGCAACAACAACACCTTTGGAGCGACCGCCTTCACCTCGTTCGGGGCGTTCTGGATCTCCTACTGGGCCTACCTGCAGTTCTTCGCCAAGAGCGTGCCGGCCGCGGACGCCGGCCACGCGGTCGGCCTCTACCTGATCGCCTGGTGCATCTTCACGGCCTACATGGCGATCCCATCGCTGCGCACGACCGTCGCCGTCGCGCTCGTGTTCGTGCTGCTGGCGGTCACGTTCCTGCTGCTCGGCCTCGGCAACGCCGACGCGCACCACACGCTGATCAAGATCGGCGGCTGGTTCGGCCTCGCGACCGCGATCGTCGCCTGGTACGCCTCCTTCGCGGAGGTCACCAACGCGACCTTTGGCCACAAGGTGATGCCGGTCGGGCCGCTCGGCGGCAGCTGAGCGTCCGACGGCGCCGGCAGTCACCATTCCCGGAGTGCACGAGCAAGAGGAGGACAGCGCGATGGCGACGGAAGGGCAGACGCTCGAGCAGCAGCTCGAGGAGCTGTTGGCGCGGGACTCGTTCCCACCGCCCGCGGACTTCCGCGAGCGCGCCGCGGTGACCAACGACGCGGTCTTCGCGGCGGCCGACGACGACTACGAGGGCTACTGGGCCGAGCAGGCCGGAGCGCTGCACTGGGATCGCCGCTGGGATCAGGTGCTCGACTGGTCAGACCCGCCGTTCGCGAAGTGGTTCGTCGGCGGCAAGCTGAACGCCTCCTACAACTGCCTCGACCGTCACGTCGAGGCCGGTCGCGGCGCCCGCGTCGCCTACCACTGGCGCGGCGAGGAGGGCGAGGAGCTCGATCTCACCTACGAGCAGCTGCTCGCCGACACGCAGCGCTTCGCGAACGCGCTCAAGGGGCTCGGCGTCCGCAAGGGCGACGTCGTCGGGATCTACCTGCCGATGATCCCCGAGGTCGTCGTCGCGATGCTCGCCTGCGCGCGGATCGGCGCGATCCACAACGTCGTCTTCGGCGGCTTCAGCGCCGAGTCGGTGCGCGAGCGGATGGAGTTCTCCGAGGCCAAGGCGCTGGTCACCGTCGACGGCGCCCGCCGCAAGGGCCGCACGGCGGCGATCAAGCAGCAGGTCGACGAGGTGCTGGGCGACGTCGAGAGCATCGAGCACATCGTCGTCGTCCGCCGCACCGGCAGCGAGGCGCCGATGCGCGAGGGCCGCGACCACTGGTACCACGAGCTGGTCGCGGCCGCCGACCCCGTCTGCCCGCCGGAGCCGCTGGACGCCGAGGACCCGCTGTTCATCCTCTACACCAGCGGCTCGACGGCCAAGCCGAAGGGCATCCTGCACACGACCGGCGGCTACCTGACCGGCGTCGCCTCGACGCACCGCACCGTCTTCGACCTGAAGTCCGACGAGGACGTCTACTGGTGCGCGGCCGACGTCGGCTGGATCACCGGCCACTCCTACATCGTCTACGGCCCGCTCGCGAACGGCACGACGTCGGTGCTCTACGAGGGCGCGCCGGACTACCCGGACAAGGACGTCTGGTGGCAGATCGTCGAGCGCTACGGCGTGACGATCCTCTACTGCGCGCCGACGGCGATCCGCTCCTGCATGAAGTGGGGCGTCCAGTACCCGCAGGCGCACGACCTCAGCTCGCTGCGGCTGCTCGGCACCGTCGGCGAGCCGATCAACCCGAAGGCCTGGCTCTGGTACTGGCAGGTGATCGGCGGCGGGCGCTGCCCGATCGTCGACACCTGGTGGCAGACCGAGACCGGCGCGATCATGATCACGACGCTGGCCGGGCTGCAGGCGACCAAGCCCGGCTCGGCCGGCATGCCGCTGCCGGGGATCGCGGCGGCGGTCGTCGACGAGCGCGGCGAGAGCGCCGGCGGCGACCAGGGGATCCTCGTCCTGACGCGTCCCTGGCCGGCGATGCTGCGGACGCTCTACAAGGAGGACGACCGCTTCGTCGAGACCTACTGGAAGCGCTTCGGGAAGACGACCTACCTGGTCGGCGACGCCGCCCGGCGCGACCACGACGGCTACCTCTGGATCATCGGCCGCATCGACGACGTCGTGAACGTCTCCGGCCACCGGCTCTCGACGGCCGAGGTCGAGTCGGCGATCGTCTCGCACCCGAAGGTCGCCGAGGCGGCCGTGATCGGGCAGTCCGACGAGGATACCGGCCAGGCGATCGCGGCGTTCGTGACGCTGCGCGGCGACGTCGACGGCGACGACGCGCTGATCGGCGGCATCCGCGAGCACGTCGCCGAGCGGATCGGCAAGTTCGCGCGGCCGAAGCGGATCGTCTGGGCCGACGACCTGCCGAAGACCCGCTCGGGCAAGATCATGCGGCGGCTGCTGCGTGACATCGCCGAGGGCCGCGAGCTCGGCGACGTGACGACGCTGCGCGACCCCGACGTGATGCGCCAGCTGCAGGCCAAGGTCGCCGAGCGGGAGGCCGAGGGCCGCGACTAGCTGTGCCTGGCGCGCGGGCGCGGTTCGCCGCACCCGCCGCCTGGCAGAATCTCGGTGTGGAGCGTGCTCGCGCAGCGGTGGGTGTCGCCCGTCCGACGGCGCGGACGCTGCTCCCGCAGTGGGTCGCGCGGCTGGTCTCGCTGGCCGCGCTCGGCCTGATCGGCGCGCTCGAGTGGCGGCGGATGATCGCCGGGCTCGGCGTCGGCCGGCCCGTCCTCTGGGTGCTGGTCGCGTGCGGCGTCGCGCTGGCGCTGCTGGCGGCCGACCGCTCGCAGGGCCTGCGCCGGCGCCGGGTGGCGCTGGCGCTGGTCGTCGTCGGCGGCCTGCTCGCCGGCTACATCGCCTCGGGCACGTCGCTGGCCTGGCTGAAGCCGCACCGCTGGGACGACCTGCTCGGCGGCCTCGGCGGCGGCACGCGCGCGCTCGGCACCGTGCGGCTGCCCTACAACGCCGCCGACCCCTGGCCGGCGATCGCGCTGCGGCTGCTCGGCGCGCAGCTGCTGGTGCTGGCCGGGCTGCTGACCTTCTGGCCGCGGCCGCCGCACGCCGCGGACGCCGCCGCGCCGGCGAGCGCCGCGGCCGCGCTGGCGCCGCGCTACGGCGCGGTCGCGTCGGTGCGCGACGAGGACCGCGCGGCGCGGCGCGGCGGCGACGGCGCGCGCGGCCGCGCGGGCGTCGGGTTTGCGGCGCGGCGCGGCGGTGCCGAGCCGGCGGCGCGGCGCGGCTTCCCGGTGCCGGCGCTCTGCCTGCTGCTGGTGCTCGCCGCCTCGCCGGTGATCTCGATCGGCGGCGGCCCGGCGCGGCTCGGGCTGATGCTGGCGCTGCTGACCGTCTGCTTCCTCTGGCTCGAGCGGCTGCCGCTGCGGCCCGGCGTCGGCGTGCTCGCGCTGGTGCTGGTCGCGCTGGTCGGCTCGCTGCCGCTGACGTCGCTGCTGCAGCGCGACCAGCCGTGGTTCGACTACCGCGCCTTCGCCGAGAGCCTCGGTCCCGACGATCCGGTGCGCTTCGACTGGACGCAGGGCTACGGGCCGATCGACTGGCCGCGCGACGGCAACGAGGTGATGCGCGTGCAGTCGGCGGTGCCGCTGTACTGGAAGGCGCAGGATCTCGACGTCTTCGACGGCCAGGGCTGGGAGCAGCGCGTGAACCCGCAGCCCACGGTGCACCGGCAGCCGTGGGCCGGCGACCTGAGCGACGTCTGGCGCCAGCAGTCGCAGTGGACCTATCCGGTGCAGGTGACGATCCAGCGCATGCGGACGTCGCAGATCATCGGCGCCGGCACGACGCTGAGCGTCAGCAACGCGTCGCAGCCGGTGACGCCGGGCATCTCCGCCGGCACCTGGAACGCGACGACGCCGCTGCGCCGCGGCGACTCCTACTCGCTCAGCGTGCACGTGCCGCAGCCCTCGCCGCAGCAGCTCGCGCGGGCGGCGACCGGCGACGATATCCACACGGCCGCCGACCTGCGCGTGACGGTGCCGATCGAGGCCGACAAGATCGTCCCGCCGCACGCGCCCGGCGGCCGCGTCGCCGACCGCGTGCACGCCGCGACCGCCGTCTTCGCCGGCTGGAGCACGACCGGCGGCTCCTACGCGATCTTCCCGCAGCAGTACCAGGCCGACCACTACGACATCGCCCACGTGATGAACCTGACGCCCTACGCGCGCACCTGGAAGCTGGCGCAGCGGCTGCGCAAGCAGGCCGACACCCCCTACGGCTACGTCGAGGCGGTCGAGAGCTACCTGGCCGGGCCGAGGTTCCGCTACAGCGAGCGTCCGCCGGCGACGCCGGCGGGGCAGGCGCCGCTCGACTTCTTCCTCAACGTCTCGCACGCCGGCTACTGCCAGCACTATGCCGGCGCGATGGCGCTGCTGCTGCGGATGGGCGGCGTGCCGGCGCGCGTCGTGACCGGCTTCAGCCCGGGCGGCTACTCGAAGCGCTACAAGGCCTGGATCGTGCGCGACACCGACGCGCACGCCTGGGTCGAGGCCTGGTTCGACCGCTACGGCTGGGTCACGTTCGACCCGACGCCGACCGCCTCGCCCGCGCGCTCGCAGATCGCGACGCTGGCGCAGCAGCGGGCGAGCGCGCCGTCGCCGCCGCAGCCCGGCGCCGCGCCGACGCCGGTGCCCGGCGGCGACGGCGGCACCGCGATCGACACCGGCAAGACGAGCGTGCCCCCGGAGCTGCGTGTCGGCGCGCGCGAGACGGCGGCGAACGTCGGCGTGGTCGCCGGCGGACGCTCGCACGCGTGGGTCTGGATCGTGCTCGGCGCGCTTGCGGCGCTGGCGCTCGCCGCGCTCGCCGTCGCGCTGGCGCGGCGCCCGCGCGGCGCCATCGCCGAGCTCGAGGACGCGCTGCGGCGCGTCGGCCGGCCGGTGGCGACCGGCACGACGCTGCACGAGCTGGAGCGCCGGCTCGGCAGCCACTCGCCCGAGGCGGCCGGCTATCTGCGCGCCCTCAGCGCCTCGCGCTACGCGACCTCCGCGCCGCGGCCGACGCGAGCCGGCCGCCGCGCCGTGCGCCGCGCGCTGGCGTCGGGACTCGGGCCGATCGGCCAGCTGCGGGCGCTCTGGGCGCTGCCGCCGCGCCTGCGGCCGGCGACGCGCGGGTAGGGCGGCGCTAGACCTTGCGGAACGACGGGACCCAGGCGCCCTCGTCGTCCTCGGCGAAGTCCTGGAACAGCCCCGGCGCCTCGGCGAGCATGATCCGCGCGACCGCGCCGAAGACGAGCCGCAGCTCCTCCTCGGCGCCGGGCGCCGTGCGCATCTCGATCACGTGCCGCAGCGTGCGGACGTTGGCGGTGAAGACGATGTCGGTCGAGAGGCCGATCGGCGCCAGCCGGCGCAGCGCGGAGGTGACCTCCTTCTTGACGTGGAAGGGGATGCCCTCCTCGTCGATGCCGAGCGCGGACGCCGCCGAGACCTGGAACTCCTCGAGCTGCTCGACGATGCTCAGCACCTGGTCGCGCACGGGCTCGAGCGCCGGCGGCACGCGGAAGCCGATGTCGGTCAGCCGCACGTAGCGCAGGCTCTCCTGGCTGAAGGCCGCGCCGGCGCGATGGCGCACGAGCTCGTGCGTGAAGACGCGCGAGACGTTGCGCAGCGCGAACGTGTAGTTGGCGTGCTCGAGCACGCTGCCGTGCGCGCTGCGCAGGATGTTCTCGAAGTACGCGCGCTGGTCGGCGCGGACGCGCGTGACGTTGGGGTTCAGCCCCGGCTCCCAGCTGCGGTAGCAGGCGCGGCCGCCGAACTCGATCAGCAGCTCGCCGGCGTTCGGCGCCGCGTCGCTCTCGTCGAGCCGGCGCTGCAGCCAGGACTCGCCGCCGACGCTCGCCAGGTAGGCGCGCATGCCGTCGACGTCGATCGACGGGCGCGCGAGGAGGTGGACGCTCGGAACGGTCTCGTGCACGGGCGCGTCACACTAGCGGCCGCCGCGGTCGCCTCACCGGCCCGCCTGCTCGCTCATCCGGTCCAGGCAGTCGAAGCGCTCGCGCTGGGCGCTGCCGAGCGTCGTCGCCGTCGCCTCGATCAGCCGCTGTCTGGTCACCGACAGGTGCTCGCCGACGCCGACCTCGCCGCCGGCCTGGACGTCGAGGCCGACGCCGACCGCGGTGCCGCTGACGCTGTAGGTCGAGCGCTCGACGCGGCCGAGCCCGTCGATCAGCCACAGGTCGCTCGACGTCGGCAGCTGCGGCCCGGGCTCGAAGTAGCGCGCGAAGGCGTTTCGCAGCAGCGGCGAGCCGAGTCCGATCCGCCGCACCGTCTCGGTCACCTCGCCGCCGCCGGCGCTCGACTGGGCGGTCCGCAGCACGAGGCCCGCCGGCACGCCGCTCGCGTAGATCTTCTCGATCGTCCAGCTGAGCGTGCCGAGCTCGGCGAAGCCCGCGCCGAGCGCGTGCAGCGCCGGGCCGGACAGCTCGGCCTCGTAGAAGACGTGCGCGACGTCGCCGGGCCCGACCTGCACGGCGTGCGAGGCCTTCGCGTCCGCCTGCAGCCCCGCCGCGTCGACGCCGCGCAGCTTGACGCCGGCCGCGAGCGCCGCGTCGAGGCTGTCGGTCGAGCTGACCCAGCTCGGCGCGCGCGCGAGCGCGCTGCCGGGCAAGCCGTCGATGAACGCCTGCGCCTCGTCGCCGGAGCCGAAGCTCCAGCCGGCGCCCCTGCGCAGCTGCAGCGTCAACGTGCCCTCGCCGCCGACGTGAAGCGACAGCGGTCCGGGCGCGTCGATGCCGATCCCGGCGATGCCGACGCCCGCGTCGCCGCCGGCCTGCAGGCCGACCTCGACGCCGCCGTCGGAGTCCGCCGCCGCCGACCAGACGACGTCCGAGCCGAACCGCAGCGGGCCGAGCGCGAACGCGCCGTCCAGCTCCTGCTCGCGCCGCGCCACGGTGCACGGCCCGAGCCCGTTCAGGCGCGCGTCGGCCTGGGAGCAGAAGTCGTTCGCGACGAGGCAGATGCCGAGCCGGATCGTGTGCACGACCGCCGCGCCGACCGGCGCCAGCCCCGCCAGCGGCGCCGCCAACGCCAGCAGCATCGCCGCCAGCGCGAGCAGCGCGACGTACTCGACCGTCGCCTGTCCCCTCACGCAGGCCAGAGGAAGGGGGCGAGCGCGGCTCGCCCCCTTCCTGGCGCGCCGGCGCTCGCCGGCCCGGCCTCAGCGTCGCCGCGGCGCGTGCTGAGTCGCTGTGGCGCGTGACGCCGGCCCGGCCTCAGCGTCGCTGCAGCGCGCGCGTGCGGAGCCGCGTGCGGCGCGTGACCGTCGTCGTGGCGCCGCTGGCACGGGCGCTGAGCGCGACGGTCAGCGCGATGGCGCGGCCGGGGTGCCGCTTGCGAGCGGCGCGGACGGCACGGCGCAGTGCCAGCGAGCTCGGCAGGCGCAGGCGCACGACGCTGCCGGCGGCGAGCGAGCGGGTCGCCGACGTCAGCTTCCAGGTGCGCGGCGAGCCGGGCAGCTTGATCGTGCCGGTGAGCCGGACGCTGCAGGCGACCGGACCGCAGCCGACGAGCGCGGAGACGCTGCGGCGGTCGGTCAGCAGCTGGGCGCGGCCGGTCGTCAGCTCGAGCTTGAGCGTCGGCGCGATCGCCGGCGTCGCGGTCGGCGCCGGCGTGGCCGTCGCGGTCGGCGACGCGGTCGGCGTGGCCGTCGGCGAGGCGGTCGGCGTCGGCGAGGGCTTGAGCGTCGCCGTGACCGTGCAGCTCGTCGCGGCGGTCGGCGTCAGGGCGATCGTGGTGCCGGAGACCTGCTCGCCGCCGCAGTCGATCGTGACGTCGTAGTCGGCGAGCGCGGCCGAGCCGGCGCCGACGACGGCCAACCCCAGCGGGCGCTCGGGCACGACCGACAGCGTCGCGCCGCCGTCCTCGAGCGGGACGCTCGTCGCGGCGACCTGCAGGTCGAAGTCGCCGCCGTCCGGCGCGTCCAGCTGCAGCGTCAGCGGCACGGAGAGCTCGAAGGCGCCGACGTCGGTGCGGCCGCCGAAGGTCGTGCGCGGCAGGCCGCGCTGGTCGTTGGCGAGCGCGAGCGGGTCGGCGCCGCCGTCGACGGCCGGGCTGTCGGGCCTCAGCGCCAGCGTCAGCGTCGGGCCGCCGTTGTCGGCGAGCGGGCCGAGCAGCGGATCGCCGCTGAGCGCGTCGCCGGCCGGGCGGGCACAGCCGTCCGGCGTCTGCACGAGGTTGTCGTCGCCGTCGTCGATCGTGGCGCGGCAGTCGTCGACGAGCGCGTCGTCCGCGCCGACGCTGCCGGCGAGGATCGTGCTGATCAGCGTCACGCCGGCGCCGGTCAGCGCGCCGCCGCCGACGCTGCCGGCTCCGCCGCCGCCACCGCCGCCACCGCCGAGCCGGCCGGAGGTCGCCGCCGTCCCCGCGGTGTAGTCATAGCCGTCGCCGCCGAAGCCCGCGCCGCCGCGGCCGAGCGGCGCCGTCGAGTCGACCGCGCCGCCGCCACCGCCGCCGAAGCCGCCGCCACCGCCGCCGCCGGCGTCGCTGCCGCCGTTGCCGGCGCCGCCACCTGCCGGCTGGCCGCCATGCCCGCCGCTGCCGCTGCCGCCGCCACCGGGGCCGCCGGCGCCGGCGGCTGAGAAGCCGCCTCCGCCGCCGCCACCGCCGCCGGTGCCGGCGCCGCCGGTGAGGACGCTGCCGAAGCCGCCGTCGCCGGCTTGGCCGTGGCCGCCGTCCGCCTGAGTGCCGGCCTCGTTGCCGCCGCCACCGCCGCCACCGCCGCCGCCGCCGCTCGGACCGCCGCCGCCACCGCCGGCGCCGGAGACGTAGCCGCCGCCGAGAGCCTGGCCGCCGTCGCCGCCGCGGCCGGCGCGGTTGCCCGCGAGCGTCGAGTTGCGGACGACGACCGCGCCGCCGGAGCTGGCGATCAGGGCCGCGCCGGCGGCGCCGCCACCACCGCCGGCGCTCGTCGGGGTGGCGCCGCCGGCACCGCCGTCGCCGCCGGCGTTGCCGCTCAGCGTGCTGTTGCTGACGGTCAGCGTCGCGGTCGTCGCGTTCGTCAGCGCGCCGCCGCCGGCACCGCCGCCGCCGCCGCTGTAGTCGAGCTCGCCGCGCCGCCCGCGCCGCCGTCGCCGCCCGCGTTGCCGCTCAGCGTGCTGGAGTCGACCGTCATCGTGCCGAGGTTGAGGACGGCGCTGCCGCCACCGCCGCCACCGCCGCCGGCGGGCGGGGTGGCGCCGCCGCCGGCGCCGCCGGCACCGCCGGTGCTGTCGCGGACCGTCGAGCGCCGCAGCGTCAGGCTCGCGCCGGCCTCGTTGACGATCGCCGAGTCGCCGCCGTCGCCACCGCCGCCGGGCGAGGCGCCGGCTGCGCCGTCGGCGCCGCGGCCGTGCGCGAGCGTCAGGCCGTCGAGCGTCAGGTCGCCGCCCTGGACGTCGAGCAGCGCGCTGGCGCCGCCGCCGTCGAGCACGATGCCGTGGACCTGCGCCGGCCCGGCCGGGTTGACCGTGACCGCCGCGTCGTCGTCGACCACGAGCGGCGCGTCGAGCGCGATCGTCGCGCCCGCCAGCGCCGGCGCGAACACGATCGTGTCGGCGCCGTCGCTGCTCGCCGCCTGCGCCAGCGCGGAGCGCAACGTCCCCGTCCCGGCGTCGCCGGCCGCGCTCGTGACCGTCAACGTCTCGGCGCGCGCCGAGCACGTGAATCCCAGGCGGCGATCCCGCTGATCCCGCACACCACCACCAACCGGCGCATCCTCGTCCCCTTTGCCCGATGAAGGAACAAGCACCATACCTGGTCGATCGAGCGTCGAGGTTGACGTCGGCAACATCTCGTCACGTGGCCGAAGCGCCGCCGCGGAGGGGCTCGCGAGCCGTCCGGGGCGGGACCGTCGTGGGCGGCGCCGCGGCGCCGCCCACGACGTCCGACGCCGCTAGAGGAACGAGGTCAGCGCGTTGCCGGCGTCGCGCGCGACGTCCAGCAGCGGACCGGGGTAGATCCCGAAGGCGACCGTCGCCGCCGCGCAGATCACGGCGACGAAGACGACCTCCGGCTGGCGCAGCGTGCGCGCCACGGCGCCGCCCGGCGTGCGGCCGGCGGCGATGTCCTCGGCGTCGGCCTCGGCCGAGCCGCCGGCGATCACGGGGCGCTGCGGCGCGCCGGCGAGCGCCACCGCGCCGGCCGGCTCCGGCTTCGGCCGCATCCAGATCGCGGCGACGACGCGCAGGTAGTAGGCGAGCGAGACGGCCGAGCCGAGCACGATCACGATCGCCAGCCAGGTCCAGCCGTTGCCGGCCAGCGCCTCGATCAGGTAGAGCTTGCCGAAGAAGCCGGCCGTCGCCGGGATGCCGGCCAGCGCCAGCATCGAGATCGTCATCGGCCAGGCCAGCCAGGGCCGCTCGGCGCCGAGCCCGTGCAGCGAGCTGATGTCGTCGCCGAGCCCCGTCTCGCGCTCGCGCAGCGAGATCACGGCGAAGGCGGCGAGGTTCATCAGGACGTAGACGAGCAGGTAGAAGACGGTCGCCTGCACGCCGAGGCGCGTCGTCACGATCACGCCGGCCAGCATGTAGCCGGCCTGCGCGACCGACGAGAAGGCCAGCAGCCGCTTCAGCGAGGACTGGCCGATCGCGCCGACGTTGCCGACCACGATCGTGATCACGGCGAGCGTCGCCAGCGCCGGCGCCCAGGTGCTCGAGGCGTCGATCAGCGTGACGTCGAAGAAGCGGATCAGCACGCCGAAGGCGGCCGCCTTGGTCGCCACGGCCATGAAGCCGGTGATCGGCGTCGGCGCGCCCTCGTAGACGTCCGGCGTCCACTGGTGGAAGGGCGCGACCGAGGCCTTGAAGGCGAGGCCGACGATGACCAGCGCGCAGCCGGTCAGGAACAGCACGTCGTCGCTGTGCGTGCTCGCGACCTTCGCGACGGCGTCGAAGCCGGTGCCGCCGCCGGCGCCGTAGAGCAGCGCCAGGCCGTAGAGCAGCGTCGCCGAGCCGACCGAGCCGATGATCAGGTACTTCAAGCCCGACTCGAGCGACTGCTCGCGCCGCATCTGCGTCGCGCAGAGCACGTAGAGCGGGATCGAGAGCAGCTCGAAGCCGATGAAGAGCACGATCAGGTCGTGCGCGGCGACCAGCACGACCATGCCGAGCACCGAGCTCAGCAGCAGCGCGAAGAACTCGCCCTCGCCGGCCTCGGCCGTCGCGGTCGAGCGCCAGGAGAGCAGCACCGCGGCCGCGGCCGCGGCGAGGAAGACGAGCGTCAGCGTCCAGGTCAGGTCGTCGACCGAGAGCGCGTGCGAGACGATCAGCGTGTGCGTGTCCCACTGCCAGATCGCCAGCCCGGCGGAGGCGCCGAGCGCGACCAGCGTCAGGAACGGCACGACGTGGCGGCGCAGGAAGGCCGAGCGCGCGAGGCCGAGCAGCAGGACGACGCAGATGCCGCCGACGAGCGCGATCAGCGGCGAGAGCGCCGCCCAGTCGATCTTCGGTCCACTCATCGCTGCGTCACCGCCTGCACCGTCGACTTGACCGCGTTCTGGCCGGCGTCCAGCGCCAGCTGCGGATAGACCGCGAAGGCCACGATCGCCAGCACCAGCGGCACCAGCACGAGCCCGTCGCGCACGCTCAGCTCGAACGAGCTGACCTTCTCGCCGACGCGATTGTGCATCGAGCGGATGTACATGCGCAGCGCGTAGACCGACGCCATCACGACGCCGATCGAGGCGACGAAGGCGATCGCCATCTTCGAGCTGAAGGTGCCGAGCAGGATCAGGAACTCGCCGGCGAAGTTGGCCGAGCCGGGCATCGCCAGCGTCGCCAGCGCGACGACCAGGAACAGCGCCGCGAGCACCGGCGCGCGGAAGGCGATGCCGCCGTAGTCGCGGATGTCCTCGGAGCCGCCGGCGCGCTCGGCCAGCAGCGCGATGACGAAGAACAGCGGCGCGACCACGAGGCCGTGGTTGACGGCCTGCAGCAGCGCGCCCTGGGCGCCGCGCGCCTCGGGGTCGAGCGCGAAGATGCCGAGCAGGATGAAGCCCAGCTGCGCGACCGACGAGTAGCCGAGGATCAGGCGCACGTTGGTCTGCGTGAAGGCCATCAGCGAGCCGTAGATGATCGAGACCAGCGCGAACAGCAGCAGCACGACCTGGAACTGGTGCGCGGCGTCCGGGAAGAGCGGCAGCGCGATGCGCAGGAAGCCGTAGGCGGCGACCTTCGAGACGACGCCCGAGAAGAGCGCCAGCGCCGGCAGCGGCATCGTGCGGTAGGCGTCAGGCATCCAGCCCTGGAACGGGAAGGACGGCATCTTGATCAGGAACGCGAGCGCGAAGAGGATGAACAGCCAGCGCTCCGTGCCGTGGCCGAGCGCGGCGTGCTGCAGGTCGCTCAGCGCGAAGCTGATGTGGCCGCCGGCCTGATCGGCCGCGAAGACGGCCGTGGCGACCGCGGCGGCGAGCATCAGCAGCGAGCCGACGAGCGTGTAGATGACCATCTTCAGCGCCGCGCGGGCGCCGTTCGGGCCGCCCCACTGGCCGACCAGGAAGTAGAACGGCACCAGCATCAGGTCGAAGAAGAGGACGAACAGCGCCAGGTCCTGCGAGACGAAGGCGCCGAGCACCGCCGTCTCGGCGAGCCCGAAGTGGAAGGCGAACAGGCTCGGACGCGCGGGCGGGCGCACCCAGAGCCAGATCGCGACGGCGAACGAGACCGCCGTCGTCAGCGCGATCAGCCAGAGGTTCAAGCCGTCGACGCCGAGCTTGTAGCGGATGCCGAGCTGCGGGATCCACTTGTCGTTCGTGACGTGCTGCAGGCCGACCGACGCCGTGTGGAAGTCGGCGACCATGATCACCGTGTAGACCAGCGGGATCAGGGCGCCGATCAGCATCGTGAAGCCGGCGGCGCCGCGCGGCGCCGCCGCGCTCAGCAGGCCGAACGCGAGCGGCCAGAAGACGAGGATGGTCAGGTGGATGGTCATGCGGAGATCAGGAAGTAGGCGCCCAGTCCGGTGAGTCCGACCAGCAGCAGTGCGGCGTAGTAGCGCAGGTAGCCGGTCTGCACGCCGCGGACGGCCGCCGACAGCGCGCGGATCGTGCCGCTGGCGCCGCCGACGAGCACGCCGTCGACGAGCAGCCGCTCGACGGTCGAGTTGGCGAAGCGGCCGAGCCAGGCGGCGGGCCGCACGACGAGCGCGTCGATCAGCTCGTCGAAGTACCACTTGTGCGAGAAGAAGCCGTGCAGGCTCTTGAAGCGCTGGCGGATCGCGACCGGCAGGCGCCCGTCGCCCCACAGCCGCCAGGCGACGGCGATGCCGAGCAGGCCGATGGCGGCGCCGACGATCAGGCCGATCCACTGCGAGCCGGTCGACGGCTGCAGCGTCTCGTACAGGTGCGAGTCGGCGAAGGTCGGCTCGAGGAACTTGTCGAGCGCGCGGTCGACGCCCGGCACCTGCAGGAAGCCGCCGATGATCGCGAGGATCGCCAGGCCGCCCATCGCGACCTTCATCGGCAGCTCGCGCTCGGCGATCGCGTGGTCCGGGCCGGGGAAGCCGACGTCGGTGTCCTCGACCTCGCCGTTGGCCGGGTTGATCGGCTCGTGCGGGTGGTAGAGGTGGCCGTGCTCGAGCTCGACCGCCTCCGGCGAGGGCTCGCCGAAGAAGGCGCGGAAGATCATCCGGAACGTGTAGATCGCCGTCATCAGCGCGCCGACGTAGCCGAGCACGCCGAGCACGGTGTGCCAGCCGCCGCGGCTGAACTCGATCGCGAGGATCTCGTCCTTGGAGAAGAAGCCCGAGAAGGGCGGGATGCCCGAGAGCGCCAGACCGCCGATGACCATGCAGGCGAAGGTGAACGGCATCGCCTTGCGGAAGCCGCGCATCTTGTCGAGGTCCTGGACGCCGCCCATCGCCGAGATGATCGAGCCGGCCGCCATGAAGAGCAGCGCCTTGAAGAAGGCGTGCGTCATCAGGTGGAACATGCCGGCGGCGTAGGCGCCGGAGGAGACGCCCATGATCATGTAGCCGATCTGCGACATCGTCGAGTAGGCGATGACGCGCTTCAGGTCGGTCATCACGAGGCCGATCGTCGCGGCGATCAGCAGCGTCGCGCAGCCGATGATCGCGCCGACCGCGGCGGCGTCGGGCGCGCGCTCGAACAGCGGATGCAGGCGCGCGATCAGGTAGACGCCGGCGGTGACCATCGTCGCGGCGTGGATCAGCGCGGAGACCGGCGTCGGGCCTTCCATCGCGTCCGGGAGCCACGTGTGCAGCGGCACCTGGGCGGACTTGGCGAAGGCGCCGACGAGCAGCAGCACGCAGCCGGCGACGAGGCTCGGCGAGTCGACCGCGAAGGACTGGTCGACGGTCGCGAACGTCTTCAGGAAGTCCAGCGTGTGCGTGCCGCGGAAGATGAAGTAGGCGCCGAGCACGAGCCCGACGTCGCCGAGCACGTTGATGACGAAGGCCTTGATGCCGGCCTGCGTCGCGCTCGAGCGCCGGTACCAGAAGCTGATCAGCATGTACGAGGCGGCACCGACGAAGGCCCAGCCGACGATCAGCAGGAAGAAGTTCGACGCCATGACCAGCAGCAACATGCTGAAGACGAAGAAGTTCAGGTAGGAGAAGAAGCGCGAGTAGCCGCGGTCGCCCTTCATGTAGGCGAACGAGTACAGATGGATCAGCGTCGATACGCCGGAGACCACCAGCGCCATCAGCACCGACAGCGGGTCGACGAGGATCGCCAGCTGCGCGTCGACGCCGAGCGTCTTCGCGTAGTTCCAGCCGACCGAGACGACCTGGCGATGCGTCTCGTCGAGATCCTGCAGCTTCAGGAACATCCCGACCGCGCTGAGGAAGGCGAGCAGGATGGCGAGCGTGCCGAGCGCGCCATGCACGCGCTGGGGCAGCAGCTTCGAGGTGAGGGCGATCAGCAGCGACCCCGCCAGCGGGAACGCCAGCACGAGCCAGCCGTATGTCGTCACGGTCATCCCTGGAGCTCCCGCAGCTCGTCCACGTCGATCGGAAGCCGGCGCCGGTGCAGCGCGACGACGAGGCCGAGGCCGACGGCGACCTCGCAGGCCGCGACGACCATCACGATCAGCGCGAAGATCTGCCCACCCATGTCGCCGTGCGCGCGCGCGAAGGCGACCAGCGCGAGATTGGCGGCGTTGAGCATGAGCTCGAGGCAGAGCAGGATCACGAGCGGGTTGCGGCGCACGAGCACGCCGCCGGCGCCGATGCAGAAGATCAGCGCCGAGACGACCAGGTACCAGGTGAGGCTCATCGCTTGCGACCTCCGGCCTCGAGCATCGACTCGCCCGCGGCGTCGCCGGCGGCGAGCTCGCCGCGGCGCAGCAGGTCGCCGACCGAGAGCTCGCGCGGATCGGCGAGCCCGGCCCGGCGGCGGGCGAGGATCACGGCGCCGACGGCCGCGATCAGCAGCAGCAGCGAGGCGACCTCGAAGACGACCAGGTAGGTGGTCAGGAACTGGCGGCCGACCTCGGCCGGCTCGCCGAACGGGGCGTGGTAGGGCGCGCCCTTGCGATCGAGCCCGGCCAGGCCGGTGCCGATCAGCGCGATCGCCAGCTCGACGAAGATCGCGAGCGCGAAGAAGATCGAGACGAAGCGCAGGCCCTTGCCCGTCGACGTGCCGATCGTCGGCTCCATGCCGCCGACGTAGGCGACGACGAAGACGTAGAGCACCATCACGGCGCCGGCGTAGACGATCACCTGCGCGGCGGCGACGAACTCCGCGCGCAGCAGCAGGAAGAGCGCCGCCAGCGAGATCAGGTGGCCGACCAGCGCGAGCACCGAGTAGAACGGGTTGCGCAGGGACACCGTGCCGATCGCGCCGGCGACGGCGCCGATCGCGGCGATGAAGAAGAAGACCGCTGCCATCAGGCCGCCGGGAGGCTACTCGTCGGCCGAGCGCAGCGGCGTGCGCTCGAGCGGTTCGGCGAGCAGCATCTCCTTCGTGAAGATGAGGTCGGAGCGGTTGTAGTCGGCCATCTCGTAGTCGTGGCCCATCGTGATCGCGTCGAACGGGCACGCGATCTCGCAGTAGCCGCAGAAGATGCAGCGCGAGAGGTTGATCTCATAGACCGCCGCGTAGCGCTCACCGGCGCTGACGCGATTCTCGGGCGTGTTCTCGGCGGCGACGACGCGGATGCAGTCCGACGGGCAGGCGGCGGCGCAGAGCGAGCAGCCGACGCACTTCTCGAGCCCGTTGTCCTCGAAGCGGTGGAGCTTGTGCCGGCCGCGGAAGCGCGGGTAGACCGGCGTCTTCTCCTCCGGATAGGAGTTCACCATCGGCCCCTCGACCAGGCGCCCGAAGGTCATCTTCAGGCCCTTCATGGTCGCGGCGAAGGCGCGATAGGTCCCCGCCGCCGCGCCCTGGCGCGGACCGCGCAGGACTTCGACGACGTCACCAGGGTCGTACGGCATTATTTCCACACCACCACGAGGATCGCGGTCACAAGGGCGTTGAGCGTCGCGAGCGGCAGCATGATCTTCCAGCCCAGCGACATCAGCTGGTCGTAGCGCAGGCGCGGCAGCGTCGCGCGGACCCAGATGAAGAAGAAGACCGAGATCAGCATCTTGACGATGACGATGATCGGGTCGACCCACGTCGGCGGGCTCAGCCAGGGCAGGTTCCAGCCGCCGAAGAAGAGCGTCACGAGCAGGCCCGAGACGACGACGACGTTCAGGTACTCGGCCGCGAAGAAGGCGCCGAAGCGGCCGCCGCCGTACTCGGTGTTGTAGCCGCCGACCAGCTCGGCGTCGGCCTCGGCGAGGTCGAACGGCGCGCGGTTGGTCTCGGCGAAGCCGGCGACGAGGAAGACGATGAAGCCGGCGAACTGCGGGATCACGAAGGCGATGTGGCTCGCCTGCCACTCGACGATGTGCGTCAGCGACAGCGAGCCGGCCATCATCACGATCCCGACCAGCGAGAGGCCCTGCGCGACCTCGTAGGAGATCAGCTGGGCGGCGGCGCGCATCGAGCCGAGGAAGGAGTACTTCGAGCCCGAGGACCAGCCGCCGAGCATCAGGCCGTAGAAGGCGATGCCGCCGAAGGCGAAGGCGTAGAGGATGCCGATCGAGGGATCGACGCCGTAGAGGCCGGTCTTGGTGCCGAAGATGTCGACCGTATCGCTGAACGGCAGGATCGCGATCGTCGCGCCCGCCGTCAGCAGCGAGATGATCGGCGCCAGCGTGAACAGCCAGCCGGTCGACGTGGTCGGGCGGAACTGCTCCTTGAAGAGCAGCTTGCCGATGTCGGCGATCGGCTGCAGCGCGCCGTAGGGGCCGACGCGGTTGGGGCCGTAGCGATGCTGGAAGCGGCCCAGCACCTTGCGGTCCGCGACCAGCGCGATCGGCACCAGGTTGAAGACGACGAAGAAGATCAGCAGCGCCTTGGCGATCTGCATCCACCAGGGCTCGAAGTAGCCGACCTCGGCGATGACCTTCACGCGGCCTCCTGGGTCGCAGCGACGCCGGCGCGGGCCACGCGCACGAGCGGTTCGGTGAGCAGGTTCGCCGGGTCCTCGAGCGTGGCCTCGGCGAGGAAGACGGTGCCGGCGGGAATCGCCGCGCGGATCCGCGCCTTCGCGCGCACGCCGCCGCCGACCTCGACGGTCTCGCCGTCGCGGATGCCGAGCGCCTCGGCGTCGGACGGCGACAGCTCGGCGACCTGCCGCGCGCGGATGAAGTGCAGCGCGGGCGAGACGTCGACGTCCGCGTGCGCCCAGAGCGGCCGGTAGCTGCCCAGGCGCAGCGCGCCGTCGCCGGCCGTCGGCGCCGCGGCGGGCACCTCCAGCGGCGCCGGCTGCCAGGCGCCCTGCTCGATCCGCGCCCGCTCCGGCCAGCGCACGCCGCGGCCGCCGATCTCGTCCAGCGTGATGCCGGCGTAGACGCCGACGGCGTCGAACAGGCGCTGCGAGGCCTGGCCGCCGGAGATCAGTTGCGGGTCGTGGCCGGCGGCCTTGGCGACCGCCGCGATGACCTGCCAGAGCGCGCGCACGCCGGAGCCGGGCATCCCGTCGCCGCCCTTGCGGCGGCCGATCGCCGGGCGCAGCCGCTGCAGGCGGCCGTCCGGGTGCACGAGCGTGCCCTCCTTCTCCGGATAGGCCTCGGCCGGGAAGACGACGTCGGCGTGCTCGGCGATCGACGCGGTCAGCACGCTGTCGACGGCGATCACCGTGCCGGCGGCGCCGAGCGCGCGCTCCCAGAGCACGCGGTCCGGGAAGCTGCGCAGCGGATCGGCGTTGTGCAGCCAGAGCGCGCCGATCCCGCCGTCCGCCGCCGCGGCGGCGATGCCGGGCGCGTCGAGGCCGGGCGTGCCGAGCAGCTCGTAGCCGGCGCCGAGGCCGGGCGTGAAGCCGGCCTCGCGCAGGCCGCGGCCGTTCGGCGTCGACGGCAGCTCGAGCAGGCCGGCGCCGTCGACCTCGGCCAGCCGCAGCCGCGTGGCGACGTTCAGCAGCGCGCGGCCGGCGGCCGTGCCGTAGGCGGCGCGCTCGCCGTAGACGACGACGATCTCCTCACCGGCGGCGCGCAGCGCCTGCGCGAACTCGCGCACCGCGGTCGCGTTGGTGCCGGCGGCGCTGGCGGCGCCGCCGAGGTTGCCGTCGTCGCCCGAGAGGGCGGCGTCGAGCGCGACCAGGAAGGCCGGGCCGGCGCCGGGCGCGAAGCGCAGCGCGCTGACGGCGCTGGCGTCGAGCGCGGTCGGGCGCGCGCTGGCGACCAGCAGCTTGCCGCCGTGGCGGCGGATGCCCTTGCGGATGCGCAGGTCCCAGACCGGCGCCTCGTCGATCGGGTCGGCGTCGATCAGCAGCACGGTGTGCGCGAACTCGAGGTCCGGCACCGTCGCCTGCAGCGTCGGCTCGGCCAGCGCGCGCAGCACGTCGGCCGGCAGCTCGCCGGCGCCGCGCGCCGTCAGGTTGCTCGAGCCGAGGCCGTCGCGCAGCAGCCGCGCCAGCAGGAAGGCCTCCTCGTTGGAGGTCGGCCCGCCGGCGATCGCGGCGCTCTGCGCGCCGGCGCGGGCCAGCGCGGCGCCGGCCTTCTCGATCGCGTGCTCCCAGGTCGTCGGCAGCAGCTGGTCGCCGTCGCGCACGAGCGGCTGCGAGATGCGCTCGTCGACGTGCGTCGCCTGGTAGCTGAAGCGGCCCTTGTCGCACAGCCAGCCGTCGTCGACCTCGGCGTGGTCGCGCCCGAGGACGCGCATCACGCGGTCGTCGCGGACCGTCAGCTCGACGTTGCACTGCGCCGCGCAGCCGGCGCAGACGGTGCCGGCGCCCTCGATGTCCCAGGGGCGCGCGCGGAAGCGGTAGGCGCGCGAGGTGAGCGCGCCGACCGGGCACAGCTCGACGATGTTGCCCGAGAACGGGGCCACGTACGGGTGGCCGTCGAAGGTGCCGACGAACGAGTCGGCGCCGCGCTCGAGCAGGATCAGCTGGTAGTCCTCGCTGACCTCCTGCGAGAAGCGCACGCAGCGGTAGCAGAGGATGCAGCGCTCGCGGTCGATCGCGATCAGCGGCGAGAGCTCGAGCGGCTTCTTGAAGTGGCGCTTGGGCTCGATGAAGCGCGAGGTGCCGGGGCCCCAGCCGAAGGTGATGTCCTGCAGCGGGCACTCGCCGCCCTTGTCGCAGACCGGGCAGTCGAGCGGATGGTTGACGAGCAGGAACTCGACGACCGAGCGCTGCGCCTCGTGCACGCGCTGCGTCTGCGTGTGCACGACCATGCCGTCCTTGACGGGCGTCGAGCAGGCGGTCTGCAGCTTCGGGATGCCCTCGATCTCGACCAGGCACATGCGGCAGGCGCCGACCGGCGCGCCGAGCTTGGGCTCGTAGCAGAAGACGGGGATCTCGACGTCGCCGTACTTGGCGCCGTCGACGAGCATCACGCCCTCCGGCGCGGTGACCTCACGTCCATCGAGCGTGAACGTGATCTCTTTGACTTCGGGACGCGGCATCTCAGTAGGCGAGCGCGGTCGGCTCTTGACCGGCGGGCACGAGCATCGGGCCGGGGCCGGCGTTGCGGCCGCGGTTGACCTGCACGGTGGCCGCGCCGAGGCCGTTGCGCTCGCGCGCGGCCTCAATGTAGGCCTCGAACTCCGGCCGGAAGTTCTTGATCATCGACGAGACCGGCATCGCCATCGCGTCGCCCAGCACGCACAGGCAGTTGCCCATGATCTGCTCCTGGACGGAGGCCATGATGTCGAGGTCCATCGGCGTCGCCTCGCCGAGCTTGATCCGCTTGAGCATCTTCTCCGTCCAGTTGGTGCCCTCGCGGCAGGGCGAGCACTTGCCGCAGGACTCGTGGCGGTAGAAGTGGGCCGTCTTGTAACAGACGTCGACGATCGAGGTGCGCTCGTCGAAGACGATGATCGCGCCGGAGCCGAGCATCGAGCCGGCCTTCGCGATCGAGTCGAAGTCATACGGGAGCTCGAGCACGTCGTCGCTCAGCGGCAGCACCGGCGAGCTGGAGCCGCCGGGGAAGAATGCCTTGAAGGTCTGGCCGTCGTGCGGGCCGCCGGCGAGCTCGAAGAGGATGTCGCGGACCTTCGTGCCGAGCACGATCTCGTAGTTGCCGGGCTTCTTGACCTGGCCGGAGATCGAGATCAGCTTCGTGCCGGTCGACGTCTCGGTGCCGACCTTCGCGTACTCGGCGCCGCCGACGCGCAGGATGTACGGCACGTTCATCAGCGTCTCGACGTTGTTGATCAGCGTCGGACCCTGGTAGAGGCCCTGGACGGCGGGGAACGGCGGCTTCAGCCGCGGGTTGCCGCGCTTGCCCTCGAGCGAGTCGAGCAGCGCCGTCTCCTCGCCGCAGATGTAGGCGCCGGCGCCGCGGTGGACGACGAGGTCGAGGCTGTGCTCGGAGCCGAGGATGCGCTGGCCGAGAAAGCCGGCGGCGTAGGCCTCCTTGACCGCCGCGTCGAGCACGTCGGCCTGGTGCACGTACTCGCCGCGGATGTAGATGAAGGCCTTGTTCGCGCCGATGCAGTAGGCGCCGATGATGATGCCCTCGATCAGCTGATGCGGGTTCTTCTGCATCAGCTCGCGGTCCTTGAAGGTGCCGGGCTCGGACTCGTCGGCGTTGCAGACGAGGTACTTGTCCATCGTCCCCTTCGGGATGAAGGACATCTTGCGGCCCATCGCGAAGCCGGCGCCGCCGCGGCCGCGCACGCCGGAGGCGAGCATCTCGTCGAGCACCGCCGCGGGCTCCATCGTCAGCGCCCTGCGCAGCATCTCGTAGCCGCCGCGGCGCTGGAAGACCGCGATCGTGTTCAGGCCGGGCTCGTCGATGTCCTTGAAGAGGACGCTGTTCAGACCGTCCATCAGGCGTTCTCCCGCCAGTGATCGCTCGCCGCCTTGCGACGGCGCAGTTGCTTGTCCTCGAGCACCGGTCGCCCGGCCTTGAGGTCCTCGATCAGCCGCAGCACGTCGTCGCCGGTCAGCGGGCCGACGTACTCGCCGTCGACCGAGGCCATCGGGCCGATCTCGCAGGCGCCGAGGCACTCGAACGGGCGCACGTTGAACTGCGGGTCGTCGGCCGTCGCCTCGCCGATCGCGCGGTAGATCTCGTCGGCGCCGAGGATCGAGCACGAGATGTTCGTGCAGACGAAGACGTCGAACCGGCCCTTCGGCGCCAGCTCGAACATGTCGTAGAAGGTCGCGACCGCCGTCAGGTAGGCGGGCGTCAGCCGCATCACGCAGGCGGCCTGCTCGATCGCCTGCGGCGAGAGCCAGCCGTGCTCGCGCTGGACGACCATCAGCGACGGGATCGCCGCCGAGCGCAGGTCTGGGTAGGACGCCATGTAGCGCTCGATCTCGGCGCGCACGTGCGCGGGCACGGGCGTCGTCGCGGGGTCCGGGATCGACGCCGGATCCTTGTCCAGGTCGGCGGCCTCGTCCCAGCCGGGGACGCGCGAGCCGTGCGCGTAGCGGCGGACCGTGCTCGGATCGATCGCCATCAGCGGTCGATCCCCCCGAGGATCGGGTCGAGCATCGCCAGCGCGGCGATCAGGTCGGCGATGTAGAGGTCCTGGACCATCGGCTTGAAGGCCTGCAGGTTCACGAACGAGGGATCGCGCATGTGCACGCGCGCGGGCTTGGAGGAGCCGTCGGAGCGGACGAAGACGCCCATCTCGCCGCGCGGCGACTCGATCGGGTAGTAGACCTCGCCCGGCGGCACGCGGAAGCCCTCGGTGACCAGCTTGAAGTGGTGGATCAGCGCCTCCATCGAGGTCGCCAGCTCGTGCCGCGGCGGCAGCGCGTACTTGCGGTCGCTCGTGATGTAGGGGCCGGCGGGCAGGCCGTCGAGCGCCTGGTCGATGATCCTGACCGACTCGCGCATCTCGGCCATGCGGACGCGGTAGCGGTCGTAGTTGTCGCCGACCGTGCCGACCGGGATGCGGAAGTCGAAGTCCTCGTAGGAGCAGTACGGCTGCGCCTTGCGCAGGTCCCACGGGTTGCCGGCGGCGCGCAGCAGCGGGCCGGTCACGCCGAGGCCGAGCAGCGTCTGCTCGTCGACGGCCGCGACGCCGCGCAGGCGCTCGAGCACGATCTGGTTCTTGTCGATCAGCTCCTCGAACTGATCGAGCCGCTTCGGGAAGATCGCGGTGAACTCGCGCGCCTTCTTCTCGAAGCCGGCCGGAATGTCCTCGGCGACGCCGCCGACCTGGAAGTAGCGCGTGTGCATGCGCTGGCCGGAGGACATCTCGAAGAGGTCGAGGATCAGGTCGCGGTCGCGCCAGCCGTACCAGAAGACCGACATCGCGCCGAGGTCCAGGCCGCCCGTCGCCAGCCACAGCAGGTGCGAGGCGATGCGGTTGAACTCCATGTGGATCACGCGCAGGTACTGCGCGCGCTTGGGGACCTCGAGGTCGACCAGCGTCTCGACCGCGCCGACGTAGGCCATCGCGTTGAAGTAGTACGAGAGGTAGTCCATCCGCTCGATCAGCGGGATGACCTTCCAGTAGGACTTGTCCTCGCAGTTCTTCTCGATGCCGGTGTGCACGTAGCCGATCACCGGCTTGATGTCGCGCACGACCTCGCCCTCGAGCGTCGTGATCAGCCGCAGCACGCCGTGCGTGGCCGGATGGTGCGGGCCGAGGTTGAGCGTCAGCAGCTCTTCGTGCTCGGGGTGCTCGACGTGCGAGAGCTCGATCGAGCTCTCCATCTCGCGGTAGCTCAGGCCCGGGATCGCGCTCGGGGCCTGCGCCTGGCGCTGCGTCACGTCGCTCACTACTTCCACCACCCCGGCTGCGTCGGCTCGTTGTTGGTGAAGAGGACGGGGTCGCCACCGAGCGGGAAGTCGCGGCGCTGCGGGTGGCCCTCGTAGTCCTCGGGCAGCAGGATCCGGCGCAGGTCCGGATGGCCGTCGAAGATCACGCCGAACATGTCGTAGACCTCGCGCTCCTGGTGGTCGGCCGTCGGCCAGGCCGGCGTCACGGAGGGCACGGTCGGCGCGTCGACGGGCACGCGCAGCTTGACCGTGATGCGGTCGACGTCCTTCATGTCGAGCAGCTCGTAGTGCACGCCCAGGCGCGGCTCGGAGGGGAAGTAGTCGACCCCGTGGACGGACGCCATGAACGTGAAGCCCCGCTCGCGCAGCTGCTCGAGCACCTCGCGGATCGCGTCCGGGCGCACCAGCAGCGCCGCCTTCTCGCGGAAGTAGGAGGTGTCCAGGACCGCGTCGGCGTCGCGCTCGCGCAGCTCCTGCGCCAGCAGCTCGAGGCCGGTCGCGTCAGGCACTGGGCGCCTCGATCCCGAGCTCGGCGTCGACGAACTCCTCGGTGCCGCGACCGCCGTAGCGCGTGCGCCAGCCCTGGTCGGGCTTGTCCATGATCATCGCGCGCAGCTTGAGGATGCCGTAGACCAGCGACTCCGGCCGCGGCGGGCAGCCGGGCACGTGGATGTCGACCGGCATGAACTTGTCCGCGGGCACGATCGCGTAGTTGTTGAAGACGCCCTGCGAGGACGAGCAGGCGCCCATCGCGATCGCCCACTTGGGCTCCAGCATCTGGTCGTAGATGCGCCGCACGACCGGCGCCATCTTGATCGAGATGCGGCCCGAGATGATCAGCAGGTCGGCCTGGCGCGGCGAGGCGCGGAAGGCCTCGAAGCCGAAGCGTGCGATGTCCATGCGCGCGTTGACGGCGGCCATCATCTCGATCGCGCAGCAGGCGAGCCCGAAGGTCGCCGGCATGAAGGCGTTGGCGCGGGCCCAGTTGGCGGCCTTGTCGAGCGTCGTCGTCCAGACGCGCTCCTCGACGAAGGCGTCCAGGTCGGCGCCCTCGAGCTCGCCGTTGAGCATCTGGCGGGCGCGCAGCTGGCGCGCGCGGAACTCGCCGTCGCTGCCGTTGCCGAGTGGTTGACGGGTCACTTCCATTCGAGCGCTCCTCTCCGCCAGACGTAGGCGAAGGCCACGAACAGCAGCGCGATGAAGACGATGATCTCCACCAGCGCGAATGTGCCGAACGCCTTCAGCTGGACGGCAACCGGGAACAGGAAGATCGTCTCGATGTCGAACAGGATGAAGAGCATCGCGACGAGGTAGAAGGAGATGCCGAAGCGCATCGACTTCTTGACCTCGGACGGCAGGCCGCTCTCATACGGCTCGGCGGTCGCTGCGCGGGCGTGCTTCGGCTTAGGCCCGAGCAGGCTGTTCGCCGTGGCGAAGATGACGCCGAGGGCGCCGCCCAGGATGACGAAGACCAGCGCCGGCAGGTACGCACGGATCACGCCCGGATTTGTAGCACCTTGTGCGCGGGTGTCACTTAGTGCGGATACGCACGCATCAAAGCCACCCCTGAGCGCGCAGGCAGAGCAGTGTCACGACCACCGCCGAGGTCGCCATCACCGTCGTCTCGCGGCGCACGATGCTGGCGACCAGCGCCAGCTGCTCGCCGTGCGGCAGCGCCCGCATCGCGTTCGCGTCCTCGAGCTCGTTCTGCGCCAGGACGATGTCCGCCGAGGCCAGCCGCAGCTGCTCGGCGACGAACGCGACGGCGATCGGCATCAGCCCGTAGATCAGGTGCAGCCGCGGCAGGTCCCTGCCGTCCAGCAGCAGCGCCGCGCCGACGACGCCCTCGGCCAGCACGAGCGCCTGGCCGGCGCGCAGCAGCCGCCAGAACGCCGTCTGGCCGATCCCCCGCGTGATCCGCGCCGCGGCGGCCGTCAGCCCGAGCACGGCGGCGATCGCGTTGACGGCGATCAGCGCGATGCCGAGGTCGCTGTGGACGCTGCTCATCGCGCGAGCGTCCGGTAGCCGCCGCGATACCAGATCAGCGGCTCGCCACCGCTGATCTCGGCGGCGGTGACGGCGCCGATCCCGATCGTGTGGTCGCCGCCCGGCACGAGCCGCGTCAGCGTGCAGCCGACCCAGGCCAGCGCGCCGTCGATCACCGGGATGTCGTCGTGGACGGCGTGCGGCACGGCGGCGAACTTCTCGCGCTCGTCGGCCTTGGAGGCGAACAGGCGCGCCAGGTGCTCCTGGTCGCTCGCCAGCACGTTGACGCCGAAGCGCTGGCCCTCGGTCACGACCGGCAGCGTGCGCGCGCCGTTGTCGAAGCAGACGAGCAGCAGCAGCGGGTCGAGCGAGAGCGAGCAGACGGCGTTGGCCGTCATCCCGACGGGGCCGTGCGGGCCGTGCGCCGTCACGACGGTGACGCCGGTCGCGAAGTGGCCCATGACGGCGCGGAAGTGGCTCGGCTGGACGGCGTGCATCAGCGCGCCTCCAGGGTTCCGCGCATGCCGAGGATCTCCTGGTTGGCGAGCGCGTCGAAGGTCGTGTAGCTGCCGCGACCGAGCCGGAAGCTGCGCGTGCGCGCACCGCCGGGCGGGATCGTCGGGATCTTCAGGACGACCTTGGTGCGGCCGCCGATCCGGAACGTGTGGCCGATCTGGCCGTGGTTGACGACGGTCAGCGTCAGCGGCCCGGCGGGAACGACGATCGCCTGCGGGCGGATCGTGTAGTCGTCGAGCGTCACCGTGAAATGGCGGGAGTGCTCGCGCACGGTCGGGCCGGCGCCGCAGCCCGCGAGCGCCGTCGCGAGAGCGAGCGCGAGCAGGGTAGGGGTCCGAGACGGCATCGGTTCCCTATGCTGTCGCACCCGATGCCTGCTCGGACCCGTCGTCTGTTCGTTGTTGCCGCTTCCGTCCTCGTGCTGGGGGCGGGCGCGGGTATCGCTGCCTGTGGCCAAGAGGGGGTCAGCGTCCCCGCGAGCGACCGCCAGGCCGCCGATCTGTTCGTCGAGCACTGCGCCGGCTGCCACACGTTGGCCGTCGCCGGCACGCACGGCTCGGCGACGAACGTGCGGACCCGCGAGTACAAGGACGGCCCGAACTTCGATCAGCGCAAGGAGACGAAGGCCTGCGTCCTCTACGCGATCCGCAACGGCGGCTTCTCCAGCGGCCCGATGCCGCAGGACATCGTCGTCGGCGCGGACGCCGAGAAGATCGCGGCGTTCATCGCCAAGTACTCCGGCTCTGACAAGACGGAGCCGAAGGGTCCGGCCGTGAACGTGTCCAACTGCCCCCTGGGGTAGTCCCGTGCTCGACCTGAGAGCGATCGGCCGCGACCCCGAGCCGGTGCGGCTGGCGCTGGCGCGGCGCGGCGACGGCTCCGAGGCGCGCCTGGACGAGGCGCTCGAGCTCTACCGCCGGCGCAACGCGCTGCGGCCGGAGCTGGAGGCGCTGCAGGCGCGGCGCAACGAGGCGTCGGCGGCGATCGGGCGCGCCAAGAAGGCCGGCGAGGACGCCGCCGAGGCGATCGCCGAGATGCAGACGGTCGCCGCGCGCGTCCGCGAGCTGGACGCCGAGGTCGACGAGGTCGAGGCCGCGCTGGCGCGCGTGAACGCGACGCTGCCGAACCCGCCGCTGGCGTCCGCCGCCGACGTCGACACGCCGCTGCATAGCTGGGGAGAGGGAGCGCCGGCCGGGCTCGACCACCTCGAGCTGGCCGGCCGGCTGATCGACATGGAGGCCGGCGCGAAGGTCGCCGGCTCGCGCTTCGCCTACCTGAAGGGCGACCTCGTGCTGCTCGAGCTGGCGCTCGTGCGCTGGGCGCTGGAGACGCTGCGCGGGCACGGCTTCGAGCCGGTCGTGCCGCCCGTGCTGGTGCGCGAGGAGGCGCTCTTCGGCACCGGCTTCCTGCCCGACACCGAGCAGCAGATCTACCGGCTCGCCGACGACCCGCTCTACCTCAGCGGCACGAGCGAGGTCGCGCTGGCCTCGCTGCACGCCGGCGAGATCCTCGACGAGCTGCCGCGCCGCTACGCCGGCTTCTCGCCCTGCTTCCGCCGCGAGGCCGGCTCGGCCGGGCGCGACACGCGCGGCATCTTCCGCGTCCACCAGTTCGACAAGGTCGAGATGTTCTCGTTCGTCGCGGCCGAGGACGCCGAGGCCGAGCACGAGCGGCTGCTGGCGATCGAGGAGGAGATCCTGCAGACGCTCGCGATCCCCTACCGCGTCGTCAACATCGCGGTCGACGACCTCGGCGGCTCGGCGGCCAAGAAGTACGACTGCGAGGCCTGGCTGCCGTCGCAGCAGCGCTACCGCGAGCTGACGTCGACCTCGAACACGACCGACTACCAGGCGCGCCGGCTCGACATCCGCCATCGCCCGGATGGCGGCCGGCCGGCGCTGGTGAACACGCTCAACGGCACCGCCGTCGCGGTCGGGCGGACGATCATCGCGCTGCTGGAGACCCACCAGCGCGACGACGCCACGGTCGCGATCCCTGAGCCGCTGGTCGCCTACGGCGCGCCGGCGGTCATCGGCAGCGCCCGCTAGGGCGTCCCGGCGCGCACGCGGGCCGCGCGCATCGCCGCACCTCGTCGCGGTCGCGGCCGCGGCGAGCGCCGCGCTCAGGCCGCGGCGGCGACCGGCCTGCGCTGCGTGCGCCAGAACCAGGCGGCGCCGATCAGCGTCACGACGACGGCGACGAAGAGGTTCAGGCGCAGGCCGAGGAAGTGGTGCGCCGGGTCGACGCGGATCAGCTCCTCGAAGATGCGGAAGGCCGCGTAGCCGGCGACGTAGAGCGCGAACAGGCCGGGCGGGCGCACCTTCCCGCGCCGGCCGAGCCAGACCAGCAGGCCCGCCAGCGCGAGGTTCCAGATGATCTCGTAGAGGAACGTCGGGTTGAAGGTCGGCGAGCTCAGGTACTGCGCGGGCCGGTGCGCGCGGTCGATCTCCAGCCCCCAGGGCAGGTCGGTCGGCTTGCCGTAGAGCTCCTGGTTGAACCAGTTGCCGACGCGCCCGATCGCCTGCGCGACGAGCAGCGCCGGCGCGCCCGCGTCCATGAACCCGGCGACGTCGGCGCGGCGGCGGCGGACGCGCCAGAGCCCGACGATCACGCCGAGCGCGATCCCGCCCCAGATGCCGAGGCCGCCCTTCCAGATCGCGAACGGGCCCCACCAGGTGTGCGGCACCTCGTTCCAGCTGGTGACGACGTGGTAGAGGCGGCCGCCGATCAGGCCGGCCGGGAAGCCCCAGAGCGCGACCTCGTCGACCAGCTCCGGGTCGCCGCCGCGCGCCGCCCAGCGCCGGCGCGTGATGACGACCGCGGCGATCACCGCGACGGCGTAGAGCACGCCGTAGGCGTGCAGGAAGAACGGGCCGAGCTGGACGCCGTTCTCGTGGGGGCTCGGGATCGACGCGAACACGGACAGCGAGGCTAACGGGCGGCCGGACGAACCGGCGTGCCGGCGGCGCTCACGCGCAGAAGGCGCTGCGCCCGCGGTTGAGGCAGACGAGCCCGGCGAGCCGGCCGTCGGCGGCGACGACCGGCACGCGATCGGCGTCGCGCAGCAGCTCCAGCGCCCGCGGCACGGCGTCGCCGGGGTCCAGCCGCGGGCCGTTCGCGCGGACGTGCGGGGCGATCGGCCCGTCGCCCGCGGGCGGGACGTCGGCCGGCGCCAGCGTGCCGAGGTAGCGCTCGCCGTCCGCGACCAGCAGCAGCTTCACGCGCGGGTTGGCGAACGTCTCGCGCGCCTGCGCGAGCGTCGTCGCGGGCGCGATCGTGCGCGGCTCGCGCAGCATCACGTCGCGCACGCACGGGCCTGCGTCGGCGAGCGGGATGTGCCGCGTCGATGCCACGCGTCCAACGTTACAGCTCGATGCGCGAGCCCATGATCACGGTGCGGTCGCGCGGCAGCGAGAAGAACTCAGCGGCGTCGGCCGTGATCCGCGAGGTCGCCAGGAACAGCCGCACGCGCCAGCGTGCCAGCCCCTCCGTGCGGCCGCCGCTGCGCAGCTCGATCGTCGAGAGGAAGTAGGTCGCCTCGTCGACCTCGAGCGGGCACTCGATCTCCATCGTCGCCAGCCGCCGCAGCAGCTGCGGGACGTTCGCCTTGTCCATGTAGCCGAAGCGGGCGCGGACGTGCGTGATGCCGTCGTCGGCGTAGCCGAGCTCGTCGACCGCGAGCCGCTTGTCGACCGGCACGTGCGGCGCCGGCACGGTGATGATCGAGAGGATCACGACGTGCTCGTGCAGCACGTGGTTGTGCTCGACGTTGGCGCGCATCGCCAGCGGCGTCGAGTCCGGGTTGCGGTTCAGGAAGACGGCCGTGCCGGAGACGCGCACGTGCGGCGGCTCGTTCGCGCGCAGCCCGTCGACGAAGCTGCGCAGCGAGCCCTCCTGCGTCTCGCGCTGGCGCGTGACGATCCGCCGGCCCTGCTGCCAGGTCATGAAGATCGTGAAGGCGATCACGCCGATCAGCAGCGGCAGCCAGGCGCCGTGCAGCAGCTTCGTCAGGTTGGCGGCGAAGAAGAGGAGGTCGACCGTCAGCAGCAGCGCGGCGCCGGCGATCACCAGCGGCAGCGGCTTGTGCCAGCGCTGGCGGGCGATGTAGAAGAACAGCAGCGTCGTGATCGTGATCGTCGCCGTGACGGCCGTGCCGTAGGCGAACGCCAGCGCCGACGAGCTCTCGAACGTGAAGACGAGCAGCAGCACGGCGACCATCAGCAGCCAGTTCAGGAACGGGACGTAGATCTGGCCCATCGTGTGCTCGGACGTGTGCAGGATCCGCAGCCGCGGCAGGTAGCCGAGCTGGACCGCCTGGTAGGCGACGCTGAAGGCGCCGGAGACGACCGACTGGGCGGCGATCACGGTCGCGAAGGTCGCCAGGACCACCATCGGGATCCGCGCCCAGTACGGCACCAGCAGGAAGAACGGGTTGGCGACGTTCGCCGCCGGGTCGCTGAGGATGTGCGCGCCCTGGCCGAGGTAGTTGAGGATGCAGGCCGGGAAGACGACGAGCAGCCACGAGCGCGTGATCGGCGCGCGGCCGAAGTGGCCCATGTCGGCGTACAGCGCCTCGGCGCCGGTGACGACGAGCACGACGCCGGCGAGCGCGAAGAACGCGGTGCCGAAGTGGCCGAAGAACGAGAGCGCGTAGGTCGGCGAGAGCGCCTTCAGGATCTCCGGGTGGGCGGTGATGCCGTTGACGCCGACCAGTGCGATGACCGCGAACCAGGTCAGCATCACCGGGCCGAACAGCCGCCCGACGGTCGCCGTGCCGCGGCGCTGCAGCAGGAACAGGCAGACGAGGATCGCGGCGGCGATCGGCACGACGGCCGTGTTCAGCGTCGGCTCGACGACCTTCAGCCCCTCGACCGCCGAGAGCACCGAGATCGCCGGCGTGATCATGCTGTCGCCGAAGAACAGCGAGGCGCCGAAGATGCCGAGCGCGGCGAGCAGCAGCGTCGTCTGCGCCGGCCTGGCGCCGGCGCCGCGGCGGATCAGCGTGATCAGCGCCATGATGCCGCCCTCGCCGCCGTTGTCGGCGCGCATCACCAGCAGCACGTAGGTGACGGTGACGATCAGCGTCACCGCCCAGAAGATCAGCGAGATGATCCCGAAGATCGCGCTGCGATCGGCGGCGACGGGGTGCGGGTCGCTCGGGTCGAAGACCGTCTGCAGCGTGTACAGCGGGCTCGTGCCGATGTCGCCGAAGACGACGCCGAGCGCACCGAGCATCAGTGCCTGCGACGAGGTCTGCGATCTGCCCACGGCGGCCGAACCGTAGCGGACCCGTCGGCGGCCGGCGTCGCGTCGTCGCACGGCCGTTCGCCCGGCATGTGCGAGCGCGGCGGCGGGTGGCCGCGGCCGTGGCGCTCAGTCGATGCCGTCGATCAGAGCGCGCAGCGCGGCGACGTGCGCGCTCAGCGCCCTGCGGCCGCGTGGGGTCAGCGAGATCCAGGTCGTACGGCGCCCGTGGTCGACGTCCTTGCGCCGTTTGAGGTAGCCGATCTCCTCGAGCGCGCCGAGGTGCTTGGACAGCACGGAGTCGCTGACGCCCAGCGTCTCGCGCGCCGTCGCGAACTCCGCGGCGGAGACCGCGGTGAGCATCGTCATGAGCCTGAGTCGGGCGGGGGCGACGACATGCTCGTCGAGCTCGGCCATCAGGTGCTGACGGCGAGCATCGCCAGGCCGCCGATCGCGGCCGCGAGCAGCAGCGCGAGCCAGGCGACCGACTCGCCGCGCGCGTGCGTCGCCGGGTCGCGGCGATAGCGATCCAGCCAGCGGCGGCCGCTGAGCGCGTACGCGGCGCCGCCGAGCGCGGACGACAGCGCGACGAGCCACCAGCGGTCGCCGTACGCCGCCCAGATCGCGGCGGCGAGCGCGACCGCGTAGGTCAGCGACGCGGCGGTCGCGGTGCCCAGGACCACGCGGCTGGCGAAGCCGCCCAGCCAGACGCCGTTCCGCCGCCGGAAGCGCGCGAGCTGGACGCCGGCGGCGAGGGCGAAGACCAGCTGGCCGGCGACCACGAGCCACGTGGCGGCGAGGCCCAGGCCGATCGCGGTCATGGCGATCTGCGCCGCGATCGCGACGCCGATCGACGCGAGCAGCGACGGCGGCACGGCGATCCGCTCGGCCAGCGCCGCTCGTGCCGCCTCGGCGTCGAGCAGCGCGGCCGAGGCCTCCGAGCGCGTCGGGCGCCGCGGTGTGCTCTCGCGAGCGAGACCCGTGAGGAGGCAACCGTGAACACCCCGGCCATCAAGGCGCTGTACGTGCTGGCGATGATCGTCGTCGTGGTCGGCGCCGACGTGCTGTTCTTCAGGAGCGGCGACTGGTTCTGGGAGCGGCTCGCCGCCAACGTCGGCATCGTCCTGCTGTTCGGCGCGTTCTACTTCAGGTTCGCCGCCACCTGAGGAGCGCGTACCTCGCATCGCTTGGCAACGGATCCGCCTTGACGCGGGTTAGGCTCCGCTAGCTCGCCTATGTCCCGCACCGCCGAAGCGCTTATCGAGCCCAGCCTGCTCGTCTGGGCCCCGCCGGTCAGCCGGCTTCGAGATGGAAGTCGCGGCGCGGCGTGTCGGTGTTGACGCCGCGCGGCTGAGTGATTGGGAGGTCGGCGAGACTCGCCCGACGGTGGCTCAGCTGCGAAAGCTGGCGCAGGCATACAAGCGCCCGCTCGCGATCTTCTACCTGCCCGAGCCGCCCACCGATTTTCAGCCGCTTCGGGACTATCGACGCCTCCCTGACGCGGATCTCGGGCACCTCTCGCCTGGACTGCTCGCGGCGATCCGACGCGCCCGCAGCGTTCGGGAGGCTGCTTTGGAGTTGCGTGAGGGAGCGGAGGAGACGGTCGCTCTGGCTCCGCGCGTCGACGTCGCATCGGCCGACCCCGAGGTTCTCGGCGCGTCGGCGCGTGATCTGCTGGCTGTCACGCTTGAAGTGCAGTGGTCGTGGCACACCCCTGCTCGTGCACTGAACAGTTGGATGGATGCGCTGTCACGTCTGGACGTACTGGTTCTTCAGGTCCAGTCCATTCCCCTGGACGAAATGCGTGGCTTCTCGATCTCGGCAGATCGCCTACCCCTTGTGGTGCTCAACGGTGCCGACTTTCCGCGAGGGCGCATCTTCACGCTCATCCACGAGTTCGCGCATTTGCTTCTCAACGCCGACGGCGTATGCGATGTACTACCTCGCCGTAGGGTTCGGCACCCCACGGACCGGGTCGAGATCCTCTGCAATCAGATCGCTACGGCCGCACTCATGCCGCTCGCGGCGTTCAGCGCCGAGCCGATCGTGCGTGCCGGTGCTCCGGGGGGACTGTGGCCCGAAGAGTCGATCTCCGGGCTTGCTGAGCGCTATTCCGTCAGCCGTGAGGCGGCGGTGCGTCGCCTTTTCACGCTCGGGCTGACTGACTGGGACTTCGTGCAGCGCAAGCGGGATGAGTATCGATCCGCGTACCAGGAGCACCTGGAAGAGCAGCGACGGAGGCGTCGCGAATCCGAGCGTTCCGGAGGCCCGTCGTACTACCGGATGAAGGTGCGGGATCTTGGCCGCCCATTCATCGAGGCGGCACTTGACGCCTACCACCGCAGGGCGATCACTGGGGCCGATCTGTCGGAGTACCTCGAGATCAAAGTCGCCCAGGTACCAAAGCTCGAGCATGAGCTGGCGACAACGGGTGGTGCGAGGGACTAGCCCGGTTTTTTCATCAGGTTGCTGATGGTGGGCTGGTCGTGGTTGGGTGTGGATGCGCGGGAGGGTGTGGTCTCGGTGCCGGCGGTTTGTGAGCTGGCTGGTGTGTCTGGCGGGGCGCTT
>Ga0153956_1000044_pt1 | contig 166994 bp, 138 predicted proteins | sample TSFL040MetaG_FD_104704 | JGI IMG/M metagenome (GOLD analysis project Ga0153956, IMG submission 104704) | Attine ant fungus gardens microbial communities from Florida, USA - TSFL040 MetaG | ecosystem: Host-associated > Fungi > Mycelium > Unclassified | place: USA: Florida, Wekiwa Springs... | reverse complement strand
TCGGTGAATACTTCGCGTACGCGGTGGCCGGGCGACTTCGGTGCAACCAGCGAAACATCCACGTTTGCGGGAGGCGTAATGGTGCGGAAGCGGATGTTGAATCCGTGGGCAAACATCAGAGTCTTGCCTGCGCTCAGGCCCGGCTCCACTTCCTTGTAGACAGCGGCTGCGGTCTGGTCGGGAACGAGGATCATGATAACGTCGGCCCACTTGGCTGCATCGGCCACCGAGAGCACTTCCAGGCCCGAGGCCTTTGCCTTCTCAGCGCCCTTCGAACCAGCACGCAGACCAACCTTCACGTCTACGCCGCTGTCCTTCAGGTTCAGCGCATGTGCGTGGCCCTGCGAGCCATAACCGATAATAGCGACCTTCTTACCCTGGATAAGAGCGAGGTCAGCGTCCTGATCGTAATAAGTCTTTGCCATGATGTTTGTCTGTCCTTTGTTGGGTATCTAAAAGTGTAGTCGCCGTGGCGAATATATGCACGATGGCATTATCGGAATTTCCGATAGCTTACGCGTCGTGCTCCGCGAATTGGTTCGGCAGTGCGTCCATGGGGTCGTGCTCATCCGGATCGCTGCCCGCAGCAAAGACGGTCTGGTGTGCCTTGCTGCCCAGTGCCTTCATTACCTTGCCGGTGTGCTGACCGCGACGCATGGCCATGCGGCCTGTGCGGCTGACCTCGAGAATTTCATAACCGCTTTCGCGCAGTACCTGGATCAGCCCTTCAATCTTGCTGGCGGAACCGGTCATCTCCAGCATCACGCTCTCCGGCGCGAGATCGACAATGCGCGCACGGAAGACCTGTGCCAGCTCGAAGATCTGCGTGCGCGAATGCACACCGTGTGGAGCGTTCGGCCCTGCGGCGATCTTGATCAGGCACAGTTCGCGGATGACAGCTTCACTGCGGCCAACGTCGTCCACTTCGCGCGTAATCTCAAGCTTGTAGAGCGAAGCCTTTACGCGGAACGCAGCGTTCTCCGGTGCGTCGCACACAATCGTCATGCGCGAAACATCTTCGCGTTCTGTCTCGCCCACCGTTAGTGAAACAATGTTGATGTTCAAACGGCGGAAGAGCGATGCAATGCGTGTAAGAACGCCGGGCTTGTTATCAACGAGAGCAATAAAAGTATGCAGCATAACTTAGGCAGCCTTTCGCCGGAGCAGGTTCGTGGAGGCTATAGCATTTCCCGCGAAGGTGCATAGCAAGCCACTGTTGTTTGCACCGCTTTCTCTAATAGAAAACGGCATTTGTAGATGCTTCCCGAAACCACTGAATTGCGGGAGATGCTCTATACTCGTGCCACCATGCAGATCATCGATCACGTACTGTTGCACGTTATTTTCAGTACCAAAAGACAGAAGCCGGTGCTGAAGGACGAGGCACTTCGTACCGCTGTGTACGCGGCCATGCGTGATCGCCTGAGTCATTCCGAAAATATCGTGCTCGCCATTGGAGGCACCGTGGACCATGTGCATCTTGCGCTCTACCTTTCGCGCAAGATGACGGTTCACAAACTGGTCGATCACTTGAAGAAGTGCACCGTCCCCCTCGTCCGCAACAGCGAAGGAAACGAAATGTTCGCATGGCAGCAGAGCTACATGGTCTTCTCCGTTGGCCTTGCCGACCGCGACGCACTCATCCGCTACGTGCAAACGCAGAACGAAATCCATCGCACACGAACCTTCCAGCAGGAACTGCTGGCGATGTTCGCCAAGTACGATGTCGGCTTCGACGAGCGTTTCGTTTGGAAGTAACGAAGCCACCTAGTTCTCGCTTTCGCTCGTTTCGATCAGCGGGTTTGGACGGCGCACCATCTCGTGCAGCCCTGCACCGGGTGCGATCATCGGATACACACCGTCTTCCTTCTCCACGGCGAAGTTAATCAGGTACGACGACGAGCCTATGCGAGCCTTCGTTACCGTTGGCACTACATCCTTGCGTTCGGCAACGTTGCTGCCCGGAATGCCGTGCGCCGCGGCCATCATCACAAAGTCCGGCGACAGGATGGGCGAACAGGAATAGTTCTTGTCGTAGAACGTTTCCTGCCACTGGCGAACCATGCCGAGGAATCCGTTGTTGATGACTGCGATGTTGATGTGCAGTCCTTCCTGCTGCATGGTGGAGAGTTCAGCCGCGGTCATCTGGAAGCCGCCATCGCCCGCAATCACCCACACATCTTTTTCCGGGCATGCCATCTTTGCGCCGATAGCAGCGGGCAGAGCGAAACCCATCGTGCCGAGTCCGCCCGATGTCACCAGCGAGCGCGTGTCTTCGTGCTTGAAGTACTGCGCCTCCCACATCTGGTGCTGGCCCACGTCGGTCGCAATGATGGTGTTGGCAAGACGTCCAGCGGCTTTAGCTTCCTGCCAGATGTCGTTGATCACATGCGCTGCGTAAAGATGCCCGTTGTCTGGCAGGTTGATAATGTCGCGCACGCTGGCATCGCCCTTCATGCTGCGAATCTCGTCGCGCCACTGCTTGGTTGCATCCTGCGTTGCGGGCGCGCCGGCGGCATCGATCAGCGGCGCCATCGTCTCCAGCACCTGCTTCAGATCACCGATCAACGCAACGTCAACCTTCACATTTTTGTTGATCTCGCTCGGATCAATTTCAATGTGAATCTTCTTCGCGTTCGGTGCATACAGTGCAAGGTTGCCGGTCACGCGATCGTCAAAGCGCATGCCGAAGGCCAGCAGCAGATCAGCATTCTGAATCGCGTTATTCACCCATGACTCACCGTGCATGCCCATCATGCCCAGTGCCAGCGGATGCGATGCGGGGAAGGCACCCAGGCCAAGCAGCGTTGTGGCAACCGGAATCTTGTGGCGCTCGGCAAAGGCAATGACCTCTGCTTCGGCACCAGAATGAATGATGCCGTGTCCGGCAAGAATCACCGGCCGCGACGACGCACGCATCAGTTCGATTGCCTGCTGCATCTCTGCCGATTCGGTGCGCAGCATGGGATGAGGACGATATTCCTTCGGCTGTGCTGCATCAAAATCGAAGAGGCACGATGCCTGCTGTGCGTCCTTCGTGATATCGACCAGCACTGGCCCGGGACGTCCGCTGCGCGCAATCTGGAAAGCCTCGCGCACAATGGGCGCAATGTCTTCTGCCTTGGTCACAACAAAGTTGTGCTTGGTGATGGGCAGCGTGATGCCGGTAATGTCCACTTCCTGAAAGGCGTCGGTGCCAAGCACCTTCGACGCAACCTGTCCCGTGATGGCGACCATGGGAATGCTGTCGAGCATGGCCGTTGCAAGACCAGTGACAAGGTTGGTTGCACCGGGGCCGCTGGTCGCCATGCACACACCCACCTTGCCACTTGCGCGTGCATAGCCGTCGGCCATGTGTGCCGCTGCCTGCTCGTGGCGCACCAGCACATGATGCACGCTGGGGAATTTGCGCAGTGCATCGTAGATGGGCAGGATCGCGCCGCCGGGATAACCGAATACCGTGGTGACGCCTTCGCCTGCAAGTGTTGCCCAGAGAATTTCGGCGCCGATCAATGTCGGTGCGTGCTGTGCGTTGGGTGTCGTATCACTCATGCTTGCGGCTCCTGCCTTGGTTGTGAACGGCAGATGGGTACTGCCGTTCCGTGTGTAAGTTATGTTCGATCGTGGTTAAGTTGACGAGTGGTGTTACGCGCCGACCTTCGGGGCCGACCAGAATTCGCTGTTGTGCTTTGCTTCAAATGCATCGAGCTTGTCGGAGTGACGCAGTGTCAGGCCGATGTCGTCGAGTCCGTTCAGCAGGCAATACTTGCGGAACGGATCGATTTCAAACTTGCCGCTGAAGCCCATTTCATCGATTACGGTTTGCGCTTCCAGATTGATGGTGATCTTGTTGTCTGGATTTGCAGTGCAGTGGCCGAGCAGTGTCTCTACTTCTGCATCGCTTAGTCGTACGAGCACAATGCCGTTCTTGCCCGCGTTGGAGAAAAAGATATCGGCAAAGGTCGGCGCAATCACCGCACGAAATCCGTACTGGAAGATGGCCCACGCAGCATGTTCACGCGAAGAGCCACAGCCGAAGTTTTTTTCTGCAATCAGAATCTGCGCGCCCTGATACTCCGGCTTGTTCAGCACGAAGTCTTTGTTTGGCGAAACATCATCGGGCACGTCCAGGTTGTAGCGCCAGTCGTAAAACAGAAAGTCGCCATAGCCCGTGCGTTCAATGCGCTTGAGAAACTGCTTCGGGATGATCTGGTCGGTATCGATGTTCGGCAGCGGCAAGGGCATCGCTTTGCTGGTGAGTACGTTGATCGGTTCCATTAGCGCGCGGCTCCTTCCTTCTGCTTCCACTTGCGAATATCGGTGAAGTGTCCTGTGATAGCAGCCACTGCGGCCATTTCCGGCGATACAAGATGCGTGCGTCCACCGCGTCCCTGGCGGCCTTCGAAGTTGCGGTTCGATGTCGAAGCGCAACGCTCACCGGGCTGCAGAATGTCAGGGTTCATGCCGAGACACATGGAACATCCGGGCTCGCGCCATTCAAATCCTGCGTCTTTAAAGATCGCGTCCAGGCCTTCTTCTTCGGCCTGTTTTTTCACATGCTGCGATCCGGGCACGACCATGGCCCGCACCTTTGTGGCGATATGATGTCCCTTCACAACCTGTGCGGCCGCACGCAGATCTTCAATGCGTCCGTTGGTGCACGAACCGAGAAAGACCGTGTCAATCCTGATCTCTTCGATCGGTGTGCCGGGTTTCAGGTCCATGTATTCGTAGGCTCGCGCAAAGCTCTTACGATCGGCTTCCGACTTCGCATCTTCAAGTGTAGGCACCTTGCCATCGATGGTGGCGTGCATGCCCGGTGAAGTACCCCACGTTACAGCGGGTGCAATCGTTGCCGCATCGATGTGCAGTTCGCGATCAAAGGTTGCTCCTTCGTCCGTAGGCAACGTCTTCCAATGCGCCATGGCTTCTTCCCACTGGGCGTCGAACGCGTCGGTTGCCGAGCCAAGCTGCTGGCCGTCAGGCGCAGTGCGGTCAGGTCGTGCATCGAGGTTGGTGGGACGTGTACCAGGTGAGAAGCGACGTCCCTTCAGATAAGCAAAGGTCGTCTCATCCGGTGCGATCATGCCGGCACGCGCACCTGCTTCAATGCTCATGTTGCAGATGGTCATGCGACCTTCCATCGACAGCGCACGAATAGCAGAACCGGCATACTCAATCGCGTAGCCCGTGGCGCCATCGGTGCCGATGCGTCCGATGATGTCGAGGATGATGTCCTTCGCCGTAACACCAAAAGGCAGTTCGCCATTGACGGTGATGAGGAAGGTCTTCGGCTTGGGCTGCGGCAGCGTTTGCGTGGCCATTACGTGTTCCACTTCGCTGGTGCCGATGCCGAACGCGAGCGCACCGAATGCACCGTGCGTGGACGTGTGCGAATCGCCGCAGACGATGGTCATGCCCGGCTTGGTCGCGCCCAGTTCCGGTCCGATCATGTGGACAATGCCCTGCGACGAATCCTGCACATCGAAGAACTCAATGCCGAACTCCGCACAGTTCTTGCGCAGCGCATTCACCTGCGCCGCGGAGACCTGATCCGCAATCACAAGACGATCCTGAGCGCTGGTGGTGGGCACATTGTGATCGACCGTGGCAATGTGTCGATCCGGACGGCGCAGCTTGCGCCCTGCCATGCGTAGGCCATCGAACGCTTGCGGCGATGTCACTTCGTGCACCAGTTGCAGGTCGATATACAGAATGCTCGGCTCGCCCTCAGGCTCTGCCACCAGGTGCTGCTGCCAGACTTTTTCAAACAGTGTTTTCGGTTTGCTCATCACTCTGCTTCCGCATGGTTTTCCGCACGCGGCGGAAAGATTGGAGCCAGGTTCGCAAGGTATAAGTGCAAACCCGGAACTGCTTTCGATTTCTTTTGCGACTACTTCTTCAACGCAGCGTTCACATGGTTGAGAATCAGCTCGCCCATCTGCTGCGTGCTTACCTTCTGCTGTCCGGCAACATCGCCGCGAGCAATATCGGTGGTGCGATAGCCATCCTCCAGCACCTTCACCACGGCGTCTTCGATGATCTTTGCTTCCGCATCCATATTCGCGGAGTGGCGCAGAACCAGCGCCGCTGTAAGAATCGCGCCGACAGGATTAGCCTTGCCCTGCCCCGCAATATCCGGTGCCGAGCCATGCACCGGCTCATACAGATTCACCTTGCCGCCAAGCGTTGCCGAGGGCAGCATGCCAAGTGATCCGGTGATCACGCCACTCTCATCCGAGAGGATGTCGCCGAACAGATTCTCCGTCAGCACCACATCGAAATCGCGCGGACGATTCATCAGGTGAATCGCCATCGAATCTACAAGCTGATGCTCCAGCGTAACCGTGGGATAGTCCTTCGCAACCTCGGTAACCACTGCGCGCCACAACTGAGAACACTCAAGAACATTGGCCTTATCCACGCTGGTCACCTTCTTCTTCTCGCGCTTTGCGGCGATGTCGAAGGCGATGCGTGCAACGCGTTCCACCTCATGGCGCGTGTACACCATCGTGTTGTGTGCACGGTCGGTGGCTTTGTCCCATGCGCGTGGCTGGCCGAAGTAGAGTCCGCCCAGCAGTTCTCTCACAAACAGAATGTCCACGCCTTCCGTGATCTCAGGCCGCAGCGGCGAGTTGTTCGCAAGCGCCTTGTAAGCCGTGGCCGGACGTAGATTGGCAAAGCCGCCAAGCTCTGCGCGAATCTTCAGCAGGCCAGCCTCAGGACGTTCGCTGGGAGGCAGTGCATTGAACTTGTTGTCACCCACTGCGCCTAAAAATGCAGCATCGCTCGCAAGGGTCTGCTTCAGCGTCTCGTCCGGCAATGGAGTGCCGTGCGCGTCAATGGCAGATCCGCCAATCAATAGCGGCGTGTACTCAAACGTGTGGCCACCAGCCGCAGCCACAGTGTCCAGAACTTTCACGGCTTCAGCCGTTACTTCGGGGCCAATGCCGTCACCGGCAAGCAATGCAATCTTCAACGTCATCGTGCTCTTCTATGCCTCGTGTGTTGTCTGTAAATCCATTTGGAAAACTCCGCTTTACAACGACTGTGTTTATAAACTGCGTGTTTGTTTTGCGGATGGAGTTAAGCGTTCGCGGGCTGCGGAACCAGTGCCACAATGTCCTGGTCGTAGATGTCTTTCTTGCGATCTGCAAGCGCAGTAAAGCGCGTGTAGGTCTGGTCCAGCTCCTCTTTCGTGAGGTTGAATCCCAGTTCCTTCAGGCGATGCTCCAGCGCACGACGACCACTGTGTTTACCCAGCACAATCGCGTTCGCCGTAATGCCGAAGATCGAAGACGACATAATCTCATACGTCAGCGGATTGGCCAGTACACCGTGCTGATGAATGCCGCTTGCGTGTGCGAAGGCGTTCTTGCCCACAATCGCCTTATTCGGAGACGGCGTAAACGAGATGATTTCGTCGAGCATGTGACTGGTAGGGCCAATCTGATCGAGATGCAATCCAGTTGTGAACGGGTAAAGATCGTTGCGCACCTTGAGAATTGCGGCAACCTCTTCCAGCGATGCATTGCCCGCACGTTCGCCAATGCCGTGCATCGCAACCTCTACCTGACGTGCTCCGCCCTTCAAACCAGCAAGGGTGTTGATGGTGGCCATGCCCAGGTCGTCGTGGCAGTGCGTGGAAAAGATGATGTTCTCAATGCCTGTCAGGCGCGTGCGAATCTCTTCGAACATGAGCTGATATTCCGCAGGTGTGGAGTAGCCCACGGTATCCGGCAGATTGATGGTCGTGGCACCGCAGTCAATTGCCGTCTGCACAATCTTCACCAGGAAGTCCGGATCGGATCGTGTGGCATCTTCGGCGGAGAACTCAACGTCTTCGGTATATGTCTTTGCCAGGCGCACGCACTCGGCGGTCTGGTCCAGCGCCTGCTGGCGCGTGATGCGCAGCTTGGCTTCCAAATGAAGATCGCTTGAAGCAATAAAGGTGTGAATACGGCTGGAGTCAGCCTTCTCCACGGCTTTACCCGCACGCTCAATGTCCATGGTCTTGCAGCGAGCCAGTGCTGCAATGCGCGGTCCTTTTACCGCTGCCGCAATCGCACGAACCGATTCGAAGTCACCGTCTGAGGCAATGGGGAATCCGGCTTCAATAATGTCTACGCCAAGCGCAGCAAGCTGGTGGGCGAAACGCAGTTTTTCCGCATGGTGCATGGTGCAGCCCGGCGATTGCTCGCCATCGCGCAACGTGGTGTCGAAGATGTACACGCGGTCAGAAGCAGTGCTCATGGAATTCCTCTTGTTTTGCAGTATAGCGATAAGCACTTGTTATGCGGCATGATGGCGTTATTATAAATTCTTATAGAGTGCCGTTCTGCGACACGCAACGCAGGCAAAGGGGATATGCCGGCCCGGCATTTTCTCTAAAAGCTGTAGACCAAAGACGATACGGTTTTGTGCCGTTTTTCTTTGAGGAAAACGACATTCGAAGAGATGGAGCAGACCGCGGTATCAGGGAGAAGGCTTTATGGATTTGTTTGCGCTGGAGACATTTCTTGCCGTAGCCGAGGAACGCAGTTTTTCCCGTGCAGCCGTGCGTCTGCATCGCACGCAGCCAGCGGTGAGCCAGGCCATTGCCAAGCTGGAAAGCGAACTGGGCGAAGCACTGTTTGACCGCGCCCTGCGCGACGCCACGTTAACCGATGCCGGTGAAGTGCTACGTGAATATGCACAGAAGCTGCTGAATCTTCGAGTGGAAGCACGCCATGCACTGGGTGATCTGCGCAGTCTGCATCGCGGCCGCCTGAACATTGCCGCAAACGAATACACCTGCCTGTACCTGTTGCCTGTGATGGATCGTTTTCGCCGTGAACATCCGCGAGTCAAGGTCAGTGTGCATCGCAGCCTGGCCAGCCGTATCTCGGATGAACTGCTGGCGCATTCGGTGGAGATCGGCGTGCTGAGCTTTAAACCGGAAGACCGTGCCTTGAAGTCGATTGTGGTCTTTCGCGATGAGCTGGCGCTGGTGGTGAATCCCCGGCATCCGCTGGCGCGCAAGCATGAGGTCACCATCCGCGATCTTGGCGATGAGAATTTTGTGGCGCACAACGTGCCTTCGCCACAGAGAATGAAGGTCTTCGAGGCCTTTCGAAGGCATAAGACGCAGTTACGGATCGATATGGAGCTGCCCAGCCTGGAATCGGTGCGTCGGTTTGTGGAACTGGGCAACGGATGCGCTCTGGTGCCGATGCTCACGGTGGAACGTGAGTTGAAGAGCGGCTCGCTGGTGCATGTAAAGGTGAGAGAGCTACAGATGGAGCGGCGCCTGCGTCTGGTGCATCGGCGCGAGGCGAACCTGTCGCACGCGGCGCTGGCGTTTCTGCGTGGAGTGCGGGAATATGCTGAATCCACCGGCGGTTCGTACTGCTTTTCACCGGAAAGAAACGACTGAAACCCTGCTGGAAAGAGCGGCTAAATTCGAGCGGCGGGAGGATTTTCATATGGTTCTGGCAGATTCAATGCTCACCTCCTGTCGCAGTGGGAGTCCTAACAGGTACAATCAATAGCTGTACGTCCTCTGCGCGCGCTGGACAGGCGCCACACCGAAAAGACGTTGAGGTTGGTCATACGAATGAAGAAAACGATGTGGATGTGCGCCCTGTTGGCTGGCGCATTAACGGCTCATGCCCAGGAGAGCCGTCAGGACATAAGCCTTAGCGGCGTTGGTAACATTCCGCCCCAGGTAAATGGGCGTGGTATTCAGGTAAATGCAGACCCGGCGCTGGGAGCGCTGGCGAGCTACCGTTATATGTTGACGCCGCGTAGCGCTCTGGAAGCGAACTATAGCTTTTCGCAGTACCAGACCTATCTGCGCAACACCAGCTTCAACACCTACCAGGTTCATACCCGGCAACAGGAAATTTCAGTAGGTTACGTATATAGCCGTAACTACCGTAATTACAATCCTTTTGCGGAAGTGGGCATCGGTACTTACATCTTCTCGGCGATCCGCGACTTCGATACGCAGTCGCTGGATGCGAAGCGGCAGACGACGCTGGGCGGCTTTTTTGGCGCGGGTGTGGCTTACGAGATCAGCCCTAGCTACGATATTCGTTTGGGATACCGTGGAATGGTTGTGAAGACTCCCGGATTTAAGCTGCCTTCGGACGCGTATAACACTGGTAGATATGAAGTTATCTCCATGCCTACGCTGGGTATTGCGTATCATTTCTAAGCTTCTTTACAAGTGTTTGGAAATAGAAAAGCCCCGGCAAACCGGGGCTTTTCTTTGCTCTGAAAGTGGTGTTTTCTGTATGAATCATGCCGTTTTTGTATGGATAACGGTGTCTTAAATGCACTTTTTGTTACGAAGATGACGCTTTTTGCATGGTTTTATGCACACTTTCAGGTGCAATCGATGGCTTCGCCCTAGTAGGTGAAGATGTGGGGTGCGGGGTAGGTGAAGGTGCCGTCGGAGCGTTGCACGGCGATGAACAGACGCAGGTTTGAGTTGCCGTTGATGGTGGAGCCTACCAGGAGCGTGGTGCCGAAGGTGCCGGAACCGTCGCTGACACTTTTATCGACGTGGTGCGAGTGGATGGGTCCGACCGGGCTGTACCTGGTCCAGTCTTCGGTGAAGCGTTGCAGGGGGTAGCCCGAGTATTTGTCCGGGTGCTGCTGCCAGTCGGAATCGTTCTGGTAGATGCCGTAGGCCTTGGTGTAGTCGCCCTTTTCAATGGCGGTGAGGAACTGGTCCACGCGGTGTTCCGTGTAGATGTTGCTGAAGAGCCAGCCATGACCCGAGATAAATCCGGCGAATGTTGCCACCACAAGCACGGCGACCAGTACACCGGCGGCGATGAGCAGCTGCTTCATCAGTCTTTCCCGTTTGGCGTTGAAGGCAGGAGCATTCATCAGTGTCATGCGTTTCGTTCCTCGTTTTCTCTATGGTGGTGATTGCATTATCCGCGATGCCGTGGACTGCCGTTTTTCCGGAGAGAGAACGGCGTGCTATGGAACTTTGCGGACGATGCTGTCTTACCGCCTGTGAAATATTAGACACCGCTGCGATGATTTTGGTCATGTGGGGAGGTTCCCTCAGCGGCTGAAGCTGTTTGCCTGTCCAGCGTCTTTACGGCACGACTGAAGCCATGCCCTTATGCATCCGAGCCATGCCCTTACGCGCACCGATATCTCAAAAAGCTGCGATCTCGGGGTGCTCATTTTTATGTGGAGTTCGTTCCCTTAGAAGGCGTTTTGAATCCAGTCGATGTCGGGTTTTCTGTCGTTGCCGGGATGGAGGATGACTATGTCAAAGCGCCAGCGGAGCCCTTTGAGGCCTGGTTCTTCTGTTTCCCAGGGAAGGGAGCGCATGTATGCCTGTGCCATGCGATAGAGGGATTTGCATTTTTCGTCGTCGACAGAAGTTTCGGCAGCGAGGTCAGAGTCGATGCGTGTTTTCACTTCGATGAAACAAAGCGTTTTGTTGTCCCATGCGACCATGTCGATGTCGCCGTCGAGGAACTCGTCATGCCAGTCGATGGCTACAACTTTCAAGCCTTGCCTGCGCAGGTAATACGCGACCTGTAGTTCGTTTGCGGTTCCGCCCATTTTTTTGCGGCGGGCGTAGCTGACCAGAAATTTTTCCGCAAGAGATAACATGGGGCGGGGAAGCGGCATGATTCCCAGTATGCCATTTTGAGCTATCCGAATGGCCTGGAAGTGCATCCAAACCATTGGTGTTACTCCCGATTCTTCGACAAGATATGGCAATACACATGAAACGTTTTGGAGTCTGTCTGCTGGCCTGTGCCTGTACTGTGGCAACGTCGTATTCTTTGTTCGCGCAGACTGCGCTGACGGAATCCAATGGCACTCAGGTACAGGCTTCATCCTTCGCGCAAACTCTCAGGGCCGCGGCGGAGAGTGCGGATTCGCAGGTAAGTGTACAAACGTCTACCCAGACAACCCAATCGTCTACGCAATCTGTAGCGCGTGGTGCATCGGATGCTTTTCCTGACCTTGGCCGCAAGCGCATTGGACTGGCGCTGGGTGGTGGCGGAGCGTTGGCGCTGAGCGAGATCGGCGTCCTGCGCTGGATGGAGGAGAACCATGTGCCGGTGGATGTGGTGGCGGGTACCAGCATGGGGTCGCTGCTGGGAGCGTTGTATGCCACGGGCCACTCGCCTGAGCAGATGTCGCAGTTGACCAGCGACAGGGTTTTCTCCAAGGTTTTCCGCATCAGTACGGATTTTCGTCAGCTTAATTTCCGGCGGCGGGAAGACCAGCGTTTTTTGCCGGGTGGTTTTAACTTCGGGCTGAAGCGCGGTATTTCCGTACGGAACGGTGTGCTGCTGGACTATGGTCTGAACCAGTTTCTGAATGCGCAGTTTCTGCCTTATGGCGCGGAGTTTTCGTTTGATAGTCTTCCGCTGCCTTTTCGCTGTGTAGCGACGGACATCCTGGTGGGGCGTGAAGCTGTGTTTACACATGGGCCGCTGGCCGAGGCGGTGCGTGCTTCGATCTCGATTCCGGGTGTCTTCCAGCCGCTGGAGGATGGCGGCCATATCTACGTGGATGGCGCACTGGTGGAAAACCTGCCGGTGGATCTGGTGAAGCGGGAGTTGCATGCGGATGTGGTGATTGCGGTGTCATTGCCGCTGACACCGCCGGATCGGGGCGATACGGGATCGGTGCTTGGCGTGTTGCAGCGCAGCTTTTCGGTGGCGTCGTGGAGCAACGAGGTGCGCGCGCGCAAACTGGCGGATGTAGTGGTTGAACCGGCTGCGCCTGTGGGCGTTTCAGCTGCCGATTATGCCCGCGCGGACGATCTTGTGGACGTTGGATACAAGGCTGCGCAGAAGATGGCACAGCAGCTCCTGAAGTATAGGTTGGACGATGCGGACTGGGCTGCGTACAAGGCTCGTCGAGAGGGTCGGCTTAAGCCGCAGCCGCGGAATATTGCGCGGGTGACGGTGATTGGTCCGAACGCGAAGGACGCTATCGGCGTGCGCGATACCGTGATGGACCTTCCGGGAAAGCCCATGAATTCAAAGACTGTGGATGCCAAGCTGGATGAGGTGCGGAGCGATGGCCGCTTTGAGGCGGATTATTTTTTGACTCGTCCCGGACAGGTGGTGAACTCGGATGTGACCGGCCCGGCGAATGCGGGGCGCAACGTGGAAGGGCGCGAACTGCTGCATCCGGAAGAAAAGAGCGGGCCGGGAGACGATGCTTTGCCGGAGATGGTAGAGCGATCTGCAACGGCGAATAACCTTCCAGCGAATGCAGCGGGCGACGGCTCTGCAACCACGCATAACAAGACGATTCCTGTGGAGGAAAAGAAGGGTAAGAAGAAGGATAAAGGACCACGCTTTGAAACGGTGGCTCCTTCAAGCCAAGGCAAGGTCGAGGTGTCGCTGGCGGAGAAGCCGGGCTATGTGCCACAGGCGAACGACGTGGACCTGAACCTGTGGGTGCGCGATCGTCCGGGTGGACCGCCGTATCTGTTGCTTGGCGGCAACATTATTGCGCAGACGGGAGGGACTACGCGCGCCACGGTGGACGCGGTACTGACGCATCAGGATCTGGGTGGTTACCAGAGCGAGGCGCGCATGCGCATGCGTTTTGGCTATGTGACGGAGCTGGTGCCGGAATACTATCGCCGGTTTGGAGATACGCGATTCTTTGTGGCGCCGCGGATGCAGTTCTATCGTGCGCCGGAATATATCTGGGAGAACCAGCAGAAGATTGCCGAGCGGATTACACAGACTGCGGGCGGTGGCATTGACTTCGGATTCACGCGCGACAACTTTACGGAATGGCGTGTGGGCTACCAGATGACGCATCAGACCTGGAATACAACGACAGGCTCCGATGGGCTGCCTGACTTGCAGGGCAACTCGCAACTTGCGCGTGTGCAGTATCGCTATAACGGGCAGGATCGCGCGATGGTGCCGCTGCATGGGTTGCGCGTGGAAGCCAGCGCGGGGTACCAGTTCAACACAGTGCATAGCGTGAGCGCTCCGCGACTGGAGGGGACGAGTACATACTTCCGCGATCTTGGCCGCGGCAATACCGTGTCGCTGAGTCTGGAAGGTGGAACGATGTTCCATCGCGAGGTGGCCGATCCGTTCCGGTTTACGCTGGGTGGGCCGTTGCGATTGATGGCGTCTTCCTTCGATGAGTACAGGGGAACGGATTACCTGCTGGTACGACCTGCGTACTTCCGCAGGATTGCAGAGCTGCCGGTGCCGCTGGGACAGAGCATCTACGTGATCGGCACCTACGAACTGGGACGTATCTATGCACCGGGACATGATGCGCTGATGCGGCAGGATGTGTTCTTCGGGCTGGCTGCGGAGACTCCGCTGGGCGCGATCACCTTTGGGCCGGCTTTTGGCGATCAGGATCATCGCAAACTGGTGTTTACTCTGGGGCGGTTTTTCTAGCTTGTCCTTACTTTCTACACTTTCTACGAAAAGAGCTGCGGGATGGGGATTTTCTGCGGCTTTTTTGTTTGCGCTATCGTCTCACCGACATAGCGTTTGCGGTGTATTTCAACTCTTCTCCGAGGTTCCAGGCCATGTCTTTGCGGCACACACTTTCTGTTGCTCTTGTCCTTTGCTCATCGTTTGCCGTAGCCCAGATGCCGGGTGGTGGTCCGGGAGGTCCGGGCGGAGCACCGCCTCCTCCTCCGCCGCCGACTGCGGGCGCGAAGCTGGAGATTGCTGAGGGCTCGTCGGCGAGCTACCGCGTGACGGAACAGCTGGCAGGTATCGATTTTCCGAACGACGCGGTGGGTACAACAACCGGCGTCAAAGGCTCAATCCAGCTACTGCCGGATGGTTCGATTGCGCCGGGTTCGAAGCTGGTGGTCGATCTGAAGGCGTTGACCAGCGACCAGAATATGCGCGATGGCTATATTCGCAGCCGCACGTTGCAGACTGACCAGTTTCCCGAAGCGGTGTTTGTGCCGAAGCAGGTGACCGGTGTGCCGAAGATGGTGCCGTCGGCGGGACAGGTGGGTGTGCAGTTGAGCGGCGACCTGACGATTCACGGTGTGACGAAGCCGGTGACGTTCAAAGGCATTGCAACGTTCGATGCGCGGTCGTCGATGGTTTCGGGACGCGCGCTGACTTCGTTCAGCTTTTCAGACTTCGGTTTAACCAAGCCGACACTCGCTCGATTGATGAGCGTGGGCGATACGATCACGCTGGAGCTGGTGTACAAGTTCAAGCGTAGCTAAGGCATATTGATGTGTAGAACGGGGCGGAGAGTTTTCTCCGTCCTTTTCTTTGGCTGGCGCAATTGAATTGCAGAGTTCCGTACCAGTTTTCCACCTGTCCCGCATTTCGGTCTGGCTCTGTTCTTAGAATGGAGGAATGGGCCGGATTCGCGTACTGAGTGATCAGGTGGCAAACCAGATTGCCGCTGGTGAGGTGGTGGAGCGGCCTGCCTCCGTGGTGAAGGAGCTGCTGGAGAATGCGGTGGATGCGGGGGCTACGCGCGTACGCATCGAGGTGGAGGGCGGAGGGCGCAAGCTGATTCGCATTGTCGACAACGGCGTGGGCATGGTTCGCGACGATGCGATGCTGGCCTTTGAGCGCCATGCGACGAGCAAGCTGCGTTCGGCGGAGGACCTGAACCACATAAGCACGCTGGGATTTCGCGGCGAGGCATTGCCGTCGATTGCGTCGGTGGCGCGGGTGGAGATGGATACGCGCAGCGAGGACGATGCAGTGGGAACACGCATTGAGATCGTGGGCGGTAGCATGGCAAAGGTGGAAGATGTGGGTGCGCCCATTGGTACGACCATTGCCATTCGCGATCTGTTCTTCAACGTGCCTGCGCGTAAGAAGTTTCTCAAGAGCGAAGCGACCGAGTTGTCGCACGTGGCGGCGCTGGTGACGCACTATGCGCTGGCGCATCCGGACAAACATTTTGAGTTGCACTCGGCGACGCATGCGCTGCTGATTGCTCCGGCGGTGCGGGATGCAAGCGAGCGGCTGTTCCAGATTCTTGGCAGCGATGTTTCGCGCGACATGATTCCGGTGGCGGCAGAGGTGGACTTTACTCGCGCAGGTTTGCCGGAACCGCCGCCGTGGCGTCGCGAAGAGGATTACGTGGCGCCGGAACCGGGCTTTTTGCGGGTGAGCGGATTCGTCTCAAAGCCCGAGTTGCAGAAGCTGAATCGCGGATCGATCTATGTGTTTGTGAATGGCAGGCAGGTGCGCGACCGGCTGATTCTGCATGCGCTGACGGAGGCGTACAAAAACATTTTGCCGCCTACGTCGTTCCCAGTGGTGCTGCTGTTTCTGGAGATGCCTGCGGCCGAGGTGGATGTGAATGTGCATCCGGCGAAGACCGAGGTGAGGTTTCGGCAGTCGAGCTTTGTGCATGACTTTGTGCGCGATGCGGTGAGGAATGCCGTCTTGAAGGCTCGGCCTGCGGCGAGTTTTCTTGCGGCGGTGGCACCGTCTCCGCAGGCGGGCGACAACCTGTTGAATGGCGGCAGTGGTTTTGCCTTGGATTCGGTGTTGCGTGGGCCTGTAGGCTGGAATGAATCGCAGCTTTCGGAAGCGGAGGCCGAGGAGCGGCAACGCGAGTGGGAGCGCGTGAGCGACAGGATCGACCCGAGCGATGCGGAATCGTTTGCGCTGACAGAACGTGAGGTGTCTCCTGTTGCCGGACGGTTTGCGTTTCCGGTGGAAACCGGGTTTGCCGACGGTTTCTTCGATAGCACGGAAAACGTCGCCGATTCGCAGGTTACACGTGTGCAGGTGGATGCAGGTTGTGCCACTGCGTTTCGTTCACACGGGATTCAGGCTGGCACAGACAATGTGGTTGCGGGTGGTTTCGATCCGCATGCTGCCACGCATCTGCCGGTAGGAACAGCACAGCGAGCGCCTGCCGCGGAACGCATTGAAGATACGGCCAGGCTGGATGGGCTGGGCGGTTTGCGTCCGCTGGGGCAGGTGCAGAACTCGTTCATCCTGGCGGTGAATGAGCAGGGGCTTTGGATTGTGGACCAGCACGTGGCGCATGAACGCATTCTGTTTGAGAAGGTGATGCGCGAGCGGCAGGTGGAGCGTGTGCAGCGGCAGAGGCTGCTGATGCCGCTGTTGATTGATCTGGTGCCGGCGCAGATGGCGAACTTCGCGCGCATGGCCGAGGAGCTGGAGCGGAACGGGTTCGAAGCCGAGCCATTCGGGCCACGTACGCTGGCGGTGAAGGCCGCTCCGGTGGGTCTGGAGGGCAAGGAACTGGAGCTGGCGCTGGCGGAATTGCTGCAAATCGAGGACGATGCGGCGCAGGCGGACAACATGGAGGAGCGCCGTCGTCGCATTGCGGCGTCCATCGCCTGCCACGCGGCGGTCAAGATCAATATGCCGCTGGAACAGAGCAAGATGCAGTGGTTGTTGGACGAACTGGGGAAGACGGAAAATCCTATGGCATGTCCGCATGGCAGACCCATTGCCTTGAGGTATTCTCATAAAGAGATACAGCGAGCGTTCCAGCGCATTTAAGTTGCGTGATCAGGCAGCCCGCGGAGCAGGTGATCTTCCACGAACCATGCAGGTTCCTCTGGGTGGCGGCTGACGACAGACGCCAGGGGTGAGAGCGTACACAATGGCTCCCCCATTTTGATTTTCAAGATAAGAACGCAGGGAACAGGCGTGGGTCGTCTCCACGCCGGGTTTGCCCTGCATACGCGCGCAAATATAAGAAATAGCGCGGAAAGAAGGCACGTTTTCTCATGGCATCCACGCCGCAAGTACCTACAAAACAACAATTGAAACTGGCCCGTGTGGCCCTTTGGCACCAGGATGGTGCTGCTCTGCGCACTCTGGATGATGTGCGCGAATGGCTGGACGAGGTGGGCATGGTGGCCTATACGCCACACTCGCAGTTCACTTTGGCTCCGCAGCCAAGCTTTGCCGAGGCTGTGCTGGGCCGCCCGGAAAAGGGCTGGGTTGTCCCCACAGCCGAAGATGAAGCCGACGACTCCGAAGAGGGAGGCCCCTCGGAAGAGGAGTCCTACGCGGCCGAAGTGGAGGACGAGGAACCTGCGGATGAGGTTGCCGATCCTGAATTTGATTCGGAAGCCGATTCGGATGAGTCCGATGAGGACGACGACACTCCCGCCGATGCCATTGAATTTGCCGATGACGAAGCTGGCGACGAGGCCGTGATGCTCTCGGCAGACGATGAAGCTGCCGAAGATGCTGGCAGCGAAATTGCCGCAGAAGACGCGATCGAAGCCGAGGCCGAAGAGGCAAAGCAGGTGGTAAACGGCTTCACAGTCGAGGAGCGCGAGCAGGTGCGCGTGATGCTGGCGCGGCTGGTGGAAGAGGGTTCCGCCATGCCGTTGAACCTGCTGGGTTCGTCGTTTGGCGAGCCGGATTTTGTGTGCTCGGCACAGGCATTTTCGTTTGTGTATACGCTGCGTGGCGATAAGAACTTCAAGAACGAACCGGCACAGACAGGCGCCATGCGCGTGTCGCCGCTGGCAGTGAAGATTTACGGCCTCCTGAAAGAAAAGGGCGCAATGGCCCCGCATGAACTGACTGCGGAACTAGGCCAGGGCATTGTGGATTCGGCTGTACTGCGCGCGCTGGGTGAGCTCTGGGCTGTGCTGCGCGTGGTGCCTATGCCGGACGCGCAGGGCGAACCCTCGAAGTGGGAGATCACGACGGCGCGGTATCAGCGGCAGATCAAGGCGGGTGCGAATGCGGGCCAGCCGACGGCGCTGTCGGCGCTGATGTCGCTGTACCTGCCGCAGGTGGTGACGGCGACGAGCGACGAGATGGAGACCTTCCTGTCGCCGCTGTCGGCGCGTTCGCGTGTGCGCGAGGTGGTGCATGGGTTGTCGGCATCGCGACAGTTGGAGTCGGTTGTGATCGACGGGCACGAGTCGTACTTCCTGCCCGGCGCGCTGGACGATCTGCCGATGGTGCAGGAAGAGGCGGCTGCGCAACCTGCGTTTGCTCCGCGTTCGCGTTATGAGGACGATGATCGTCGCGCCATGATTGAAGAGCGGCGTGCACGATTTGAAGCCGAAGGTGGCGCTCCCGAGGAACGCAAGCCCTTCCGCCGTGACGAGGAGGGTGGCTTCCGTCCGCGTCGCGAAGGCGGGTTTGCACCGCGTCGTGAGGGTTTTGGTGGTCGCCGCGAAGATGGGTTTGCACCGCGCAGTGGTGGATTCGGCGGTCGTCGCGAGGGCGGATTCACGCCGCAGCGCCGCGCTGGCGGCTTTGGCGCGCGGGATCGCGAAGGTTTTGCTCCGCGCGGCGAACGTTCGGAGCAGGAGCGTCGTCCATTCCAGCGCCGCGAGGGCGAAGGGTTTACGCCGCGTCCGCGCAATGAATATGCGCGCCCGTGGGACGAGGAACGCGGGGAGCGGAAGCAGTTTACGCCGCGCGAAGGTCGTCCGTTTGTGCGCCGTGACGAAGGCGAACGCAGGCCGTTCGGCGAGAGAAAGAGCTTTGGCGAGCGTAAGCCGTGGGTTCCTCGTGAAGGCGGTGAGGGGCGTTCGTTTGCTCCTCGCGGAGATCGCAAGCCGTTTGGCGCTCGTGAGGGTGGTTTCGCACCGCGTGGCGAGCGTAAGCCGTGGGCACCGCGTGAGGGTGGTGATCGTAAACCATTCGCTCCTCGCGAGGGAGGATTCTCTGGTGAGCGTCGCGGTTTTGGTGATCGCAAGCCGTTTGCGCCGCGTGAAGGTGGCGAGGGCTTTGCTCCCCGTGAGCGCAAGCCATGGACTCCCCGCGAAGGCGGCGAGCGTAAGCCCTGGGCGCCTCGAGAAGGTGGATTCGCCCCGCGTGGCGACCGTAAGCCCTTCGGCGAGCGCAAACCGTGGACACCGCGTGAAGGTGGTGAACGCAAGCCGTTCGTACCGCGCGAAGGTGGTGAAGGGCGCTCGTTTGCACCGCGTGGGGACCGCAAGCCCTGGGAGCGTGGTGATCGCAAACCATTTGCGCCTCGCGAGGGCGGATTCTCCGGTGAGCGCAAGGAGTTTGGCGGTCGCCGGAACTTTGAGGATCGTGGCGGTGAGGGCTTTGCTCCTCGTGGCGAGCGTAAGCCTTTCGGCGAGCGCAAGCCTTGGACTCCCCGCGAAGGTGGCGACCGTAAACCCTTTGCTGCCCGCGAAGGCGGTTTCGCACCGCGTGGTGATCGTAAGCCCTGGACTCCGCGTGAGGGAGGCGACCGTAAGACGTTCGCGCCTCGTGAAGGCGGTTTCTCCGGTGAGCGTCGTGGCTTTGGCGATCGTAAGCCGTTCGGTGATCGCAAGCCTTGGACTCCCCGCGAAGGTGGTGACCGCAAACTGTTTACACCTCGTGAGGGTGGTGCCGGTGAAGGTGGTGAGCGGACGTTCCGTTCGGGTGGGCCGGGCGGATCCAGATTTGGCGGTTCGGGTTCTGGACGCGACCGCAAGGGCGGGCCGGGTGGCTTCGGTAAGCCGGGATTCAAGCCTTCGCGCAAGGGACCGGGCAATGGTCCGGGACGTGGCGGTGCTCCGAAGCGTCGTCCTGAGTAATCTTTGTGCGTGTCTTGATTCGGATATCCGCTTCAAGGTTTGCCGTTTTCTTCTGTTGGTATGGGAAATAACAAAAGCCACGCCGGTTGCGTGGCTTTTGTTGTTTTTCCCACCTAGCTTCGCGAAGGTGGGGCAGCCGTTCATCATCATCAAAAGGCGTTCTGAGTTGAGGTGGTATTTCGTCGGTGGGTGCGCACGGGGTTTGTGAGAAAGCGTATGCTATCGGAACCGGGGCTGCGTCCAACCGGTAGGTGTTTCTGTTTGTCGAAGGGGTTTCCACCTGATGCCGAAGTCGCTGAAGATCTCCACGCTGGCTGTTTCTGCCGTGCTGCTGCTGACCATGTTCCTGGGAGCGAATGTGTTTCGCGTGCATGCTTCGGGGCAGGCGCAGGACAGCGCTTACAAGCAGATGCAGGTGTACAGCGAGGTTCTGCGGCACATTCAGAGCGACTACGTGGTGGACCCGAATATGCCGAAGGTGACGGATGCGGCGATGCGCGGGCTGCTGGAGTCTCTGGATGCCGAATCGAGCTACCTGACGCCGGAAGAGTACAAGCTGTACAAGGAACACGCCGATAAGCCGCAGGCGGGCATTGGGGCCACGATGGGCAAGCGCTACGGAATTGCCTGGGTGGTGACGGTGGTGCCGGGAGGACCGGCGGACAAGGCTGGCCTGAAGAGCAACGATCGCATTGAATCCATTGGAGATCGCAGTACGCTGGATATGTCTCTGGCCGAAGTGAGGTTGGCGCTGGAGGGTGAGAAGGGATCGAATGTAACCGTATCGGTGATTCGCCCGACGAAGAGCGCTCCGGACAAGTTGACTGTGACGCGCGCCGATGTAACGTTGCCGGCGGCGAGCGAGGTGTATTACGAGGGCGGATCAATCCTTTATGTGAAACCGGTCACGATCGACAAGGATCACGTGCAGCAGGTGGAGCAGAAGCTGAAGACGATGAGCCGGATGAACTCGAAGAAGATTCTTCTGGATCTTCGCGATGTGGCGACGGGCGATCCGGCGGAGGCGATCCGGCTGGCAAACCTGTTTATCAAGTCGGGCACGATTGCCACGCTTGAGGGCCAGAAGGTGGATAAGCAGACCTTTGTGGCCGAAGCGAACAAGACAGTGAACGACAAGGCTCCGATGGTGACGCTGGTGAACCACGGAACCGCGGGCGCTGCGGAGATTGTTGCCGGTGCGCTACTGGATTCGAAGCGTAGCGAACTGGTGGGCGAAAAGACCTATGGCGATGGCGGCCAGCAGCGGATGTTCATTCTGCCTGCGGGCGATGCCGTGATCCTGACGGTGGCGAAGTTTGCGACGCCTTCGGGCAAGAAGTATCAGGATGACGGAATTACGCCGACCACGGCTGTTGCAACGGCGCAGGAGCTGGCGATGGCCGATGCCGACGATGAGGACGAGGACGTAGATACCACCTCTACGGCGACGGCCAATGCACCCAAAACAGCGGTTCCGGCTGCCGCCAAGCCGGCGGCTGATATTGACGACCAACTGAACAAGGCCCTGGATATTCTGAAGGCCAAGGCTGCTTAGAGTCTGTACTGCTTTTGTGGTGGTTTTCGCCGAGTTGTGGCTCCAGAGCAGGATTTTTTGGCGTGCATTGGCGTTTTAAGGGCGCTGGAAACGGTGTCGTGATTGCTTGAAAGGTTCGGTGAAAGCCGGACCTTTTGCGTTTTTGTAATCGCCTCGGCGCTATGCCGTCGTGCTACCGTTAGGATTGCCGTGCCGAGTTTGTTTACACGTGATCGAGAGCCGACGAAGGCGTCTCCTGCTTCTTCAGCCGGGTCAGGACGCGGCGGTGGCTGGCGTCCTCCCGCGGGGGGACCGTCGAAGCGAAGCCTGGACCCGAGGGTGTGGTTCCGGCGGCGCTTTCCTACGCGGGCGGATAAGCGGCGGGCTATCTTCTACTGCCTGCTGGGCTGCTCGGCCATCTTTGGCAGCCTGGTGGGACTTACGCTGGTGAACACGGCCGATCTGCCCCAGATGGAAGACCTGGAGCATTACCGCCCGGCCACGACGACCGAGCTGCTGGATATTCAGGGCCGCGTCATCGGGTCGTTCGCGTTGGAACGACGGGTGGTGGTGCCGTACAACGCGTTTCCCCAAGTGCTGCACGACGCGATTCTGTCGATCGAAGACAAGAGCTTTGAGAAGAATGCGGGCATTAATCCGTTTCGTGTGATCGGCGCAGCTTATGTCGATCTGAAGTCGAAGGGGCGGCGTCAGGGCGCATCGACACTGACGATGCAGCTGGCGAGAAACCTGTTCCTGACGCTCGACCAGACGTGGAGCCGCAAGATCCAGGAGATTCTGCTCTCCGTCCAGATTGAGCGGCACTTTACCAAGCAGCAGATTTTTGCGCTGTATGCGAACCAGATCTATCTGGGCGGCGGTGTGTATGGATTTGAGGCAGGTAGCGAATATTACTTCTCGAAGAAGGCGAAGGACCTGACGCTGCCGGAAGCGGCTCTGTTGGCGGCTTTGCCCAAGGGGCCCACGAGCTATTCGCCCACACGACATCCGGAACGTGCGTTGAAGCGGCGCAACCTGGTGCTGAGCGAGATGCTGGGCGATGGCTTCATTACGCAGCAGCAGTTCGAGGAAGCGAAGAATGCGCCGCTGGGGCTGCACATTGAGCCACCGGAGAACTCTGTGGCACCGTATTTCGTGGAAGAGGTGCGCCGCCAGCTTGAGCAGGAGTACGGCGACGATGCGGTGCATAGTGCAGGGTTGAAGGTATACACCACCATGGACCTTGACCTGCAGCTTGCCGCGAACAAGGCGCTGCTGGAGGGGTTGGCGGTGTATGAGCGTCGGCATGGATGGAAGGGCAAGCTGACGAATGTGCTGGAGGCGGGTGGCGATCCGGAGAGCTACCAGCATCCGGACTGGTCGGACAAGGTAGAGAACGGAACGTACATCCATGCGCTGGTGGTGGAGGCTTCGGCTCGGCGGGTGATGGTGCGCATTGGCAAGCGGTATGCGGAGCTGATGCCGGCGGACTGGGCCTGGACGCAGATCTACGCTGGCGACAAGCTGTTGCAGAAGGGCGATGTTGTCTACGTGCGCATTGTGGATGCGACCAGCGGCACCGCTACCATGCATGCCGCGCTGGAGCAGGATTCAGGCGCGCAGGCTGCGATCGAGGCGATGGACAACTCCAATGGCGAAGTGCTGGCGATGGTGGGTGGACGCGACTTTAATTTGTCGCAGTTTAATCGTGCAACGCAGGCGGAGCGGCAGACAGGTTCGAGCTTCAAGCCGTACGTTTACACCACGGCGATTGAGCAGATGCACATTAAGCCGTATGACGCGGTGATGGATGCGCCGACGACCTTCAGCACGCCCAACGGGCCGTATACACCGCATAACTATGAGGCGGGTTATCGCGGCAGCATGAGCATTGTGGATGCGTTTGCCGAGTCGCGGAATATTCCGGCGCTGCGGCTGGCGAACCAGGTGGGCATTAAGAAGGTGATTGAGACGGCGCACAGGTTTGGCATTACGTCGAACATACCGGCGTATCTGCCGGTGGCGCTGGGAGCGGCAGGTGCGCGGTTGCAGGAGCAGGTGGGCGCGTATGCTGTGTTTCCCAACGATGGCATTTTGATTAAGCCGCATGTGATTCGTCGTGTGGTGCAGTCGGATGGGTTGCCGCTGAAGCAGGTTTCGCCGCAGGTGAAGGAAGTGATCAGCGTAGAGACGGCGCGCACGATGATGGCTCTGCTGAAGTCTGTGACGCAGATGGGAACGGCGGCACAGGCCGGTGCGATTTTGAAGCATCCTCTGGGCGGTAAGACGGGAACGACGAACAGTTATACGGATGCGTGGTTCGTTGGTTTTTCCCCCAGCGTGACCTGCGGCACGTGGATTGGATTCGATGATCCTGCCCGCACGCTGGGCGAGAAGGAGACCGGCGCGCGCGCGGCATTGCCCATGTGGATCGACTTTATGAAGGTGGCGATTGCGCGCACACCGAACGAGCAGTTCTCCACTGCGGCGAAGCGGACGCTGGCTGTAACGGCGACGCTGGACCAGAGTGTGGCAGTGCCGGTGAAGAAGCCTTTGCGCGCTGAAGAGTCGGATGATGAAGAGGATTCGGATGCTGCGTCTGCTCCGCGTGCGAAGGCTGAAGTGCCTGTGGTGAAGCCGGTTCCTATACCGATGGATGCTATGCCGGACGATTCGGCTCCGCTGCTGGAGAGACCTGCTCCGGCAAAGCGATATGTGGCTTCACCGGTTGGGCCGTATCGGCCTTATAGCGGGCCGCTGTTGCAGAAGAATGGGAAGGGTGGGGCTTCGCCTTCTCCGCGATAGGTGGTTGGTGCGAAATGGTTAGTTAGGTTACTAACCATTTCTTGTTGGTGCTGCTTTTGGGGGCTTAAGTGTTGAGGTTTAGGAGATATTCCCTCAGCGGCTAAAGCCCTGCCCTTTCGAAAGCTGTTTATTGGAATAGCTGAATTTCACGCCTTCAAAGTTATTTGTGGGAGCGATTTTGTTGGCGCAGGTGGAACCAGCGTTCGGCGCGGGTCACGTCTTTCAGGATTTGGGCTTTTAAGGCTTCGGGGTCGGGCCACTTTTTCTCTTCGCGCAGGCGCTTGAGGAAGGTGAGGCGCAGGGGCGTGTCTTCCGTGAGGTCGATGGGGTGGAAGCGCAGCAGGTAGGTTTCGACGGCGAAGCTGTCCTGGCCGAAGGTGGGGCGGTTGCCGATGTTGGTGACGCCTTCGAAGGTCTCCGCGTGCTGGCCGGAGCCGATGCGTAGGTCGGTGATATAGACGCCGTTGCCGGGGAGCAGGTCGCTGTAGGGTGCCATGTTGATGGTGGGCACGGCGTAGCGGGTGCCGTAGCCGCGTCCGTGCGCGGGTGTGCCGTCGATGAAGAATGCGCGGCCCAGCATGTGGCGGACGGCGGACATATTGCCCTCGGCGATGGCGTGGCGGATGCGGCTGGAGGAGATGGTCTTGTGTGCCGATGCCACGGGCGCGAAGGTGCGCGTGGTGAAGCCGAGCGCTTCGCCCAGGGTGGCAAGGGAGTGTGCGTCGGCCTGGGCACCGGAGCCGAAGCGAAAGTCTTCGCCTTCGTAGACTTCAACCGCGTGCAGGGCGTTGTGCAGGACGGACTGGCAGAAGTCCTTTGCGGGGGTTTTGGAAAACTCGGGTGTGAAGGGGAGTACGAGCACGGCGTCGAGTCCGATGTGAGACAGCAGGTCGAGCTTGGTGGCAGTGGGTGTGATGAGTTGCAGGTGGCGTTCGGGGCGCAGGACGCGCGTGGGATGCGGATCGAGCGTGATGAGGACGGACTTTGCGCCGAGCGTGTGGGCGCGTGCGACGACTTCGCCGATGACGGTCTGGTGGCCGCAGTGGATGCCGTCGAAGTTGCCGATGGTGACGACAGTGGGGCCGAGGTCCGCGGGGATTTCGGCGAGGCTGCGGAAGATCTTCATTCGCCGGACTCGCTTTCGATGGGGATGCGGAAGGGCAGGCGCAGGCCGTCGTAGGCGAGGTGGATGTCTTCGGGCAGTTCGGCTTCGATGGAGGAGTAGTCGAGGTCGTGCGAGATGTGGGTGAAGTAGGTGTGCTTCGCACCGATCTTCCGGGCGATGGCGATGGACTTTTCCAAGTGCGAATGGCTGGGGTGAGGCTGGCGGCGAAGCGCGTCGAGGATGACGATGTCGAGGTCGCGGAGGCTCTCGTAGGAGCGCTCTACGAGGTCGCTCATGTCGGTGAGATAGGCCGCGGAGCCGAAGCGATAGCCGGCGATGATGTGGCGTCCGTGCTGCACGGGAATGCGTTCGATGGTGGCGCCGAAGAGGTGGAGCGTGGTGCCGGGTTCGGTGCTGAGCCGGTGCATCTGGACGCGGGCGCTGGTGGGGTAACGGTCCTTCTTGCGGAAGGTGTAGTCGAAGATGCGCTCGATGGTGTCGGCGGTGGAGTCGTCGGCGTAGAGTGGCAGGTCGATGGGGCGGTCGAAGGTGAGCGGACGCAGATCGTCAAAGCCGAGGACGTGGTCGGCGTGGCCGTGGGTGTAGAGCACGGCATCGAGATGGTTTACGCCGAAGCGCAGGGCCTGCATGCGGAACTCCTGACCGGTGTCGATGAGGAGTGTGCGTTCGGTGCCGGTGGCGTCGGGAAAGCGCAGGGCAATGGACGAACGCATGCGGTTGTTGCGCGGGTCGGTGGAGGTGCAGACGGCGCAGGTGCAGCCCAAGGTGGGCACGCCCATGGACGTACCCGTACCGAGGAAGAGCAGTTCGCCGTTGGCGTTTTCGTTAGCGGACAATGCGCGGTCCGCCTCCTGTGAATCCACCGCCACTGAATCCTCCACCGTTGCCTGTGGGCGGTGCGCCGGGTGCGGGCGGTGTCTGCGGGCGGGCCTGGGACTGGCGTGCGAGCAGTTGCGTGATTTCGAGGAAGCCCATGCGCAGTTCGAAGAGAGCGGATTCGAGCAGGCGCTTGTCCTGCTCGGTAAGGTTGCCGGTGGTCTTTTCTTCGATGACGGCGAGCATGTCGATGCTCTGCTTGGCTCCGAGAATGTCGACGCGCGGCTGCTGGCCCTGCTGTGTGCCTGCGCCGAGCTGGATCATGGCGGACATATAGATGGACTGGACGAGCTGAGTGAAGTCCATGGGCGGCAGGTGCTCGCCACCGAGGTTCTGCGAGCGCACCATCATGTCCAACCGCTCGGCGGTGGCGTTGTAGGCGTTGCGTACCTGCTCGATCTCTTCCTCGGTGGGAGGGGTGGGGAGCTGCGGCTCTTCTTCGTCGGATGCTTCGGCGGTGGCGGCTTCTGCCGGAGTTTCCGGCGTGGAGGGCTCCGCGGCTTCGCTGGCGTCGTTGCGCGCGGGGAAGGGGATGGTCGCTTTGTGAGCAGCAGGCGCTTCGGCTACTTCAGGTTCGGTCTGCGCTGCGTCTTCGATCTGCTGCGAGGTGGCTCCGTTGGCCGTGGCTTCGTCTGCGGTGGGCTTAGGGTGTTCCACGTGTTCTACATGGTCGCCGTCGAGGCGGAATTTGCGGCGGTCGTTTACAACGAAGGGTTTGTTCTGTTCCTGGTCGGACATGGTTTTCTCTCAGTTTCAGGATGCGGTGGTGCTGGCTTCGGTTGCAGAGGCTGGGGTGGCCGTGCCGCCGGCGTAGGTGATGGTGATTCCGCGATCGATGGTCTCACGGCGAATAACGCCAAGGGCAAAAATGTGTCCGCTGACGGGATGGGTGGCGATGGAGGTCAGCTCGCCCACGGTTTTGCCGTCGGCTTCGAGCGGTGTTCCCGGAGCGGGTGCTTGGCCGTGCAGGGTGAAGGTGGTGAGGGTGCGGTGGACGTTGCCGCGCGAACGGATGCGTTCGACGATCTCCTGGCCGAGATAGCAGCCTTTGTTGAAGTGCAGGGCGCGGGTTTGGGCGGTTTCCTGCGGTAGGTCGCGGTCGCGGATGTCGGTGCCGTAGGCGGGAATGCCCTCCTGGATACGCAGGGTTTCCAGTGTTTCGGGGCTGCATGGCGTTGCGCCTGCCGCTTCGAGTGCGCTGCAAAGCTGGTCGATGGTGGCGGCGTTCTGCGACCACAGTTCGAAGTGCGGCACCTGCGGGCTGTAGGCGTTGATGAGCGCCAGCGCGTGGCCGTTCCACTGAACAGGCTGGCGCTTGAGCAGGCGTGAGGGGCGGGCCGCGATGCCGATGGTGCCGAGCTTGTCGGCGGCTTGCGGGCCGATTACGGTGAGGCCGTGCCACTGCTCGGACTGATCGGCCAGCTCGACGTCGTCCATGATGATGAAGCGGTCGAGCATGGCGAGGATGGCTGGGACCTGCTGCGGCGTGGTTTCGAGCAGGAGGCGATCGGTCTCGGCCCAGACCGTGAGGTCTCCCTGGATGCGGCCCTGCGCTGTGAGCAGAAAGCTGTAAGCTCCGTCGCCGGGCGTCAGCGCCTGCACGGAGTTGGTGACCATGCCGTTGAGCCAGCGAACGCGGTCAGCACCGGTGACGGCGATCCATCCGGCGGTGAGCGAGGCTATGCCCGCGCCGTTTTGTAGCGCTTGGGCCTGCTCGTTCTGGTTGGTAGATAGATTTTCTGGCATACGGCACGCTTCGGCAGGCACTGGATTGCGGCCCAAATCGGCCCGCCTGCCCGTACACTGGATTATAGGTTCTGAGGCGGCATGGATGCCCGCACATACCGGAACCACCGGAGTTGTGACTGTTTTGAAGCGTGTACGAAGTGCTGCCCGGAGCATGCTGGCTGCCGCGGCTCTATGTGTTTGTCCTGTCTCTCTGCTTGCGCAGCAGGCGCAGGCTCCGTCTTCACCCGGTACCTCTTCACCTGCAACAACGCCGAACGTGACCGTTGTTGAAGAAGTGGATACGCACATGTCGAAGGACCAGGCGAAGGCCCTGTTCAAGAGTGTGGACGAGGTGCTGGGCTTTGTTGCAACCGACTCGCACCTGAAGGCTACGCGGCCGGTCAAGCGCAGGCTGTTGACGCGTCCTGAAGTGAACAAGCAGTTGATGGCGCGGATGCAGGAAGACGAAGGCGCACAACGGCTGGAACGCAGCGAACTGGTGTTGAAGAAGTTCGGTCTGATCGAACGTGACTTTCACTTGCAGCCGTTTCTGCTGAGTCTGCTTACGGAACAGGTGGCGGCTTTCTATGATGCGAAGACACGCACGGTGAACATGCTGGACTGGATTAAGCCCGACGAGCAGAAGCCTGTATTGGCGCATGAATTAACGCACGCCGTGCAGGACGATCATGTGCCGCTGGCAAAGTGGGGAAGCCCCGCGCCTACGGCGATTGCGAAGAATGTGCGCGAGGATAACGAACATATCCAGTTGGATGAAGCCTCGACGTCGCGTGAGTCTGTGACCGAGGGACAGGCGATGGCGGTGTTTATTGATTATGAATTGCAGCCGCTGGGTAAGTCGCTGAAGGATTCGCCGGAGTTTGGATTGCGTGCGCAGGAGATGGCTTCGGATACGACAGGCTCTCCGATCCTTTCGCGTGCGCCTCTTTTGTTGCAGGAGTCGCTGCTGTTTCCATACAGCGCAGGGCTGGCGTTTGAGCAGGTTGTGCTGAAGAGTGGCGGTGTGGACGCGGCTTTTGCCGGGACGCTGGATCGTCCGCCGACATCGACGCACGAGGTGATGCATCCGGAGGTGTATCTTGCGAAGACTCCGGTGCCTGCACTGAATATGCCGGATGTGCATGGGCTGCTGGATAAGGACTGGGATCCGTACGACGTGGGTGTGATGGGCGAGCTGGATGTCCGCATTCTTACGGAGCTGTTTGGCGGGCGGGCGATTGCCGCGCCGCTTGCGGTGGCATGGGACGGCGGCATCTACTACGCAGCGCAGAAGAAGAGTGCAACGGCGCAGGAGAAGACGTCGCCCGGTTCGATTGGCATCGTGTACTACTCGCAGTGGAAGAACCAGGATTCGGCGCGGTCGTTTCTTAAAATTTATGCAGGCGCACTGGCGCGAAAGTATCGCAGGCTGAAGCCGGTGGAAACACCGGGCGGTGACCAGAACCATCTGCTGTTCAGCACGGAAGAGGGCGATGTGTGGCTTTCGCTGAACGATGCGGGCGGCGTTTTTATCAGCGAAGGTTTTGACCGCGATACGGCGAAGAAGCTGGAGGAAATGTATCGCGATGTGCAGGGGCATGGCCCTCAACTACAGGCAGTAGGCACTCGGCAAACGGAGTTAACACTGGGGCTGCGCTCATTGCTTCCGGGATTGGGAATGCCGAAGGCGGTGGTCGATTCGATGCGTTGCGCTGCGTTGTCGGCAAAGTAAAAGTAGTTAGTTTTGTTAACTAATTTGTTGGGAGAGATGAAAGTGGCACAGGCAGAGATTGGCATTATTGGCGGCAGTGGCTTGTACAACATGCCGGGTTTGACGGACACCACGGAGATCAAGGTGGAGACACCGTTTGGCGATCCTTCGGAGACGATTGTTCTGGGAACGCTGGAAGGCCGCCGGGTGGCGTTTCTTGCGCGGCATGGACGCGGCCATCGCATTCTGCCTACGGAGTTGAACTTCCGCGCGAATATCTATGCGATGAAGAAGCTGGGTGTGTCGTTTATTCTTTCGATCTCGGCCGTGGGTTCGTTGAAGGAAGAGCATAAGCCGACGGATTTTGTAATTCCCGATCAGTTCATTGATCGTACGTTTGCGCGCAATGCCACGTTCTTTGGCGATGGCATTGTGGGGCACGTTGCGTTTGGTGATCCTATCTGCGCAGTTGCGGCGAAGGCATTCAAGCAGGGCTGCGATGAAGCGGGTGTCGTGGGCAAGCTGGGCGGTACGTACGTGAACATGGAAGGCCCGCAATTCTCCACGCGCGCGGAGTCGAACCTGTATCGTTCGTGGGGTGCGGACGTGATCGGCATGACCAATTTGCAGGAGGCCAAGCTGGCTCGTGAAGCGGAGATCAGCTATGCCACGCTCGCAATGGTCACCGACTACGACTGCTGGCACGAGGGCCACGACGATGTGACCGTTGACCAGATTGTGGAAGTGATCCACGCGAACACGAAGAATGCGCAGGAAGTGTTGAAAGGCGCAGTGAAGGCTCTGCCGAAGGACAATAGCGAAACGCCTGTTGCTTCTGCATTGAAGTTCGCCATCATGACAGATAAGAAGGTGATTCCTGCGGCTACGCGAGAGAAGCTGGCTATCTTCCTCGACAAGTACGAAGGGTAGTTTCCAAGTTTCGTAGTTTCTAGTTTCTGGAGTGAGTGATGTCGAAGGCCTTTAGAAATTTAGTCGTTTGGCAAAAGGCGATGGAGCTTGCTGTTGCCGTTTACCACATAACGTCAGATTTTCCGAAAGCTGAGATGTATGGACTGACTGCGCAAATGAGACGTTGCGCTGCTTCGCTTCCCAGCAATATTGCGGAGGGTTCCGGTAGAGCAACACGGCGAGATTCCGCGCAGTTTATCTGCATTGCTCGGCTCAAACTACGAACTTGAAACCCAGATTTGAATTAGCCGGACGGCTTGGCTTTGCGAAGAAGGAATCGGTTGAGGAAGTACCGCATCGATCGGCAGAGATAGGCAAGCTTCTGAAGGGGCTATTGCTCCACCTGAAAACCGAAGATACCAACAGAAACTAGAAACTTAGAAACTAGAAACGAAGAGAATATGTCGATTGTTGTTGTAGGTTCCGTTGCGTTTGATACTTTGACTACGCCGAAGGAGCATCGCGCAAAGATTCAAGGCGGTGCGGCTTATCATTTTGCGCAGTCTGCGCGCTTTTTTACCGATGTGCGCGTGATTGGCGTTGTGGGTGATGATTTTACGCAGGAGCATGAAGCGTCGATGACCTCGCGCGGGATTGATACTGCGGGCATTGAGCATGCGGATGGTCTGTCGTTTCACTGGACGGGCAAGTACGAAGGCGCAATGAGTGAAGCCATTACGCTGAACACGGAGTTGAATGTGTTTGGCAGCTTCGATCCGAAGGTGCCGGAGATCTACAAGGATTCGAAGTATCTGTTCCTTGCGAATATTGATCCGGTGTTGCAGTTGCGGGTGCGCAAGCAGTTTCCGAACACGAAGCTGGTTGCGGGCGACACGATGAACTACTGGATTGTGGATCACAAGGAGAACCTGAAGAAGGTGATTGCGGAGTTGGACACGCTTGTGATCAATGATGGCGAGGCACGTTTGCTTACAGGCGAACACAATCTTGTGACTGCTGCAAAGAAGGTGATGGAGATGGGGCCGAAGTCGCTGGTGATCAAGCATGGCGAGTATGGCGCAACCGGATTCTTCAGCGACCGCACATTCGCTGGTGCGGGTGGAAGCACTGTACCGTTTCGCGCGCCTGCGTTGCCGCTCGAAGAGGTGATTGATCCTACGGGTGCTGGCGATATGTTTGCCGGCGGCTTCTTCGGTTACATTGCTTCGCAGCCCGAACTTACGCCGAAGGTGTTTCGCACGGCGCTGTTTTATGGCGGTGTGATGGGTTCGTTTGCAGTGGAGAAGTTTGGTTCGGAGCGTGTGCAGGAGTTGACGCGCGAAGAGATTGAAGAACGTTTCAAGTTGTTCCGCGAAATTTCGCACCTGGATCTCGATGCCGCGTAAAACCAATCCCGGCCAGCCGCTTCGTTCTCCGCGCACGATTACGCGTTCAACCAACACGCGCACTGCACCGCGCGATCCGAACGCGGTGTATTCGGCGACACGTGATGAACTGCGCCCGGTGGCGCTTTCATCGGTGATCCTTGCGTTTCTTGCGCTGATCGTGGTGGCAACGCGCGGATGGATGTTGCTGTATGGCGATGCCGTGGCGCACCTGGGCATTGCGCGCCGCATTCTTGATGCTCGTTATCCCGGCATTGCGCAGTTGGGCGGCGTATGGCTGCCGTTGCCGCATCTTTTGATGCTGCCGTTTGTGCAGAAGATGGAGTGGTGGCAGAACGGGTTGGCGGGCGCATGGCCTTCGCTGGCGGCTTACGTGTTTGCCAACGTGGGTTGTTATGCGCTGGCACGCAAGCTGCTGGCACCGGCGTGGGCGTTTGCTGCGACGGCCTTCTTTGCGCTGAATCCGAACCTGTTGTACCTGGCAACGACTGCCATGACAGAGCCGTTGTTTTTGGCGTTGATGCTGTGGTCGGTGCTGGTTGCGTATGAGTGCGTGGAAGCACTGGGCGAAGCAAAGGTTGCGCGTACGCAGTCGCGGATGATCGTGAGCAGCCTGCTGACGTTTGCGATGGTGATGACGCGTTACGATGGCTGGATTCTGGGTGCTGTGATCTGGCTTGTGCTTGCAGTGTCGTGGTGGCGTTCGAGCGAGACGACGCGCAGGGCAACGCAGACGGCATTCATCGTGATGACTGTGATTACGGTGGCGGGGCCGTTGTTGTGGCTTTGGTACAACGCGAAGTACGAAGGCGACTGGCTGGACTTTATGCGCGGACCTTATTCCGCGAAGGCGATTGAAGCGAAGACAACGCCGCCGGGTTCGAAGCCGCGTCGCGGAATATATAACCCGGGCTGGGCGCTGATCTATTTCACGCGCGCTGCGCAGGTGGACGCGGTGGCGTGGGAGCTTGGCTTTGTTGCCATGGCGCTGGCGCTGGCGGGTTCGTGGCTGGCATGGACGAAGCGGTTGTCGCGGGTTGTGCTGCTGCTGTGGTTGCCGCTGCCATTTTATATTTATTCGATTGCGTGGGGCAGCATTCCGCTATTTGTGCCGCAGTTGTATCCGGGTTCGTATTACAACTCGCGCTATGGCATGGAGCTTCTGCCGGTGTTTGCGATCTTCTGCGCGCTGGCTCTGGCTGTGGCGGAGAACAAGCTGCGTGCACGCAATGAGAAACGAGCAGACATATTTTTCTTTGTCGTGCTGCTTGCGATTGTGTTCAACACGGTAGCGATGTTCGGCACGTTCGGAACATTGTGGCAGAAGATGCGCGGCGAAGATGCAAAGGTGCCGCGCTGGCTTTCCGCTCCTCCGCTGGTTTTTGAAGAGGGAATGGTGAACGCTTCGACACGTATTCCGTTTGAGATGACGCTGGCGAAGAACTTCATCCTGATGGGCAAGGGCAGCACCATTATGTTCAATACCAACGATCACATTGGTGCAGTGCAGGATGCGGGGATTCCGCTGCGGAGGATTGTCAGCCCGCTGGATTCGGTTGGCTTTGACAAGGCTGTGCAGGCACCTGCGAAGTACGCCAAGTTGATTGTTGCCATTGATGGTGATCCGGTGGCGAAGGCAGTGGCGGCGCATCCGGATGGGCTGACATTGCTGGAAGTGATTTGTAACAGTGGCCAGGGTTGCGCGCGTTTTTATGAGAGCAGCCAGTACGAAGGAGGCACCGAATGATTCCGTTTGTAAAAGCACATGCGTGCGGGAATGACTTTCTTGTTGTGGATGAATCGCTGGCGAAGGGGCGGCATGCTGCGATGGCGCGGTTGCTCTGCGCGCGCAATGAGAGTGTGGGTGCCGACGGCGTTGAGTTTGTAGAACGCAAAGCCAATGGTGATTTCTTTCTGCGTTTGTTTAATGCGGATGGTTCGGAAGCGGAATTGTCGGGCAATGGAACACGCTGCGTGGCGGCGTGGTTCGGCTTCAGCGAAGGCCTTCGCGATACGACGATGGTGACGCCGGGAGGCACCAAGCGTTGCAGCGTGAAGCAGAGCGAGGGAGAACGCTTTCTGATTGAAACGTCGATGGGCGTGCCTCGCGTGGAAGAGCGCACGATCCATGTAGACGATGTGGGCGATGTTGCGGGTGCGGTTGTGGATGTGGGGAACCCTCATTTCGTCATTTTTACAACTGTCGAAACGTTTGCAGCACATGGGCTTGCGTGGGAGGTTCTCGGCGAGAAGATCTGCACGCATCCTGCGTTTCCCAAGGGGACGAACGTGGAGTTTGTGCGCGTGCTGGCGAAGGACCGGATTGCGTTTCGTATCTATGAGCGTGGTGTGGGACCAACGCAGTCTTCGGGTACGGGTACGTCGGCATCGTCGGCTGCGAGCATTGTGCTGCGAGGTTGTGATCGTGAATTGGATGCGTCTTCACTGGGCGGATCGCAGCATGTTGTATGGAATGAGGGCGAGGAACTGATGCTGACTGGGCCGGCAGAGATTGTCTGCAAGGGCGAAGTCAGTTTGCAGGGGATGGAAGCGTGATTCGACCGAAGCGACTGCGTGCGGGGGCACGGGTTGCGGTGCTCTCTCCTGCGGGTTCTCCGAAGGAAGCACTGGTTCGGCTGGGAATGGAGCGGCTTGCATCGCTTGGATATGAGCCGGTGCTGTTTCCTTCCGCGCTGGCTGCGGGGCCTTTGTATTACGCGGGAGAGGTTGCAGCGCGTGTGAAGGATTTGCACGATGCCTTTCGCGATGATTCCATTGACGCGATTGTATGTACTCGCGGTGGATGGGGAACGGCGGAGTTGTTGCCGCACCTGGATGCGGAGCTGGTGCGCTCGCATGCGAAGTCTTTTATCGGTTACAGCGACCACACGACGCTGCATCTCTGGTTTGCGCAGCAGTGCAATCTGCATACGTTTTACGCACCGATGATCTCGCCCGATTTTGCGCGTGGCGATGCTTTGGAAGAGGGTGTTGATCTCGCGTCGTGGCGTTGTGCGTTGGAAGGCACGGAGCCGTGGAGTGTGGGAGAGCGCGAGGGCATGCGTGTTCTGCGTGCGGGCGCAACGGTAGAGGGCACGCTGTATGGCGGATGCCTTGCGTTGCTGGTGGAATCGCTGGGTACACCGTGGGCAATGCGCATGCCGGAAGGCGATGTGATTTTGTTTGTGGAAGAGGTGGGCACCCATGCGTATCAGTGGGACCGCATGATGCTGCACATGCAGTATGCGGGGTTGCTGGAACGTGTGAAAGGCATTGTGTTTGGGAACATGGCGCAGTGTGCGGCGGAAGAGTTGATTGAGAAGGCGTTGCTACATAATCTTCGCAATTGGAGAGGACCTATTGCGATTGGTTTGCAGTGCGGCCATGTGAATGCGCCGAATGTTTCGTTGCCGCTGGGTGTGTGTACGCGGCTGGTGTGTGATGACCGCGCGGAGTTGCAGATTCTGGAAGGCGCGGTTTCGTAAGAGAGTGAGTGGGATGGAGAGCAGAAAACACATACATCTGATCGGTATTTGCGGTACGGCGATGGCGTCGCTGGCGGGTATGTTGCAGGCACAGGGGCATCGCGTAACGGGCTCGGATGCGGCGGCGTATCCTCCGATGAGCGATCAGTTGCGCGCGATGGGTATTGAGCCGATGCAGCCATACGATGCGTCTCATCTGGAGCCGACTCCTGACCTTGTGGTGGTGGGGAATGCGATTTCGCGCGGCAATGTAGAGCTTGAGGCTGTGCTCGATCGGCGGCTTGCGTTTACCAGTATGGCTGCGCTGATTCACGATGAGTTTTTGCGCAATCGTGAGCCGCTGGTTGTGTGTGGAACGCATGGCAAGACGACAACGACGAGCATGTTGGCGTGGATCTACGAGACGGCTGCGAAACAGCAGGCAGAGTTTGCGCCTTCGTTTCTGATCGGCGGTGTTGCGGAAAATTTTGGTACCAGCTTTGCAGTGCGCGAGAGCAGGCCGTTCATTCTTGAAGGCGATGAGTACGATACGGCCTTCTTCGATAAAGGGCCGAAGTTTCTGCATTACTTTCCGCAGGCTGCGATTCTGACACATGTGGAGTTTGATCATGCGGACATTTATCAGGATTTGTCTGCTGTAAAAACAGCGTTCAAACGGCTGGTAAATCTGATTCCGCGCAGTGGCAGGCTGGTGGCTTTTGACGGCAGCGAGAATGTGACCGAGTGTGTGGCGAAGGCGTTTTGCCCGGTGGAGCGTTACGGATTCAAGGAAGACTCTTACTGGCGGCTCACTGACTTCAAGCCCGGTGCGGTTTCGCGTTGGACGTTGCTGCGTGAAGGAAAAGTTTTCGCTGAGTTGGAGTTGCCGATGGCTGGCGAACACAATGCGTTGAATGCATCGGCTGCGGCTGCGCTGGCGGCGGGGCAGGGAGTTTCCGCGGCTGCGATTGTGGAGGCGTTGAAGAGCTTTCGCAGTGTGAAGCGCAGGCTTGAGGTGCGTGCCGAGGTGAACGGCATTACGATCATTGACGATTTCGCGCATCATCCCACGGCGATTCGCGAGACGCTGCGTGCGCTGCGTGGATCGTATACGGGGCGAAGGTTGGTGGCGGTGCTGGAGCCGCGTTCGAATACGTTGCGCCGCAATGTGTTTGAACGCGAGTTAGTGGAGAGTTTGTCGCTGGCGGATCGCGTGGTGCTGGCCGAGGTGTACCAATCAGCGAATATACCGGAAGGGGAGCGGCTGCATCCTTCGGCTGTGGTGGATGCACTGAACCGTGAGGGTGTACCGGCACAGTTGCTGGCGGATGCCGATGCGATTACGGCGGAGCTTGCGGGCTCGTTGCAGAGCGGCGACGTGGTGGCTATTCTGTCGAACGGTGGCTTTGACAATATCTACACGAAGCTGCCGACGGCTTTGAGGGCGCGCTAGATGTGGTCTGCGTTTGTAATGGTGCTGGTGTTTGCGGGGCTGGGCATTCCGGCAGGCATTGTGCTGATTCCGTGGACACTGCTGACTGGGAAGATTCAGCCCATGTATCGCTTGGGGCAATGGGTTTCGGCGGCTGGGATTCGCGCGGCAGGAATTCGCGTGGTGCAGCATGGGCGCGAGAATATTCCGGATCGTGCCGTGATCTTCGTGCCGAACCATGTGTCGAATCTCGATCCGCCGATTGTGGTACCGCTGCTGCCGGGAACACCGAGCATTATGCTCAAGGCAGAGTTGATGAAGATTCCTGTGCTCGGTCGTGCATGGAAGATTGCGAAGTATGTGCCGGTGGAGCGGGGTGGAGGCAGAGAGTCTGTAATCAAAGCCACGAGGTACGCGGCGGAGGTGGTGCGTGGGGGGCTGTCGATCCTTATCTTCGCCGAAGGCACGCGGTCGCGTACGGGACGACTGCAGCCGTTTAAGGCGGGACCGTTTCACATTGCTGAATCTACAGGCGCGCCGATTGTGCCGATGGTGATCTATGGCACTGAGACGATGATGCGCAAAGGCAGCTCGAAGGTGTATCCGGGAACGGCGCACATTACGTTTCTTCCGGCGGTTGATCCGGCGGAGTATCCGGGCAGGGCGGCGTTAATGGCCGAGGTGCGGAGAAGGATGATTGAAGCTTTGCCGGAGAATATGAGGCCGGAGAACGTATAACCTGAGAGCTAAAAGCGGACCGCATTACAGCCATTGATTACACTACCCAGCAGGATGACCACACACAGCCCACACCCCCATGAGCGCCCTATTCCGCTTGAACCCGGCGCCTTTGACGCCATCCTGTTCGACTGCGATGGCACCCTCGTCGAATCCGCGCCCGCATGGCATCTCGCCATCTCGAATGCGCTCCATCCGCACTCAGACCCCATGCCTCGCGACTGGTATTTCCAGCGTCTCGGCCTTTCGCCCTCCGACCTGATGGACGACTACGAAGCCGCTATCGGCGCACTGAACATCACGCGTGAAGAGTTCTTCCACCGCTGCACCACCGGTTACAGCGAAGCCGCGCACGCGCTTGAAGAGGTCACCATCGTTGCCGACATTGCACGCGCATGGCACAGCAAAGTACCTCTCGCCGTCGTTACCAACGCGCAGCGGACCGCAGTCCATGGCGCACTTACCGCAACGAGGCTTATCCCTCTCTTCAACACCATCGTTTCCATCGAAGATGTACAGCAGGGTAAGCCCGCACCCGACATCTACTTAAAGGCAGCGGAAAAACTCAACATTGCGCCCGCACGCTGCATCGTTCTCGAAGACTCCAACGAAGGTCTCCTCGCAGGCCAGCGCGCGAACATGCAAACCATAGACATCCGCCATTACTGGACACCGCGCTGGAAGCGGCTAATTAGTTAGCCTAACTAACTATTTTATCCATGCGAATCAGTTATAACCGGGTGTCCCACATCTCGGCTTGAGATGTGGGATTATTCGTTCAAAGCACGAATTGGCTATAGCGAACTGCATCGAAATCCCGTGCCAAACTTTTGGAAGGGCAGGGCTTTAGCGTTAGAGGGAACTCTTCTCCTCGTCACACACAATTTCCGCGCCTGTTCTAACATCATCACCATGGCACGCACCGAATCGAACACCGAACTTCCTCTGGGCGCCACCTGCCCTCCGTTTGAGCTGAGCTGTGTTCTCTGCAACAAGGCTTTGAGCCGCGACGACATCTACCCTGGCCCCGATGATCCCTATCAGCGCAAGGGCCTTCTCGTCGCTTTCCTCTCCGTCCACTGCCCCTTCGTGCAGCACATGGAGCAGGCATTCACCGCGCTCGCAAAGAAGTATGCAAAAGACATTGCGACCGTCGCCATCTGTTCCAACGATGCGAATGAGTTTCCCGAAGACGCACCCGAAAAAATGCGGGAACAAGGCCAACGTCTCGCCTGGGACAAAGGTTCCACCGGCGATTTTCCCTGCCCCATCCCCTACCTGCATGACGAATCGCAGGAGGTCGCACGCGAGTTCCGCGCTGCCTGCACGCCCGACCTTTATCTCTTCGACGCTGATCGCAAACTCGTCTATCATGCACAGTTCGACCGCACCCGTCCGTACCGAGAAAGTGACGCGAAGAACGGCGTTGAACGCCACCCCGAGATTCACCAGCCAGCCCACGGCTTCGACTTAGAAGCCGCCATTCAGAACTTAATCGCAGGCAATCCACCACTCACAAACCAGACACCCAGTCTGGGCTGCAACATCAAGTGGCGCTAAACCAAACGCAGCACAAATCAGTTAGTTAACAAAACTAACTAATATCGACAAAACAAAACGGGACACGGTTGTTGCCGTGTCCCGTTTCGCATTCCATAATGCCTACGCCTTCAGCTTCATTTCCTTCGGGTCCCAGTGCACTACGCTGCCGCGTTCCATGCTCACCAGGCTCAGCAGCGCCGCGCCTGCCGCGCGGAATCCAAACGTTGCATCTTCCGTTGGCTGCTGCCGCGTGCGCATGCAGTTGAAGAATGTACGGAAGTGGTCCGCTGTATCGTCATACCCATTCGGAGCCATGTAGCGTTCCACGGTCGTTCCATGCAATGCCGCGCGAGCCGCCGCGTCCTCCGCATGCTTCTGTACATAATCTTCCTTCAAACGCTTCTGCATGTCGTTGGTGAACGAGCCGATGCTCATGCCCGGTCCCTTCTCACGCGGCACCTTGTTCACAACAACGCCACGACTCGTAATCTCCATGGAGCCTTCGCTGCCGGTGAAGACAAAGCCTTCGCTCTCCTCGCCGCCGTCCACAAAGTTCACACGCAGTTCCAGGTTCCAGTCGCTGTAGTCATACAGGCCGAGCAATACATCGGGTACATCGCGGCCGTCCTTCCACAAGCGCAGACCACCTGTGGCATACGCGCGTGTCGGTCCCAGTTCGCCCGTGATGAAGTGCGTTCCGCTGAACAGATGCACAAACAGATCGCCCGCCACACCCGTTCCATAATCGCGATACTTCCGCCACTGGAAGAAGCGTTCCGGGTCCCACGCATGCTTCGGAGCCGAGCCTTCAAACCTTGGCCAGTCGCATGTCTGTTCATTCGCATCCAGCGGCACCGTGTACTCCCACGCGCCCTGCGCCGAGTTGCGATCCCAATGGCCCTGCACCATGTTCAGCTTGCCAATTGCGCCCGCTGCCAGCAGTTCCTTCGCCTTGATGTAGATCATGCTCGACACGCGCTGCGACCCGATCTGGATTACGCGGTTGTACTTCTTCGCCGCGTCGATCATCAACGGCCCATCGGCATACTCGTGGACCATCGGCTTCTCGCAATACACATCCTTGCCCGCCGCCATGGCATCAATCGCAACCTTGCGATGCCAGTGGTCCGGCGTGCCGATAATCACCGCGTCAATGTCCTTGCGCGCAAGGATTTCGTTGTAATCCTTCGTCGTTTGCAGGTCGTTGCCCCACAGTTCCTTCGCATGCGCCAGGCGACCGTCGTAGCAATCCGCCACCGCCAGCAGCTTCACATTCGGCAACGTCAAGGCCGACTTCGTAATCGACTGCCCGCGTCCGCCCGCACCAATCAGCGCCACGTGAATCTGGTCATTCGGTCCCAGCTTCCGTTCCTGTGCAAACGTCCTCAACAGCGGAATCTGTATAGCCGCTGCAGTTAACCCAGCATTCCTCAAAAACGACCGGCGATTCAAAGCCATGTACTTCTCCCTTAGGGTGTATCCAAACCGGCCATGTCATCAGCCGGGGCAACAAGGCAATCCTAGTTGCCCATCACACCTTTTGTGAAGACCACGCAAACCTTGCATTCGCCAGCCTGATTTCTGTATCTATCTGTAATAACCGCGCGATTTCCACTACATTGATTGATAGAAAACCGTGAATTCGTATCGCATCCTCTGTCCCCCGAAAAAGGAAGTCACCGTATGAAGCCAGCTCTTTGTTCAGCGCTTGCTGCCGTTGTTGTTTTCGCTGCCGGTTCCGCCTCAGCCCAGCAGATTTCGCTCACACTCGACGGCCAGGAAGCCCCCATTACCGTGCCCAAGGCGGGCGTATCGATGGACCTGTCCGCTATCGACAAGACCGTCAATCCCTGCAACGACTTCTACGAATACGCCTGCGGCAACTGGCGCAAAGACCATCCCATCCCCGCCGACAAGGTTCGCTACGGCCGCTTCGACGAACTCGGAGAGCGCAATGTCTATACCGTCTACGCTCTGTTGAAAGCTGCGGCAGCTGCGCCCAAAACCCCACTGCAAACCAAGTACGGCAACTACTTCGCTGCCTGCATGGACAACACCCTTGCCGACAAGCTCGGCGCCAAACCCATCCAGCCCATGCTCGACAAAGTGGCCGCATGGAAGAACAAGGCCGAACTCGCCACACTCGTTGGCAATCTCGAAAACGACCATGGCCTCGGACTTTTTTACGGCTTCGGTTCCGAGCAGGATCAGAAGGACAGCACCAAACAGATTCCGGGACTCTACCAGGCTGGACTCTCCCTGCCCGACCGCGACTACTACCTCGAAACCAACGAGCGCATGACCGCCCTGCGTGCCAAGTATGTTGAGCACGTCGTAAAAATGTTCACCCTCCTTGGCGACACACCCGAACAGGCCAAGAGGGAAGCCGATGCCGTACTCCGCATCGAAACCGCCTTTGCGCAAGGCTCGTTGCCGCGTGTGGATATGCGCGATCCCGACAACGTCTACCACATCAAAACGCTCGCCGATCTTCAGTCCATCACGCCCGCCTACAAGTGGCAGGACTACTTCCGCATCCTGCGCGTGAACATCACCACGCTCAACGTGGCCACGCCGAAGTTCTTCGAAACCTTCAACACGGAGATCAACTCCGCCAGCATGGACGACCTGAAGAGTTATCTCCGCTGGCAGATCGTTCACACCTCCGCCGGTAATCTCTCCAAGGCCTTCGACGACGAGAGCTTCGACTTCTTTGCGAAGACACTCGCGGGCCAGAAGGAACAGTCGCCCCGCTGGAAGCGTTGCACCGCTGGTACCGATCACGCGCTGGGCGAAGCCGTCGGGCAGGACTGGGTTGCCAAGTACTTCACACCCGAAGCCAAGGCCAACATGCAGGAGCTGGTGCATCAGCTTGAAGCCGCACTCGGCGAAGACATCAAGAACCTCGACTGGATGAGCGCCACCACCAGGCAGCAGGCCCTGGGCAAGCTCAGCGCCTTCCGCAACAAGATCGGCTATCCCGAAATCTGGCGCGACTACAGCACCGTCACTATCACGCGCAATAACCGTGTGGCCAACTCGCAGCAGGCCGCCATCTTCGAAGACCGCCGCAACCTCAACAAGATCGGCAAGCCGGTGGATGAAAAGGAATGGGGTATGACTCCGCCTACCGTCAACGCCTATTATGATCCGGCGATGAACGACATCAACTTCCCCGCCGGTATCCTGCAGCCGCCGTTCTATGACTTCAAGATCGACGCGCCCGTAAACTATGGCGCTATCGGCGTCGTCATCGGCCACGAGATGACCCACGGCTTCGACGACGAAGGCAGCCGCTACGACGCCAAAGGCAACGTCGTTTCATGGTGGACCGAGCAGGACAAGGCCGAATTCGACAAGCGCACCCAGTGCGAGGTCAACGAGTATGGCAGCTTCGAACCCGTCCCCGGAACCAAGCTCAACGGCAAACTCACCCTCGGTGAAAACACCGCCGACAACGGTGGCGTCCAGGTCGCATACATGGCCATGCAGAAGGAGCTCGACAAGCTCGGGCCCAACTCGCGCAAGTCCGTCGACGGCTACACACCGGAGCAGCGTTTCTTCCTCGGCTATGCCCAGGTATGGTGTGAGAACACCCGCGACGAAGCTGCCCGCATGCGTGCCAAGACCGATCCGCATTCGCCCGGACGTTTCCGCGTGAACGGCGTGGTGCAGAACACCGACAAGTTTGCCAAGGCGTTCTCCTGCACCCAGGGCCAGCCAATGGCTCCGGCCAACGCCTGCCGCGTCTGGTAGAGAAATCCAAACCACGAAGGCCGCCGAAGAAAATCGGCGGCCCTGTTTTTTTACACAAACCACAGACGCGGTGCCCACACATCTCGTTTTTTGAGATGTAAGTATTCGTGCAAAACGCGAATCGCTTTCCTGTTCCTCACTCCTTAAAAATAACAACAGGGATTCTTTCGGAAGGGCAGGACTTTAGTCCTGCCGTAAAGGCTCCTCAAAGAAAAGAGACTTTAGCCTCCGAGGGAATGCCGGACCAATAAAACCAGTCCACAGACGCCCCACCACCGCAGAAATCTGCTCACCTAAACCACCACTCGGCGTCTATGTTACGTAAGCCTGTAATTTCTCCTGTATTTTCATCAACAGCCCTGCGGTAGCGAAATTCTTCCGTCGCGCATACAATCAATGGAGCATTTTCACTTCCCAGGCAAAGGTGTGCCTTGCAGACAGGAAGGCCTGTCGCGGCCCGGTGGGAATCGAAGGAAACACATGAAGTTGAGCGGAAACGGCCGGAAACTTCTGGCTTGTGTGGGATCGGTGGCCCTTTCGATGGGAATCACCTCGTGTGGTAGCTACACTGCTGGCTATCTTTGGGTCATGCAAGGCGCGTCCAGCAACAACGGTACCGCAAACGTAATTACGGGTTACAAGATCGACCACAACTCGGGCAACCTGACGGAGATGGTGCACTCGCCCTATCCCTCGGGGGGCGTCAACCCCGTGATGGGCGTTATGAAACCTGGTGGCCGTTATCTTTACGTCCTGAATCAGGGTGACGCCACGAACTCCGTATCGGAGTTCAGCGTGGGCGGCGACGGTGTTCTCACCATGCAGCAGTCCTTCGCCACCCAGGGCCAGACGCCTGTGTGGATGGATATCAGCGCCGACGGCAACTATCTCTACGTGCTCGACACAGTGGGTCTGGATAAGACGACTACCTGCGCTTCGGTGACAGGCCTGCTCTCCGCTCCCTGCGGTGCCATCACGGTCTTTTCTATCGACGGTGACACCGGACGTCTCGCCCTGGTGCAGAACCAGTCCATCCAGATTGGCGGCACCTACATCACCTACACCCCGGTTGGACCGGCTCCCACGCGCATCAAGACCACCTCGGGTTCCACGGTCGTTGTCGTCAACGGCGACCAGACCGTGACCTCGCTTCAGGTTGGATCCAGCGGCCAGCTTACGGTGAATGCCAACTCCACCCAGGTCATCGACCAGACCCAGACGATCAACATCACCTCGATTACCACGGGCGGCAGCAACCTGTACCTGACGGACGGACTGAACAACCGGATCCTGCAGTACACCGTGTCTCCCACGGGCGTGTTGCAGCCGGTCACCGGCGGCCAGGTCGTGAACAGCATCGCCGGCACCGGCGCAGTCCCGGTCTGGACGATGACGGATTCGGGCGGCAAATACCTGTACGTTCTGAACCAGACCAACACCACGCAGAACTCCAACGTACCCAAGAGCAGCATCAGCGCGTACTCGCTGAACGGAGCACTCACACCGGCCTCCGGCAACCTGAACCCCTACACCACCGTCGGTTCGGGCCCCGTCTGCATGGTGGAGGACCCGTCGCACCAGTGGGTTTACACGTCGAACCAGGACGGCACGGTTACCGGCTACCATATTGACCACGCCAGCGGCACCCTGCAGCAGTTGCAGCACGGTTCCACCTTCCAGGCGGGAGGACGACCGGCCTGCCTGGTGGTCAGCGGTATCACAAGCTAAATTTCGGCCCCTGTACCGGGCCTGCCCAGCAGGCCCGCCAGACCGGAAACCAGATTTTTTGAGGTAAAGCAACGCATGAAGTTCAACCAGATCTGCCGCATTGGCGCCGCTTCCGTTCTTTCGCTGGCTGCCTGCCTCGGCCTGACCGCCTGCTCGCGCGATTACACCGTGGGCTTTCTGTACGTAACCTCGGCCAAGGCCAGCTCCACCGCCAACGGTAACGGCGTATTGAACGAGTTCGGCATCGACTACCAGACCGGATCGCTGATCCGTCTTGCCTCCTCGGGACAGGACACCGGCGGCCGCAACCCAGTGGCCCTTGCCATCTCCTCGAACCAGAAGACGGTCTTCGTGGTGAACAAGGACGATTCGAACATCGTGAACTTCGCTATCGGCACCGACGGCAAGCTCTACTCGCAGAAGACCACGACCATCGCCGGGTCGTACCCGACCGCGCTTGCCCTCTCCGGCGACAGCAAGTTCCTCTACGTCACCTTCACCTACCAGCCCGGTTTCACTACCGCGAACCCTGGTCCGGGTGGCGTGCAGATCTTCCCGCTCTCGGGCGACAAGGACGGCATCCTGAACCTGGGAGCCCCGGTTGCCAACGGCAGCCTGAACTACTTCCCGCTGGGTTTTGCGCCTGCCGGTATCGCCGTGACGAACAACGTGAATAACACCACTGTCACCGCGATCAACGGATCGGACTGCTCGGATACAAGCTGTTCCTCATTCGTTTACGTCATCGACCAGGATCCGAAGACTACCAATAACCTGCTGGCCTTCCGCCGCACGTTAAGCTCGGGTATCATCACTCCCATCGGCGACACACAGATTGCCACCGGAAACGTCAGCTCCACCGGCTATAACTCTGGCGTCCTGGCTGCGGCAGTTGCGGCACCGCCGCTCGGAAACTTCCTGTACGTCGCGGACAAGAGTGCTAACCAGATCATCGGCTACTCGATTCCGTCCTCGGGTATTCCGCAGGCCATCACCTCCGGACCGTTCGCCACACAGGGTCAGCCCGTGGGCATCACCATCGACCCGCGCGGCAAGTTCCTGTATACGGCCAACTACAACGCCAACACCATTGGCGCGTATGCGATCGCCGCCAATACCGGCGCGCTCTCGGCAACCAGCACCGGCCCGCAGGGCGAAGGTGGCGTAGGTCCGACCTGCGTGACCATCGAAAATGCCCTGGGTATCTATATGTATGCGTCGAACTTCATCGACAACACCATTGGTGGTCTACAGTTGAATCCCTCCACCGGTGCCCTGGTGAAGATTCGCAACACGCCGTTCCCGGCAACCGCCGGCCCGACCTGCGCAGCGGCGATCGCCAACGGCACTCACTCCACCCAGTTGATCGTGCAGTAAAACAAAGACTCATCTACAGCAAAACGGATGCGAGAGGCTCGCATCCGTTTTGTTTTCTGCAAACTTTGCCAAAGCACACGTAAAGCCGTATCTACATACATGGCTTTCAAGAGAAGGTTTGGCTTCTCTCGTTTTGAAGGGCTCGGCTAAAGCCAAGCTCTTTTATGTGTCCTCTTTTCTTGTTTGTTTTTCGCTGCCTCGCTGAAGCAAGGCAGCGAAAACAGATGCGTAGCTATGATGGTTCCATGCATCGCGTTCATCTGCTGACTACCGGCGGCACCATGGAGAAGCGTTATGTGGAACAGGCCGGTTCCATGGAAAATACCATTCCGCAAATCCGCCGCGCTCTTGCCCTGCTGCGTCTTCCTGAAACCGAAGTCACGGTAGAAGAGTTGATGAACAAGGACTCTCTTTACATGACGCCGGAAGATCGCGAAGTGATTGCCCTGCGTGCCCTGGCCGCGGCGAGCGAAGGCATCCCGGTGCTGGTCACGCACGGCACCGACACCATGGTGGAAACGGGCAAAGTGGTAGCCGAAGTTGTCCAAAACCACCCTGAAGCCGCGCATGTCCCCATTGTTTTCACCGGTGCCATGACACCCTTCGGAGTGGAAGGTTCAGACGCTATTCAGAACCTGACCGAGAGCCTGCTGGCTACACGGCTGCTACCGGGCGGTGTCTATCTTGTATTTCACGGCGACGTGTTCCCTATGCAGAACGTGTTTAAAGACCGCGAAAACAGCCGTTTCCGCTACATCTAAAGACGTACGCGAAAAATACACAATTCCGACAGGGGGCACGATGCCTCACATCCGTTTAGACTGATGAAGGCTGCGGGAGTGGCGAAATTGGCAGACGCACTAGACTTAGGATCTAGCGGAGCGATCCGTAGGGGTTCAAGTCCCCTCTCCCGCACCAAGATTCCAGTACCACCAGAGAGATCATGAGCGACAACACACCCATCGAACCCACCCTCCGCGTTACCCAGTCGGACGACTACAACGACGTTTACGCCAACAGCGTGCAGATCCGCATGAGCGTGTGGGACTTCCAGCTTGTTTTCGGCACCATGCAGTCCAACTCGCCCGAAGAAGTCACCTTCCTTACCAAGCAGGGCATCTTCCTCTCGCCGCAGCAGGCCAAGGCTCTGTTCAATATCCTGGGCCAGAACCTGGCACAGTACGAAGCTACCTTCGGCGACATCAAGCTGGAGCCGCAGGCACAGGGCGGACCGGTTCAGTAAGCCGGCCTTCCACAAAGCCATAACCAGGAGCGAAGAGTAGTGAGCACAAGCAGCGACGCAAAAACACCCGCGCCGCTCTCTGTCGCCGTACTTTTCGCTCCTGTGTTTTTGTGTGTCACGCTGCTGCACGCCACACTGTTGAGCCTGCCCTACTTCTGGGATGAAGGAGGCTATTACATCCCCGCCGCGTGGGACTTCTTTCGTCTGGGTACGGTCATTCCCGTAACCACCATGCGCAACGCACACCCGCCGCTGCCCAGCGTTCTGCTGGCTGGCTGGTGGAAGATCTTCGGCTTCCACATCCTCAGCACACGCCTCTTCATGTGCGTCGTAACCACCTTTGCCCTGCTTGCCGTCTTTCGGTTGGCTCGCATGTTTGCGGGACAAGCCGCGGCCTTTGCCGTGCTCATCCTCACGGCCATCTATCCGGTGTGGTTCGCGCAATCCACACTGGCCCACGCGGACATGTTTGCCGCCGCGTTCACTCTCTGGGCACTGTGTTTTTACGCGGACCGTCCGGGATGGACTATCGCACCGCAGCAACACACCGCTCGCACCAACATGCTTGTCACTGCTGTATTGTTCTCACTGGCCTGCCTGGCAAAAGAGACCGCAATCGTGATTCCGGCAGCGCTCTTCTGTTTTGAGATTGCGTTGTTGGCTAAGGCGTATCCCGGCACTCCCTCAGGGGCTAAAGCCCTTTCACTTCGCAAAGCTTTTACGGCAGGATTAAAACCCTGCCCTTCCGAAAGTTCCCCCAAGAGAGAGCCACTCAGTTCTTCCGAAAGCTCCCCCTGGAAAGGGCCGCACCCATTGGAGAACAGCTCTGGGTCGGAACATACATTCAATTTCGCAATGCTCGCAGCACTGGCAACACCGGCCATCCTGCTTGCGCTCTGGTACGCCTACCACCACTGGAAGACGGGTTTCACCTTCGGCAACCCGGAGTACCTGCGCTACAACGCCACGGCTAACATTTCGCTGAAGCGCGTTCTGCTTTCTCTGCGACACCGTCTGGTTCACCTGGTGATCCATCTGAACCTGTTCTTTCCGTTTATAGCCGGTGTGGTGATCTTTCTGCTGCCGTCGCGTACAGGCAAGCCATTCCTGCCAGTGCCAGCCCTGCGCATGATTACGGTGCTGCTCTTCGCGCAGTGGATTGCGTTCTCCATCCTTGGCGGCGCACTGCTTACGCGTTACATCCTGCCCGCGTATCCGTTGCTTTTGTTAGTGTGCGTCTCCGCATGGATGAGCCGCACAAAGCACTGGCCGTGGCTTGCTGCCGGAACGCTCGCGGCATTTACCATTGCCTGCGAGGTGAATCCGCCCTACCCCTACGCTCCAGAAGACAACCTCGGTTATCGCGACATGATCGTGGTGCAGCAGGGCGCCATTGACTATGTGGCACAGCATTACCCCTACTCCACCGTGCTGACCGCGTGGCCCGTACTGGCCAATCTGCAAAGGCCCGAGCTTGGCTACGTGCAGAAGCCCATCCGCACCGTGCCCACGGAAAACTTCACCCGCGAAGAGTTGCTGAAGGCCACCATGCACGCCTCGAATCCCGGTTTGTCCAACTACGATGTAGCCATCCTCTTCTCCACCAAGTACGACCCGCCCGCAGGCGGATTGAACCTCGCCGGACACAGCAGCAACGACGATAAACGCTTCTACGACTACCACCGCGACCTGCTGCCGGGCGAGGCCGTACAGATGCTGGGCGGCAGAATCGTGTGGCAGGAAGATCGCAAGGGCGAGTGGGCCGCAGTGCTGGTCTTTCCACGCGGTGAAGATGCTCGGCTTGCATCTCCCATGATCTGGCGAATCGATCATGACAGCGGCAAACTATAATCGGCTGTATGCGTTTTCCCGCTCACAGAGCATTTTCCCTGGTACTGCGGTTCGCCGAATCTCTTCGAATGCCGTTTTCGTCGAAGCGATACGGCGCTACGCTTGCATCAGGCATGTTTCTTCAGGGAAAACTCTATAGCCGCATCGCGATTGTCGCCGCTGCGAGTGTACTTCCAATGCTCGCCCATGCGCAGGATGAAGCCGGTGGACGCGTCGTTCTCGTACTGCCGTTTGATAACCGCTCCGGCCAGCAGAACCTGGGCTGGATCGGTGAATCCTTTGCTAATACGCTGAACGCTCGCCTCAGTTCGGCGGGGTTTCTCGTTATCTCGCGTGACGATCGTATTTACGCGCTGGATCATCTTGGCCTGCCCGAAGGCTTCCGCCCCTCGCGCGCCACTACCATCCGCATCGCGCAGACGCTCGACGCACAGTTCGTCGTCGTCGGCAGCTATAACGTGAAGGACGGCAACGTAACTGCCGAAGCCCAGGTCCTCGCCGTCAACAAGCTGAGCATGACGCAGCCCCTGCAACAGGGTGCGGCCCTGCAACGCCTGCTCGATGTGGAGAACAACCTGGCGTGGCTGGTAGCGCGCACCATGGACCCGAAGTTTTCCGTTTCGCAGACTACCTTTGAAGCGGCCTCGGCCAACCTGAAGCTGGACGCCTACGAGAGCTACATCCGCGGCCTGACCTCGCCCACGCCGGAAGAACGACTCAGCCGTCTGATGACCGCCGTACAGCTTGCACCCGACAACGCCGAAGCCCTGCTGGCACTGGGCAAATTGCAATACACCAATGGCGACTACGCCAGTGCCGCCGCCACCCTTGCCAAGGTTCCGGCCAACGACCCGCTGGCGCTCGAAGCCGGTTTCTATCGCGGCGTGGCCAGCTTTAATAATGGTCGGTACAACGATGCCGAAGCCGCCTTCGCCACCGTGGCCACCAAACTACCGCTACCCGAAGTGGTGAATAACCAGGGTGTCTCCATTGCGCGTCAACGAAAAGATGGCGCCGCTCTACTCGAACGCGCCTCTCAGCTCGATCCGCAGGATGCCGATTATCACTTCAACGTTGCGGTCACGCTGCGTCGCAAGGGGCAGAATACGCGCGCCAAAACCGAAATCGACCAGGCCGTGAAGCTCCGCACGAACGACGGCGCGGCCAAACAGCTTCAGGGCATCCTCAATGGCACTCTACAGCCACCGCCGGGCTACGATCCGCAGGAACGCATCCGCCGGACCTACTCTGAGGCTGCCTTCCGCCAGGCTGCGTTTCAGCTTGACCAGATGCGTGCGGCCCGCCTGGCCACATTGCCCGCCGACCAGCAGGCAACCGCCTTCACACAGGCCGGACAGGATTACCTGAACCGCGGCCTGGCGCTGGAAGCCGAGCGAGAATTTCAGTCGGCCCTCACTGCCCAGCCCAATTCTCCCGAAGCACACCTGGGATTAGCACTGGTCCGTGAGCGTTCCGGCAACCCCGATGATGCCCGCAAGGAAGCTCACGCCAGCATCACCGCAAAACCCGGTGCAGCCGCCTACCTTGTGCTGGCGCGGCTTGACATCAGCTCCAACAACAACACCGCAGCCGCCACAGATGTTGAAAGCGCACTACAGCTTGAACCGAAGAACCAGGCAGCACTGAATCTCAAATCTCTTTTAATAAGCCGAGGAGCAACCGTTCGATGAGGGTCCTTACCCAAAGGTTCTCTGTTTCCTTTTTCGCAGTATGTCTGCTGTGCCTGAGCTGGCTCCCCGGCCAGTCTCTTGCCCAGCAGAATCCCCCCACCGTCGGCATGCTCCACATGCACAACACGCTGCAATCGGAGAGCGCCAGCGTGCTGGCCGACGCATTGAAACGTGCGGCCAGCGAGCACGACAGCGCCCTCATCATTGCCATGACATCTCCCGGCGGCACATCCGAAGCCACCGACCAGATGGTGGCCAGCATCAGGAACTCCCCTGTCCCCGTAATCTTCTGGGTCGACGAAAGTCACTCGCGGGTAAGCGGCCAGGCGCTCCGTCTGCTGGCAGCGTCGGATCGTGCGTACATGATGGACGGTTCTTACATCACGCCGCTGTGGACGGATATTCCGCGCAAGTTAACTCCCGTGGAAAAAGCCGCAGGCACCCACCGCATGACCCAGCAGCTTGCCGAAGCCTTCGCCGCTGACGGTCGCAGCTTGTCGCCAGTCGACGAACTGGCTGGCGGTATCCACTGGTTTAATGCCCAGGAAGCGAAACAGGCCGGCATCGTGGATGGCATTGTCGATCATGCTACCGACATCTTCACGCTTGCCACGCAGCAGGGTTACAAACGCAATGGTATCCATTATCCGCTGCATCTCGAAAATGCCCGGCTGGTGGAATACAGCCAGTCGCCGCAGACAGAAACCCTGCTGGCCCTGATGAATCCGAACCTGTGCGTGCTCCTGTTTTCTCTGGGAGTTCTGCTCATCTATCTGGAGATCAATACTCCGGGTGTCATCATCCCCGGCCTTGCAGGCATATCGCTCGTCCTGATTGTGATGTATTCCCTGTCCCGCATGCCGCTGAACCATCTCGCCGTTGCAGGCTGCATCTTCGGACTTCTCATGCTTTTGCTGGAAGCGCGTTTCCCCATGCGCGGCGCCTTTGCCATCATCGGCATCCTGGCGCTGATCTTCGGCCTTGCCTATCTGGTACGCGGCTCCATTCCCCAGTTAGAAGTAAGCTGGAGCACAGCCATCGGCGCGGGTATCGGCTTTGGTGGCCTTACTGGAGCACTGCTGGTCTTTGGAGCAGAAGCCCGACGCTCCAAGCTGCACACTGGCAGCGACGCTCTCCTGGGCTGGCTTGCCATCGCCCAGACTCCCCTCGCACCCGAAGGCCAGGTTCTGGTACGCGGCGAACTCTGGAAGGCCCGTCTCACCACCAAGGACAGCGCTGTACCCCTCGGTGGCCGCGTCAAGGTGCTCCGTGCCGACGGTGACATGCTTGAAGTCACCGCCATTCCCATGGCCGAATCCTAGGTCGATACGACCTAAAACTATTAGCCAGGTTCTAACAAATGGCAGTTCACGCCGTCCGATACATGATGGGCTTTCATACATCCACACGGCTCTCGCGTAAACTGTTACTGCCAGTGAAAATCATTCCCGGCTCCAGAGGTTCTGCGGTTTCATGTCAAAGCGGTCCATGATCTTCCTTTCGCTTCTTCTCCTTTCCGTCCCTGCACTTGGCCGTGCACAGGATGCCGAACCCACGGTAAGCCGCGCCAGCCGCTTCTTCTCGCACTTCGATGCGGGTATCTCCGGCACAGCATTTTTTACCAAAGACGTCTCCGGTACCGTGAACAACAGATCGCTGGGCAACCCCTACCCCATGACGCAGAGCGCGAGTGCCGCCGCCGGTTTCCTCGGCATTATCCGCGCGCAGAAGTCGCCTTACAAGGGGCTTGAGTTCACCTATGGCTACGGCCGTCTGACCGAGAGCTTCTCCTGCTGCAACCAGGATTCGACCACCGGCGCTTACAACGGGCCGTTTACCTCGCAGAATACCGCCAGCGAGTATTCACTTGGTTACCTGGCTCGCCCCGACCACGAGATCCTTGGATTTAAACCATTTATCAGCGGCGGCGTGGGCATTCTGGCCTTCACACCCACCAAGTACGGCGGTCACTCCTTGCCGCAACAGGCACGCATGACGTACTACTACCATGTTGGCGGCGAACGCATGGTAACCGAGTCGTTCGGTGTCCGTGTAGGTTTCCGTCAGCTCTTTTACAAGGCACCTGACTTCGGCCAGAACTATCTGACCATCCTGAAGACGACCTTTACCTCCGAACCGGAAGCCGGCGTCTTCGTTCATTTCTAACGGCATTTTCGCAAGGATTGTGGCGTCGGGAAAGATCGGTAAATGCTGTTTCCATGAGAGAAAACGGTGCAGACCGCTGTAGTTCCGCTCCACACCTTCGCAAAATGCTATAACGGCAACATTCACGGATTCGTCCGCCATGAGCTCCATGTTCGATACGGATGACGATGTTTCCCTCCGCGGCCGCCGCATGACGGCACGCGATGCCGTGCGCGAACGCGCCGATGTGGACGACCACCAGCCCGAACGAGAAGTCACACTGAACACCGGCACCGTGCTGGCGCTGTTTTTCACGCTGGCCCTGATCTGTGCGGTTTTCTTCGGATTCGGCTATTCCATGGGCCGTAAATCCGTACCGTCCGCACCGGCTCCCATCGCGGACACATCCGACTCCGTTCCCATCAGCAACGGCGGCAACAAGCCCTCATCGGCCTCGGTCGTCAGCGAACCTATCCCCAGCTACTCTCCGCAGCCGCAAATAAGTACAGCCAGCAAGTCCGCTACCGCTACGACCGTGCCCGTTGCCGAGTCCACCCCTGCATCGCTACATACGGCCAGCCTGGCAACACCTGCTCCTGCCACACGTACTCCGGCCGCGACAACACCGGTTGCCACTCCTGTACACATCCCGCCGACAGCCGTGACCCCAGCCGCCGCAGGCAGCATGTATGTACAGGTTGCCGCCGTATCGCACCAGGAAGACGCAGATGTTCTGCGCAGCGCACTCACCCGCCGCGGCTACAAGGTGCTCGAACGCAACGACGCCAACGACCACCTGATCCACGTACAGATCGGCCCCTTCAGCGACCGCAAAGCAGCAGACGCCATGCGGCAGAGACTGCTCGGCGACGGCTACAACGCCTTCATCAAATAAAAGCCTCCGCATACGATGGAACGTCCGCTTGTAACCGCATAACGATTCATGTGCACGTCTGCCATATGGGTGTATCGCCATATAGCCATGCAGCAGAGCAGTGCAGGATCAAGCCGGATGCCGGGTACTGTGAGCTTTCAAGAGAGTCGTCCATCCGGCCGGAACCCAGTTTTGTGGTTTGCCTGAGTGATGTTGGAGGGGCTAGATTTCGAGGGCGAACTGGTTGCTTTCTCTGGAGGCCACGGAGCGGGGTTCGCTGGCGAGGTCGAGGATGAGGCGTTCTAAAACGAGTGTTTTATCGACGGGGCCGCTGCGCAGTTCGATGTCGGCATGGGCGATGAGGCGGATGGCCTGCGAGATTTCGCGGCGCGATTTGTAGCGGCGTGCCTGCTGGATGAGCGCGTCGGCGGCGAAGGGCGGCATGCGGAAGCCCTGCCATAGCACCTGCCAGATGGCGCGTGAGTCGCGCACGTTTTTCTCGTGGATGACGAGCATCTGGCGATAGGTGCGCGCCAGCATGTACAGGTGGCCGATGGCAGAGTCTTCGCCGCCGTCGGATGCGTGCAGCAGGCCGTGGAGCAGTGAGAGCGCGCGTGCGCGGTCGCGTTGCGAGAGTGCATCTGTCAGTTCGTAGAGCGAACGCTGCTTGGCGGCGAGCACCATCGTCTCCACGTCGCCGAGTGTGATGTGGCCGAAGTGGGATGCGTCGAGGTTGCTTTCGCGGACGGGCGCGCTGACGTAGAGGATGAGCTTTTCCAGTTCGCTGCGGATGAGCATCATGTCGACGGCGAGTGCGTCGACGAGTTCGCGCGCGGCCTCCGGATCGCACTTGACGCTGCGCTCTTCGGCGGTGCCGATGACCCAGCGGGCAGCGTCGCTTTCTTCCACTTTTTGCAGCTCGACGATGCCGCAGTGATCACCTAGCGTTTCCTTGATGCGTTCGTAGCGTTCCTTGTCTTCGCGCTCCATGCGGCGAAGGTCGGTGGGCAGTGTGAGGTGGTCGGCAACGAAGAGGATGAGCGCCTGCGGATTGGGCGATTGAAAATAACGATTGAGTGCGGCGAACTCTTCTTTTTTCTGGCCGCGTCCGTAGAGTGTTTTCAGGCCGCGCACGAAGATGACCTGGAAGGGAGCCATGAGAGACGGCGTCTGCGCAAGGTCGAGCGCTTCAAAGAGGGTGGTTTCGTTGCCGAGTTCGAGGTCGTGCAGGCAGAAGTCGCGCAGGTCGGCGGGCACGAGTTTTTCAAGAACACCCTGGCGCGCACGTTCGTAGAGAAAGGTCTCGTCGCCAAGCAGAACGTATCCGGGCCGCATCTCTGCGGTGCCTAGCTGGGCAAGGAAACGGTCTGTGGAAGCGAAGGAACGTAACGGCGGCACGATGTCTATTGTTTCAGATGGCGATTTGTTAGAGGCAGAGGAAATCTCGGAATGCAATAGGAATCACGGCTGACAACGCTCTCCAATCCGTCCAGAAGCTGTTGCAGGACCTGATCGCGGTCGCGTCTGACGCGATTTCCGCTCCTGGCGCCGGCCCCGCCTATATGGCGATACGATCTGGTTCGCTGGCCGCGCTTATACAGAGATACACCCAATCCCATTCATTAAAAGCTGTTGAGGATGTTGGCTACGATTTCGCTGGCCATGTCGCGCGACAGACGTTGGACGGCGGCGCTGTCTTCCTCTATAAACGCGCTGAGATCCTGCGTGGACTGGTACTGTTCGCGGAAGCTGAGCTTGTCGTTTTTGTAGAGCACGTGGCCGTCGCGCGCGGTGAGTTCGATGCGCGCCGTGATCTGTACGAGATAGCTTGAGGTGGAGCCGGTGCTCGGGTCGTAGGTGAGTGGCGCGATGTTTTCGGTGAGGATGGTGCCGTAGAGCGTGGCGTCGGCCGAATCGGGATTGTCGGACGCGGTGATGCGGTAACGCGTGCGTGTGTTCAGCTCGCGGATGGTCTCCTGCGTCAGCACAACCTCGGTGCGGTACTGCTGCACGTTGGTCTTGAAGAGAGGCACGGCGAGTGTGCGCACGTTGGCGGGAACGTGGGTGGCTGCGCCCGCAACGTGGTAGCCGCAGCCTGTGAGTGAGATGGCACCCACAAACAGCGTGAGCGCCATTGCCGATTTGTGCAGGTGAAATCGCATCTATTTTCCGCGGTTGGCGAGGGCTGCGGCCTTCTTCTGGGCTTCGAGGAAGCGGCGCACGCGATCGAGTGAACGTGCCTTGCCGAAGACGACCAGCGATTCCAGCAACGGCGGCGACGCGGTCTGGCCGGTGAGGATGGAACGCAGCAGCATGAACGCTTCCTTAACGCTCCATTCCTTTTCCGTGAGCAGAGCGCGAACAGCGGCGTCGATGGCCTCGGTGTTCCAGTCGCAGGTTTCCAGCACGGCGAGCATGTCGGTGGCGAAGACGAGTGTTTCTTCCAGCGTGCGTTTCTTGGGGACGAACAACTCGGGCGTGGGCATAACGTTGTCGGCGAAGAAGAAGCCGGTCATGTCGCCGAACTGTCCGAGCGTTTCGATGCGTGTCTGCACCAGCGGCGCGATGGCGCGGATGTAGTCGTCGGAGAGGATGGTCTGGCGCAGGGCCTGGAAGAAATCTTCGGGTGCCATGCGGCGAAGGTATTCGCCGTTCATCCACTTGAGCTTGACCAGATCGAAGACCGGGCCGCCGAGCGAGATGCGCTGGAAGTCAAACTTCTCCTTCATCTCTTCGATGGAGAAGATGTCGGAGAGCTTCGTGTCCAGCCCTTTGCTGACGATCTCCTGCTCGGTGGGCTGGGCCATGCCGCCGCCCATCAGGCCGAGGAAGTTGAGCATCGCCTCCGGCAGGAAGCCGGCCTGGCGATAGTAGATGAGCGAGACAGGGTTTTTGCGCTTGCTGATCTTGCTTTTGTCGATGTTGCGCAGCAGGGGCATGTGCCAGAAGCGCGGCAGTTCCCAGCCGAAGGCCTGGTACAGCAGCACGTGCTTGGGCGTGGAGCTGATCCACTCTTCCGCGCGGATGACGTCGGTGATGCCCATCAGGTGGTCGTCGACGACGTTGGCAAGGTGGTAGGTGGGGAAGCCGTCGGACTTGAGCAGCACCTGGTCGTCTACGTTATGGTGGTCGAAGGTGATGTCGCCGCGCAGTTCGTCGCGGAAGGTGGTGGAGGAGACGCCGGGGCCTTTTTCTCCGTTGGGCACGCGCAGACGCACGGTATAGGGCTTGCCTGCGTCGAGCGCGGCCTGCGCCTGCTCGGGCGTGAAGTAGCGGCTGGGGCCGTTGTACTTGGGCGCGGTCTTGGCGGCCATCTGGGCCTTGCGCTCTTCTTCCAGTTCTTCCGGCGTTTCAAAGGCGCGGTAGGCGTGGCCGCTGTCGATGAGTTTCTGGCAATATTCGCGGTAGATTTCGGTGCGTTCGCTCTGGCGATAGGGGCCAACCGGGCCGCCGACATCCGGACCCTCGTCCCACTGAAGGCCGACCCAGCGCAGTGCGTCGAAGATCATCTGCTCGCTGGTGGAGACGAAGCGTGTACGGTCGGTGTCTTCAATGCGGAGAACGAATTTGCCGCCGCGCTGCTGGGCAAAAACGTAGTTGAGCAGGCCGATGTAAGCCGTGCCTACGTGCGGGTCGCCGGTGGGTGAAGGGGCAATACGGACGCGCACGGGCGCGGTGGCTTTGTTGGTGAATTCAGAACTCATGCACCGTTAATTTTAACGGTTTTGTTGGGTTGACCAACCTGACAAACAGGTCATGCCTGGCGGCATGGCGGCTTACAACATCTACGAGGCGAAGACAAAGTTTTCCGCGCTGGTGGAGAAGGCGGCGAACGGCGAGGAAGTGGTGATTTCCAAAGCAGGGAAACCACTACTGAAACTGGTGCCAATAAACGAAAAAACGGGGATGAAGGCTTTCGCAGACCCGGACCAGGTTTTGCAAAGGATGACTTCAAAGAGCTGATTGAAGAACTCGATAACCCGTGGCGGGAAGATATTCAACGTGTCTTTGGGATGATCGATTGAGCCTTCTTGTGGATAGCCATATTCTGCTTTGGTATGCAGACGCTGATCCACGACTGACTGAAGTTGCCATCTCGTCTATCTAATAACGCGCGAGAGCTTTATTTCAGCGTTGCGAGCATTTAGGAGCTTTCGCTCAAAATGCATGCAGGTCTAATCGCGGAAAATCCCACGGATTTTGTGTGTTGTTTGCGTGGTAAATCGTGCTGTGGTTCTATCACAGGCTTTTGGGTTGAGCAGGTGAAAGCAGCTCGTTGCTTACACGAATCACCACATCTCAAAGACGAGAAGTGGCACACCCGATTTTGTGAATTGGTTTAAGTAAGGTCGTCGGTGTCGAAGGTGGGTTTGCGGCCCAGGCGGCGCATGTTGTGCGGTTCTTCTTCACCGATCAGGGTGCGGACGACGACGTCGACTTCGGTGGGATCGTCGATCTCGGCGATCAGCTTCTTCGGCTCTTCCGGTTCGGCAATGGATTCCAGCAGCACCGTAACGTGGGCAACGGCGGTGCCTTCCTGCGGCAGACCTTCCGGGGTCTTGGCCTTGATGCTGACATCGCGCTCGGAGACGTGGAGCAGCTCGGCGACGCGTGCGCGCATTTCGCCTGCAATCGGCACGATCTTCGGCCGCATCATGATAAGAACGCAGTCGAGATTGACGATGCGGTAGCCAGCGGTGGCGATCTCTTCCAGCGCGGTTTCAAGAAAGAGGGTGGAGTCGGCGTTCTTCCAGCGCATGTCGCTGGGCGGGAAGAAAGTGCCGATGTCGCCCGCAGAGACGGCTCCGAGAAGGGCGTCGGTGATGGCGTGGAGCAGCAGGTCGCCGTCGGAGTGCCCGGCGAGGCCTTCGGGATGGTCGATCTTCAGGCCGCCGATCACCAGCGGAACGTCCGGTTTGAATGCGTGCGAGTCGAAACCGTAACCAATCCTCATGCCCATGTGTGTTGCCTGCTTTCCTGTGCCGTGCTCTGTGCGTGCTGGCGCGCGGTCTTGAATCTATCTGTTCAGCATAAATCTGATTTGTGTGTGGAATGGAAGCGTGGCTGCTGTGAAGCGTGGTTTCAGAAGGGATGAAGGCGTTTTGGACGGAAAAGCTTCAACACTCCGGGCAAAAGAACAGAGACAAAACACGGCGATCTGTGTCGTTTCCTGTCATGTTTTTGCGCACATTTTCTACTGAAGTAAATGGTATTTACATCTCTATTTCTGGAACCCCATGGCTGCGGGTAAATGCTCTATACTGCATTTCCTATGGTTGTTCATGCAATTCTTCCGGCGGCGGGTCTGGGTACGCGAATGGCGATGCCCGGTGTGAGTGCGAAACAGTTTCTTTCGCTTGGCGGTGTGCCGATCCTTATTCACAGCGTGCGGGCGTTTACCGATAAAACCAATGTTCGCTCGGTGACGCTGGCTGTCCGTGCCGTAGAGCTTGACCATGTGCAGACGCAGCTTGAGCAGTTTGGGTTGGCAGAGAAGGTGAAGGTAGTCACGGGCGGTGAGACGCGGCAGGAGTCGGTTGCTGCTGCGCTGCGTTCGCTGGATGCCGGTCCGGACGATGTGGTGCTGGTGCATGACGCTGTGCGTCCTCTGATTGATGGTGCAACGATTGAACGCACGATTGAAGCGATTGCAAAACATGGTGCGGCGATTGTGGGCGTAGGAGCAACGGACACTATCAAGCTGGTGGAACGCACCGCCGATGGCGCGATCATCATGGGCACGGTGCCGCGCGAACGCGTGGTGCAGGCGCAGACGCCGCAGGGCGCTCGCTTCGCCGATCTGAAACGCGCATTTGATGAAGCCGAAGCGGACAGTTTTGCCGGTACGGATGAGGCCAGCCTGCTGGAACGCGCAGGTGTGACGGTGGCGGTGGTTTCGGGTGCGGCTGCGAACCTGAAGATTACGCAGGCCGGTGACTTGGAGCTTGCCGAGTTTTATCTGAAACAGCGAAAGTAGACGAGCTTCACCATTTGCAGGGGAAAGAAAAGCTGCTTGCAATTGCAGGCGGCTTTCTTTTTGCAGGATGGTTTTCGGCTGAAGGTAAATGCACTTTTGTGAACAAGTGTCTTTTTGTTCATGGAGAGTTTTGTGGATGGCGTGACTGTATCGCGATGTGGCTGTGGGATTTGCCGGCGCTTAACAGAGTCTAGACGGCGGTGGCTAGAAGGGCACGATCTTCCTGGATTTCGGGTGTAAAGGGCTTGGCCATGCAGAAGCGGCCACGGCCTTCGGCCTTTGCCTGGTAGAGGGCGCGGTCGGCGTTGCGGAGGAGGATGGAGAAATCCACGTCCTGTGCAGGAGCGTAGGCGGCTCCCATGCTGAATTTGAAGGGGATGGTCTGCCTTTTGTAATGGACGCTGTGTTCGGTGGCTTTCATGCAGCGCCGGGCAACGTCGATCATGTGCTCGGGGCCTTCGAGCTGGCTGATGAGGATGGCGAATTCATCGCCGCCGAGACGGGCGAGAAACTCACCTTTGGACAGCTTTCTCTGGAGGGAGTGGGCGATGTGCTTGATGACCGCGTCTCCGGCTTCGTGGCCGCTATGGTCGTTGATTGCCTTGAAGTGATCCACGTCGAGAACGATGACGCCGACAGAGCCGCCTTTTTTGGCCTGGGTGCGCAGGGCGAGGTTGGCCTTGCGGGTGAGGTAGCGACGGTTGGGAGCCTCGGACAGCGGGTCGAAATCGGAGGCGAGGCGAAGCTTCTGCTCGATGACTCTCTGGCGGGTGACGTTGCGGGAGACGCAGAGGATGGAGATGACCTGCTGGTTCTCGTCCTTCAGGGGATTGAGTACGTTGCTCCAGTAGACGGGTGGGCTTCCGGGAGGGTGTATCTTGCCGGTGAAGGAGGAGACGCGCCCCTTTTCCATGCAAAGCTTCATGGCTCTTCGTGCGGTGGCCCGGACGTCGGTGGGCAGCAGATGCAGCCATTGCATGCCGAGGGGGGAGTCGAGGGGCACACCGAGAGCCTCGCAGCCGGCGCGGTTGATCTTTTGAAGATTTCCGTCGCAGTCGATCAGCTTGATGCAGTCCACGCTGGCATCGAGCATCATGTGGAGGCTTTCGAGCGCGCTTGCCATACTCTGCTCTTTGATGACCATGACGGTTTCCACACAATCTTTGGCTTTAGTTAGCGGTTATGTAACTTAGATTGAGAATATGTATTTCCGGTTGCCAGAAAGGGAGTTGTATTCTCCATCTTTTCTATTGGTTGTGCAGGAGCAGGGATTTTTGGGCAAAAGTGAAGGGGCGACCTTGCGGTCGCCCTTCGCCTGTTTCTGGTGGGAATGGATTTAGCGGGCTACTGCCAGCTGGCTGGCTCCGGCCTTGAGGGCTTCGGCCTTGTCGGTCTTTTCCCAGGTGAAGCCGTCGCCCTGGCGGCCAAAGTGGCCGTAGGCTGCGGTGGCCTTGAACTTGGGCTTGCGCAGGTCGAGCGTTTCGATGATGCCCTTGGGCGTGAGCGAGAAGTTCTTGCGCACCAGGTCGGTGATCTCCTGCTCGGAGATCTTGCCGGTGCCGAAGGTATCCACGAGGACGCTGACCGGCTCAGCTACGCCGATGGCGTAGGCAAGCTGCACTTCAGCGCGGTCGGCCAGACCGGCGGCCACAATGTTCTTGGCGATGTAGCGCGCCATGTAGGCAGCGGAACGGTCAACCTTGGTGGCGTCCTTGCCGGAGAAGGCGCCGCCGCCGTGACGGCCCATGCCGCCGTAGGTGTCCACGATGATCTTGCGGCCGGTGAGGCCGGAGTCGCCCATGGGGCCGCCCACAACAAAGCGTCCGGTGGGGTTGATGTGGTACTTGGTGTCGGCGTCCAGCAGTTCGGCGGGCAGGACAGCCTGGATCACGTGCTCCAGAACATCGGCGCGGAGCTGCTCGGTGGTGACGGCTTCGTCGTGCTGCGAGGAGATGACCACCGCGTCCACGCGAACGGGTTTGTTGTTCTCATCGTATTCCACGGTGACCTGGCTCTTGCCGTCGGGACGGAGGTAGCCAAGCTTGCCGTTCTTGCGCACCTCGGTGAGGCGTGCGGCGAGCTTGTGGGCCAGCGAGATGGGCGTCGGCATCAGCTCGGGCGTCTCGTTGGTGGCGTAGCCGAACATCATGCCCTGGTCGCCGGCGCCGCCGGTGTCCACACCCATCGCAATGTCAGGCGACTGCGAGTTGATCGACGAGATCACGGCGCAGGTATTGGAATCGAACCCGTATTCGGAGTGCGTATAACCGATCTCGGCAACGGTATTGCGAACCAGCTTCTGGAAATCGACGTAGGCCTTGGTGGTGATTTCACCGGCAACGACAACCAGGCCGGTGCAGGTGAGCGTTTCGCAGGCTACACGGCTGGTGGGGTCCTGCTCGAGGCAGGCGTCGAGGATGGCGTCGGAGATCTGGTCGGCAATCTTGTCGGGATGGCCTTCGGTGACGGACTCAGAGGTAAACAGGAAACGATCGCGTTTGGACAAAACTGCTCCTTGGTGCGCTTGCGGCGGATTATAGATATTCGATCTATTTTAGAGCATTTTCCCTGTTACTGGGATTCGCCAAATCTTTCGAATGCCGTTTCTTCGAAGGAAACGGCGTGCGCAGAAATGGCTGCGGCAGGTATCTACAGGAAAATGCTCAAACGCGTCAGGATGCAGGAGTTCGCGCCGATTTAGGCAGGACGATGGCGGGAGGGTGATTTCGGAACCGGTGTTTGCATGATTTGAGCGTGTCGCTTGGGACCTGCATGAGAGGGGTCGCGCTTTGCGCGATGAACCCACCTTAGCTTTGCGGAGGTGGCGCACCCGGAGGTTTTAGTGGGTGGCTTGATGAATGCGGGGGAGCCATTTCTTTTCCGGAAGATGTACGATGCCGCGGGTGGCCAGGAACCAGGTGACGCCAGCCGTCATAAGGAGCAGCAGGAGGAAGATGGCGGCGACACCGGCCCAGCGGATGCCTTCCCGGGGCTGGTCGACGGCGCGGTGGCGGTGGACGGCTTCGGCCAGTTCGTGCCAGTCGTCTTCGCGTTCTTCGGGTTCGAAGCCACCGATGCGCATGGCTTTCTGGAATCCGGCGACGGTTTCCTCTGGATTCAACCCGCAGGAGGTGGCATAGGACCGGACGATACCGCGATTGAACAGGCCGCCGGGCAGGTCGCGGAAGCGACCGGCTTCAAGCGCTTCAAGATGGCGCACGGAAACGCGGGTAGCGTTTGCGACGTCGTCTAACGAGAGGCCGCGAGCCTCGCGCTGCTCCTTGAGTTCCTGTCCGAATGGCATACGTTCAGCGATTTTGGTTGGCACCGACGGAGTAAAAAATCCTATGTAAGGAAGAGCTACGCCGTCATGCTACATGGAACTGATGTACAGAGCAAAACAATGCAGAGGGGGAATGAAAGTAGTCAATAACGTTCTGGTTCACCGTGGGAGATTGCGAGAGGCAGGTGGTATCCCAACGGTTGCGTAAGAGCGGTGTAACCTTGGTGGTGACGCATTCTTAACGAAAGATTCTGAGAGGTTTTGACTCTGTATGGCCACTGCCGTTGTTCCTACTGAAGAAGTTCTTGCTTACAAGGTTGCCGATATGTCGCTGGCGGATTGGGGCCGCAAGGAGATCACCATCGCCGAGCAGGAGATGCCGGGCCTGATGAGCATTCGCGCGAAGTATGCCGCGGGCAAGCCGCTGGCTGGTGTGCGCGTGACCGGTTCGCTGCACATGACGATCCAGACGGCAGTACTGATTGAAACACTGAAGGATCTGGGCGCGGACGTGCGCTGGGCAAGCTGCAACATCTTCTCAACGCAGGACCATGCTGCTGCCGCGATTGCGGAGACAGGTACGCCGGTGTTTGCGTGGAAGGGCGAGACGCTGGAAGAGTACTGGTGGTGCACGTACCAGGCGCTGAGCTTCCCCGGTGGCCTGGGGCCGCAGCTTGTTGTGGATGACGGCGGCGACGTGACGCTGCTGATCCACAAGGGCGTGGAGCTGGAAGACGGCGACCGCAGTTTTGTGGAAGCGAAGAATGTCAGCGAAGAAGAGGCTGTGATCCAGAAGCTGTTGTTGAAGGTGCTGGCGGAAGACCCGCAGCACTGGCACAAGCTGGCGAAGGAGTGGCGCGGTGTTTCAGAGGAGACCACGACCGGCGTGCATCGCCTCTACGACATGATGCGCAAGGGGTCGCTGCTTGTTCCCGCGATCAATGTGAACGACTCAGTGACGAAGAGCAAGTTCGACAACCTGTATGGCTGCCGCGAGTCGCTGGCTGACGGTATCAAGCGCGCCACCGACGTGATGATGGCGGGCAAGGTTGCGGTCGTCTGCGGCTATGGCGATGTGGGCAAGGGATCGGCGCATTCGCTGCGTGGCATGGGCGCTCGTGTAGTGGTGACGGAGATCGATCCGATCAACGCGTTGCAGGCGGCGATGGAAGGCTTCGAAGTGGCTCCGGTGGAAGATACGCTGGGCCGTGGCGACATCTATGTAACCTGCACGGGCAACGTGGACATCCTGACGCTGGAACACATGCAGCAGATGAAGGACCAGGCCATTGTGTGCAACATCGGCCACTTCGATAACGAGATCCAGATGGAGCGTTTGAACAACTCGGACGCGGTAAAGCTGGAGATCAAGCCACAGGTACACAAGTACACCTTTGCCAGGGGCAACTCGATCTTTGTGCTGGCAGAAGGGCGACTGGTGAACCTGGGTTGCGCGACGGGACATCCTTCGTTCGTGATGTCGAACAGCTTCTCGAACCAGACGCTGGCGCAGCTTGATCTATGGGCCAACAAGGACACCTACAAGGTGGGTGTGTACGTGTTGCCGAAGCATCTGGATGAGGAAGTGGCGCGACTGCACCTGGAGAAGATTGGCGTGAAGCTGACGACGCTGACCCAGAAGCAGGCCGACTACATCGGTGTAAAGGTGGAAGGTCCGTACAAGAGCGATACCTATCGTTACTAGGTGTGAGTGATTGAAGGTGGAAAAGGCCCGATAGAATCGGGCCTTTTCTATTTGTGTTGTCGGCTTTGCTATTGCGTGAGCCAGAGACCGTCGGGGTATTTTCCGGCGCTGACGGTCTTTTCTGTCTTGTCGGTTTTGAGGTTGATTCTGGTGAGCTGGTTCATCTTGGGCGAGCTGGCGTAGATCCACTGCGAATCGGGCGAGACGATGATCTCATTCAGACCGGTGATGGTGGGAATGGTGCGCGCAAGGGTGAGTGTCTTCACGTCGATGACGGCAAGCTTGTCGGTATTGGGAAGGGCTACGAGAAGGTAGCGGCCGTCGGGTGTGGGCGTGGAGCCGTAGCCGGTGACGGGCAGCGGGATGCGCTTCTCAATCTCGTTGGTGCGGGTGTTGATGACGACGAGGTCGGGTTTTTTCTCGTCTGAGGTGAAGACCCATTTGCCGTCGTTCGAACAGGAGATGCGCTGGATGTTGTCAGAGATGGGGATGACCTTGATGAGCTTGCGCTGCGCGACATCCATCACCGAAATGCTGCCGGGATGCACGTTGGCGGAGTAGAGGCGCTTGCCGTCGGGCAGCAGCGTGATCATGTGCGACTGTTCGGCACCGGTGGGAATCTCGCCCAGCACTTTGCCGGTGGTGGGGTTGATGACCATGACGGCTTTGTCGATCTCGGCGGAGACGAGCAGGTTGCCGTCTCTGCCCCAGAGAGGCTTGTGGGGGCGGACACCGTGGTCGAGCTGGATGGTGCGCGTGAGCTTGCCGGTGGCGATGTTGTAGACGTCGATATGGTCGCCGTCGGTGCCGGGCTTGCCGACGCCGGAGTTGCCGTAGATGGGCACGAAGGCGGTTTTGCCGTCGCGCGTGGCGATGAGTTCGTGGCCCGCGTCGCCGCTTTCAGTGGTGGCACTGACCTGGTCGAGCGTAACGGGATCGAAGACGCGGAAGGTGTGATCGCGCTGCGAGGTGAGCAACAGGCGCGATTGGGCCGGAGCCGATAGAGAGAGCAGGAGCAGAGCGGAAAGCCAGCGGAAGTGTGCCATGGCAGGGGAGTCTATCAACCCGGAGATATGTGTGTCTTGGGGAATGTTGTTCGGGATTGGAACGGGAAGGGGTTGATGGATTGGGAACGGGGGCGTGACGTTCTTTTGTGAAGGGGTGTAGAGTGCTGTGCGGTGATGCCCCGGCTGGTTCGCGGTGCGTCCAAGAAGTTGGGCATTGCATGTTGATTGAAAACGAGTTTGATATCCAGTTTCATCTCCCGCTGGATACGCCGATGGTGGTTCTGCTGCACCTGTATCCGACGCTGGATGAGCGGTTGCGATCGAGCGATGAACTGACGGTGCAGCACATTGATAGCACCAGCAGCAGTACGCTGATCCCGGAGAATTACCTGGACACATTTGGTAATCGCTGTGCGCGGTTTCATGCACCGGCAGGGGCCTTACGTCTGTGCGGACACAACCTGGTGGATGCGGACGAGGTTGCCGATCCTCAGCCGGCTGGTGCCAAACAATATGCGATTGAAGAGCTCCCCGCTCCGCTGTTGCAATTTCTGCTGCCCAGCCGGTACTGCGAGGTGGACCGGTTTGTGTCGATTGCATACGACCTGTTCGGGCATCTGCCGCGTGGCGGTGATCTGGTGATGGCGATTCGCGACTGGGTTCACGAGAAGGTGCGTTTCGATTACAGCAAGGCGCGGCCTTCGAAGACGGCGTTGGATGTCTACACGGAACGTGAAGGTGTGTGTCGGGATTTTCAGCATCTGGCCATTACGCTGACGCGGGCGATGAATATCCCGGCGCGCTATGTCTCGGGCTTTCTGGGGGATATCCGCGTGCCGTATGGCGGACCGGGAGACTTTTCCGCCTGGTACCAGGTATGGCTGGACGGGCGCTGGTGGGACATGGACGCTCGCCACAATGTGCCCAGGGTAGGACGAGTGCTGATGGCGTCGGGGCGCGATGCCGCGGATGTGGCGTTTACCACTTCATTTGGTGTGGCAAACCTGACGCACTTTTCGGTAGAGTCGCACGAGGTCGATGCGGAGGGCCATCGGCTGGCTCTGCCGGTAAAAGAGGTTGCGTCAATTCCACCTGTCCGTCGGCCGGATGCGCTGCTTGCACGGGCTGGATAAGGCATTTTTTCGCTAAGGCCTATCGACATATAGGTTGGAAAGGGATGGCCTTCAGCTCGCCCAATAGCAGGAGTTTCGCGTATTTGTTTTCTCTCCAGCTCGCCGGGTCCTTTCAAAACCTGGGAAGAATAAACACTTCCCCAAAGCTATATGTCGATACACCCCGTCTTCTCTCCGGTCGTTGATTCGAATCGCAGCGAAAACCACCACAAAACGCGGTACAGGTTCTAAACTTAGCGACAGATGAAGCCTTTCCCCGAGCTGCAGCTCAATCTGCCGAAGCGTCTCCCCTTGCGGCATTTAATGCCCTTTCTGGGGGTGGTGCTGGTATTGCAGCTGCTGGAAGGAACGAAGGCGGCGACCTCGCTGGAGTTCTGCGCTTTCATCCTGCTGATGACCGATGCATTTAATGCCGTGGGTGGGATGGTGTATCCCAGCGGTGCATATATCTTTTTTCTGGGAATGCTGTCGGTCATTCTGGGAGGTCTGGCGAAGACGGCCCTGGGAGAGTCTCTGGATGCGCAGGTGATGCATGCGCAACGCAGCATGCTGGTGTACCTGGTGGGCGCGGTGTCAGTGTGGTGTGCGGCGAGAATCAGCGCCCGGGTGAGGGTGAAGCGGCCGTGGCTCGAGTCGCTGAATATCAGCACGCAGCAGATGAGAGAGGCTGCGCTGGGATCGGCCCTGGTAGGCCAGTTCGGCTGGATGCTGGTGCCGCTGTCGGTGGTTTCGACGTTTAATCAACTGAACCAGTTCCTGCCGATCGCGATTCTGTTTGCGGTGTATACGAAGGCCAGGGCGACGCATGGGAGACGGACCTTCAGTGTGCTGGCGTTTGTGGTCTGGCTGTGGGGCACGGTGAATTGGGGGATTTTTTTGTTTTCCAAGGCCGGCATGTTTACACCGGCGGTGATGTGGGCGCTGGCGGCGTTGGCGGCTGGGTATCGCAGTACGTGGAAGAAGTTGCTTACGATAGGTGCTGTGGTGCTGGTGTGCAGCTCGTTTATGACGGCGATCTCGCAGGTGGGGCGCGTGTATCGCGATTCTCCGGATGCCATGGCGAAGGCGATTGACCTGACGCTGCATCCGGTGCGTACACGCGAGATTTACCTGGCGCAATCGCGTGCCGTATTGAGGAACCCTACGAATTATCACTGGTTTAGCGATTCACAGGGATTGCTGGACAGGCTGACGGTGTTTCCCATTGACGACGCCTTGATCAGCATCTCGGACGAGGGCCATACCCGCGGCATTCTGCCCATTGAAACCTACGTGGTGAACATGATTCCGCGATACCTGGTGAAGCAGAAACTAACGTATCACTGGGGAAATCAGTATGCACATGAGATTGGCATGCTGGGGAATAACGATGACACGACGGGGGTTTCATTCAGCCCTTTTGCGGATGGATACCACACGATGCTCTGGTGGGGTATGACTGCAGTGATGTTTCCTGTGCTGCTGGCTATGTTCTCCTTTTGCGATTCGCTGACGGGGAGTACGGAGCAGACGATATGGGCGTGTTTATACCTGCTTTACTTTGCGCATGGCTCTGCCGAGGGTATGCTGGGCTCTCCATTTTCTGCAATTTCCGTGAATGCGGTGATGATTGTAGCGGCGGCGATTGTGACCCGGTATGGTACGGCGACGGTCGGTCATTTGTTGTCTTCCCGTCGTTTGTTTGGGGTCGTACCGTTGGATCCGAGTGTGCGTCCGGTGGCACGACGTACAATCGTGCAGGAGCTATGAACAAACTTATTGTCGGCAACCTCGTCCATCGGCCTTTGCGTTCCCTGATTTCGGCACTGGCGGTCGCCATTGAAATCATCATGATCCTGTCGATCGCGGCCATCATGCTGGGAATGCTGAACGGTCAGCGCACGCGGACCACGGGCATTGGCGGCGATATGATCGCGAAGCCGGGAACATCTTCAAACCTGATCGGCGTGAGCGGTGCTCCGGCGTCGGCGAAGATCGAAGGCGTACTGGAAAAACTACCGCATGTGCAGGTGGCAGCGCCTGTGTATATCCAGTTGACGACCGGCGGAACGCTGGAAAATATCTACGGCATTAACTACGACAGCTTTAACGCGCTGAAGCCATTTGTGTTCATCGAAGGTGGACCGTTTACCGGGCCGGACAGCATTATTCTGGACGACGTTGCGGCGTCTTCAGGCAAAGGGTTTCATCCGGGCGACCAGGTAAAGCTGCTGAGCCGCACGTTTACCGTGTCGGGTGTGGTGGAGCATGGCAAGGGTGGACGCAAGTTTATTCCGCTGGCAACGATGAATGACATTAACGGCACGGAGAATCGTTGCAGTGTCTTTTATGTGAAGACAGAGGATCAACCGAGGTGGCAGCAGGCGGTAAAGCAGGAAATTCTTGCCACCGACGGGTTGCAGCAGTGGGATGTGCAGACGCTGGATGAGTTCCTGAGCATGCTGACGCCGGAACGCTATCCGGGGTTCAACATCGGTCTGCGGACGGTGATCGGGATTGCGGTTGTGATTGGCTTCCTGGTGATCTTCCAGTCGATGTATACGGCGGTGATGGAGCGCACGCGCGAGATCGGCATTCTGAAATCGCTGGGCGCTTCACAGTTTTACATTGTGAGTATTGTGCTGCGTGAGTCGGGTCTGCTGGCGGTGTGCGGCATTGTGCTGGGAGTTGCGGCGACGTATGCGCTGCGTGCGGTGCTGCATGTGAAGTCGCCTCAGTTAGAGTTTGCCGTAACGCCGGGATGGGTTGCCGCTTCGGTGGGGATTGCGCTGGTGGGCGCTACGCTGGGCGCGATGTATCCGGCGCTGAAGGCTGCGTCGAAAGACCCGATTGATGCCCTGTCGTATGAGTAAGCGCTGGCTCTGGTGTGAAGAGTTGCTGGTTGTGGTGAAGTAGACGCGAAGTCGTCCGTTCAACAGAAATGCATCCGAAGGAATTGCCTGTGTGGCTGATCCTTCCGGTGCATTTTCTTTTTATGCCAGAGGATTCCGTGTGCGATGAAACTGCATTTTTGAGCGCTTATTTCACGATGAAGGCGTGTTTGCGCGTGGATTGTTCGCGGTCGTATTCGAAGTGGACTTTGTAGCGCAGGAACCTGGATTCGAAGAAGTCGTAGCTGAGTTTCGAGACAAGGAAGGTCACCACGAAGTTGGTGGTAAGTGCAAGGATGCCCGCGAGTGCGATGGAATGGAATGTATTGGCGCACCAGCCGAGCAGGGCGAGCCATACCCATCGAAAGAGCAGGTGGTAGATGTAAAAACCGTAGCTGTATTTTCCGAGGATGCGCAGCGGACGGAGGTTGAAGATGCGATACGCGGGGCCGCCTGTGCGCAGGGTGCTGCCAATGAGTCCGGCAAATGCAATGCCGATGACGGTGAGTCCAGGGATGAGGCGCCAGGGCGAATCGTATGCGGGCGAAAGGTAGAAGATGGCAATGGTGATTGTAGTGCCGATGAGGAATGCCCATTTGCAGGCGCGCTGAATGCGGTCGGCATGGGGACCGCGCAGTAGCAGTGCGAGTATGCCTCCGATCAGAAGGTCGTCCATGCGAAAGGGAAGTGTGCGGATGATCCATCGTTCGGCAATAACTGGGCCTTGCCAGGCGAACTCAAGGCCGCGCAGAACGATGGCGAGAAGCGAAAGCGCGATGGCGGCGAGGAACAGGTTGCGGCGTTTGCGTAGGGTGTATACGGCGATGGGCCAGAGCATGTAGAACTGCTCTTCCACGCAGAGCGACCAGAAGTGTCCGATGTTGGCCAGCAGGACGTGGCTGCGGCGCGATGCAACTTCGTAGTAAGAGAAGTCGTAGTTGCCGAGGAAGTTTCCCATGTAGATGAGAAACAGCGCGTGGCCCCAGCGCCATTGATAAAGCGCGATGGGCGTGAGCAGCAGGAGAACGGCAAATACGAGGTAGTAGATGGGGAAGATGCGAAGGCTGCGGCGCACGTAGAAGCGCAGGAAATAACGGCCGTCGTCGAGTGTGTCGTAGAGGATGCCGGTGATGAGAAATCCGGAGAGAACGAAGAAGAGATCGACTCCAAGCCAGCCGTATCCACGTGCGTGATTCAGAAAATTGAGGAGCTTGCCGCCGTGGGAACCGCCGCCGTAATGATCGGCGAAGACTGCAATGATGGCAAGCGCGCGCAGACCGTCGAGTGCGGGGAAGCGGGTGCGGAAATCGATGGGTTGGAAGTACCGTTTTTGCTCGATTGCAGGGGGCATACCGTTTCTTTGGGTTCATCGTAGCATGCAGGCTCTAAGGTGAAATGCCGGGCTTGGTAGAGTAGATTTCAGGCTGACGTAAGATGCCCGGGGAGCAATTGAGCAGACGAGCAGGATTCTTTGCAGGGGCGTTGCTGCTGCTGGCGGGGTTGATGTTCAGCCTGCACTTTCTGCATCTGCGGGCGGATTTTCCGAACCATTCGCCCTGGGTGGACTGGGCCAAATACACCGACGAGGGCTGGTATGGCGATGCGGCCATACGGCATTTTCAGCGGGGTACGTGGCGGCTGCCGGGAGACTTTAATCCAGGCGTGGCGCTGCCGGTGTGGCCGGCGGTAGAGGCTCTGGTCTTTCGCTTTACCGGCGTAGGGATTGTAGCGGCGCGTGCGCTTACGGTATGCGTCTTTGGTTGTTCGCTGGTGTGCGTGTTTGTACTGCTGGGGCTTCCCATGGCAGAAGAAGAGCCGGTATGGACGCGCAGGAGCTTTGCTGCTTCGGCCGTATTGCTGATGGCGGTGAGCCCGTTTCTGTATGTGTTTACGCGCATGGCGATTCTTGAACCGCTGCTTGTTCTGCTGATGTTGTTGTCGCTGCTGTCGGCGTACGCAGTGCGGTGGATGAAAACTCGGCGCACGCAGATGAAGATGGCCGCACTGGTTGGGCTGGGCGTGGCGTTGATGATCGGCACTAAGACCACCGCGATCTTTCTGCTGCCCGCGGTGGCATTCATGATGGCGGACTCGGCGCGATGGCAGTGGCAGCGCGTGCTGGAGCTGGCGGCTGCTGTGGCTGCGGTTACGGGAGTGCTGTGGGGCGTGTACCTGTTGTGGTTGGTGCATCGCGGTTACTGGGGAGACTTTGTGTACCTGTTTGTGGCGAATAACCAGACGGTGGCGGACAAATCGTTCTGGGATACCGTTTCGCAGACGTTTTTGCACGGCATGTGGATGGGAACGCTGGTGTATCCGCTGTCGCTGGCGTTGCTGGTAATTACGTCTCTGCGCAGGGTGGCGTGGCGCGACCCGGTATTTGTGTCGCTGATGCTTTGGGCAGGCGGATATGCGGCGTTTCTGGTCTATCACGCGAATATGCAGCCGAGGTATTACCTGGTAATCGCGGTGCCGTTGACGATGTTGATGGTGCGATGCGCGCAACACCTGGCGGCGTGGCATCCTACTCTGCCGCTGGCGTTTGTGGCGCTGCTGGTACTGCTGGTGAGCCGCGGTGTGCAGGTGACGCTGCGCTACGTACGGCATCCGGAGTATACGTTTTTAACAGCGGCGAACAAGATTGAGGAGATTGTGGCCTCGGACCCGGCACATAGCCATACGGTGCTGTCGATCTCGGGGAGCGACCTTTCGCTGATGACGGGCGTGCCGAGCATCTGCGACGACTTCGGCACGATGGAGCTGGAAGATCGCATTGCAGCGTATCGACCGGGGTGGTTTGTGTCGTGGAATTCCATTGAAGACGACAAGATGGAAGCGCTGAACAAGTTCTATGTGTTGACGCGCGTGGCCGAGTTTCCGGTGATGGATGATCCAGACAGGAACGTGATGATCGTCTACCGTCTGGATGCGAAGGATGGTGTATCTCCGCAGCGAAGAGGACGGCAGCAAAAGCTGCATCCTTCGACGGCTGCTTCGTAAAGGCAGAATCAGACGGCTGGTTTGGGTAGCTCTTCGTGGATAAGCCATGCGCCCAGACGTTTGCGCAGGTAAACGCGCAGGGGACGCTCCACATAGAGGAAGGCCAGCAGTGCAGCACCCTGGTTGGCGGCGAAGAGCAGCAGAAATCCCCAGGGATGGGCCTGTGGGGTAAGCTGCCTTTCAGACAGCGTGATGAGATCGATTACGGGGAAGCGAAGCCATATCCACAGAACCGTGTAGTAGATGGGGAACTGCAGCAGGTAGAAGGAGTAACTCGCCTCACCCAGCAGCATCATGGTGGGCCGTGCAAGGAATTTTGCCGGCCAACCCTGGCTGGCGAGACCATAGATGAGAGCGCAGATGGCGGCCAGCATCACCGTGTTGCCGTATTTCGGCGTGTCAGGAATGGCCTCATAGATGACCGCCAGCAGAAGGATGATGGCCAGTATCGGGAGCGCTCCGGCCATGCGCGCCGTGGGTAGATGATGGCACTTCTGGTAGAGACAGGCACAGACGATTCCCAGCGCAAAGATGGGGAGCAGGGTAAGCGGGCTGCGGGTGTGGTTGCCTAGGATGGCGGGTTCATTGAGCGCCCATCCTCCAGCGAGAGTGAGAGCGATGCCGGTAAGAATAAGGCTGGATGTGCCGAGACGAATGATACCGCGCAGAAGCCAGGGAAAGAGCAGGTAGAAGCCGGCTTCAACAGAGAGTGTCCAGGTGGGGCCGTTCCATGCGACGCCGAAGCGGTTGGAGATCCAGGATTGCACCATGAACATGGCCGCGAACCATGAAGTAAGGGTTTTTTGTGTTGCGAGTGTGGTGGATTCCGTTGCGTAGCGATGCGTCAGGATAAAGGGAGCAAACCATAGCAAGGAGATGAGGTAGACCGGGTACATGCGGGCGAAACGAGCAATCCAGAACTTTTTACGCTCTTTCCAGTCCGGCGTTCCTGTTTCGAGGCGCTGGTAGGCGATGGTGAGGATGAAGCCGGACAGAACAAAAAAGACGTAGACAGTAATGACGAGGGAGTTTCGCAGGTGGGAGAGGGACGGGTGGAGCCCGCCGAGCCAGTCTTCAATGAGGAAGAAATGGGCAGCGAAGACAGCAAAGGCTGCAAAGAAACGCAGACCGGTGAGCGCGTCAAGGTTATGCTGCCGCGCGATCTCGCCTGTCTGGGATGGTTGCCGATTCAAAGTTCTGTGCCCATTGCTGCCGCGATCAATTCACGCTCTCCGGCGACCCGGAGGACATGAAAACTCTCGACCGTAGCGGCATCGTTGCATGAATCGGGCGGTAAGGCAAGGTATTGGCATGGGTTGCTTCTGGAAGAGCCCTGGTTGAGGGGAAATGTCTTGAGGATAAGGGAGTATCTTTATTGACTCCTGTGCGGATACCGGATATTCTATGAACTCGCGCAGACCTGCGTCTGCATGACTGTATCCGTGGTGGGTAACTCCTGCCGGAGATGGGAATGCGGAAGCTGGAAAGCGGTGGATCCTGCAGGACAATCGGCTGCTTGAAGAAAGCGCCGCTCTGATCTTCGTAGCAGGTGGCCTGATGGAGATGATCGCCGGAGTTTGGCGGTCTGGTTCCGATCTAAGTTTGATCAAGGCTGCGGCAGACGAAGGCCTTACGTCCGATACAGCACCCACTCGCATGAAGCGGAACCAGTCCACAGGGGCGATTTTCTGTGCCTTGGGCTCGTTGCGCATGCACGACATTGGTTGAGTTGTAGTTAGATTTACGAATTTTGCAGTAACGAAGGAAGACTCGATGTCGACGTTTGTACCTAGTTCGAAGACTTTGAACCGCAAGTGGTTCGTGGTGGACGCCAGTGGCAAGACCCTGGGCCGCCTGGCCAGCGGTGCCGCACGCGTGCTCAGCGGTAAGAACAGCACGCAGTACACCCCGTACATTGACTGCGGCGATCACGTCATTGTGATCAACGCCGAGAAGATTGTGCTGACGGGCCTGAAGTCGCAGCAGAAGCTCTATCGCCGTTACACCGGTTTCCCCGGTGGCCTGCGCGAAGAAGAGTTCAGCAAGCTGCTGGCTCGCAAGCCGGAAGCGATTGTGGAGCAGGCGATCAAGGGCATGCTGCCGAAGAGCAAGCTGGGCCGCCAGATGGCGACCAAGCTGAAGGTCTACAAGGGCGATAAGCACCCCCACGAAGCGCAGCAGCCCCAGCCGCTGGAAGTCACGGCGTAACCCGTTCAAAGGATAGATAAGAGATATGGCAGATCTGGTGCAGTATTACGGAACGGGCCGCCGCAAGTCGGCGATTGCGCGTGTATTTCTCCGCCCCGGCAACGGTGGCTTTACGGTCAATGGCAAGGAACTGAAGGTCTACTTTGTGACTGAGCAGCAGCGCGCTGCTGCGGTTCGCACGTTGAAGACCGCTCAGGTGGAAGGCCAGTTTGATGTTGTCACCACGGTGAAGGGCGGCGGTGTTACCGCTCAGTCCGACGCTGTGAAGATGGGCATTGCCCGCGCCCTGCTGGAGTTCAATATTGAACTCCGCAAGACGCTGAAGGCAGATGGCCTGCTGACCCGCGACGCTCGCGTGAAGGAGCGTAAGAAGTACGGTCAGAAGGGCGCCCGCAAGCGCTTCCAGTTCTCCAAGCGCTAGTGTTGTGGGTTTCTGGTTTTAGAAATTCAGCAACTAGAAATCTATGAAGCTAGAAACATAGAAACTTAGTAACTATCGCTTCAGGTCCTGCGGCGGATGGTTTTTCGGAGCTATCCGCCGTACCGCTGTAAAACTCCAGGGGTCAAATCACCCGGAAAGAACGGGATTAATCCCGGCCAGCTTTCTTAAGGCTGGGATGCCGCATAAAAGGAGCCGCATGGCAACGATCACAATGAAGGAGCTGCTGGAGGCAGGCGTACACTTCGGCCACCAGACCAAGCGTTGGAACCCGAAGATGAAGGAGTACATCTTTGGCGAACGCAACGGCATTTACATCATCGACTTGCAGAAGACGCTGAAGATGTTCAAGGAAGCGTCGAAGTTCGTCACCGACCTGACCTCGACCGGCAAGCTGATCCTGTTTGTCGGCACCAAGCGCCAGGCTCAGGATGCGGTTGCTGAAGAGGCAAACCGCGCAGGCATGCCCTACATCAACTCGCGTTGGCTCGGCGGTCTGCTCACGAACTGGGTAACGGTGCAGAAGTCGGTGAAGCGTCTGGCTGAGCTGGACGAGATGGCCGTGGACGGCCGCTTCGAGCTGATGACGAAGAAGGAAGTTATCCGCCTGGAGCGCGAGCGTAAGGCTCTTCACACAAACCTGGCCGGCATCAAGAACATGCGCCGCCTGCCGGATGCGATCTTCGTGATCGACTCGAACAACGAAGCGATTGCCGTGGCTGAAGCCCGCAAGCTGGGCATCCCGGTTGTGGCGGTTGTGGACACGAACTGCGATCCGACCGTGGTTGACTACGTGATCCCGGGCAACGACGACGCTCTGCGTGCGATCCGCCTGTTCACGACGAAGATTGCTGACTCGGCTTTCGAAGGCGTGCAGATGATCGGCGATAAGTCGATTGCGCAGGAATACGCCGATGTAACACCGGTTGGCACTGAGTCGCACTTCCTGGGCGAAGCCGAGGAAGAGTCGCACGAAGCGAAGCCTGTTGCTGCAGCAGAAGAAGCCGAGGAAGAGACGGTTGACCTGAACGCAGCTCTGGGCGGTGGTATCCGCAAGCAGCCTACCTCTGACACTGACACCGATGAACCGGTGGCAGCTGAAGCCGGAGCGTAAGCTTCTCCGAACCGTTTTCACGGAGAGCGTGGCTGCCGGAGTGGGCGCCACGCTCTTTGTGTGTACAGCGATTGTTTCAAACATGTAAAGGAAAAGAAGATGGCTACCGAGACCCCTGTGAAGATTGATGCAAAGCTGGTGAAGGAACTCCGCGAGAAGAGCGGTGCTCCCATGGGCGACTGTCTGAAGGCGCTTCAGGAGTCGAACGGCGACATGGAGAATGCCTTTGTTGTACTGCGTAAGCGCGGTATGGCGTCGGCTGCGAAGAAGGCTTCGCGCACCACGAACGAAGGCGCTGTGGGCACCTACATCCATGCCGGCGGAAAGATCGGCGTCATGCTGGAACTGAACTGCGAGAGCGACTTTGTGGCTCGCACGGAAGGCTTCCAGGAGCTGCTGCGCGATATCGCAATGCACATTGCGGCTGTCGATCCTCGCTATGTTGGCCGTGAGGAAGTCACCGAAGCCGACATCGAGCGCGAGAAGGAAATCTTCCGTGCGCAGGCCGCTGCTTCTGGCAAGCCGGCAAACATCATCGAGAAGATGCTGGAAGGCAAGATGGGCAAGTTCTACGAGGAAGTCTGCCTGCTGGACCAGCCGTTTATCAAGGAACAGAGCCAGACCGTGGCGCAGATCATTGCGAACCAGGTTGGCAAGATGGGTGAAAACATCACGGTGCGCCGCTTTGCCCGCTTCAAGATCGGCGAGCCCACGGCCACCTTCGCTCAGGCGAAGCAGGTTGTTACTGATGAGCAGGCGTAAGTCAGCGAACCTTAACCTGGTTAAGACAAGAGTCCGGGCTGTTGCCCGGACTCTTGTCTTTTGTTCGAAATTGCAAGGTTTGTCGTGTAGGGAGAGGTGCTATTGTGCCTAGCGGTGGAGGCTTAGTGTGATTGCAGCGGTCATTTCAGCATTAGCCGCAATTCTAGTCTCAGCTGGAACGGTCTTCTAACGAAGCGGAAAGAACGAGAAGCAATATGGCGAGCTAAGAAGCTTGCATATTATGAAGAGTTCTTTGCTGTGTGCAGTGGCATTGTCGGATTTGCTTCCTCAAGTGCAAAAAATCGTTTTGCCACAGCAGTCAACAACCTTCACCTGATTGGTTCTCGTGGTGTGATCGAAGCACTGCATCGGTTTTGCGGCAGCGGTTGTTGGCGGGATGTGGCTTCTGGCGTGAGATACTAGACAGCGGTCATGTACAAACGCATTCTTCTCAAGATTTCCGGTGAGGCTTTGGCTGCTGGCCGTGGCTTTGGTATTGATGCCATCTTTGTCAGCCGTGTGGCTTCTGAGATTGTTCAGCTTGCGAACAGCGGCTGCGAAGTGGCCGTGGTGGTTGGCGGTGGTAACTTCTTCCGTGGCGTGGCGGAGCAGGCTATCCATATGGACCGCGTGGCGGCCGATCACATGGGCATGTTGTCCACCGTGATTAATGCCATCGCCATGCAGGACGCGATTGAAAAGCTGGGCGTTCAGTGCCGCGTGATGAGCGCGATTGAGATGCACGAGGTGGCGGAGCCTTACATTCGTCGTCGTGCGATCCGGCATCTTGAAAAAGGCCGTGTGGTGATCTTTGGAGCGGGCACAGGCAATCCGTACTTCTCCACCGATACTGCCGCGGCTCTGCGCGCAATGGAGATTCGCGCCGATGTGCTGCTGAAGGCAACAAGTGTTCCAGGCATCTTTACGGCCGATCCGAAGAAGGACCCGGACGCGACCATGTTCGAAAGCATCACCTATATGGACATTATCCGGATGGGCCTGAAGGTGATGGACACCTCTGCCGTGTCGTTGTGCAACGACAACAAGATGCCGATGGTGATCTTCTCCATGCGGGAGCAGGGCAATATTGTCCGCGTGGTGGGCGGCGAGAAGCTCGGGACGCTGGTTACGTCGTAAACCGATGGCGGTGCATACGGCTGCAGCAGTCAAGCGCAAACCCGCGCTGCCGGGGCTGACGGGGATTCGAACCTTTCTGGCCATCGGCATCATGATGTTTCATTTCACGCCGCCGCTGGCTTCGTTTGTGCGGCCCGTGATTGATGCCGGGTTTACTTACATCAGCTTCTTTCTGCTGATCAGCGGCTTTGTGCTGGCGTATAACTATGCGCACAGGGCCGAGACGCTGCGTCCGATGAAGTTTTATGGGGCGCGTCTGTCGCGTTTGTATCCGGTGTACCTGCTGTCGTTAGTGGTGTCGTTTGAGATGCTGCAGGCGGAGTGGAAGGTTCGTTCGCTACAGGAGTTTGTACAGGGTGCATTTATAACGCCGCTGCTGATGCAGGGGTGGAGTCCGTCGCTGGCCACCTTCTGGAATACACCGGCATGGACGCTGTCCACTGAGGTGATGCTCTACATTGCGTTTCCGCACATTATCCGGATGAAGTTCTGGCCACGCAGTGCAAAGAAACTGCTGCTGCTGTTCGGTGCGTTCTGGCTGTGGGAACTGCTGCTGCCTACGCTGTATACGGTTCTCAATCCGGATGGCCTGCACAACATCGATCGTTATTCATCGGGCTACTGGCTGCGTGCGCTGAAATATACGCCGCTCCCGTTTCTTCCTATTTTCCTGGCGGGGGTAACGTTGGGACGCCTGCATGCCGTGGTGGAGTTGAACGACCGGGTGAAGTTGGCGATGACGCTGGTTGCCGGTGGAGCCGTGCTGGCGGCGTTCTATCTGCTGGTGCCGCGCCTGCCTTACGTGATGCTGCATGGTGGCCTGCTGACGCCGGTGTTTGCCGTTCTGGTGTGGGGATTGACGGGAACGCATGTGATCTCGCGCTTCCTGGGATGGGGGCCGATTGGTGCCTTTGGCCGCGCGAGTCTGTGTTTGTACCTGCTGCACTTTAATACATACATCTCGCTGCATAATCACCATATTCCGGAAAGGTTGGGTGTGGGTGCGTACGATCCATGGATCTCGTATGCGTTCATTTTGTGCTTCTCGTATGCGGCATTCCGGCTGGTGGAGCATCCGGCACAGAGATATCTGCTGAGCCGATGGGTCTACCGTGAACCGAACCCGCCGTTTGTGGTGAATACACCTCTTTGAGTTTCGATACCCAGACGCAGATGCAGGCCGTGTTCCCAGATGCTTTCTAAGAGTTTTATTTATAGCGGTTTGTAGGATGAGGTACGGCTTTGGACTGTGCCTCATTCCTTTTTGCGCAAGGATTTCGCAACTTCGATGGGCAGTAAACATCAAAAGAATGACGACTGGCTTGATCGGAGTTCGCAGGCCGCTTTACACTATTGATTGTAGTTTTGAAGGAGATGACACCCATGGCAACTGCCGCTACCACACCTGAAGTTGTTACCGGTCCGGCGCCCACCACGCAGCCCGTTTCTTTGACGCCCTCGGCCATTGCGAAGGTGAAGGAGATTATGGCGACGCAGGATCCGCTGCCCGCTGGTCTGCGCATTGGTGTTGTGGGTGGCGGCTGTTCCGGCTTCCAGTATTCCATGAGCTTTGAAAACCAGCAGGGAATGATGGACAAGGTTGTCCGCTTTGACGACCTGAAGGTTTTCGTCGACGCGACCAGCGCCATGTATCTGAACGGTTGCATCGTGGATTACGTGGAGACGCTGGAAGCGGCTGGCTTCAAGTTCGAGAATCCGCAGGTGAAGAGCACCTGTGGCTGCGGATCGTCGTTCTCGGTTTAAGTTATGCTGCGAACCTGCAGCACCATATTTGCGAAGGGGACTCGTTTCAGCGAGTCCTCTTTGTTTTGCGTTGGGTTTGGGCTGATAACGAAAGTCTGCGCCGGAAATGTTTGCGTGTGCGGCAGAGTTCTTTGCCATCCGTCTAAAATTGCTGAGACCACAGAATGACCGAATACGTTGTCAAACTTGCGGATGAGCGCGGACGTGTGCAGGAGCAGACGCACGCCGGAACCAACGCGGAAGAACTGCGTGTGCGTTTTTTGCAGGCTGGCTACCTGGTGTATTCGGTAAAGCCGAAGAATTCGGTGATTGCGGCTTCGCACAAAAAAGTAAAGCTGCAATCGTTCCTGGTGTTCAACCAGCAGTTTGTCACGCTGATTAAGGCCGGGTTGCCCATTCCGGGATCGCTGGAACTGCTGGCTCGCCGCCAGCGTGACCTGAACTTCAAGGCGCAACTGGAAGATGTGGCGGTGCGCGTTAAGACAGGCGAATCGCTTTCGGCTGCGTTCAATGCGCAGGGTGGATTTCCGCTGATCTTTACCACGACGCTACTTGCAGGCGAGCGCTCCGGCAACCTGCCAGAGGTGTTGCAGCGCTATGTGGATTTTCAACGCGTTTCGCTAACAGTGACAAAGAAGCTGAAGTCGGCAATGGTGTACCCTACGCTGCTGGTCACGCTGGTAGTTGGTCTGTTTATCTTTCTGCTGTCGTTCGTTGTGCCGCGATTTGCGGAGTTGTACGACCAGTTAAATGCGCCGTTACCCGCGATTACGGTCTTTCTGCTGAACGTGGGCAAGGGCGCGCAGACATACGGTCTGTATGCGTTGCCGGTTGTTTTCTTGGCGGTGTTCCTGCTGTATCGCTGGTCGAAGACGGACTCTGGCGCGATGCTGCTGGACCGTATCCGCCTGTCGATTCCGCTGGTGGGGAACATCTGGTTGAAGTACCAGGTGGCCTTGTTTGCGCGTACGTTATCCACGCTGTTGACGGGTGGTTTGCCGCTGGTGCCGTCGCTGGAAACGGCTGCGCGCTCCATCTCGTCGCGGCAGGTTTCGAACGCGGTGTTCTCTTCGGTGACACAGGTTCGCGAAGGACAGGGGCTGGGCCGTTCTCTGGAATCGACGCGCGTGTTTCCGGAACTGGCGCTGGAGATGATTGAAGTGGGCGAATCCACGGGCGCGCTGCCGCAGATGCTGAATTCGGTGGGCGGCTTCTTTGAAGAAGATGTCGATACTTCCACTGCTGCATTGTTGAGTTTGATTGAGCCTGTGCTGCTGATCTTTATGGGTATTGTGGTGGCTGTGATTCTGATTTCGCTTTATCTGCCGATTTTGCAACTTGGCGCAGGCGCTGCGGCAGGACAGCCCGGAGCCGGGCAGTAGAGCATTTCCCGCAATATGATGGCTTCGAGAAGCATTTACGAATACCGTTTTCTTTGAGAGAAAACGGCGCAACAATCGAAGTTTCGCATACACCTTAGCGGGAAATGCTATAGCTTCACCTAAGAGTTTAGGAGTTTGAACGCGTATGGCGACACCACTGGCAATTCCGATTGCAAATCCTGAGTTGAATGAGACAGAACGCGCGCAGATGATGGCGCGGCGCTATCACTGCGAGTTTGTCGATCTGCGCGACTTCAAGATTCAGCATGAACTGGTGAAGTCTGTGCCGGTGGAACTGATGTTTCGCTACAACTTTATTCCGCTGGAGCAGGTGGGCGACCGCCTAGTGATTGCGGTGAGCGATCCATCGCGGCTGATGGTGCTGGATGAAATCTCCGGACTGCTGGGCCGACGTTTAACAACGCGCGTGGCCACGTTGTCGCAGATCACCGACCTGTTGAAGAAGACAGAGCAGTCGCAGCGTGTGCTGGAAGAGGCCACCGAAGGACTGACTTTCGATGTTCTCTCGGCGGACGAGAATCCGGACGAAAATATTTCGATTGAGCGGCTGACCAGTGAAGACGATATCTCGCCGATTATTCGGCTGGTGGATACCACGATCTTCTCCGCGCTGGAGCGGCGCGCATCGGATATTCATCTTGAAACATACGACGATTCACTGCTGGTGAAGTACCGCATCGACGGCGTGTTGCAGCAGGCGATGGCGCCGATTGCACGCGAGCATCACCAGACGATTCTTTCGCGTATCAAGGTGATGAGCGAGCTGGATATTTCCGAACGGCGCGTGCCGCAGGACGGTCGTTTTCGTGTTCGCTATAAAGGCCGACTGATCGACTTTCGTGTATCGATTATGCCCACGGTGCATGGCGAAAATGCTGTGCTGCGTGTGCTGGATAAAGAGTCGATGAGCGAAAAGTTCAAGAAGCTTTCGCTGGATGTGGTGGGCTTTGGCGAGCATGATCTGGAACGTTTTCGCCGCTACATCAAGGAACCATACGGCATGGTGCTGGTGACGGGGCCAACGGGTTCAGGCAAGACCACAACGCTGTATGCCGCGTTGAACGAGATCAAGAGCGAAGAAGACAAGATCATTACGATTGAAGATCCTGTCGAATACCAGATTCGCGGCATCACGCAGATTCCTGTGAATGAGAAGAAAGGACTGACATTTGCGCGTGGTCTGCGTTCGATTCTGCGTCACGATCCGGACAAGATTCTTGTCGGTGAGATTCGTGATGCGGAGACAGCGCAGATTGCAATTAACTCCGCGCTTACGGGCCACCTTGTATTCACCACTGTTCACGCAAACAATGTGGTGGATGTGCTGGGCCGCTTTTTGAATATGGGTGTGGAGCCGTACAACTTTGTGTCGGCTTTGAACTGTATTCTTGCGCAACGACTGGTGCGACAGATCTGCGATTTCTGTGCGACCTATCGCACGTATGACGATGCTGAACTGCGCGAGAACGGCTTGAATCCTGATGAGTGGCGCGGCTTTCAATTCCGCGAAGGCTCGGGCTGCATCGAGTGTTCGGGCACGGGCTATCGCGGACGTTCTGCGATCCACGAACTGCTGGAACTGGACGACGAGATCCGCGAGATGCTGCTGGAGAAAAAGCCGGGCAGCGAGATTCGTCGCAAGGCGCAAGCCAGGGGCATGCATTTCCTGCGCGACTCGGCTCTCGATCGCGTGCGCAAGGGCATTACCACGCTGCACGAGATCAACAAGGTGACGTTCATCGAAAGCGGTCGCTAAATAGCTTGCGCTACACGGACGCGCGTGCGTTGTGGGAGTATGGCTGCATGAAAGTTTTGTTTCGGTTGGTGGCGCTGATTTGCTTCGCTGAGTGCGCTGTTCCTGGTGTTGCGCAGCAGCGTCCGAAGATTCTGGGTATTGCGCATGTGTCGTATGCGTCGCGTGATCTGGAGGCTTCGCGTGCGTTTTATCGCGGCTGGCTTGGGCTGGAAGAGGTGTCTACGTGGACGGAGAACGGCAGGACAGCGTTCACGTTTTTCAAGATTAACGATCGCCAGTTCGTAGAGTTGACGCCGGAGAAGCAGGAGGGGACCGATCGCTTTGGTGATCTTTCGTTTGAGACGAACGATGCCGAGGCGATGCGGCAGTATCTTGCGGCGAAAGGTGTTGCCGTGCCCGCTCAGGTGACGCATGGACGCATCGGCAATGTGGCGTTCAAGATCACCGATCCTGCGGGGCATGTAGTGGAGTTTGTGCAGTACATGCCTGCGGGCCAGACGATGGGGGATGTCGGCAGGCATCTGGGAGCGGAGCGCATCTCCACGCACATGACGCATGCTGGAATGATTGTGACCGAGCTTGATCCGGAGTATCGCTTTTATACGCAGGTACTGGGGTTCACGGAGACGTGGCGCGGTTCGTCCGATGGCAAGACTCTTTCGTGGATCAACCTGAAGATGCCGGACAGTATGGACTATGTGGAGTTCATGCTCTATAAGGAAGAGCCAGCGCCGACGAAGCGTGGTTCAGCGCACCACATCTGCCTGGTGGTGCCGGATGTTCCGGCTGCTGTGGCGAAGCTGAAGGCCCGGCCTTATGCGACGACGTATGGCAGGCCGCTGGAGGATGACCACGTGGGCAGGAACCGCAAGCGGCAGGCGAACCTGTTCGACCCAGACGGTACGCGGACAGAGTTGATGGAGCCGGTGACGATTGACGGCAAACCAACGCCGCCGTCGATGGCTCCGTGGCCGCCGCAGTGACGCGAAACCGCTCATTCTGCTCCGGTGCAGGCGAGGTTGTGCTATCGGATGGCCGCAAATTCCGTCTCAAGCATGTAGTCTGAAGTAAGTCTCCGAAGTATGCCCTCAGTCCTTCCGAAATCGACGTTGCAGGTGCGTCCGCGCATCGCGGTAGAGGTGCGTCCCGAGGGCGTATACGCGGCCTCGTCGCCTGACGATGCCGGTGTGCTATCGGTGGTGGCTTTGGCTCCTCTGGCTTCGGGAGCGCTGGTGCCTTCGCTGAAGGTGGGCAACGTGGTGGACCGAGTGGCGGTGATTGCGGCTTTGCGCAAGACGCTGAATGCGGTGCAGGTGGGCAAGAAGCGTGATGTGACACTGATTATCCCCGACACTGCCGTGCGTGTGCTGCTGCTGGATTTCGATGAGCTGCCGTCGAAGACCGAGGAGGCGCTGGCGGTGGTGCGTTTCCGGCTGGCCAAGCTGCTGCCGTTCAGCGCGGACCATGCTCAGGTGAGCTACCAGGTGATGAGTCGGCATGCGCTGGTGTTGCAGGTGCTGGTGGTGGCGGTGCCGGACGAGGTGTTGGCCGAGTACGAATCGGCGGTGCGCGAGGCGGGGTTTGAACCGGGAGCAGTGTTGCCCAGTACGCTGGCGGTCGCTGCCGCTGTCGATCCGGCGGGGCAGGCGGCGTCGCTGGTGGTGAATGGCAGCGAGTTTGCCGTGACCACGGCGATTCTGCGTCGCGGTGAGTTGTTGCTGCATCGGACGCTGGAATTGAAGCCGGATGTGATGGCCGAAGCTGCGGGGGGAACCTCGCAGGAATCTGCGAATGCTGTGGTGGATGCAGCGGTAAACGCGCAGCTCGCGCAGGATTTTGGTGATCGCAGCGATGTTGCTGTGGCGGATGTTGTGCACGCTGGTGCTCTGGCTGCTGCGAATGATTCGACGCGCGTGGAACAGGATCTGTTGCAGGCGGTAAGTGTAGCCACCGCATACTATGAGGACTCATTGAATATTGCGCCGGAGAAGGTACTGACGGCGGGGACGCTTTCCCCCTCGGCTTTGCAGGCGATGATGCCGGAGATGGGATGGACGGTGGAGGATGTGCTGTCGCCGGAGGATATGCTGGTGACGACCTCCATCTCGCCTGGCCTGCTGGCAGGTGTGCGAGGGGCATTGAAAAATTAACCGTGCGCATCTCGATTAATCTCGCAACCCGGCCCTATGTGGAGCTTGACCGCGTTCTGCGGCAGCTTCGCATTGCCATTGGCGTACTTGCGCTACTGGCGCTGGCGCTGGGTGTGTGGCTGTATATGTTGTCGGCAAAGGCGCGGCAGCAGCAGGCACAGTTGCATACGCTGCAACAAAAAGAAGAGACGTTGAACCGCGAACGCGCGGCGAATGATGCGCGGCTCCGGCAGCCGGTGAATGCGGAGACGCTGGCACGCAATCAGTTTTTGAACACGTTGTTTGCACGCAAGAGTTTTTCCTGGACCGCGGTGCTGATGGACCTGGAAGATGTACTGCCCACGGGTGTGCAGGTGCAGTCGATTGAACCGATCCTGTCGTCGACGGGCGATGTAACGATCCGCATGCGTGTGCTGGGCCAGCGCGATAACACTGTGCAACTGGTGCGTAACCTGGAGCACTCGCATCGGTTCATGTCTCCGCGGCTGGCGGGCGAAACGCAGCAGACGGCACAGCGCGGTGCGAATGGAGCGATAGGTGCCAACGGTCTGCCCATGCCCGCAGGACCAACGATGAACGCGAACGGCCTGGCTCCGATTTCGGGTGTGGAGTTCGAAATTGTCTCCGGCTATAACCCGTTGCAGTCGCGCGTGCACGACAAGGCCACGGAGAAGGCTGAGAAGGCGAAGACCGACGGCGCCAAGGCTGATGGTAATGCGAAAAATCATGCGACAAAAGCAGTAGCAAAGGGTGTTTCTCAGAATACGTTGCTGGTGAAGCCTCAGGTTGCGACGGAGGCAAAGCCATGAGATTGCCTTCCGGTATTACCGTTCCAAACATGAATGATGGGCAGCGCGAACGTTTGCGTGGGCTGGTTACGCCGATGAATTTGCACCTCGTAATTGCGGCTCTGTTGCTGGTTGTGTGCGGATATCTTGGTGTGCGGTTGTACATGATCAGCGGCAACACCGGCGATGAGGGCGATCAGGCGCTTCTGGTGCAGCAGTCGCGCGTGGCGGCTGCGGAGGTGTCGGCGGCAAAGCTGCGCGGTGTGGATGAGAAGCTGCAAGCGTCAGACGAAGCGGCGCACAGGTTTTATACAGACAGATTGCCCTATGCGTATTCCGATGTGGCCTCTGCGATTGGCACGATGGCAAAGGAGACCAACGTGCGCTGGAGCCGTGCAAGCTATGTGCAGGGCGCTCCGTCGAATGGTGTAACGGAACTGCGCATTGATGGCGCGGTGGCGGGCGATTACGTTTCGGTAGCGAAATTCATCAACGCGCTGGAACGCAGCAAAACGTTCTTCCTGGTTCAGAATGTGGCTCTCAGCGGAGCACAGGGTGGCATGGTGAATCTGCAACTGCGCGTGGGTACGTTTATCCGCGAACCGATGCCGGGCTTTGTAGCAACGCAGAGCGCAGGAGCGCAGCTATGAACCCCGGCCTTGTTATGGACTGTGGACGTACCTTTGCAGCGTGTGGGAGGAGTTGCCCATGTGCGCGATGAAGGCTGGCACCGAGGATAAGAAGAAGCTGATTGCGGCAGGCGTGTTTGGTGTGCTGGCGCTGGGATACCTGATGTACACGGTCTTCGGCGGTAGTAGCAGCGATGCTCCTTCTGCGCCTCCTCCGGCAGCAGTGCAAACTGCTGCACCTGTAGCGACGACGGCGGCGCGGCCAACCGCGCATCTGACTGTATCGAAGCTCGATCCGACGCTGCATCCTGAAGGCATGCTGCTGGCGGAATCGGTGGTGTACGCCGGGCATGGTAGGAATATCTTTGCTCCGCCGGGAACGGAGCCGGAGAAGCCGCTGGCGGTGATTCCCAAGCCGGTGGCCTCGCCGCGCTTTGTGCCGCCGACACCGGTGAATATGGGGCCACCACCGCCTCCGCCGATTACGCTGCGCTATTTTGGCAATGCGGTACGCGGCAATGGGCCTCGCCAGGCGTTTCTGTTGCAAGGTGAAGATGTGTTTGTGGCGGGCAAGGGCGATATTGTGAGTCGTCGCTATAGGATTGGCGAAGTGACCGCGCGCGATGTGGAGGTTACGGACCTGACCAACAACAACACGCAGCGTATTCCCATTACACCGAACTAGGCGTGAGAAGTCTCTGAACTTTTAGGTTGTCTATGAAACACACCGGCACAGTGCGGCGAGCGGAGCGGGGCGAGGAAGGCTATCTGCTGCTTGGGCTGGTGGTGATGGTGTTTCTGTTGCTGCTGGTAATGGCAGTGGCGGCACCGCGTGTGGCCAAACAACTCAAACGCGACCGCGAAGTGGAATCGGAGCATCGGGCGTTGCAGTATGTGAGGGCAATCCAGCTTTTTTATGGGAGAAACCATCGCTATCCCAACTCTGTGGACGAGCTGCTGGGTAAACAGCAGGGCGGGATGAGCTTTGGTGGCTCAAACCTGACTCAGCGCTTCCTGCGACAGGAGTACAAAGACCCGCTAACCGGTGGTGAGTATCGGTTGATCCACTATGGCGAAGCTAAGACCGAGGTGAAGGGCTTTTTCGGAGAGCCGTTGCAGGGAATGGCGGCAGGGAACATGGGGTCGGTTTCGGGCATGATCTCGAACTTTGGCAGTTCGATGACAGGTGCTACAAATGGCATGAATCCCGGTTCAAGCGGTAGTTTCGGATCGCCGGCAACGGGTGGCCTGGGTTCGTCTACTGGTGGTTTTGGTGCGACTTCGGGAAGCGGGTTTGGATCGTCGATGAATTCCAGTCCTACAGGCGGCACTATGCAGAGTCCGACGGGCGGTACAGACTCATCACAGGGGTCTTCGCAGACTGGGAGTGGAACGGGTATGGCTGGAAGTACGGACTCCGGGAATGGTTCTGGTTCCGGAAGTACTTCAGGATCAAGTGGTTCCGGTACGAACAGCACCAGTGCCACCTCGTTTCAGGGCAGCAAGGGAGCCATTATTGGCGTGGGTAGCAATGCCAAGGGACATGGGCTGGTGGAGTGGAATGGCTCTGAAAACATTGAAGATTGGGAGTTTCTCTACGATCCCCGGGTGGAACTGCTGAAGGCAAAGGTGAGTCTGCTGGGTGGTTCTCCGGCGGCGAGCGGTTCGCTGGGAAGCGGTTTCAACTCGGGTACGGGGCTGGGAACGGGGATGCAGATGAATTCACCGAACGGCACCAATAATAGTGGTTTTGGTAGTGGTTTCGGTTCGAATAACAGCGGTTTTGGTAACTCAAGCAGCGGTTCTGGAAGCTCTGGTAGCAATTCCGGTAGTTCTGATAGCTCGGGCAATAATTCCGGGAGCGACGGCTCGGGTTCGAAGAGCGGTTCCTCGGGGAACTCTCCGAACCAGTGACCACAGGGCGGCTGGAGTTGATCGCTTTGGCTGAGAATTTTCTATATCTGGGCTTGTGGATGAATTCCGGGTTGGTTGGCTGCGTGCCGACTGGCCTTTGTAGTTTTGAGGTGAGGATGCGTCGTTTATGCTGTATTTATCATCAATAATATTGACAATAAGTCACTCACATGTGATCCTAGACATGTTTCGAGGACTTCGCGTCTTACGAATTCAAGTTTGAGTTTAAGTTTTGCGTTCTGGAGGACACCTCCGGGCGCCGGAGGAGCGGGAAAATCATGGGCAAGATTATTGGTATTGACCTGGGAACCACGAATAGCTGCGTTGCTGTGATGGAAGGCGGCGAACCGAAGGTGATTGCGAACGAAGAGGGCGGACGCACGACGCCTTCTGTGGTTGCGTTTACCAAGGCTGGCGAGCGTCTGGTGGGCCAGGTGGCAAAGCGTCAGGCCATTACGAATCCTGAGAACACGATCTATTCGATCAAGCGCTTCATGGGCCGTCGTCCGAACGAAGTGAACGACGAAATGAAGATGGTGCCGTACAAGGTGCTGTCCAAGGGCGATAACGTGATGATCGAGGCGCAGGGCAAGGAGTACACCCCGCCCGAGATCTCCGCGATGATTCTGCAGAAGCTGAAGAAGGCTGCCGAGGATTACCTGGGCCAGTCGGTTACGGAAGCCGTGATCACTGTTCCGGCGTACTTCAACGACGCGCAGCGTCAGGCTACGAAGGATGCGGGCAAGATTGCCGGTCTGGATGTGAAGCGTATTGTGAACGAGCCGACTGCGGCTGCTCTGGCATACGGCCTGGACAAGCAGAAGGACGAGACCGTGGTGGTGTATGACTTCGGCGGCGGTACGTTTGACGTGTCGGTGCTTGAGGTTGGCGATGGCGTGATCGAGGTGAAGGCCACCAATGGCGATACGCACCTGGGTGGCGACAACCTTGACCAGCGCCTGGTGGATTGGCTGATCGACGAGTTCCGCAAGAAGGAAGGTCTTGACCTGCGCGCGAAGGGCAACGAGATGGCGTTGCAGCGTTTGAAGGATGCAGCGGAGCGCGCGAAGATCGAGCTTTCCACCACGATGGAGACCGAGATCAATCTGCCGTTTATTACGGCCGATGCCAGCGGACCGAAGCATCTTGTGGAGAAGCTGACGCGTGCGAAGTTTGAATCGCTGGTGCGCGACCTGGTGGAGAAGTCGGTGGAGCCTTGCAAGAAGGCGATGGCCGATGCTGGCATTACGTCGAAGGACGTGGACGAGGTGGTTCTCGTTGGCGGACAGACGCGTATGCCGATGATCCAGAACATTGTGAAAGAGCTGTTCGGCAAGGAACCGCACAAGGGTGTGAACCCGGATGAAGTGGTGGCGATCGGCGCTGCGGTTCAGGGCGGTGTGCTTGCGGGCGATGTGAAGGACCTGCTGCTGCTGGATGTGACTCCGCTGACGTTGTCGATTGAGACGATGGGCGGTGTGGCGACGGCGATGATTCCGCGCAACACTACGATTCCGACGAAGAAGACGGAGACCTTCTCCACGGCTGCGGATTCGCAGACCGAAGTTGAGGTTCATGTGTTGCAGGGTGAGCGTCCGATGGCGGCGCAGAACCGTACGCTGGGCAAGTTCAAGCTGAGCGGAATTCCTCCGGCTCCGCGTGGCGTGCCGCAGATTGAGGTTACGTTCGACATCGACGCTAACGGCATCCTGCACGTAACCGCGAAGGACAACGCAACGGGCAAGGACCAGAAGATCACCATTACTTCCAGCTCAGGTTTGAGCTCGGAAGAGGTGGAGCGGATGGCCAAGGAAGCAGAAGCGCACGCGAACGAAGACAAGGCTAAGCGCGAGGAGATTGAAGCGCGCAATCAGCTGGATGGTCTTGTGTACAACGTGGAGAAGACCTTCCGCGAGAACGGCGACAAGATCACCGGTGACGAGCGTGGCGAAGTGGAATCGGCACTGGCTGATGCCAAGAGCACGCTCAGCGGATCGCCTTCGGCTGCGGATCTCAAGGCAGCGCATGAGAAGCTGACCGCGGCAAGCCACAAGCTGGCCGAGGCCATGTACAAGACGGGCCAGGCACCGGCAGATGGTGGAGCAGCAGCGTCGGACGCGACCGAAGCACCCAAGCAGGACGAGGGTGTGATCGACGCCGAGTACGTGGATGTGGACGGCGACAAGAAGTAAAGGTACTTCGCAAGTGTTCTCGATATATGAGAACGAGTGGTGCGAAAACAGGTTGGAAGCCGGGGGGTGAAACTGCTCCCTGGCCTCCTCCGAATTTAGGGAAAGACTTCAATCGCAGTGGGTTAAAGTTTCTTTCTGGAATGGAACAAAGACGCGAATCAAAACGTAAATTGCAGTGTCTAAATAAACGTGAGTCGATCAGTCGACTGACGATGAAGCAATGAACGCGCTGCGATGTGTTGCGGTGAGAATTTGAAGTACGGATTGGGCGCTCGATAGTCGCTCAGCGTATCGAGCGCCCTTCGTGTCTCTGTAAACGAGTCATGAGGCGAATGGTTCGCAGGATGATCCTGAGAGGGGAGAAGGCCATGAACAGTGTGATTTGGAAGTGCGAGCAGTACGTTGCGGGCAAGCTCCACGAGAAGACGATTTTCGAGAGTGAACAGCAGGCGCGCGAGTTTGCACGGAAGCTGTACGACGTTCGTCCGGATACGATCCTGCGCATTGAACCCATGCCGATTCAACATGTGTGGAACTAAGGATTTCTTAGTCTGAAAGACGCTCGGCCTGTGCGCCGGGCGTTTTTGTTTTTGGCTTTATGCTGCGTGATGAATACATTTCAATATTGAGTTTGCAGGAGAGTGAGAATGCCGGAGGGGAATGAGGTACATCGGTGGGCAGAGAGGCACGAGGCTGCGTTTGCTGGTCGTGCAGTGAATGTGTTGCCGGGGCCGAACCATCGTTTTAAAGATGCGCAGCTGGTGGATGGAAAGAAGCTTGTGCGAGTGCATGCGGTGGGCAAGCATCTTGGATATGAGTTTGCAAATGGCTTGTACCTGCACATACATCTTGGCCGCTTTGGCGATTTCACGGAAGGCTGTGGGCCGTTGCCGGAGCCGGTAGGACAACTGCGCGCGGTGATGCAGCGTGCATCTTCTGCAAAGACCAGGAAGAGTGTGAAGGGCAATGCCCATGCATTGGCTGCTCCTTATAACGGGCCACCGTCGAAGGACGATGGAACACATGCATTTGATGCGGAAGATGTGGATTGGTGGGAGCTGCGTGGGCCAACCGATTGTTCAATCTATGACGAGAAGAAGTGGCAGGCGTTGCTGGATCGGCTGGGGCCTGATCCGCTGGCGGATGAACCGGCCGGACATGATAAGCCGCAACGTTTCTATGATGTGGTGTTAGCCGCGAAGAAGTCGATTGCCGAACTGTTGATGGATCAGGAAGTGATTGCCGGTATTGGCAATATCTATCGTGCGGAGTTGTTGTTTCGTCATCGCGTGAATCCATTTACGCCGGGCCATGCGATAGATGTGAAAACGCTGAAGGCGATATGGAAAGATGCTATTCCGTTGATGCGTGCGGGCATGGTGGATCGGCGGATTGTGTGTACGAAGAAGAGCGACCGTCCGTCAAAGAAAGAACCTGCGCCACGCGGTGAAGAGCATTATGTGTATCGCAGGCACGGCAAGCCCTGCTTTGTCTGTGGCGAACCGATCCTGCGACGTGATCTTGCGGGACGCACGCTGTATTGGTGTCCGCAGGATCAGCACACAACCAGCGAGCAGAATAAAACCGCACTGGCGAAGGGGATGAGCCTGAAAGTTTCTCGTGGACGTGCGAGCCGCGTTTAGAGCAGCCTGCGGTGGCATTCCCTTAGGGGTAAAACCGCCTAGTTGTACGGGTTTTTACGGCAGGGATGAAGCCCTGCCTTTCCGAAAGAATCTCTTCACTATAGCTGTGCACATTCGGATGGATTCTTCGAATACATGCGCAGATATTTGCATCTACACTACTAACAGACAGTCATGCCACCGACCCAGAACAAGGACTATTACGGAATTCTAGGCGTAAAGAAAACGGCCTCCGCGGATGACATTCGCAAGGCATTTCGTAAGCTTGCGCGCAAATATCATCCTGACGTGAATCCCGGCGATAAGAAGGCCGAGGAGAAGTTCAAGGAGCTTTCCGAAGCCAACGATATTCTGAGCGACGAGAAGAAGCGCAAGGTCTATGACCAGTTTGGCTTCTATGCGGACAATATCGACCCGGCGCATGCAGAGGGCGCGGCCCGCGGCGGCTATGGCGGTAGCTCGTATACGAGTGGCGGTCCGGGCGGCATGCCGTTTGACTTTGGCGGATTCGATTTTTCCGGTGGCTCGGGACAGCAATCGTCTGCCGGTGGTGGTTTTGGTTCGTCGTTCCGCGATATCTTCGGCGGCATGTTCAATGGCGGCAATCGCTCGCGCACGCAGGCTCCGCGTGGGCCGCGTCCGGGAACGGACCTTGAGTACCAGGTGGAAGTGGACTTCTGGACTGCGATTCGCGGTGGCGTGACGCGCATTGAAATCTCGCGGCAGGAACAGTGTTCTATGTGCAAGGGAACGGGCACGGTAGGTACACCGGAGACCTGCTCCGAATGCAAGGGCAGCGGACAGGTTACGCAGATGCAGGGGCGGATGAAGTTCAATGTGCCGTGTCCGCATTGCGGTGGTTCGGGCCGCGTGCAGAAGGATTGTGGCACCTGCCATGGCGATGGTGTGGTAACAAAGCGCGAGACGCTGGAGTTCCGCATTAAGCCTGGAACGCGCGATGGGCAGCGGATTCGTCTGGCAGGTAGAGGCAATGCGGGTACGGAGGGTGCTCCTTCGGGCGATCTGTATCTCATCATCAAGGCCGGGCCGAACCCGGTGTTTACGCGAAGCGGCGATGATATTCGCGTGACGCTTCCGGTGACCGCGTTTGAAGCAGCACTGGGAACAAAGATTGAAGTGCCTACGATTGACGGCCGTGCGCAGTTGAAGATTCCTCCCGGAACGCAGACGGGACAGAAGCTGCGCATGCGAGAGAAGGGCGTGCCTTCGGCTTCGCAGGAGGGTGTGCGTGGTGACCAGATTGTGGAAGTAAAGCTGGTGGTGCCGAAGATCCAGGATGAACGCTCGAAGGAGATTCTGCGCGAGTTGGAGAAGCTGAATCCAGAGAATCCGCGCGAAGAGCTGTTTGCCAAGGTGTGATCAAGAGGATTCGTAAGGGCATGGCTTCAGCCATGCCGTATACCCTCAAGAGGGTATGCGACTTTAGTCGCCGAGGGAATACCACTACACCGCATTTCTTCACCGGCTAAAGCCGTGCCCTTACGATTTATGCCACATGTTTATTTTGTAGTTGGGAAAGCGGTTCGTGTTTTGCATGAATGTCCCACATCTCATAAAGCCGGGATTGGGTACCCGCGTTTTGGAGTAGTTGGATGTGGGTTCTACGCAGACATGGCTAAAAGCTAATAGCTAAAGGCGAATGGCTTAGAATAAACCTGATCGTCATGGCTACGAAGAGACAGTCCAAAGGCGCTTACATGATCTCCGCGGTGTCGGAGATGTATGCTGTGCATCCGCAAACGCTGCGTCTGTATGAACGCGAGGGGCTTCTGCGTCCGTCGCGTTCGGATGGCAACACGCGCCTGTATACGGACGAGGACCTGGAGCGGTTGGAGTTCATCCTTACGCTGGCGCGCGATCTGGGCGTGAATATTGCGGGCATTGCGATTATTTTGCAGATGCGCGAACGCATGGAACAGATGAACGCCGACATGCAGAACTTTGTGGGCTATGTGCGCGATGAGATGTTGACGCGCATGCAGCAGCCACGCAGCAATGAAGCGGGGCTGGTGCCGCTGCGGCGCACGGTGCTGGTGGGCAAAGCGGTTGCGGTGAAATCACCTGCTGCTGCGAAGAAGCGGAAGTAGCTTTGTGTGGTGGCATCCCCTCAGCGGCTAAAGCCGCCTGTTTTGCGAGAGTTTACGGCCCGGCTAAAGCCGGGCCCCTTCAAAACAGAAGATAAACGAACGTTCTCTCAAGCTATATGTCGATATACCTAGCTATTGCTATACAGATTTAGAGAAGCTCATAAAGATACTGCTTTAGAGAGACTGCTCGTGGTGTGCATGATTCTTTCGATATTGCTTTGGGTTGCGGCGCTTGGGTCGCTTACCGCGCTTGTGTTCTGCGGCATGGCGATGGTTGCGGTGCTGCGTTTTCGTCGCAGGCAGCAGCGCGCATTGCAAAGGCCTGCCAGCTTTACGCCCTCCATCAGTCTGCTGAAACCGTTGCACGGAGCAGAGCCGGGGCTGGCGACGAGTCTTGAAAGCTACTTTCAGCAGGAATATCCCGCACCTTACGAGATTCTTTTCTGCGCACGGCGTGAGGACGATGCCGGGTTGCAGATTGCGCGCGAGGTGGCTGCGCGTTATCCCGAACAGCCGGTGCGTTTTCTTGCATGCGGTGAGCCGCGCTTTCCGAATCCAAAGATGTTTTCGCTTGCGGTAATGGTGGAGGCTGCGAAGTATCCGCACCTGGTTACGACCGATGCGGACGCACGTGTGGGGAAGGATTATCTGCTGCGCATGGTGCAGTCGCTGGCGTCGGGGCATACGGTGGAGAACAGGCAGGTAGTGTTGTCGTCGTGTTTGTATGCGGGAAGCGTGGATGAGGGCAGCCTGTTCACGTGGCTGGATGCAGCGGGCAAAACGGTGGAGATGAATTCGGGTGTTCTGATTGCCGACATGCTGAGCGGAACAGACTTTGCCCTGGGCGTGTCGATGACGTTGATGAAAAGCACATACGATGACGCAGGCGGATGCGAAGACCTGGGTCACTATTGGGCTGAGGATTTTGTACTGGGAAACCGGCTGGCGAAGCAGGGCAAGGGCGTGGAGATGAGTCCGTGCGTGATCCGGTTGATGGTGGCGGATGTGGGTGTGGTGCGTTCGTTTCGCGATCAGCTTCGCTGGATGCAGAGCACGCGCCGTTCGCGGCCTGCGGGGCATCTGGGCACTGGGCTTACGTTTGCCATGCCGTTCGGTCTGCTGGGATGCGCGGTGGAATGCATGCGCGCAGAGTGGTGGGGAGCGCTGGCCTTTCTTGCCGTGGCGCTGGTGAATCGCTGGGTACAGGCGTATGCGTATCTGCGCATTCTGGGGGCGCAACGTGTGGGGTTTCAGACGCTGGTGTATCCGCTGCGCGATCTGCTGGGCTTTGTTGTATGGCTATGCAGCTATCTACCGGCAGACACTCGGTACCATAACACGCGGTTCCGCATTATGCCGGATGGGCGTCTGTTGTCCGAGAATGATTAGTTAGCTTAACTAACTATATTGGTTAACCTTGTTAACGATTGGTGAGGATCATCTTGCCGCCGGACGAGGCAAAGAGATGTACCGGGGCGAAGCGCTTCAGGTCGTCGATGCGCTCTGTGTGGTAGGTGAGCAGGTACACGGTATCCGGTCCGGCCCATGCATCGTGCAATCCCTGTTCATCCTTAAAGATGGGCGGTGCGTCGGGCCAGAAGGAGCCGAACCACGGTCCGTTTTCGCGCCCATTGACCAGTTGCAGCGGATGGCGTGTGTAGAAGAGTAGCGTGGAGCCGCTGGTGAGTTCGCCGTCGAGCATGACGCTGTCGTTGGGCTTCAACACTTTCTTCAACTGCATGGCCAGACCCTTGGTCCCGATGATGGGATAGAAGCGGTCGAGGCCGCCGTGGACTGCGAGCAGAACACCACACATGCTTACGGCAAGCACAGCGTTGGCTGCGCGTTCGCGGTTGGCGATGCGCCGGTGCCCGTGTTTACGTACCCACCACGCTACCGGACCAAGACCCATCATGGAAATCGCCATGAGGAAGAGAGGTGGACGGAAGAAGCCCATGGCGCGTGTTGTGAGGTCGTGCAGATGGCCGAGTGCCAGGTTGTACTGGTCGGGGTTGCTGGTGAGTACGTCGGAGATGTCGGCACCGGCACGGGCGGAGGGCGAGATGATGGCAAGCGTTCCGCAGACCAGTGCGACGAGGATGCCTACGGGCAGAAGAAACCAGCTTTGCGCACGAAGGATGTTGCGGCGCAGGCTTGCGTCTCCGTGTTCGGCACCGGCTACAACGCCACCGGCCATGAGGGCAAGCGCGGGCAGTGCGGGCAGCGAGTAGTATTCCTGCCGCGAACTGAGGGTGAAGAAGCCGAGTACCATACCGCTCCACAAAAGAACAGTGAGTGCGGCCTGTTTGCGCTTGGAGTTTTCGAGCGAGCGGTCGCGCCAGAGGCGAGCGTACTGCGTCCATGCGGCTGGCAGAAATGCGACTCACGGCATGAGCCACAGGAAGAACATCAGCCAGAAGAGGGGGATGGGCACCTGTCCATAATCGTGCGGAATGCGCAGACCGCGAAACCGCATGAAGTGTTCATTGATGATGTAGAACCAGAACCAGCCTGCGCGTTCGGGCAGTCCGTTTCCGGCGGGCATGGAGATGGCCGGGTTGCGTAGTGCCGCGAGAATGTGCCACGGCAAACCGACTACTGCAAACAGCAGGAACGAACTGACGATGGGCAGTTTCAGCAGCCACTTAACCTGTCGTGTGAGCAGTGCGTAGAACATGACGAAGCCGATGGGGAAGATGATGCCGATTAACCCCTTGGTAAGCAGGTTGAGCGCCATGATAATGCCGAAGGCCCACGAGGCATTGCGCGCGGTGCGTGTGTCGCCGGTGCGGATGTGGTCGAGCGCGATGAGGAAGAGGTGGACGCCGAGGGTCATCCACAGCGCGTTCATGATGTCGGGAATGTAGAAGCGCGTGAATAAGTACGGGCCAAGGCTTGTGGCCATGGCGAGAGCGGCGTAGAAGCCTCCGCGTTCCCCGAAGAGGCGGCGACCCAGCGCGTAGACCGAGAGGAAGAGCGCCAGCACCATGAAGGAGAGTACGAGACGCGCAGACCACTCGTGCGGGCCGAAGACTTTCATGCCCGCCGCGGCCATCCAGTACATGAGCGGTGGCTTGTCGAAGAAGCGGATGCCGTCGACGTAGGGCGTTACGTAGTCGTGGCGTATGAGCATCTCGCGTGCGGCTTCGATGTAGACCGAATCCACGTCGTCGAGCAGGCCGGGAGCGAAGAGACAGCCGATGTGAAGCACAAGCCAGATGGCCACAAGCACCGCAATGGAGCGACGGTGGGTAGCCTGTAACTGGTTCTGTACCAGGTTTTGCGGGATGGCCGACGAAGAAAGTGGAGCGGAATGCATCTGCGAACCATCTTAATGTGCGACAGCTACATATCTGTAGAAACCTTTTGCTCTGCGGTGCAACTAACCCAATAACGAATGCGCCCTGAAGATGGGCGATAATGAGATTGGTCTTTTCGCCGGCCTGGCGATGACGTTGAAAAGGAATGCATGCAGGAAAACCAGCGTTCGAACTTTAAGGCAAGTCATATAGCCTTCCTTGTCCTTCTTTGGTTTTTGACGCAGTTTGCCGGTATCTTTAACCCGCCATTGCTGGACGATGTGGACTCGATCCACACGGAAGCCGCACGCGAGATGTTGACGCGCCACGACTACGTGACGCTGTATGTGGACGGCATTCGTTACCTGGACAAACCGCCGTTGCCTTACTGGTTAGCCGCTGCCGGAGCGGGTGCCTTCGGCATGCACGACTGGGCGTTCCGGCTGCCGCTGGCGCTGAGTGTGCTGGCGTTGGTGCTTTATGTTTATTTCTTTGGCAAGCGATTGTTCGGCGAGCGCGCGGGATTCTATGCGGCGTGCGCCATGGCTACGTGTATCGGGCCGTATATCTTTACACGCTTCTTCATCCCGGATGTGATGGTGGCGCTGTGGATGACGATCACAGCCGACATGATTCTGCGCATGGTGGACTCGATTCGCACCGAGGGCATGGCGCGTGCGTGGCAGGTGGTGTTGCTGGCGCTGGTGTGTACGGCGGGCATGCTGACCAAGGGGTTGATCGGTATTGTCTTCCCGATGGGTCTGCTGTTTCTCTACCTGTTGCTGATTGGTGAGTTGAAGATGTTGCTGCGTATGCGGCCTGTGCTGTTTGCGGTGGCGTTCCTGGCGACGATGTTGCCGTGGCATATCCTCGCGTATCAGCAGAATGCTGCCAGCGGTACATCGCGCGGATGGTTCTGGTTTTACATTGTGAATGACCAGATCAATCGCTACCTGAACAAGCGGATTCCCCGCGATTACGACAAGGTGCCGCTGCTTACGTTCTGGGTGTTGCTGGTGGTTTGGCTGATGCCGTGGGGCATCTTCCTGCTGGGTGCTGTGCGCCGGTGGTGGCAGCGTCGTGGCGAATGGAAGAGGGGTGGCCCAACGGTGATGCTGATCCTATGGGCGCTGATGATCTTGGTGTTCTTCAGCTTCTCCACGCGGCAGGAGTATTACACGCTGCCCGCTGTTCCGGCGCTGGCGCTGTTGGTGGGCCGTTACCTGGCGGATGGTGACAGGGAAAACGAAGGGCGTGGACGCTCGCGCTGGTATTACGCTGCGTTGTTCGGAGTGGCTGCGGTGGCGGCTGCGGTGTGTATCGCGCTGGCAGTGGTGGCCAAGGCTCCTGTGCCGGGTGCGGATTTGTTCAGCGCGCTGGAGCAGCATCCGGAGGATTACAGGCTTTCGTTCGGCCACCTGTTCGACTTCACCACGAACGCCTTTGGCTTCTTCCGTGTGCCGCTGTGGACGATGGCGATCAGCCTGCTGGTGGCAACGGGTGTGCCGCTGTGGTTGAAGATGCGTGGCCGCGCCTTCGCTGCAAACGTGGTGCTGGCTGTGGGTATGTGTGGCGTTCTGGGCAGTGTGCATGAGGGGCTGCGGATCTTCTATCCCATTCTTGGAACCGAGCCGCTGGCGCGCGTGATTCAACAGAACTGGAAGCCCGATGCGCGCATTGTGATTGATGGCGAGTATTCCAATGGCGATTCGATTAACTTCTACACGGGCCAGCCGGTGTACATGCTGAACGGTCGCGTGAATAACCTTTGGTATGGCTCGTTGTATGCGGATGCGCCGCATCGCTTTGAGGATGATGCTTCGTTCCTCGCGCTGTGGAATAGCGCGACGCCGATCTTCTTTGTGACGCATGATCGCAAGCGTACGCAGGAGTGGCAGGCCGGCCATGGTGGTGCTTTGATTGGTTCTTCGGGTGGGAAGTATGTGCTGGTGAATCGCGGTTTGTCGGAACGCTGATTTATAAGCTGAATTTATGGGTAAAACGAAAGCGCGAATCTCTCAGGAGGAGAGGTTCGCGCTTTCGTGGTCTTCGGCTGTGAGGATGCGTGCAATGCTGTACTCTTTTTTGGAGCCGCGTTTATTCAGCCACAGCAGCATTTCGCCGATCAGTCCGCCCATGAAAAATTGCAGACCGGCTACGAGCAGTAGTGCGGCGATGAGCATGAGTGGGCCGTGGTTTGCCATGAGATGTTTGCCGCCGAAGAGCCAATCCATCAGCAGGCCGAAGAAGATGAGGCCGCCTGTACCGAATAGAGCCATGCCGAACGAGCCGAAGAAACGCAGCGGCTGTTGCAGGTAGTTCAGCAGGAAGTGAATGCGCAGCAGGTCGAAGAACACGGGGATGACGCGGCCGATGCCGTAACGCGATTTGCCGTAGCGGCGCGGGATGTTCTGAATGGGCACCTGGCAGACACGCGCTCCCTGCAACGATGCCAGCGCGGGGATGAAGCGCTGCATGCCGCCATAGAGTGGTACTTCGCGCAGCAGGCTGGTGCGATAGGCTTTGAAGCCTCCGCCGAAGTCGTCGATCTCGACGCTGGAGAGGCGGCGCATGAAGTAGTTTGCAATCTTCGATGGAATGCGGCGCATCCACAGGTTGTCCACGCGCTTTTCGCGCCAGCCGCAAACGATGTCGTAACCCTCCTGTACGCGGGCAACGAAGCGTGGCAGGTCACGCGGATCGTGTTGCAGGTCGCCGTCCATGGTGATAGTGATTTCACCTTTGGCAATCTCAAAACCCGCAGCCAGCGCGGCGGTTTTGCCGTAGGTGCGACGAAACTGGATGACGTTCACGCAGGAATCCATGGCCGCGATTTCGCTGAGCAGCGCGAAGGTACGGTCGCGGCTGCCGTCGTCGACAAAGATGATCTGGTAGCCGCATGCGATGGGTGCGGTCATCTGCTCCAGCTCGGTCTTCAGGCGTGCATAGAGTTCCGAGATGGAATCTTCTTCATTCAGCAGGGGGATAACAATCGAATAGGCAATAGTCATGGTGCGCTCAAAAGACATGTTTACGAGTTAGATGATGAAAGTGCGGTTCAGGATGAAGTCAAAGGTGTATTTTGCAGGGTTCCCGGCTGCCATTCCATGCCGAAAACCATGTATGGTGCATAAGGGAATCCGATTCTATTGCGGATTGCCATATACGCCTGCACGGGGAGCGTGAATGCCAACCTTTGCCGCCATTGATATCGGGTCGAACTCCTGTCGGCTTGCCATTGCCAACGTAGAGCAGCACAAGATCAAGGTGTTTCACCAGGACCGCGAAGTGGTGCGGTTGGGGGACAGCGTCTTTGAGACGGGCGAGATTTCGCCGGATGCCATGGCAAACACCATCCGCGCACTGAAGCGTTTTCAACGCGCGGTGCAGGCACAGGTGGTGGATGAGGTTCGCGTGGTGGCCACGTCGGCCATGCGCGATGCGCGCAATGCCGCGGCTTTTATCGCGTGGGTGAAGTCGGCTACGGGATGGACCGTAGAGGTGATCTCGGGGCTGGAAGAGGGGCGACTGATTCACCTTGGCGTTGTCTCGGGCGAGCAGGATGCGCGAGGTCGCTGCCTGTTTATCGACCTTGGCGGTGGATCGTGCGAGATTACGTTGAGCGATCGCGGACGCATCGAACAGATGGTGTCGTTGCCGCTGGGCTCGGTTCGTTTGCAGCAGGAGTTTTTGCATAGTGATCCGCCGACGGAAGATCAGCTTCGCCAGCTTCATCTGTACATCGATCGCGAGCTGCGCAAGCTGGATCGCAAGATGGGCAAGCCCGCGGTGACGCGTGTGATTGCCACGTCGGGTGCTGCGGCTGCACTGGCGGAGGCAAGCCAGTCGCTGGTGGTGAGTAAGGGCAAGCCCAAGCTGGTGCGTCCGGCAAAGAAGTCGGCAGCGAAGAAATCGACAGCGAAGAAGTTGGTAGCCGATGTAGAGGTACTGGCAACGGACACGGCTTCAGTGCGCAAGCTGGCCAACCGCCTGGTGAAGATGAAAAACAGCGAACGCATGCTGGTGCCGGGCATTGGGCCGAAGCGCAGCGAGATTATTATCGGCGGTGCGTTCGTCTATGCCAGCATCCTGGAGCGGCTGCATCTGGAAGGTTTTCGTTATTCGCCGCTGGGGCTGCGCGATGGTCTGCTGGAACAGATGTTGTCGGATGCAGATTCACGAGCCTCGGTACACAAGGCGGTGGAGCAGGAACGGTCGGCGGGCATTCTTGAGGTCTGCCGGCGGTACAGCGTGGATGTGAAATACGCCGAGGCTGTGCGTGCCGATACGATGCGGCTCTTCGATGAGTTGGAGCGCGTTCATACGATTTCCGAGGATATGCGCGAGCTACTGGCGGGCGCGGCCATGATGCATGAGGTGGGTAAGTTTGTGAACCACCAGGGACACCATCGTCATGCGCAGTACATTATTGAGAACTCGGAAATCTTTGGATTTTCGCCAGCGGAACGAACGGCGATGAGCGCGATTGCGCGGTACCTGGGCAAGAGCCGGCCTGATCCGATGGATCGTCCGATGCGTGCGATTCCGCTGGTGGAGCAGGCGGATGTTGCGCGTTGTGTGATGTTGCTGCGGCTGGCGATTGCGCTGAACCAGAATCGTGCTACGCAGCCGGTGAAGGTGAATGTGCGCGTGTATCCCAAGCGCGTGCTGCTGGAACTGCATGCGGCACGCGGTGGGGCCGAACTGGAACGCTGGTCGTTGGACAAGGAAGCCGGTTACTTCAAGGAAATCTTCCGCCGTGACCTGGTGGTGGAACTGGCGTAGAGCGAACGGACGATACGTGGGTCGAGCATCCATTGCAGGATGGCGGCTCCGCGTTCAAGATTCAATCGTGCAATGGCTCCTTTGCGCAGACGTACGGACGCGGGTGGCTGGTTGGGGTGCATGTGATGTGAGGGCTGCAACAGCAGGCCGAGGAACTCCACCAGGTTGGGGCTATGACCCACCACCAACAGCGACTCCACGCCGCTGGATTCGACTAATAACTTTTCAAACTGTGCGTAGGTGGCTGTGGGAGCCACGGCATCGCTGAGAACGATCTTTTGTTCGTAGCCGGTCTCTGTGCCGACGAGCGCTGCTGTTTGCAGGCTGCGCTTCAGCGGGCTGGAGACGATGAGGTCGAAGCTCACGTTCATGCCGGAGAGGGTGTTGCCCAGCAGCAGGCAATCGCGCTTGCCCGCTTTATCCAACGGACGCTTCAGGTCGAGTACCGGGTTCGATCGGCGCTGGCCCGCCGACGCATGACGCATGAGATACAGGTTCATTGCTTAGAGCATTTCCCGCAATCGTGTGGTTTCAAACAGCACCTATGAATGCCGTTTTCTTTCAGAGAAAACGGCGCCGACAGCATGGTCGCGCTTATTCCTGCGCGAGAAATGCTGTATCCATTGTATGCGCGCTGTGCGTCCATAGTTCGCTGACCAGAAGTCCACGCAGATGGGTTTTGCTCTGTTCCATCTGCCAGCCGTGGTGGCGGAGTATCTCGCGGTAGGACGGCAGGTGTTGCGTGTTGAGTCCTGTCAGCAAGTGAAAGGCTGCGTAGAGTAAACGGATGACGATACGCGAGAGCAGATGCATCGTGCCGTTGTCGGGAATGTTGAATTCAGAGACGAGCCAACGCGCGTTGGCGGTGGTGATTGTTGCTGTGTCAGATGCAATGCGTTCCACTTCGTTGGCGGTCAGGCAGTCGAGGAAGAAGTGCGTTGCAATCAGGTCGAACTGTTTTTCTTTTGCCTGTTGGGGCAGGCCGTTTCGCAGGTCGCAACAGAGAGTTTCAAGGCGAGGAGAATCGTTGCAGCGATGGCGTAATGCGCGAAGCATGGCCGGGCTTGCATCGACTGCCAATGCGCGAACGTTGGGCGAAGTTTGTAGCAGATGCGCTGTGAAGCGACCATCTCCATCGCCCATAAGCAAGGCTGTTTGCGTAGATTGTAGTGCAGGCAAAAAGGTAAAGCGGCAACGCTCCAGCATGCTTCCGAAGCTGATGTATTCCATCCAGCGATAGGGCTTTGCGAGCTTGTCGAAGCCGTTCATCGAAGCGTGTGCAAAAGGGCAAGCGCGAGCAGTGGCGTGAGTAGAACGGCGTCGGCCAGTGCGCGTGTGGTAACGGCAGAAAGGTGCGCGGCTTTTGTATCGAGCAGAAGAAACAACGCAGAGGAAAACGCGATGGGCAGCAGCACGGCGCGTGCATTCGGCAGTGCAAAAGCGCCGATCAGTGCGGCGATTGTGAGTGTTGCCGCAACTGTGCGCAGGTGCTGCGTGGACCATGCGGTAAGTGCATCCATGTCGTGGGCGGGTGCGTCTTCCGCGCGCGCAATGACGACACAGTTCAGCCAGCAGAGCATGCCGAAGAGAATGGCGGAGAGCAGTAACGAGGCGCTGTGATCGACAAGGAACGCGGGCATGGCGATGGTGGTGGAGAAGAAGATGCCTACGAGGATTTCTTTGTAGATGCGCCAGCGAAAGATGTGTACCGCGGCAGCGTACAGAACGAGCGGAATACCCATGAGCATCCATGCCATACGCAGAGGCGCAGGCATGCGCACCAGCAGCGCACCCAGCACAGGGAAGGCGAATGCAATGGCAAAGAGGAATTCATGGCGATGGGCTGCGTGAAAATAGTGGCGCGCCTTGAGTATGGAGTCGTTGCGATGGGCATCGCTTAGGCGGTCGGCTGCATACAGAATCCATACGGCAACGGCGAGCGCAACCGCGGGCACGATGAGAACGTCCGCATGGAATACGCGGCTGAACAAAGCGAACCACAGAGCAGCGACGGTAGGCGCATCCAGACTGAACAGGTGCCAGAGGGCAAGGGGATTACGCAGAACGGAACGGTCGGCCTGTACCGGTGTGATGGTGGTGGTAGCCACCTGTTTAGTGTATCGAACCAATGCGATCTGAGGCTGCGCAGCCTTGCGCCGTTTCTTTATGCAGTTGGATAAGACCGAAATCTATTGGGGAGAAACACTCGTAATCGTTGCGAACACTGTGTTCGTTGTTACTTCAGCATCCTGCGAACCCACATCTCAAAAACGAGATGTGGGGTACCCGTTTGTGTGGTCGTGCGAGGCTGCTTCAGCTCTTCCAATCGGCGCTGTGCAGGCGGGAGAAGACGCCGTCGAGTGTCTCCAGCTCTTCCAGTTGTTGCTGTTGTTGTTCGGAGAGAGTGGCGGTTGCAAGCCATTCGTTCCATATGGAGCGCAGCAGTTGAAATGCTTCCGCGTGTCCGCGAAAACGGTCTTCGGCGTAGTCGCGTGCTGCGCCGGTGGTGATGAGGCTGGGCCAGTCGCTGGCTTCCATCAGTAGCAGTTCACGACATAGTTGCCGTGCAATGCGTTCGCCTGTTTTGCCGTCGGTCCATTGCTTTAGTTTTGCCGAGTCGCGGACGAACAGTTCGGCGGCGTACACAGTGCTGAGCAGTTGCGATGTCTCGCTGTTCAGCCAGACGCTGTGGTCACCGTTGGTACCCCACGATCCTTCGTGCATGCGGATGTTGGCGGCGATGCCGTAGGTCTTCAGGTATTCATCGCAGGCAATGGCGCGGACGCCGTTTGTTTCAGCATGCAGGAGCCGGAAAAGATGTTCGAGAAATTGCAGACCTTCGTGCCACCAATGACCGAATAACTCCATGTCGAACGGAGCGGTAAGAATGGGAGGGTGCTGCGCGGTTCTGTTGCTGCGCTTCTGGTTGCGCAGCGTTTCCGCGATGAGTGCGACAAGGTGCTCTGCATGTCCGCGTGCGCTTTCGGCGGCTGCATCGGGGTAATAGGGTTGCTTGGCTTCCATGCCGAGTTCGGTCCCGGTAACGCGCCAGTAACGATGTCCGCCGGGCCAACGCTTCTTGTGAAAGTCGAGATAGTGGAAGTCGCCAGGATAACCGAACTGCGGACTCCACACCTGGAAGGCGGTTCGAGGATCGCGCGGAAAGACGGCCACATTGCTTCCAGCGATCATATAGGGTAGGTAGGCGGAGAGCTTTACCGGTGGATTGGTTACAGGTACTGTCTGCGCATCTTCTACCAGTGGCGCGTCTACGAAGGTGTATTCGAGTCCGCTCTCGGCCAGGATGCTCTCGGTACCGGCGCGCATTTCGTCCTGTGGTTGGTTGAGTCCGTCGGGCTGTACAGGGAAGTGCCAGTTGCCCGCGGGACGGTAGCCGCATTCGGGCAGCCATACGCCGCGAGGCCTGCTGCCAAGCTGCTGCTCGTGAACTTCAACAGCGGTGCGGAACTGGGCTTTGGCGCTGGCGTCGGTGCCGAGCAGAGGGATGTAGCCATGCGTTGCGGCCGAGGTGAGCAGCAGCACTCCCTGGGATTGTGCACGGCGAAAGCCTTCCACCAGGTCGCCGTTGTAGAACTTCAGTTCCTCCAGCGCAATCTGAAATCTTTCGGCCCATTGATGGGCCAGGTTGCGCAGATGCTGTTCGCCTGCCAGCTCGAAAAAACTTTCGTCTTCGCGTGCGGCTGTTATCTTGCGACGCAGGTACGCAGGCAGTTCCGATTTAAAGACAGGGTGGATCAATTGCTGCAGCAGAACCGGTGAAAGGCTCAGGTGAACGCAGACAGTGATGCCTTCTTCATGCAGCCTGCGGACGGTGCGCAGGAAGGGGAGATAGGTCTCTGCCGCGGCTTCCAGCAGCCACTCCAGGCCATGCGGCCAGGTGCCGTGATGCAGGACATAAGGCTGGTGCGCATGCAGAACGAGACTGAAAAAACCGGTAGCGGGAAGTTCGTTTTTCTTCATGCAGTCCCTGAAATCTCGCATCGCACCCGCGTGGAGTCAGTGCGGCGAAGTAATGGCTTGCGGTCCGGGTGGTAGCTGCAAGCGGTTTGCGTGCGTGGCGGTCTCTATTGCCCTGTATTGCATCTTCCGCCCACATGATCTCATGCGCATTCTGTATAGAGTGTGAGATGCAAAAGAGAAGAGGATCGGGTGTATCCCCGATCCTCTTCTCTTTTTTGTGCCGTGATTGTCTTTTGCTCCTGTGCGGTGATCGCCCAGGCTTTAGTTGGCGGAAATACGCACCGCGATGGTGTTGGTGACGGTAAAGGGCACCACACTTTCGCTGGGGATCTGCACCTGTTCGCCGCGTGTTATCGCGTTGATGCCGGCACCGGTGCCGCCGCCCGCAGCAGCTCCGATGGCGGCTCCCTTGCCACCACCGAAGATGCCGCCGAGGACTGCGCCTGCTGCTGCGCCAATGCCGGTTTTGACGGCTGTGTTCTTGCCGCGGCCTTTGCCTTCCACGCTGTAGGCCTGCGTGGACAGCGGGATATTCCGGCCGCGAACGGTCAGGCCGGTCAGCTCGATACTGAGAAGGGAAGAACCCTTGAAGTGAGCGGCTTCGTGAACCTCGCTGACACGGCCGGAGACGGCTGCACCGCGCGGAATAGCTACGACGCCGTCCTGCACAATGTCGCTGGCCACAACTCCGCTGAAGGAATCGCCTTGCTGCGTGGTGCCGCTGTCCAGCGTCTGCGTGATGCGGATGGGCAGTGTGGTGCCGGAAGGGACTGTGACTGTGCGTATCACAGGCTGAGGAGCCGGTGCGGGCTGTGCCGGTGGTGGCGGAGGAGGTGCTGTACGTACCACCGGCGCGGGTGCCGGAGCAGGCTTTGCGGGAGCAGGCTTTGCGGCAGGCCGTACCGGAGCCGGTTTAGCCGCAGGCATCGGTGCAACGGGCACAGGTGCGGTTTCCGCAATGGCGGGCGCGGCTATGGTCAGGTTGTTCACCACCTGTTTCACATTGGCAACGGATGCGGCATCGCTGGCCGCCAGGTTGCGGGCTGCAGGATTGTCCACGGTTCCATTCAGCGTGACGATGCCGTTCACTGTTACGGGCTGGATGGTCTGGTTGACGAGGCCCGTATCGGCAGATAGCTTCTGCTGTACCTGGCTGTTGAGTGTGCTGTCGTCTGGTGCCTGATGGCATCCTGCAACTCCGGCCAGCAGAACGGCAGTGAGTGCCATTGTGGCCAGGGGGGCGTTGCCGTAGCGAATGGTCTTGCTCATGGTGTGATCTCCTGAAGTCTTCCGTGACGAATCTCTGGTTTCCGATCTTCCGCGCGTCGCGAAGTCGCATGACTTAGCTTATGCGTTTTCCTGTTCGATAGACGCGCTCCGGGGTTGGATGCAGCACGATTTTCGTTACCCACCCACTCTTCCACGTGTCGGAGTATGGCGCAAGTGGAGAATTGCGGCAACCTGAATAGAGGCAGAGGCATCCGTCAGGAAGGCATACTGCCGGATGATCTACAGGCCACAGGCAGACTGCGGCTGGGCGCGATAACATGAAGACCATTCGGTGTCTGTACTTTTCGCGAGACTCCGGCAATGGTAGGCTTTGATTTCTGAGGAGATAACGAGATGGCGAACGATAATTCCTTGAGTGGTCTGGGATGGTTTCTGGCAGGACTGGGACTGGGTGCTCTGGCTGGTGTTCTATATGCACCGAAGAGCGGTCAGGAAACACGTGAGGATCTGGCGGCACAGGCGCGCGATGCCCGCGAGAGAGCCAACCGGTATATGGATCAGGGGCGCGACCAGTTGAACGATTATGTGGACCGTGGTCGCGATTACTATGACAAGGGACGTACACAGTGGAGCCAGTACGTGGACAAAGGCAAGGAATACCTGCAACAGCAGGGCGCGAAGGTTTCCGAAGCCGTGGATGCTGGCAAACAGGTTTACCAGGAAAAGGTGGAAGGCTAAGCGCCTTGCAATTCACCAGAAATTGGAGCCCGCGAATCGCAGACTCGCGGGCTCTTGTCCTATGCAGTGTTTAAGTAAGTGAGTAAAACCATGACCGAACAACAGGCGCACTATCTTCTGCTGTACACCGGTATTACTGCGGCCGCCATTGCTCTTCTGGCAGTCGCCTTTGGCGTTCTGGCCTTTATGCTGGCGGTTTTAATGAAGCGTGTGAACGCCCTGGCACGAGAGTTGCAGCCCAGGGTGGGACCTCTTCTTGGCAACATGCAGGTGATCACTAGCAAGGTTGCGGATATTTCGAAGACTGCCCATGAAGTTACGGCAGATGCTGCTCCCAAGCTGCGTCGCGTAACGGACAACCTTGCCGAATCGAGTGATGTGTATCGCGCAAAGGTGGCACAGCTCGATACGCTCATCACGGATACGACCGACAGGGCACGGAACCATGTGGATCGTGTGGATTCGTTTATGACCAGCACCATGGATCGCACACAGGATGCCGTGCATGGCACGCTGGATCGCGCGCACGACCTGGTGGAAAGCGTGCAACATGCGGTGTGGACTCCGGTAAGACAAATCTCCGGCATCCTCAGCGGAACGCGCGCAGGACTGGAAACCCTGTTGCACAACTTTTCGCTAAAGGAAAAGCCTGCGCCGAAGCCGGTGGCCTTTGAAGGAGAGAGTGTCTACACGGGGCTTGAGGACGACTACCACGCATAGGCTTTTCGGCCTGTGGCGTTAAACCAAACCAGAGAGGCCCGGAGATTTTCCGGGGCCTCTCTGGTTTGTGTGCTGTCGCGGACCTTGAACGTTGCGTTACATGCCCCTGGGTACGGACAGGTAGCCGCTCACCTGGTTTTTCGTCACGTTGTTCACCACAATTTCAAAGAGCGAAGGTGTTTTGCCGCTGTAAAACTGTACCGGTTCATAGATCGTCTTGTCTTTCTTTTGGATCATGCGGTCGTCGGCATTCAGGTCGAGGGTGAATTTGCTCTTCTTCTGATCGACCTTTTTCAGTTGCAGCTTGATGGAAGAGATGAGGGTGGGCGGGGCGTTTTTCTGTAGCGTGAACTCGTAGTAGGTTCGGTCGCCGCGGTGTTTCAGCTCTTCCAGTTCCTGGTGGTTTTTGGCGATCAGGCCGCTCATTACGCCGGCATCGCCGATGGTGCGTTGCAACTGGCTTTTGGTATCGGCGAGGTCGGCTTTGGTGGTGGCAACGTCGGTTTTTGTTGAACCAAGGTCAGAGCGGACGGTGCCAACGTCTTCCTTCACCGACGAGACGTTCTGGTTCAGCGAGGCCACGGCCTGTTCGCGGCGTGTGCTTTCTGCTTTCTGTTGCTGCATCAGCGTGGCGGCCTTTTCGTCGAGCTGCGCCTGTGTGGTGCCGATTTGTTTCGATAGGCTTTCGGAGGCTGTGCGCGAACGGGTATCGGAGGCGTAGATGCGTTGTTGCAGGGTGGATGCGCGTTCGTCGGCCATCGCCAGCCGGGCTTCGGTTCGAGAGAGGTGTGTTTGCAGTACGAACGCCCACACAAGAGCACTGATGCTTAAAAGAATAGAAAGCGCCACGGCAAGTGGCAGCATCGCGCTTTGCGAGCGGTGCTCCGGTGTGTCATGCGGGGTGTCCATACATCCTCCAGTGTTGCGGCACATGTTTTCAGCATGGCCGCGTGGGGAAATTGGTTACAGAGTGGTGCAGCCCTAGAATAGACGGATGGAGTCACCGGATGTTGTAGTTGCGGGTGCGGGGCTGATTGGCCTGTCGTGCGCTTTGGGATTGAGGTCGGCAGGGCTGCGCGTTGTGGTTCTGGAGCGAGGGCAGGCTGCGCGCGAGGCGTCGTGGGCTGCGGCGGGTATGCTGGCGGCGAACGATCCGGCGCATCCTGATGGCATGCAACTGCTGGCCACGCGCAGCATCGAGTTGTACGACGGCTTCCTCGGATCGATTGCCGCAGCGGGTGGCGGGCAGGTTGCCTATGAGACCAAATGGACTCTGGAGCAGGAAAACGGTGCGGATGAGGACGCGACGCTGGCAGGGCTGGCTCGACGCGACTTCCGCCGCCATGCGGAGAAGAGTCTGGACCCACGCAAGCTGACAGCGGCTCTGCGACAGGCGGTGCTTGCTTCCGGTGTGGAACTGCGCGAAGATGTGGCGGTGCAGAGTGCGGTGGAGCGTCGGGGTGGCGTGGAAGTCCAGACCAAAGATGGAACGTTGCACGGCGGCAATTTTCTGGATTGCACCGGCGCGTGGAGCCGTGTGCCGGTGAAGCCGGCCAAGGGCCACATGCTGCGTGTGCAGGCTCCGGGCCTGTTCCACGTTGAAGGACTGGGCAACGTGGTGGTGCGTACACCGGAGCTGTACATGGTGCCGCGTCTGGATGGCACGGTGGTGATCGGCGCCTCGGTGGAAGACGTCGGGTTTGACCGGAGCATCCGCTCGGAGGAGATTGACGCTCTGCGGGCGAAGGCCGCGGCGCTGTTGCCTGCTCTGGCCGATGTACCCGAAGCAGAACGCTGGATCGGTTTTCGACCCGATACACCGGACCATCTGCCGCTGCTCGGTCGCACGGGAGAGCACTCGTTTGTGGCGTCAGGGCATTTTCGCAATGGGATTCTGCTCGCTCCGGCGACGTCGCGCCTGATGACGGAACTGATCCGTGAAGATGAAGTTTCGTTCAATTTAGAGCGTTACAATCCTGGTCGCTTTGTAGTGGATTGAGGCCTGTTGGCGCGATATTCGCGCACATGTGATGACAACCGCACAGGGCATTCGATATAACGGCGGTCTGTACAGAAGTTCGTTTTTACACGTCAGGAGCACCAAACGATGTCGCAGGCAACTGCCCCTCGCGGGCTTGAAGGAATTGTGGCTACGACCTCCGGCATCTGCTGGATCGATGGGGATAAGGGTGTTCTTTCCTATCGCGGCATTGACATACACGAACTCGCCGCCCGATCGACCTTTGAGGAAACAACCTATCTGCTGTGGTTTGGCAAGCTGCCCACCAAAGCAGAACTCGCAGACTTTACGCAGAAGCTGGCAAAGGCGCGTGTGCTGGATGCACGTGTGGTTGACCTGCTGCGCAGTCTGCCGAAGAACGCGAACACCATGGAGGTGTTGCGTACAGCGGTAAGCCTGCTGGGGCTGTCCGATGCCGAGGACAAGGATGCAGGCCACGAGGCAAACGTACACAAGAGCTTCCGGCTTACTTCGCAACTTGCCATGATCGTGGCTTATTTCGATCGCATTCGGAAGGGCAAGGAGATTGTGGAGCCGGACGCTTCGTTGAGCCATGCAGGCAACTTCCTGTACATGCTGACGGGAGAAAAGCCGATTGCAGAGGCAGAGCGTGCCTTCGATGTGGCACTGATTCTTCATGCCGATCACGAATTGAATGCGTCCACCTTTGCGGCGCGCGTGATCGCGGCAACGCTCAGCGATGTGCATTCCGCGATTACAGGTGCCATCGGCGCGCTGAAGGGGCCATTGCATGGTGGTGCGAACGAAGCCGTGATGCGGCTGCTCTACGAGATTGATGCAGCAGGCACTGATCCAGTCGAGCACGTGCGAGAGATGCTGGCAAAGAAGATCAAGGTTTCGGGCTTTGGGCATCGCGTGTACAAGACGGAAGACCCGCGTGCTACGCATCTGCGGCGCATGTCGCATGATCTTGGTACGGCTGCGGGCAATCCCAGGTGGTACGAGATGAGCGAGAAGATTGAAGGCTTCGTGAAGGGTGAAAAGAAGCTCAACGCCAACGTGGACTTCTACTCTGCTTCCACATACACCACGCTCGGCATCGACATGGATCTGTTTACGCCGATCTTTGCGGTGAGCCGCATCTCCGGCTGGTGTGCGCATGTGATGGAACAGCACGAGAATAATCGCCTGATCCGTCCGCGCGCGGAATACACGGGGCCTGCGTATCCTGCGCCTTACGTGCCTCTGGATTCACGCTCGTAGAAGATTTCGTTAACCGACATTCATGTGCCGCACATTTCGCAAGCCGAGATGTGCGGCATCCTGTTTTGTTGTGGGACACGGTTGCCGATACGCACTTTTACAATGGTGAAATGCGCCGGATTTACATGGATGCCAATGCCACCACTCCTATGCTGTCGGAGGTGTTGCAGGCGATGGAGCCGCACTGGAATGTGCGCTTTGGCAATGCCAGCGCTGTGCATGCTTTTGGCCGCGATGCGCGTGATGCGATGGATGCCGCACGCGACCAGGTGGCGGCGTTGATCGGCGCCAAGCCTGCGGAGATTACATTCACCAGCGGCGGCACGGAGAGCGATAACCTTGCGCTGCTGGGCGTGCTTGCGCCGGGCGATCATCTTGTGGTCAGTGCGATTGAGCACGATGCGGTTCTGCACACGGCTGACGCCGCTGAGTCGATGGGTATCCAGGTGACGCGCGTGGGTTGCGATGCGGAGGGCGTGGTGCAGCCGGAAGCTGTGGCCGCTGCGATGCAGCCGAATACGCGGCTGGTGAGCGTGATGCTGGGCAACAACGAAACCGGCGCGATCCAGCCGATTGCGAAGATCGGCAAGATTGCGCATCGCGGCAATGCGTTGCTGCACACCGACGCGGTACAGGCTTGCGGCAAGATTCCGGTGCAGGTGGAGTATCTGCGCTGCGATCTGTTGAGTATGTCCGCGCACAAGATGCATGCGCCGCAAGGGGTGGGTGCGTTGTGGGTGCGCAAGGGCGTTACGCTGCGTCCGATGCTGCATGGTGGAACACATGAACGGCGGCGTCGAGCGGGTACGGAAAATGTGCCGGGTATCGTCGGCTTTGGTGCAGCCGCTGCGTTAACACAGCAGTGGATCGCAGGCGGCGGCACGGAGCGCATGCGTGGTTTGCGCGATGCGTTGCAGGCGGGATTGTTGGACGTTGGAGATGCCGAGGTGAACAGCGCGGGTGCGGAAAGATTGCCGAACACGCTTTCCATCCGTTTTGCCGGTGTGAATGCGGAAGAGTTAGTGATCGCGCTCGACTTGCAGGGGCTTGCCATCAGTGGTGGTTCGGCGTGTCAGAGCGGTGCGATTGAACCTTCGCATGTGCTGCGTGCGATGGGGCTTAGTGAGGACGCGGCGCGCAGCAGTGTGCGTTTTTCGTTGTCGCGGCTCAGCACGGAAGACGAGGTCGAACAGGCGATTGCGATTACTTCTGCTGCTGTGCGAAGACTGCGTTCGTTGTAGATTTGCAGTGGCTATAGAAACATCCTGCAAACCTACACATAAGGGTGCCCCACATCTCGCTTTTGAGATGTGGGTATTCGTGCGAAGCACGAACCGCTTCTGCGGGGTGTTTGTGGCAAGGACGATATGGGTATAACTTTTGTGGCGCTACTGTAAGTCGGCAAAACCTGCGAAAATAGAGGGTGATGGCAATTGCTGCATCCAATTCGATGCTTTCCGTTTCTCCTACAGAGGAGAACGCTGGCACCATCGCTGTGGCGATGAGTGGTGGGGTGGATTCGTCGGCGGTTGCGGCCCTGTTGAAGCAGCAGGGCTATTCGCTGGTGGGACTGACGTTGCAGTTGTGGGACCAGCGCCGCCTTTCGGGCAAGGACGGCATTCCCGAGCAGGTGACAGGCCGTTGCTGTTCGCTGGACGATGTGTACGATGCGCGCCGCGTGGCGGGCCAGCTTGGCATTCCGTATTACGTGGTGAATCAGCAGCGCCGCTTTGAGCAGGACGTGGTGCAGCCGTTTGTGAGCGAGTATTTGGCAGGCCGCACGCCGATTCCATGCACGCTATGCAACAACCATTTGAAGTTTGATGAGTTGCTGAAGACAGCGCGCGGCATTGGTGCGGAGCGCGTGGCCACGGGGCATTATGCGCGTGTGCGCTTTGATGAAGAGCGTGGACGCTGGTTGTTGTTGCGTCCGGCGGATCGCAGCAAGGATCAAACATATTTTCTCTTCGGGCTGACGCAGGATCAGTTGAGCCGCACGCTGTTTCCGCTGGGCGAAATGCAGAAGCCCGCTGTGCGCAACATGGCCGAGGAGCAGGGATTGCGCGTGGCGCAGAAGCCGGATTCACAGGAGATATGCTTCATTCCTGGTGGAGATTACAAGGCGTTTCTGCATGCGTACCTGGAAGAACAGGGCCGCGCGATGCCGGAGACCGCGGGCGATTTGGTCACTGCGGAAGGCGAAGTGGTGGGTTCGCACGAGGGCATCCACGGTTTTACTGTGGGGCAGCGCAAGGGTGTGCAGCAGCAACTCCACAAGCATCACATGGAGCCGTTTTATGTGCTGGGCATTGAACCTGCGACGAACCGCGTGGTGGTGGGACAGGAGCAGGAACTGCACCAGACACGCGGTGTGGCGGATCGTTTGAACTGGATCAGCATTGATGCGTTGCGCGAACCGATGCGCGTGCAGGCAAAGATCCGTCATCGCCACGAACCTGCACAGGCAACGATTCGTCCGCTGGAAGATGGCCGTGTGGAGATTCTGTTTGATGAGCCACAGCGTGCCATTACGCCGGGACAGGCCGCGATGTTCCTCGATGGAGATATCGTGGTGGGCGGCGGCTGGCTGGTTTAACCAGCTAGCATTCTGCAAACTCACATCTCATAAAGCCAAGATGTGGGGCACCCGTTTTCTGATTTTGCCTATTTACCCTTGGCTTTTAGTTTTCAGGCTTTGGGTTCGCGAAGGTAGTAGGCATTCTGGTTTGCTTCGTTTGCACTTGCGATTTGATTAGTTAGGTTAACTAACTAGTTTGGCAGCGCGATTTTTGTAGTTTCCTGGTGGTAGAAGCTGATGCTTACGTCGGCCGCCTTGCGCTTGTCCCATATGCTCTGCGGTACGTTGTAGGCGAAGATCACGTAGCCGTGGCCGGTGGCTCCCGGCGCGATGGTGCTTTCACGCAGTAGTGGCGCGGGTGCAACGGCATCGACCTTGGGCTTCATGGCGGGGAACATGGCGGCAAGGCGTGGCAGGTCTTTTTCTTCGAGCGCATTCGCGGTCATCACGGTGCCGTCTTCCATGGTGAGGGTGCCTTCGATGCCTTTTACAAAGAGCGGCGCTTTTTGCGAATTGTCTTTGAGCATGACGTCCGCGATGACGTAGGTGACGGTCTCCTGCTGGTTATCGCCAACCAGAACACCACCGCCACGTTCATAGACGGCGTGGTACTCAAACGTTTGTACGTTGCCTGCAATGCCCGTTACTTCAGGATGCAGAGCCACCTTCGCAAACCAGAAGCACAGCGCCAGAAGTATCAGCATCGCGATTGCGATGGGCACCAGCATGCTGCGTTGTTTTGTGTTGCCGCCGTCGAGTGTCATCTCAGCCATGTATCCAGCTTAGAACAGGTGGAAAATATGAGACGCGGCGGCATTCCCTCAGGGGCTAAAGCCCTTCACTTCGGAAGGCTTTTACAGCAGGGTTAAAACCCTGCCCTTCCGAAAATAAATGGTTCTTCTTCCGAGAGAATTTCATGGACGTGGGCGTAGCGATGCAAGAAAGGCGTCTGCATCGAGTGTGTTGAGAATGTCGTCTTTCGTCAGCCATGCGCGGCGGAGTTGCGTGATGCCGAAGTGCATCTTGTCCATGTCTTCTCGTGAATGCGCGTCGGTGTTGATGCTGATTTTGCAGCCTAGTGCTTTGGCTTTACGCAGATTCAGATCGCTTAGGTCGGCGCGGGCCGGATTGGCGTTGTGCTCCACGGCTACGCCAAGTTCTGCACATCGGAGCAGCATTTTGTCGAGATTGAACGCGTATGGGTCGCGCTTGAGTACCTTGCGTCCTGTGGGGTGGCCGAGAATGTGCAGATATTGATTTTCGATCGCTCGCAGAATGCGTTCCGTCATCTTGTCTGTGGGCAGGTCGAAGGCGGAATGCACACTGCCGATCACCACATCCATCTGAGCGAGTGTTTCGTCGTTTAAGTCGAGCGAACCGTCCTGTAGTATGTCGACTTCGATGCCTGCAAAGACGCGGATGCGTCCTTCCATCTCTGCATCGACAGAGCGAATGGCACGAATGTGGTCGCTTGCGCGTGCATCGTCCAGGCCGTTGGTCATGGCGAGATTCTTTGAATGATCGGTGATGGCAATGTACTTTCGGCCGCGCAACAATGCGGCCTCGGCCATCTCGCGGATGGTGCATGTGCCATCGGTGGCCACGGTGTGCATGTGCACGTCGCCCTGGATGTCTGCAAGCGTGATGAGATGCGGCAGCGTGTTGCTCTCGGCTGCATCTAGTTCGCCGCAGTTTTCGCGCAGTTCCGGTGGAATCCATTGCATGCCAAGCGCGGCGTAGATCTCTTCTTCGGTGGCCGCTGCAACGATTGCACTTTCGCCTTCTTCCGGATGCATCTTTGCCAGCGCGTATTCGCTGAGCGTGTAGCCGAGTTTCAGCGCCTTCTGTCGAAGAAGAACGTTGTGCATCTTGGAGCCGGTGAAGTATTGCAGAGCCGCACCATAACTTGCGCGAGGCAGCAGCCGCACGTCGACTTGCAGGTTGTTGCGCAGAGTGAAGCTCACCTTGTTCTGCCCTTTGGCCAGCAGCGTTTCAATCAGCGGCAGTGAAGCCACATGCTCCACGGCTGCGCTGACAACCTCCGGCTCGCAGGCTGGTCCGGTGATAAGCAGGTCGAGGTCGCCTACGCTCTCGCGTCCACGACGCAGCGAGCCAGCGGGCGTGATGGTTTCAATGCCTGGAAATTCCAAGATAAGCTTGCTGATGGTTTCAGCAAATTCTGCTGCCTGGTCGATGCGATAGCGTCCGCTGTTGCGTCGCTGATCTTCAATGCCTTTCAATAGCTTATCGACCTGCTTCTGGCCGAAGCGGGGAAGTTTGGCCAGATGGCCTTCTTTCGCGGCAGTTTCTAACTCATCGATGTTTGAGATTTGCAGCGCATTCAACATGAGTGCAACTGTCTTCGGTCCCATGCCGGGAAGGCGCAGCAACTCCAGCATGGATGGACGATACTTCGTGAGCAGCTCATCGCGCAGAGGCATGGAGCCGTTGCGAACCATGTCCACGATATTCGAGGCCATGCTTTTGCCGATGCCGCTGATGGCAAGCAATTGCTTTGGGTCATCGACGAGGGTTTCGAGTGGGGTGGTGTGTTGTTCTACTGCTTCCGCGGCACGGCGATAACTGCGGATGCGAAAGGGATCGGCAGCGTCGATTTCGAGTAACGCCGCCGTTTCTTCCAGCAGGCGCGCCATGGTGATGTTGTCCATACCGCAGTCAGACTACACGCATGTCGCGATGATTTTCTCATGCGTTGTTATGTGCAGGGTTGTCAGTGCTTGTGTTGTTATGCAGCTTCGTTGCCGAGGACAACCTGATCGGCTTGCGGGCCTTTGCTGCCCTGGATTACGTCGAACTCCACCGGGTCGCCTTCTTTCAGGCTTTTGTAGCCGTCGATCTGGATTGCGCTGTAGTGCACAAACACATCCGGACCTCCGTCGTCACGTCCCAGGAAGCCATAGCCCTTTGCATTGTTAAACCACTTTACTTTGCCCTTGTACTGTGCCACTCGTACTCACCAGTCGCGCAACCATCACGGCTTTCGTTCTCGCAGGGAAATCCGTTACGAGGATGGTGATGTATAGACGCAGCGAGCCTGGTTTCGGGGAACCTACTTTTTTCGATTTTTTATTTTTTCGAAAATTTTGTGAGCTGTTGCAGGAAGAGCGGACGATGCTCTTTCCTGCAACTGAAAAGAAGAGTTATCTGCGTTTGCGTCGTTGTTGTGCGTAGAGCATGGTGCCGATGATGGTTTTGCCGTCGTGAATCTCGCCCGCAGTGCACAGCTTTACCAGTTCGGACAAGGGGACAAGGCGAACCTCAATCTTTTCATCTTCTTCCGGCTGCGCTATGCCAGCTTTGATGCCGGTGGCGAGATAGATTTCCATCCATTCGCCCACGAATCCGGGGCTGGCGTAGTAGCGGACAAGGCTTGTCCACTTCCTGGCGCGGTAGCCGGTTTCTTCGAGGAGTTCGCGCTTGGCGGCGGCCAGAGTTTTTTCGCCGGGCTCAACGCGCCCGGCAGGCAGTTCCAGCAGATACTGGTCGGCAGCATGGCGGAACTGGCGTTCGATCACCACCTTGGGATCGCGCGGGTTGGTCACGTCGTCGACGGCAAGGATGACCACCGATCCGGAATGACGCACCACGTCGCGGACGGCCACCACGCCATTGGGTTCACGGACAGTTTCGGTGAATACGTCGAAGACCTTGCCCTGGTACGCGCACTTTGAAGTCAGAATCTCAGCCTTTTTGCTGGAGGAACGCTTCTTTGAGACCGGAATTGTTTTTGTGGCGGCCTTGCGTGGAGCAGGTTTTGTTATGGTGGATTTTGCCCGGGAAGAGGCAGTTTTTTTTGACAGAGGCTTAACCGTCGCACGTTTCGTCATAGCATCAAGCTATCAAAAGCTGCATCCAACCGGCGGAACGTGCCATCTTATAAGGCGTTACCACAAAAGGCAGTACAGGCTCCAGTTCGAGCGTTTTGATGAGTATGGATTGTTACCCGATTACGGTTCTGCCGCATCTGTCGCGGCTCTTCGTGGATTACACGGAGATGCGCAGTGCTGCGCCCAACGCGGCGGTGCGCCGGTTTTACAGGGCGAATCCATTTGATTCGGCTTGGATGAAGGGAAGTTGTCCGCGGTATCAGCCCGACCGCAATGAACTGGTGGATGCACTCACGGAGCAGGCGCAGGCGTTTCGCGCTTCGGAGGCTACGTTTGCCAACTTGGAACGGCTGCGCAGCGGCGCTCGTGCCGTGGTCACTGGTCAGCAGGTTGGACTGCTGGGCGGGCCCCTGCTGACACTGTTGAAGGCGGCCACCGCTGTCCGCAAGGCGCAACTGGCAAGCGAGCAGGGCGTGCCGCATGTGCCGGTTTTCTGGATGGCTACGGAAGACCACGATCTGGACGAAGTGAACCAGGTTGCGCTGCTCGATAAACACACGGTGGAGACTCTGCGTTCTACCTTTCCGCAACATCGGCAGCAGAGGGTGGGCGGGCTGGTGCTGGGGCCGCAGATAGAACGTGTGCTGGAGCGCGCGGAAGAACTGCTTGCCTATGCACCCATTACGGAGTTGCTGCGCGCAAGCTACACGGCGGACGACACGCTGGCGTCGGCATTTGGAAAATTTATTTCAGGTGTGTTCGCGGAATTTGGTCTGATCGTAATCGACGCCAGCACGAGGGCGTTTCACCGTATGGGCGCACCTGTTTTGCGTGCTGCCGTGGAGCAGGCCGATGCGTTGCATGCTGCCCTGATGCGCCGCAATCACGAGTTACATGCCGAGGGCTATGGCGCTCAGGTTCTGGTGCACGAGGATTCTTCGCTGCTGTTCCTGGTGGGCGAGGATGACAATCGCCTGGTGCTGAAACACGCTGAAGGTAGCGATGAATGGAAGGCCGGATCGCGCACGTATACGTCGGCCGATCTGCTGGCCATTGTGGAGGCACAACCGGAACGCATCAGTCCGAACGCGTTGCTACGCCCGGTCTTTCAGGACAGCATTCTGCCTACGTCTGCTTACATCGGTGGGCCTGCGGAGATTGCGTATTTTGCGCAGTCGCAGCCTTTGTATGAAGCGATATTGGGCGAGACCACGCAGATTCTGCCGCGTCTTTCAGCAACGCTGGTGACGCAGCCGATTCGCACGGCACTGGATCGACACGAGGTTTCGTTGTCCGATGCAATGACGACAGCGGATGCGCTGGCACAGCGCTTTGCCGCGCGTACCATGCCGATTGAGGGCAAACGCAGAATCGCCGCAGCGGGCAATGCTCTGAATGAAGAGTTAATCGAACTGGAACGCTGGATGGGCGCAATGGATTCGGGCCTGGGACATAGCGCATCGATTGCGTCCAACAAGATGCGTTATCAGATGAATCGTTTGCGGCGACTGGCTGCCAACTGGCAATTGGAACGCGAAAATTTCCTGCGCAAGCATGCGGACGCGATCACGCTGAACCTGTATCCCAATGGTCATGTGCAGGAACGGTTGTTGGCAGGCGTGCGGTTTCTTGCTGCCAGCACGATCGATCTGCCGAAGTTCCTGGTGGAACACGCCGAGCAGGAGTGTCCGGGCCATCGTGTGTTCGATATCTAGAGAGATTTGTCTCCCTGTCAGTTACTTTTCTGGTGCGATGGCCAGAATCGAAGCAGGTTATGTTGCAGTACAGCAATTCACAGCGGACGCATCGCACGGATTGAGAACGCCTCTGGCATTGATTCTTACGGCGACAGAAGTTACGTTGCGTCGCAAACGAACACAGGAGGAACGCCTTGATCTATGTTGAACGTGCTTCCGGACAGGGATCGGTGTTCCGCGTGTGTATGCAAAAACCTCACGGTTGACTTCAGCATCCTCTTTCTTCTCGCAGATGTTCTGCATGAAGGAAGAGGATGCCGAAGAAAGTTACTAGAAAGAAATTCTTGCATTCAGTTGGATGTAGCGTGGATTGTTTTGCTGAGTGCCCGTGAGCGTTCCAAATGCGGCGTTCGAAGGAGCAAGGTTGGGGTTGCTGAACCACGGATGGTTGAATGCGTTAATGAAGTTCACGCTTGCCTCGGCCGAGGCCCATTCAGATACGCGGAACTTTTTCTTTACTGAAAGGTCGATACTGTTCAACCCCGGTCCGCGTGTATTTCCCATGCTTCTCGGGAAGTACGGGATGTTATAGGCCAGAGAGATTCTGGTATCCGCGCGTTGTGCTGTAGCGGAGGTCCAGGCTTTGCCGTTCGCATCTGTAGGAAGATAGAAGCCGCTTACGTCGATCATCGGCTTTCCTGTTCCTACGAGATCGCTCTTGTAGTTGAAATGCAGCTTGGAAGGGTCACCGGAATAATAGACGTTTCCGAAGTTCAGAGGTTCTCCGCTCTGTACCTGGTACATGCCGCTTGCCTGCCAGCCGCCAATGAGAGTGTTTGCCCAGCCCGGAATCGAGTGCAGCCAGTGACGTTCTTTTCCGAAAGGCAGTTCGGCCACAAATGTTGCTGTGAGATGATGCGGCACATCGTATCCCGCGAGTGAACGTGTGGGGATGGTTTGAAAATCGTTCTGGAAATTAATGCGCTGCATGGTCTTCGACCATGTGTAGATGGCGTTCAACGAATATCCCTTACCGAAACGATGCAAGAGGCGCGTCTGGAGAGAGTTGTAATCGATGCCCGCGTTGAAGGGCGTTGTGCTTACGGCAGTAAACTGCGGCATCGGCCGCAAGAGCTGATACACCGTAGTGGTGGCGCCTGTATTCAGAGCCGTTGAGTTTACCGAAGTGGGGCCCATCAACCCCTGGAACGGGTTCGAAACCGTTTTTGTCAGCGCGCTGATGAGATTGGTGTCGCGAGTCTTCATCGTCGAGAAGTACACTTGGGGAACGGCATCCGGAAGGTTGCTGTTGTTGCCGCTGTTCGGCAGGTTCCAGCCCTTCGATCCGAGATAGACCAGATCCAGGAGCCATTTCCCAGGGAGTTCATGTTGCACCTCCGCAGTCCAGTGCATGACATACGGAGTTGGTGGATCGGATGGGAAGAAGGATGCGGATGATCCCAGACTTTGTGCGAGGCCCAGGCTCGATCCGGACGGAGCTGCTACTCCGTTAGGAAAAGGATTATTGATATTCGCAACAAAGTGAATTCCGTTATCCAACGTTGGAACCAGCGTTGTTGTCTGGCTGAAACCGGCCTGATTGCCTCCCGGATAACCATTCATATTCGTTATGAGCGGAGACTTGTAAAGGCCTACGCCACTCCGCAGTGCGGTTTTCGGTGTTGCAGTGTAGGCTACGCCAACGCGCGGCATAAAGACTTTATAGTCCGGGTTGAAGAAGTTGCGATGCTGGTTGTCCGCAAAGGTATAACCTCCCAGCGCCGAGAAGTCTGTCTTCACGGGAAGTCCTGGAGTAACAACCAATTCCTTCGGAAAGTTTGCGCCTGCGACTAAGGGGTTCGGTGTTGTCAGGTCGAATCCGCGTGTATTGCGGTTGTATCGCTCGGTCGGTGCACTTTCGAACTCATAGCGCAAACCCGCAGTAAGTGACAGCCTGGGAGTAACCTTCCATTCGTCCTGGATGAAGCCGGAGTGGTACAGAACCTGCGTGGCATAGCTGGCTGCGACATCGATGCTGCCACCTGTAGGTTGTCCGACGAGCATGTCGGCAATGCCCATGCCAAAGTGAGTTGCACTGGAGTCGGTCTGGGCGGCAAAGTTGCCATTGAAGGCATATGTACCCAGATTGTTACCCGGTGACGTGTAGTTTGTGCGGTAGAGTATCCCCGCGTAGCCAACCTTTACTAAGTGACTTCCAATACTCTTGGTCAGAGTAACTGCGGCGGAGTATTCGTTGCTGGGATGCTTGTTAATCGAAGGACCGCCGATTGCGGCCAGATCCGTACTGGTAAAGCGCGGGAAGTAAGTGGTGCCACTGAACTGCTGAATGATTGAAGGAGAAAATCCGAGCGAAGTAAGATCGAACCCATCAGTATTAGTGACATAGAAGATCTCAAATCGATTGAACCCAAGCCTTGCATCCAGAACGGCCGTTGGGGATAACTCGATTGTGTCCGTGATGCCGAATCCGTGATTGACATTGTGAGATGTTCCTTCCGACGGCGAGATGCCGTTCTGCTTGCCTGCCCAGAAGTTATATCTATCGGAGCGAAAGCTCTGGAAGTAATCTCCTGCAAGACGCTGTTTGGCGCCGATGTAGTGATCCAGACGCACCATAAACGAATGGTAGGTGATGACCTGGGCGTTGGGATCGGCATAGTTAGGAGAGCCATCTACTGCTGCGCAAGGAATATTCGGCAGTGGGTAGTAACTCATGTACTTCGATCCAATCGGATTAATGAGATTGGAAGGAATCTGGTTATATGGCAGGGTGTCGCGAATTACATGGCCTGTATTGGGGTGCTGGGGGATCTCGGTGCATATCCCGCGTCGGGGCTCGGGTCTATCTGGATGTTCTCCCTTCCTCTTTGCTATGCGTGGTCGAGTGTTTACGTTCTGCCTCTTTGCGTTCGGACCTTTCCTGTTTCTCGTCGTCATCGAGATCGTTGGAATACGGGGCAAATATAGCTTGCTTCACCTTTGGATAGGGCACATTCGGTCCTCGTGCATCGCGCCACAGGATACGGTTCAGCTTCTCTGTAGGAGCAGCATCCGGAGAGGTGAAGTCCATTCGAAGAGATGCCTCCGCATCCTTTCGGGCCTGTCCCGATATCGATTGCAAAGGCGGGTTAACTTCGTACAGAGACTGCCGTGGTACTTCAGCGGTATACGGCATCAGGTCCGGCTTAGGTTGAAAGCTGTTTCTCATATCGTTGGCGATGAGATCGAAGAGAGACATATGCTTCAAGCCGAGAACGAGCTCAATCGTCTTCAGCATGCTTGGCTGCGAATAGAAGGTTGAATCAACGGAGCCACGCTTGATGTAAGGGCTGATCGCCAACGCAACCGTCCGATGCCCATCCACGTGATCGACGCCGTCCTGGGCATCGTCTTCGACAACCAGAATCAGTGTTGACTCCCAGAACTTCGAATGCGACACCTGATCCACGATCAATCCCAATGCATAATCGTTATCCGCCATAAACGCCTTTACAGAGGAGAATCCCGGCCGTGTTCCCGCCGTGTGATCCGCAGGTAGCTGCACCATCACCAGGTCCGGCATATCGCCCTTCGACTCCCACTGCTTCATGTATCTTGCGAATATCCGCGCACGAGCGACATCCGGCACGCCAAGCGACCATAGCGGATAGTCCTTTACAAGAAATGAATTCATTGAATCCATCGGCGCGGTGTTAGGGATGCTCGGATTGAATGAGGGATTGGTCTTGAACTCTTCAAGAAAACTCATTCGCTCCTTTGCCTGAAGATTCATATCACGCCCATCGTCGCCGGTATATTCACCGAAGTTGATGACTGTTTTACCTGCTTCAATCGCGGCATTCCAGATGTAGCCTCCGCGAGCGCCATCCATCGGGTCGCCGTCTTCGGCATAGCTTCGTCCTCCATAGCCCGGCAAATAGTTGTAGTCGGTTTCGTTGGCCTGTGTAACCCATTGATGGCCATCTCCACTATTGCCGCCGGTCGCATAGAAGTTGTCGAGCAGAACGAATTCCTTAGCCAGCTTGCGATGATTTGGAATCACGTTATCCCCGTATTGCTCCAGGGATGGGTCGCCGTTGCCCTTTCCAAGGGCTCCGAAGAACTGGTCGTAGCTGCGGTTTTCCTTGATCACATAAATAATGTGCTTGATCGGCGAAGGGTCTCCGGCTCGAAGTGGTATCGGGACGGCCTGACTTGCAGTGGATTCGCTCGGAGGTGCAACAGTCCCCTTAAGCGCCATGCGAGTGTTCTCCGCAACAACTGTCGTGTACCTTTTGAGGTCCGATGCACCGGGAACGGGAATAACGTGGATCGTGCCACGGTTGCTATGCACATATCTGCAGTTGGGTGAAATCTTGCTGCAACGAGTAGACGGTGCGTGCTTCCATCCGGACCCAACGCCAAGCAACGTGCCGACGGCAATGTATTTCTCATCAGGGCTTATCTGAATGGAATCGGGATACCAACCCGTTGGGATCAGCCCTTCCATCTTCATGTGGTTTCCCTTCAATGCGAATACGGCAACAGCATTGATACCGGCGCACGCCACATAGAGATGCTCTCCATTGCGCGATAGAACAAGTGACTCCGGTGCGATTCCAGCAACGTCATGTACGAAGGGCTCAACCGAGATTGTTTCGGCAACAGTATTCTTCACAGTGTCGATCACTGAAACCGTGTCGGAGTTGCTGTTCGTCACATAGAGAAGATGGCGGGCATTATCCAAAGCGAGAGACGTTGGGTGAAGCCCAACCTCAATCTCAGCAGTTACAGTTCCGGTCTTTAAATCAATGCGAGAGACGGTTCCTGATGCGGCGATACCGCGCGCATCCACAACCATTCTGTCCGCGTCGGGTTTTGGGCCCATCTTACCGGTCAAATCACCCGAGCGAGGAAACCGTCCTCCCCAGTTGCTGACATATGCGATTGTGTTCGTTGCATCGATGATGGTTCCGAATGGAGCGATCCCCGTCTTCACCTTGGTAAGGACAGTGCCGGTATTGAGATCGAGAATGGCCGCCTGGTTATCGAATGTCAGCGCGACGACACCATAGTGAGTGCCTGGAGCTTTGGCCGGCGATATGGCGACTTCTGCAATCTCATTGTGTCCCAGCGCAATTGTCTCCGGTGTCGTTCCGCCATCCCATTTAGGAAGCAGAGCAACGCTCTTGTCCTGTTTCATCACAGTCATCAGGACCGACTGCGAGGCAGGATCGTAAGTCAATCCCTGGAGTCCCGGCGTAGTGTTTCTTACTTTCCCAAGGACTTTGTTCGATTGCCAATCGAGCTTGTAAAGAACTCCCCGCGTCGCCGCGTATAACTCGTGCGATGAAGCGCCGAAGGTAATTCCGTACACGCGTGTCTCAAAGACACTCTGGGCACCGGCGGGAGTGATGCTCTGCCTCGTCGTGATAGTGCCGGGGTCAGGTACTTGCTTTACCGGAGTCTCCAGATCGGAGGTTGACGGCTGGTGCTGCCCACCGCCTGCATGCCAGTTTGTGTTGTTGCCTGTCTGAGCCTGGGCTCCTGCAACAAACAGTGTCAAAATTGCTGTTCCAGCAATCCTCTGAACTGCACGGAGATGTTTTCTCTGGAAAATGTCAATCATGAGTACCTCAATTTGTTGAGAATATTGAATGGCCTGTCGGTTGTGTTTTAGTTGTTACAGGATCGAGGCCGACAACAAAGTATGGCGCAATTTCCGTCGTAGCCATGAAGGAATGGGCTCATTTTTCCCATCTCTTCATCAATCGCCGCTATGACATATCTGATCTGTCATCAAACTAATCAGATGTAAGTACAAAGACAAAGCCGCGGCAACAGAACATCATCTTCGCCCAACTCGCAGATCTGCCCCGCCTGTCAGATGTATGTAAGTAACTCCGCCTTCGATATCAACAATTGGTTCAATACCTGTGTTGCAATCAAGACTCTATGTCGGCAGAATGCCATATGATTTTGATGGAACGTTGACTGCCAATCTTTAAGTCGTAAGGTGTACATACGGAGCCGACTCCACGTGCTCCGCATGTGTTCTCTGAGCCTCCATTACTCTCGTCTATACTTGCGGTACGGGCTGCATCTGCGTATTGGACAGAGCGGCACTGGAGTCATGATGAGTCAGACAGAGATCAGGGACGCCTTGCGTCCCGCGTCTGTGGCGAAGGTCACGCCGCAAACGCTGCTGCAAAGCAAGCAAGCTTCCATTCCCATTACGGCACTCACAGCCTATGACTATCCGACAGCTCGCCTTGCCGATGAAGCAGAGATCGACATACTTCTGGTGGGCGATTCCTTAGGCACGGCTGTCCTCGGATACGAGAACACACTAAGCGTAACCATGGAAGACATGCTGCATCATGCCCGTGCTGTACGACGGGGAACTCGGCGCGCGCTTCTCGCTGTGGACATGCCTTATGGGAGCTATCAAGTCTCGGTTGAAGATGCGGTACGAAATGGTCTGCGCTTCATCAAAGAGGCAGGATGTGAAGCGGTGAAACTGGAAGGCGGCATAGTTCGGGGATCGCATGTGAAGGCATTGACACAGGCGGAAATCCCTGTGGTTGGTCATATCGGCTTAACGCCGCAGTCGGTGCACCGTATGGGTGGATATCGTGTGCAGGGTCTTTCGGAGATGGCTGCAACTCGCCTGCGCGATGATGCACAGGCACTGGAAGAGGCTGGCGCAATCGCGGTGGTGCTTGAAGGGATACCGAGAGAACTCGCGACCCAGATCACAGACTCCATTTCGATTCCGACCATCGGCATCGGCGCCGGCCCTGATTGTGACGGGCAGATCCTGGTGTTCCACGATCTGTTCTCTCTTTCGTTTACGCGGACACCGAAGTTTGTGCGTTCTTTTGGGAATGGACGTTCGCTGATAGAGCAGGGAATCCGGAACTTTCGCGATGCCGTTGTGGCAAGAACATTTCCCGATGACGGCGAGAGCTACCACACGCCTAAGGTCGAGGTATCCGCTGAACAGGGCGCTTCTTCCTCGAAGCAAAAAGAGATGTCGGTATGAGGATAATTTCATCGCCCAGAGTGATGCGTGCTGCATGCAAGGCTTATCAACGCGGTCATACGCACCAGACCGTGGGCCTGGTTCCGACGATGGGAGCTCTGCACGAGGGACATCTTTCCTTAGTTCGCGCCTCACGGGAACGTTGTGATCGCACCGTGGTCAGCCTCTTCGTCAACCCGTTGCAATTTGGACCAACAGAAGATCTGGCACGCTATCCATGCACATTGCAGCAGGACATTCAGCTATTGGAAGAGGAAGGAGTCGATCTCCTCTTTGCGCCGTCGCCTGAGGAGATGTATCCGCTGGGAATGGAGACCATCGTAGACGTTCCTGCGACGGGTGGTCGGTTAGATGGTGCTTCTCGCCCCGGACACTTCCGCGGTGTTGCCACTGTGGTTGCGAAGCTCTTCAATATCGTGCAGCCAGATGCTGCGTTCTTCGGAGCGAAGGATGCAGCACAGGTTGCAGTGTTGAGGAAGATGGTTCAAGATCTGAACTTCGATCTGGATCTGATAGTTTGCCCGATTGTTCGTGAGACGAGCCAGTTGGCTATGAGTTCCAGGAATCGTTATCTTGGCGAACAAGAACGCGTCGAGGCCGAAACACTCTCACGTTCACTTCGCGCAGTGATGCATCTTGTACAGAAAGGTGAGCGTCGCGTTCAGACGATTCGTGAGACTCTGCGCGAAGAACTTGCACATTCAGAGCTACTGAAAGTCGATTACGCTGAACTTGTCAATCCCGACACGCTGGAGACTTTGCAAGAAGACATATTGCCTGCGGAAACCCTTGTTGCAGTAGCAGCCTGGATTGGCACAACACGCTTGATTGATAACTGTACTTTGCGAATCGACGGGGCAATCGCATGAAGGTCATCCTGGGGGTATGCGGAGGAATCGCGGCCTACAAGGCCGCTGAACTCCTTCGCGAGATGCAACGTCGAGGAGCGACAGTTCAGGTTGTGATGACTGCGAATGCGGAGCGATTCATCACACCACTTACATTTGCAGCATTGAGTGGATCGCAGGTGATGACGTCGCTGTGGCAACCACTTCACAGTGAATCTTCTACTGATGGCAGTGAAGGTTTTGAGATTGAGCACATTCAGGTGACTCAGGATGCAGATGTGTTGGTTGTGGCTCCGGCAACGGCAAACATGCTGGCAAAGATGGCTCACGGATTTGCGGATGATCTTTTGTCTGCAATCTCTTTAGCAGCCACGATCCCGATCGTGGTCGCGCCTGCCATGAACCGTCATATGTGGGACCATCCGGCAACACAGGCTAATGTGGAGATGCTGCGGCGGCGTGGCGTACAAGTCGTTTCACCGGACAGCGGCGAGCTCGCCTGCGGAATGGTTGGTGCGGGACGTCTTGCTGCACCATGTGCGATTGTGGACCGCGTCTTCGCTGTAGCAGAACGAACGAAGGATCTTGCCGGCGAAACTATCCTCATCACTGCCGGAGGAACCAGAGAGCCGATTGATCCGGTCCGATTCATTGGAAATCGTTCCAGCGGAAAGATGGGTGTGGCACTTGCCGAAGCCGCGTTGCAGCGTGGCGCAAAGGTCATTCTCGTGGGTGCGTCGATGTCTGTGCCTGCACCGCCGCAGTGTGAGTCCATCTGTGTGACGACAGCGGAAGAGATGGAATGCGCCGTGCTCAACCGTCTGCCTGAGGCTTCCATCGTCATCATGGCTGCCGCGGTTTCGGACTATCGGGTTGTGTGCGCCGCGCCTGAGAAGCTTAAGAAGAAAGACTCACTGACATTGGAACTACAGCCGACTCGGGATATTCTTCGACAGGTCGTGGAGCAGCGGCGTGCAGGCACGATCGTCATTGGGTTTGCAGCTGAGACAGAAAATGTCCTTGAAGAGGGAAGGCGGAAGCTTCGGGCAAAGGGCGCAGATCTGATTGTTGCGAACGATGTCTCTCGTGCTGACAGCGGTTTTGAGTCGGATGAAAATGAGGGCATTCTCATCTCTCACGATGACGAACAAACTGTACCGCATGGATCGAAACGAGCGATGGCAGACCGCATCCTGGATTGGGCACGGGCTGAATCTGCCACGCAGGCGCATAACAGCAGAGTAAGTTGATCGAGTTGTCTTTCCTCTTCGTTTTCAGCCAGCCGCCACTTCAGATATCAAATTCCTATTGGAAAGCACGACCACGAATCAATGGTTGGTGCATCTTTAATAATTTATTAACCCAAAAGAAAAGTGAGATTTCGCTCTGTTACGCAAACGCTGGATGGTAGAGAAGCTTCGCGAAGGTGGGCACTTGTGAATCACTGTATGAACTGGTTTTGATGGTGCCTGTGTGTTTCGCGTGCAAACGGCGTAGAATCCTTCCCGTATGGCGAAGAAGCAGACGAAGGAAATCGGATTTGAAGTGCTCTGCCCGGACTGCGGCGCAATGTTGCGGATCGACCCTGTAACGCAGAGCATCGTGGCACACACACCTGCGCCGCGGAAGCGTACGTTTGAGGATCTTGGGTCGGCGGCGAAGGCTGCGCGCGAGCAGGATGCGCGACGCGACAGCATCTTTGCGCAGTCGGTGGAAGCACAGAAGAACCGCGACAGTATCCTGAGTGCAAAGTTCGAAGAGGCATTCCGCAAGGCGAAGGAATCGCCGAATACGGGCAAGCCGCTTCGTGAGTTCGATCTGGATTAGTTTTTTCAGGGAACAGGGAACAGGGAACAGGGAACAGGGAACAGGGAACAGGGAACAGGGAACAGCTTCGCTCTGTGTGTTTTCTTACAACCTGATGTTGATTAAGCCCTGTTTTGCCGGGCGATCCAGACCTAGCTGCTGGCGTGCGGCGGCGCTCATGCGGTCGGCGGACCATGCGGGTTCCCATACCATCTGTACGTTCGAGCGGCTGATGGCGTGCAGGCCTGCGAGGCGGTTTTGCACCTGCGCAATCAGCAGAGGTTCGCGCTCTTCGCTGGGTGCGCGCATGGTCAGCGTGATGTCGGCGATGTAGCGTGGTTCATAGCCGGGAGCATCCTCGTCGAGCGATAACTGCACGTCATACACCAGCCCCAGATCTATGATGTTTACATTCAGTTCCGGGTCGTAACAGACTCGCAGGGCTTCGCGTAGATGGTCTGTTGTAAACGTTGGTGCATCGTCGGTAGGAAACATCTTTGTGTGTGCGTTCTGCTTTTAGTGGGTACGTTCTACAAGGGCGCGGGCCACGGCTTTCAAGCGGTCGGCGCGTGTTCCGAAGCGGTCGAGTGAGGCGAGTGCGTCGCGCAGAAGTTCGGCTGCGGTCTGGCGCGAGGCTTCAATGCCGAAGACGGCGGGCCATGTGGCTTTTTCGCTGGCCGTATCCTTGCCTGCGGTCTTGCCCAGTTCTTCGCTGCTCTGCGTCATGTCGAGAACGTCGTCCACGATCTGGAAAGCGAGTCCTGCTTTTTCACCGAAGCTGCGCAGGCTGGCGATTTCGTCGGCGGAGGCTCCACCGATGAACCCACCCGCAACGATGGAGACGGTGATCAGAGCGCCGGTCTTAGAGCGATGAATGGCTTCCACGCGTTCGGCGGTGGGTTTGATGCCTTCCCCTTCGATGTCCCACACCTGGCCGCCGATCATGCCTGTGGCAAGGCCGTCGGTGCCGACACCGGTGCCGGTGGCAATGGCGACTTCCTTGACGATCTCGATCTTCGCGCTCGCGTCGCCGGGCAGCGATGCGAGCGTCTGGTAGGCGAGTGTCTGCAATGCGTCGCCTGCGAGGATGGCCATGGCTTCGCCGTAGACCACGTGGCAGGTGGGCTTGCCGCGACGCAGATCGTCATTGTCCAGTGCGGGCAGATCGTCGTGGATCAGCGAATAGGTATGCAGCATTTCAATGGCTGCGCCTACATCGACCGCGCCTGCGGGGAGAACGGATGCTTCGTTGCGTTGGCTTGCGATCATGCGAGCCGATTCGATGGCGAGCAGAGGACGCAGGCGTTTGCCGCCGGCAAAGACGCTGTGGCGCATGGCGCGGTGAATGTTGTGCGGCTGTACGTCCGCTCCAGGCAGCAATCGTTCCAACGCGGCATCGGTCAGCGCCACGCCTTCCCGTACGAGTTCAGAAAATTCAACTGGCATGTGGTTTCTTTACGTTTGATTCTACTCAAGCGGAAGAGGAGTCATTGATTTTGAGGGTGCCTGTGTCCGCCTGCTTAGAAAAACGAACAGCAATACACCCAATAGAGAGCAGGCTCCGCCAGCCCATTGATCCCACGTTGTGCGGTAACGAATCTCCACCTGGTGGGTAGACGAATCGGGCAGAGGAATCGCCATGAGGCCGTCGTTGCGCCGCGGCAGGTGCGTCATTTCTTTACCGTCGAGCAGGATATGCCAGCCGTGGAATGCGCGATGGCGAACGATGGCATAATCACCCGGCTGCTTGGCGCGAATGGTGAAGCTGAAATCGTCCATGCGCAGAAAATGTTCCGGTATCTGCGGACTGTTGCGTGGCAACACTCCATCCGGTGGGGGTGGAGTGCCGTTGGCGGTGGGAGAAATCCACGCGGCGGGCAAATGAAATTTCAATGCTTCGTTATCGTCGTTGGCAGGCGTGTATTCGTCGGTCTGTTCAAAGCCTTTGTCTTTGTGGAGTCCAATCCAACGCAGGCCATCTTCGCTATCGCATCCCTGGCGGAAGGTTTTGTTACCGAGCGTGTAAGCCGCGAGCAGAACGAGGACAAGCGAAGCCAGTGTCCATGCGGGAATGCTGTAGCCACGCGGCTTCAGGAACGATACAAGCTGCGCGATGAGCAGGGTAACCAGCGTGACTGCAATAGCGGATTGCATGGCGAGCAATCGCCAGGGAAACTGCAGGAAGACGAGTTCAGGAGCGTGATGCCAAACGAAGCGGCTGAATGGTGTGAGAAGAAAAAGAACGACCACGGAGTAGAGCATGAGCGTGGGTACAGTTCCGCGCCACAGCGCTTTTTGCCCGGATGCATCGTGTGTATGCATGCCGCTGAAGCGTTCTACGTGCCGCAGCCAGAGCCACAGCGTGGCTCCTCCGGCGAGCAGAGCGAGGACGATCATGCTGAGGGAGATAACGTCAACGTGCAGTTGAACGCCGTTGTGAAATCCGTCTAGGGTGTAGGAGAAAAGGAAGTTGGCGTCGGGTTTTGCTTCCGGCGTGAGCGCCGCAGTCAACGTGATGTATCGGCGTTCTACTGCGAGGGGAAGCAGGTAGAACGCGGCGAGCAGCAGGCCGAGCAGAAATCCGCCGCTAACGGTGAGGAAGTAGGGAACAGGGAGCAGGGAACAGGGAACAGCATCGTGTGGTGTTTCCGCGAAAGCAAGAGCTGTGGTGGGTTTATGTTTTTGCCACAGAAGACAGGCCCAGCGCATGCCGCCGATGAGTAACACCGTGTAACAGCCTATGACGGCGGCGGGTGCATTGGTGGTCCAGAGTAGAGCGATCACGATTGCGATGCGCCATGCTGTAACGCGTTGACTGAGCAGAGCGATGAGCAGCAGCGGCATCCATGCGGCGGCCATGAGTTCTGCGTAAGCTGTGCGTTCGTAGGCACAGAACAGCATGTATGGGTTTGCCAGGTACAGGCAACCGCCAAGGATGGCGATACCGGGAGAGACCATGCGGCGCAGCAGACGATGCATGGTCACACCGCTGAGAAAGAGAACCAGTGCGGTGAAGCTGTAGGCGATGGCGCTCCAGGGAAACAGCAGCGCGAGCAGCCCGCCGGTCCACCATGACAGCGGAGGATAGAACAGCAGGCGTGGTTCGCCCGCGTTCCATGCTGCGTGAAAGGCCCAGATCGGTTTCAGGATGCCGTGGTTCCACTGTGTGCTGGCTTCAAGCCAGCTATGAAGATGGAAGTCGAAATCGTGTCCGCAGGAGTAACCGTGGGTGGCCAGAGGCAGAGCTGCCAGTGCCGCCGCAATGGCCAGCACCAGCCACGCAATGCCGTCCTGCGGGTTCAGCCAGCGGCGGCCGTTCATGCGATGTAAGCTCTTGTGTCCGGGAAAATAGCCGGAAAAGTATTCAGAAATATAGTCCTGTCGGAGGAACAGGAGGTTTTTACGGGAGGGTACATCTCAGGCGCGGTCGGGATCGGGCACCGTTTCATAGTGTTCCACCTTCGGCGTCTGTCGGCTTGCCTGTCGCCATAGTTCGGGATAGGTGCGTGTCGGCGCGAATGGCAGTAGTGAAAGGACGGCCACGAGGATTATCGGGTAGACCAGAATGCTGCCATCGAGTCCGGCGGTGCCACCGCTGAGCAGGGGTGAGCCCTGCGCCACCCAGTAATACATATGGTCGCGAATGGGTAGACCGCCGTCCGGCATCATGAATATGAAGCCCTGCGTGAAATCCCATGCGGCGTGGAATCCCAGCGCCCACCATAGGTTGCCGGTGCGCCACAGGCTCCAGCAGTAGAGCATGCCCAGGGCGAAGAGTCCGGCCAGCCCCTTGTCGGTCTGTCCCGGATTTTCCTTGTACAGCCAGGCAAACAGCATGGAGGTTAGAATGGCGGTGGTCCAGAAGGCTGCGCCGATGCCGGTGCGCAGTCCCAGAAAACGTCGATAAAGGTAAGCCAGGCCGCGCGTCAGGGTGTACTGCACATAGGAACGCGTTAACAACTCTTCCAGCAGCGCAAACATCAGAAAGATGCTGCCCCACACCGCTCCCTGTCGCAGAATGGCGTGCCATGGAGCACGCGGCGCGATAGGAACCAGCACATTGGCCATGCGAAGCCCTGCGCATGCACCGGCGGCCAGGATACCGCCTGTGAGCAGGCCGACGGTAAACCGTATCCATGGCTTGCCACGAAAGCCATAGCTCAGGGCGCGTAACTGTTCAAAAAATGAAGGCAGAAGTGTGGCCACCAGGGCGGCGATCAGGGTGAGCAGCGGCACCAGGATATCGTGCGGATTGAGCGTATCGGGTGAGCCTTGATGGAGGAGTACCGGGTTGACGAGTGCAAGTTCAAGCCGCAGAACAAGCGCAAATGCCAGTACAAACAAGAGTAATCCCCAGGCTGGCCGCAGAACCCAGCGATGGAAGATGACCTGGAGCAGTACGGAAGGACGGTTGGTTAGTTCTGCATCTACGATTTCAATGTGTGGCGGACCGGAGTCGTCTGGCATGGTGTCTTGCCGCAGTGTAGCTGTAATGAACGATTCTCGTGAATGCTTTCTGTGTGGAAGACATCAATATATGTTGGCAGGACAAATACGTGCTGTAACACGTACAACTAAACCACAGACTTTATGCACACAATAAATGTACATGTATTGGAAACGATCCTGCTGGGGCTGGTGATTGCGATTGCCGTAATCGCCGGTCTGGCCCGGCGATTTTCGGTTTCCTATCCCATCGTGTTGATGGTTGCCGGCATTATCGCTTCGGTGTTGCCTTTTATTCCGCATGTCGCATTGCAGCCGGACCTGGTGTTCCTGGTGTTTCTGCCGCCGCTGCTGTTTTCCGCGGCGTGGCAGACCTCGTGGACGGACTTTCAGGACAACATTGTTCCGATCGCTTCGCTGGCTATCGGGCTGGTGTTCTTTACCGCATTCGGCGTGGCCATTACGGCGCACTACTTTATGCCGACCTTTGACTGGCAGGCGGGCTTTGTCCTGGGAGCAGTGGTTTCGCCTACGGATGCCGTGGCGGCTACATCCATTGCGCGCAGGATCGGCATGCCGAAACGCATTGTGGATGTGCTGGAAGGCGAAAGCCTGCTGAACGACGCGACCGGCCTGATGGTGTTGGAGTTTGGCATCGACATGATCGTTCACGGCAGCACGCCGACGTTGACTGAAGGTGTGTTGCGGCTGCTCTGGCTCTTTATCGGCGGTGTGAGCGTGGGCCTGCTGTGGGGATTGGTGGCAGTCTGGTTCGAACGCTGGGTGGACGATGGGCCGGTGGAGATTGCGCTCTCGTTCATCGTGGCCTATGGAAGTTATCTGTCGGGCGAATCGGTACATGCGTCGGGTGTAATCGCGGTGGTGGTCTGCGGACTGTACATGAGCCAGAAAAGCTCCACATACTTCTCGCCGTCGGTTCGGTTGCAGACGATCGCCGTGTGGAACGCGGCAGAGTTTCTGCTGAACGGATTCGTCTTCCTGCTGCTGGGTATGCAGTTGCCGGTGGCGCTTTCCGGCATTCGCGGCTATTCGTATAACCAGATATTTTTCACCAGTATAGGCTTCTGCGCCGTGCTGATTGCGTTGCGGCTGGTGTACTGCTTCCCCATGGTTCGCACGGGCTACCTGCTACGTCGCAGGTTCCAGCATAAGCCCGGCGGAGCACCCAACACACGAGGCGTATTTGTTCTGGGCTGGACGGGGATGCGTGGCGTCGTCGCACTGGCCGCGGCCAACTCGCTACCCTACACACTGGCAAATGGTCAGCCATTTGTACAGCGCAACATGATCGTCTTTCTCACCTATTGCGTAATCCTGGTGACGCTGGTGATACAGGGCATGTCGTTGCCCATGCTGGTGCGCTTTCTGGGATTGAACAGTATAGGGAACGATGGATGCGATGAGGGGGAAGCGCGCCGCCTGCTGGTGCGCAGCGCAATCAGCCACCTGGAACAGGCGCGAACGCTGGAGGACGATGCCGCTCTGCAACACGCCTATGCCGATCTGCTGCACCAGTATGAACACCGCCTGGAATCTATTGTGGATTGTGGCCCGGGCGCACCCGCGCAGGACATGCATGCGCGCTCCATGGCCAGCATTCAACTGGAAACGCTGCACGTGGAACGAGGAGAACTGATCGCACTGCGCGAACAGGGACGCGTGGATGAAAGCGTCTATCGCACTCTGGAACGCGAACTGGATCTAAGCGAAAGCCAACTGCAAAGCTCGCATTGAAGCTCCGCCGGATGGGAATGGGTCAGCGAAAGCCGAAGCGTTCGGTGAGTGCCCGTGTGTTGACGTGTGCGATCAGGTCTCGGATAGCGCGTTCATCCTGTGCGCGTTGTTCTGCCGATATGGGAGTGTTGTCCGGCTGGCGAACACGCAATTGCAGCGGTAGCCGCAGACCGCTGCGCAGAGCCGTGGGGCCAACGGCAATCGACCATCCTGTTTTGCCGAAGCCGGTAGCATAGCTCGAACAATGCCTGGGAAGGCAGATAGTCTCGGCATAAAAAGCCTGTAGGCTTGCACTGCCGAGGTCGTCCTGCGAGACATAGCTGGAGAACTGCACTGGTATGTCTCCAGTTGCAGTTGCCTGCATGCCACCCTCCCACGAGGCGTTCACGCCGCGTATCTGGCGGCTACGCAAAGCCACATGCTGAAACGGCAGCAGCCAGATGCCAAGGTCTACCTTACGGCCGTCGGCGTGCGTATAGGTGGCCCAGACCCAGTGCGGTGTGTCCTCGGTGATTTCGGTGGTATAGGAGTTGCTCCGCTGCCAGCTGCCCGCGTGAACAGGCATGGCGGTAAACACCGTGGCCGGGGCGCTGGCACTGGACGGCGAGCGTGCCAGAGCATAAGCTGACGGCAATTCCGGTAGTGCCGTAAGTCCCAGCAAGCAGGCCACAGTGGCAAGCAGTGGACGGCGCAGCAATGCAGGCCAGTCGATAGGGCGCTCATTGGCGAGAGATTCGGCGTTCTGCTTGTCTCCACCAAGCCAGAGCGCTCCTGCCAGCGTTCCTACAATCAGGAACAGGCAACCGCCGATGATGTAGTCGATCAGCTCGCCGTCGCCGCGCAGGTGCGGGTGGTTCTGCCCGATAGCGTAGTAGACGACCAGCAGGCACAGCCGCACAAAATTCAGCAGGTAGCCCAGCAGAGCGGCAGTGCAGACAATGCCCGCAATGCGCAGCGGCCGGTAGCCGCGCAGGTAGCTCACCAGCAACGCCACATAGGCCATGGTCGCCGCTCCGCGCATACCGTTGCAGCCGGGGATGATCTGCATGCCGAACTTCGGCGTGAACATGAGCTGAAGCTGTTCGCCGGTGGGGTAAAGGCCCAGCACGTGCGCAAAACTCCGTGCCACCTGCGCCGAGATGCGTTGCAGCGGAAAATCCACCAGCACGTTAAAGAAGTGCGGCACCGGATTCACACAAAACATCAACGCGACCGCGAAGAGAGAGGCGCGCCATAGTCGGAACCCGCCTGTCAGCAGCAGGATTCCACTGAAATACACCGCAACGATCATGCCGGGCTGTAGCGGGTCGATGCCAAACCAGCCCATGCGATAGCTCAAGGTCATGCCATCGACGGCTCGTGCAGCAACAATGGCAACGGCGATAGCGAGCAGTCCCCACGGGGTAGGGGCGAAGCTCCATCCCAGCCGTTTCCAGTTACGCACCGCGATGGCAATGCTGGCCAGAGGAAGAAGTGCGCCAAAGCTGCGCAGCGGGTCGCTACTCCAGAGATAGACCGCCATGCGCGTAACCGGCAGCATAGCCAACGAGCCGGCCAGCAGGAAAGCCAGCAGAAGCACAAACGCCTCCGCCGCATTGGCGAAGGCCTGTGTACTTCCAACACTGGTGGAAGGATGAATCTTCGAAGAAGCGATTCCGGACCGGATGGCCTGTTCCCTCCAGACCGTTATCCGGTTAAGCGATTTCTGCGGCTAGGGCAGGACGCTGGCTGCGGTTCCGGGCCAGCATGCGACCGCCGAGAATACCGGTCAATCCCAGAAGAGCGAGCAATATGGTCGCATTTTCAGGAGAATTATCGCAGGCAGGGTCGATACCGCCGCCTGGGTCTGTGCCGCCACCGCCACCTATGGCGTTAGGCCGGAAGATGACAGGGCTTAATGAATCGGCGGCCAGCGTGGGGCGCATAACAGCATGCGCTGACACGGTCGATACAGAGGCAACTGCCATAACGGTAAAGAGGGCGATACGCTTCATGGTGGTCAAAACCCTGGTATGGAGAAATCATTGCGGTGATCTGCAATGGACTTACAAAAACAGCCGGGATACATCCGGATAGACGCTTACAGTGTAGCTGTTTGTCTTTGAGAGTGGAACTATTTTTTCTTAAAAACGCGATACTTGATTGTATTGAAAAAGGATGCGCTACGTCCATCCGGATGGATTTGACAGGCAGGATTCGGGCGATGAAGACTTTGCGAAATGCTTCGCTCCACATTGATTGCCCTGTCTCGGAATTCTACCTTGCGTGGTTGGATGGAGCATTCGGCTCCCGGCCGCAGGTTGTCCAGCCGGTTTGTCGCAGGCATGACGGTTGAGGACGCTCTCAGAGCGACACGCGAACTGAACGAACAGGGTTTTGCTGTGACCGCCGACGCACTGGGCGAGAGTGTCCGTTCGGAGCAGGAGGCGCTTGCCGCGGCGGAAATCTACCACCAGCTTCTGGACGGTATTTCTGCCGCTAACCTGAATGCCAACATTAGTTTAAAGCTCACCGGCGTAGGGATGGAGGTATCGCCGGAACTGGCGGAACGGACCACCCGCGACATCGTGGCGCATGCCGCTCATCTGAAAAATTTTGTCCGCATCGACATGGAAAACACCCAATATACCGAGCGGACTATCGCCCTGGCGGAACGGCTTAACCAGCAGTTTCCCGGTGCGGTGGGCACTGTGCTTCAGGCGTATCTCTTTAGAACGGAAGGGGATGCGGAACGCCTGCTACGGCAGGGTATCCGTATTCGTCTTTGTAAGGGGGCCTATAAGGAAGGCGCAGACGTGGCGTTTCCGCAGAAGCCCGATGTCGATCGAAATTACGTGAAGCTGATGCATAAGATCCTGCCTTCCGGTGTTTTTTGCGGCATTGCAACCCACGATGCCGCAATGGTGGAGGCTACGGAACGTTTTGCGGCAGAGCACAATATTTCCCGTTCGGCGTTTGAGTTCCAGATGCTCTACGGCGTAAAGCGCGACCTGCAATGCGAGTTGCTGAAGCGGGGTTACGGTGTCCGCATCTACCTGCCCTTTGGCACCGACTGGTACCCGTACTTTATGCGGCGGCTGGCGGAACGTCCTGCGAATGTATTGTTTCTGCTTAAAAACCTTGTATAGAGGTTGTTAGAGGACACGAATAGCGCAATTCGGCGTGCACCTCCGATGTATTTTTCCCGTCTACAACATCTGTGACAGTGATCCCGCATTCCATCCGTCGTGTTTTAAAGCATTTCTCCCAACACTGTGGTTCCGATGAACAGCTACGAATGCCGCTTTCTTTGAGAGAAAACGGCGCAAACAGCATTGGCTTGCTCTGTACCTTAGCGAGAAATGCTATAGCCCTGTGTCTGCTTTCATTGACTATCAGGGCTGTTTATGGCCAAAGTGCCCTGCTGCCGAAAAACGAGGCAGCTGCAACTTTGGCTTCCGTGACTACAGGGTCTTCCAATAGCAGCTCAGTGTCCTATTCCAACATCCTGTTGAGTCAGGGAGGACCATCCAGCCTGCCCGATGCGCCGGGTTTTCCTGCGTCTGATGTTGAAGACCGGCAGGCTGCCACTGATTCACAGGCCGTACAGGAAGGACATTCCACCACCAGCGCACCGCAGCAGACGAAGCGCATCCTCGGCATCATGCCCAACTTCAACGCGGTTACAGCCGATACGAAACTTCCTCCGCTGTCGGTGAAGGACAAGTTCATCCTTGCGGGGAGGAATTCGTTCGATTATTCCAGCTTTATCCTGACAGGTATTCAGTCCGGCGTTTCCCTGGCGGGTAATTCGTATCCCCAGTTCGGTGAGGGTGCTGTTGGTTATGGTCGTTATTACTGGCACACGCTGCTCGATACAGCCGATGAAAACTTCATGGTTTCCGGAACCTTTCCGGTGATCTTCCGGCAGGATCCGCGTTTTTATACCCTGGGGCACGGCGGTTTTGTGAAGCGGGCTGCGTATGCCTCGACCCGCATCTTCGTTTCGCGCACGGACAACGGCCATGCCATGCCGAATCTATCCGAGGCATTTGGTGCGGGCGCAGCCGCAGGCGTTTCGTCGCTGTATTATCCGGGGCAGTATCGCACATGGACGAAGGTGGGGCAGAAGTGGTTGACGAGTGTAGTGATCGACGGCCTGGGCTTCACCTTCAAGGAGTTCTGGCCGGATATCAACCACAAGATCTTTCACACGCACTAAACGTCGTGGAGCAGGGATTACAGAAGCCTGTACTGCTGATGGCGGTGCGGGCTTTGTGTTTATGAGGAGCGTCCAACTGCGGATTGCTTACGTGCTTCCCAGACCTTTACATACTTCCAGTGCGCGTAGACCGCGTGGTTCAGGTGGAAGATGAGACCTTCCGCGCCGTCGAGAAAGCCCAAGCGGAAGATGTAATTTTTTACCCAGCCGAAGAACGGATTCACGAACGATTGTGCGAGCAAACCCCAGTCCGGCGTGGAGGCCTTGCGTCGTGAGAGTGTGGCGACTGTGCCGGTCGAGTATTCGTTCATGTGGTCGAGATAGTTCGCGAAATCGGGATAGCCGTAGTGTTCGAGATGGCTCTTCAGGTGGCCTTTGTCGGCGTTGTATTGTGGTGTGCCGTGCGGGCCGATGCTTTCATCCACCGTTGCCATGCCGCGACGAAAGAGGCGCAGCTTTTCGTCGGGGAACAGGCCGCCGTGACGCATCCAGCGGGTCATGAAGATGTTTAGCCGAGGCATCCAGAAGGCGTTGTATTTGCCTTCGCGAATGGCCTGCTGAATCTCCTGCGCGAGTGCGGGCGGTACCACCTCGTCTGCGTCGAGTAGAAGAATCCAGTCGCCGCTGCACTGTGCGATGGCGATGTTCTTCTGTTCGGCGTGACCGCGAAAATCAAGGTTGTAACTGTGTTTCGCGCCGTATTGAACGGCAATTTCAGGCGAGCGGTCCTTCGATCCGGAATCGACGATGACAATCTCATCTACCCATCCCTGCAATGCCGCGAGCGTGCGCGGCAGGTTCTTCTCTTCGTTCGTTGCAATCATGGCAACGGAGAGAGTGGGCTTGGTTGTTGTTTCTGCTGTCACCGGTTTGAGTCTAAAAGCCGTTTTGTTTTTTGTGAAGTTTTGCTTCTCTTCCATGCCGCCGAAGACAAGGTGGAAGAAAAATTCAAGGGGAAGAGATATAGAGAGGAACGGCTAAAGCTGTGCCCTTACGGAAGGATCCCCTTGGATGCAGCTGCATCCAAGGGGATTAAAGATACTCTAAGTGTTGATTATTAGAAGTCGAAGCGTGCGCCGAACTGCATCTGGCGGCTGGTGCCGATGGTGTTGGTGATGGTTCCGGCGGTAGCCATACGACCTGTCGTGGTAAAGACATTGCGTTGCGACGGGATGGCGAAGTTGGGGTGGTTAGCTACGTTGAATGCTTCAGCTCGCAGTTGGAGGCGCATGCGTTCGCGGAAGCGAAACTCCTTGCCGATCGACGTGTCAAGCGAGACATAACCGGGACCGATGATGGAGTTGCGCGGCAGGTTTCCATAGTAGCCCGGAGCAGGCAGTGAGAAAGCCGTGGGATCGAAGTATTGTTTCGGGCCACCGAGCACAGGGTTGGAGCTGCGACCGACCACAAGATCGGGCCTCTCAGGCGAAGGGCCTGTGCCGAAGTTGGCGCGTGCGCTGTCGTAGCTGACCAGTGCTGAGAATGGTGCGCCGGTGCTGAGAATAGCGATGGCATTCAGCGTCCAGCCTGCGCTCAGTGCCTCCGGTCCTTTGAAGCGTGGCAGAGTCGCCACGAATGAGGTCGCGGAGTAGTGGCGAAGATCGTAGTTGCTCAGGCCTTTTTCTGCTGCCAGCGAATCGGGATCCTGCGGTGTATCGTTTTCGCTGCCCTGTGCAACGACCAGTGTACTGGTGTCGAGTGACTTGCCCCACTTGTAGGTGGAACGTACCTGCAATACATTGCGCCATTGCCATGCCAGCGTAGCCTGTAACGAGTGGTAGCTGCTGAGGCCGTTGGTCTTCTTCAGACGAATGGCGGTGAAGTTCGGATTGCGCACCGTCGAACCAACCGGGAAGAACTTGCGTCCGTTCACATACGTTGGCAGCGATTGGTTCTGGTCGACGATGCGTTGATCATGTACGCCGCGATTGGCATTGTAGGCCAGGGTGAATACCAGGCCGCGTTGCAGCTGGTGTTGCACGCTCAGGTTCCATTGCATCACGTAAGGCGACGCAGGCTTGTACTCCACTACGTCGATGCGTCCCAGCTTGAAGTTGCTGGGTGTGATGTTGGCGTTGGGAAAGGCTGGATTGGCGACTGTTCCCACAGTGAAGAACGGCGGCTGCCGGCTGCCCGCGTTCAGGTAGAAGTCCGTCCACAGCGGATCGAAGTACAGGCCGAATGCGCCGCGAACGCTGGTGTTCAGCTTCTCCGGCGCATAGGCGAAGCCGACACGCGGAGCGAAATTCAGCTTCGATGGATCGAGATACATGGGACCAACAGTATCGGCCGTGTCGTGCAGTACATCTCGCACGGTGGCCTGCAAACCGTTCACCTCCTGCGGCACGCTGGTGTGTTCGTAACGAATGCCGCCGGTGAGTGTCAGTGCATCGGTGGCGCGCCATGTGTCGCTGATATAAGCCGCATCCATGTGTTGCCGCCACTCGCGTTGCGGATTCGATCCGGGCAATGCCACTTCAACCGATGAAGCTTTGCCATGCATAAAGTTATCGACGGAGGTGAACTGGTAGAAGCCGTTCTGGCTCTGCGCGGCCTGCTGCGGAAAGACGATCTGCCGCTCGTCCACACCGAAGGCAAGCGTGTGGCGTCCGACGGTCCATGTGAGATCGTCGGCACCTTGAAACAGGTTAAGAATGTTTACATTCGGACCAAAGCGCATGGGGCCGATCATGGCAAGGCCGGTAACGCTGATAGAGCCGAACGGTCTGCCGGGAACGAACGATAATGACGATGGGATGCTGTCGTTCAGCGTGTATTCCAGCGTGAAATACGAACGGTTGTAAGCAATGCGCGCTGCGTTTACCAGATGATCGGTGAATGTGTGCGTGGTCTGCGCGGTGAGATATTGCGTGCGCGAACGGTTGTGCGATTGCGAAAGCTTCAGCGAATCGGGCGTGTAGACGTTTGCGTTGTCGAACTGGAAGCGGGCAAACCAGCTTGTGCGATTCGACAGCACGTGGTCGTAACGCACCACAAAAAAATCTTCGCTGGTGCGCGTGGTACCAGCGGTTTTAAAGTAGCCGGTTCCGTCGCCGCGTACATCGCTGTTGGGCTCGGGAATAATAGCCAGAAACGGCTGCACACTGGGAATCGCCGCGGCGCGCGCCGTGGCGTTGGGAACCAGGGCGCTGGTAGTTATGCCAAGGTTCTGGCGCACACCTTCATAGTTGCCGAAGTAGAAAGCATGTTTTGTAACCGGGCCGCCGAGCGAACCGCCGAACTGGTTGCGTGTAAGCGGAGGAATAGGCTCTGTGGCAACGTCGAAGTAGTTCTTCGTGTCCATTGCGGAGTTGCGCACAAACTCAAATGCGTTGCCGTGCAGCATGTTGGTTCCACCGCGTGTAATCTCGTCGATCACGCCACCGCCGGTGCGGCCAAACTCCGCGCCAAAGCCGTTGGTCAGAACGCGGAACTGCGCTACCGAATCCACGCCGAGGACAACGCCGCTGGCACCGCCGGGTGTGTTGTCGTAGGCGTCGTTCACATCGGTTCCGTCCAGCATGAATGCAATCTGGTTGGTGCGGCGTCCGGAGATGCTGAACTGTTTGCCCAGTCCCTGCGAGTCAGCATTGAGTCGGCGTGAAGGCACAACGCCGGGCGACAGGATAGCGAGCTGGGTAAAATCGCGTCCATTCAAAGGCAGTTGTCGCATGGTTTGTGTGCTCGTCACCGAGGAGAGCGTCGGGTCCATGCGTTCGAGCTCTACTTCCGGCGAGATCTGTACATCGACTGTGCTGGAAGAAGATTCCACCTGGAGGTTGAAGTCGAGGCTGGCATGCTGGCCTACGGTGAGTGTCAAACGGTGTTCGGCATTGCCGAAGCCAGGGAACGACGTGCTGAGAATGTAGTCGCCCGCGGGCAGTTGCGGCAGTACATACAGGCCAAGGTGGTTGGTCTGTATGGTGCGCGTAAAGGAGCGGTTCGCATCGGTGAGTGTGATTTCCGCATTCGGAATAACGGCTCCGCTCTGATCGCGCACAATGCCGGAGAGCGATGCATTCGCACCCTGCGCGTACAGCATTGGCGAAGACGCAATACTGGCGCAGGCAAGAACAGAAGAGAACGCAAGGCTTGAAGCAGGGCGCTTGCGAAAGAAGTTCAGTGTTCGATTCAAATACATCCGCGATTCCTTTTATCCGTTTCGTCTGTAAATGGTGACAGCATTCGCCTGGTCGATAGACATGAGCAACACAGAAGAGACATTCACGTGCGCAGGACGTGTGACCGCCCATGTAATGGCATCGGCAATATCCTCAGGCGTAAGCGGTGTCGTGTTGGCATAGACCTTCGCTGCACGTTCTTTGTCACCGCCAAAACGAACTTCGCTGAAGCGTGTCTCCACCATGCCCGGATCGATGCTGGTAACACGCACGGCTGTGCCCATCAGGTCGATGCGTATGCCTTCGGAAAGAATTTTTTCTGCCGCCTTGGTCGCGCAGTAAACGCTGCCACCGGCATACGCCTGCCATCCGGCAACCGAGCCGAGATTTACAACGTGTCCGCGATTGCGCTGCACCATGCCGGGAAGTACCGCTCGGGTTACATACAGTAGACCCTTAACATTGGTGTCGATCATCTCTTCCCAGTTGTCGATGTCGTCGAGATAGAACTTTTCCAGGCCACGCGCCAGACCCGCATTGTTCACAAGAATGTCGATGTTCTGCCATTCAGCGGGAAGCTGCGCAAATGTATCGGCAACAGCACTGCGATTGCGTACGTCGAGCGCAAAGATGTGCACGTCGGTTGCGCCTGTGCGAAGCAGTTCTTCACGCGTTTCGATCAATGCGTCTGTCGTCCGTGCACAGAGCAGAAGCCGTGTGCCTTCCTTTGCCAGCGCCATGGCGGTTGCTTTTCCAATGCCAGCGCTGGCGCCCGTAATACAGGCCACTTGATCGCGAATACTGATTCCCATGTGGATAAGTAAAGCAGCCGCAAGCAACGATCATCAAGCGAACAAGCAAAAAAGTTGGGGCAACGCAGAATTTTGCTTCAGCCCGGAAGCCCATTTTCAAATGAAAATTGACTGCATGAGTACGGTTTAGACTTGTGGGCTGATGAATGAATGCGGCGTAGAAGTGTTATTCGCTGCGTCCGGGGCGTTTCATCAAGGCATGAATTGCATCCATTGGCGAGCGGTCTTCGTGCAGTATGGCGTACATCTGCTGCGTGATGGGCATCTCGATGCCGAGACGATTGGCCAGGCCCAGTGCTGCTCCTGTACTCCGTACGCCTTCAGCTACCTTGCCGTTCAGCGATGTAATGATGTCAGCCAGTTTTTTACCGCGTCCAAGCTCAATGCCAACGCTGCGATTGCGCGACAGCGAACCGGTGCAGGTAAGGACAAGATCGCCGTATCCGGCAAGCCCGGCCATGGTTTCCACCCTGGCTCCGCTGGCAACGGCAAGGCGCGTTATCTCGGCCATGCCGCGCGTGATGAGAGCTGCGGATGCATTGTGTCCAAGCTGCAAACCTTCCACGACGCCCGCTGCAAGCGCGATCACATTTTTCAATGCGCCGCCGAGTTCTACTCCTGTCACATCATTGTTTACGTATACACGCAGCGAATCGGAAGAGAAATCTGCCTGAAATGCACTGCTGATGTTGCTGTCGGTGGAGGCAAGCACAATAGCAGTGGGCAATGCGGCTGCCACTTCCTTGGCAAACGAAGGACCGCCGAGCGTGGCAAAGGGAATAGACGTAATGGAAGCAACCACTTCGCTCATGCGTCGCAGCGTTCCGTCTTCCAACCCTTTTGCGGCAGAGACAAAGATGTGGTCCTCGCGCAGCATGGGCTGAATACTGCGCACAGTTTCGCCAAGAAATGTCGACGGCGTAACGCAGAGCAGAATACTGTTCTCTTGTGTTGTTGCTTCAAGGTCGTGTGTGATGTGAAGCTCGTCGGGAAGCGTAAATCCGGGGAGATACTTTCGGTTCTCGCGCGTGCGTACCATGTCGTCGGCGTGCGATGGAGTGTGTGCCCACAGCGTAACGTGGTGGCGATGCTGGCGTGCCAGAGAAAGCGCAAGTGCGGTGCCCCAGGAACCCGCTCCCAGAATGGCAATGCGGCTCATGCCTTGCTGCCAAACTTCGGCTCTGTACGCGACAGTAGCCGAGAGATGTTTGCATGATGTTTCACAATCACCAGCAGCGGGATTGCAATGTAGACAGCGTCCACAATCGGTCGATGGTGCGTATCGAATACGACTGCCAGTATGGCCCATGCCGTAGCCGACACAATCGAAGCCAGTGAAACAATACGTGTGAGCGCGAAGATGAGGGCGAAGACAAGCACGGCCAGCAGCGTGACTCCCGGCATCAGGCAGAGAAACACGCCCAGCGCTGTAGCCACGCCTTTGCCGCCGCGAAATCCAAGCCATACGGGAAAGACGTGTCCCAGCACGGCGAAGAGTGCTGCCAGTGCTGCAAGATCGTAGCCCGCGGGAAAGCCGATGTGTGGTGCAATGTGCTGCGCAAGCAGGACAGCGAGAGCGCCCTTCAAAACATCGGCAACCAGCGTGGCAATGCCCAGACCTTTACCGCCGGAACGAGCGACATTTGTGGCGCCGATATTGCCGGAACCTTTGCTGCGCACGTCTTCGTTGCGAAAGATGCGCACCAGCAGATAGCCCGTGGGAATTGATCCCAGCAGGTAGGCAAGCAGAAGTGTGATGATCCAGAAAACTGTCGGAGTCATAGCTCGATGAGTGTAGCAGCTACATCAGTTTTTGCCGCAGCATAACCAGCGCGTGCTGCGCTGCAAACCAGCGGATGCGTTCGCGGTCGCCGTTCAGGTTCAGCTCGCGCACCTCGGTTGTGTTGCCATCGGCCAATGCAATGTAGACGCGGCCCACAGGTTTGTTCAGTGTTGCTCCGCCAGGGCCGGCGATGCCGGTAACACCAATCGCAATGTCTGCGCCGATACGTGCACGTATGCCTTCGGCCAGCGCCCGGGCAACGGGTTCGCTTACAGCACCGTGTTCCTGGATCAGTTCTTTGGGAACGTCGGCTAGCAGCGTCTTCAGGTGATCGGCATACACAACTGCTCCACCAAGATAGGAGCGTGACGATCCCGGAACATTGGTAAGGCGTTCCGCGATTAATCCGCCGGTGCAACTTTCCGCTGTAGCGAGTGTGAGGTTGCGCATGCCCAGCATCAGCAGGTTTACCTGTTCCAGCGATTCGCCGTCGGCAGAGAAGACGTGGTCCAGCATCTCGTGTTCGCAGCGTGAGAGCAGTTCGTTCACGCGCTCCTGCGCCTCTTCCAACGTGGGCTTGGCGCATTGAAAGTGGAGTTGGATCTCACCCTGCGTGCTCAGGATAGTGGTGCTTACATCGGGATACGAAAGATAGATAGGCGAGGTGCGTGCATCGACTTCGCTTTCCGCCACTACAGCCATGCGCAGCCAGCGATAGGCGATGTGCAGCGGTGGCACCACCTGCTGCAGTCGTGGACGAACCTGCTCGGCAAAGAGCGCGGTAAGTTCTTTTGGCGGGCCGGGCAGCAGGGCGATATAGCGCTGTCTGCCTTCGTATTCCGTAGCCATCCATTGGCCGGGCGCGGTGCCGTTGGCGTTGGGTAGAAGCTCCGCGCCGTCGATCACGTCACCTTGTTTGAAGTTGATCTCCTGGATGGCAAGGCCGCGTTTTGCAAAGCGCTGGCGCAGTACTTCCACTACGGCTTCATTGCGCGTCATGCCTACGCCCAGCGCCTGCGCAACGGCTTCGCGGGTCAGGTCGTCTTCGGTGGGGCCAAGCCCGCCGGAGAAAAGAACAATGTCGGCGCGGCTTAACGCGATATGCGTGGCATCGACCAGGTGTTGAAAGGTGTCGCCGAGGATAGTTTTGAAGGCGACGGTGACGCCGAGCTTATTCAACTCGGCTGTCATGGCCAGTGAGTTTGTGTCCTGCCGGTAGGGTGTCAGCATCTCGCTGCCCACGGCAATAATTTCCGCAATCATGATGTCTTTATAGAATGCGCCTTTTTTGCAAAAGATGCTGAAGCGCAAGGTAGATGCAGCCGCTTGTTAGAGCAATCGCAGTTGCAATTCCGTAAAAGCCCAAAGCCCTTTAGTGCAACGGGGGTATTCAACGGAACGTGAAGTACAAAATGTGTCCAGAGCCGGGTGCGTACGCCGTAAATATTTCAAGCTGTAAGCCGACCTTCGGCGCCGAGATCCACTGTGTACAGTGTGCTGTGAGTGGCGAGCACGGCCTCGCCTGCTTCAGTGAATGCGAGACCGACAAGGCCCGCTCCGCTGAGCGCGAGTGTGGCTTCCTTGTTCGGTGTAATACGCACAATGCCGCGTTCGCCCTGCAACGAAGCAGCGACGAAAACATTGCCGTGCGTATCCACCGCCATGCCCTGCGGACGGCCCAATCCGCGAAACCATGTGGAGACTTCGCCATCGGGTGTAATGGCGTGTATGGCTTCGTTGCTGCTGGTGGTGGGGCCGGTGACGAGCAGTGTGCCGTCGCTGAGAAACGCCAGGTGATAGGCGGAGACGGATGGTTCCAGCGTGGCGAAGACGAAGACATTGCCGTGCGTGTCGAGCTTGAAGATGGTGCCGCTGCGGTCACCCACGTAGAGGTTGCCGTCCGCATCGAACGCCAGGCCGGTAGCAATGCCCATGCCCTCGGCGAATTGCACCGATGCGCCGTCGGAGTTGATGCGATAGACCGTGCCTTCAAAGCGCGACGAGCAGTAGAGATGGCCGCTGGGGCTGAAGGCAAGGCCACTGGCGTTTTGTAATCCGCGTACGAAGGGCCGCATCTGGTAGTCGCGGTCGATGCGGTAGATGGAGACGGGAACGTCCTGCCCGCGCGTGCCGGAGAAGGTGGCGAAGATGTTGCCTTCCTCGTCCACAGCGGGATTCGCAATGGGATGCAGGTTGTCTGCGATGGGCACGGCTACATTCAGCGGCAGTGCATTGCTCTCCACATCGCCCATGCGCAGAACCACGTCGCCGGAGATGGAACCATCGGGTACGCGAAACGTTACGCGCGACGACGAGGTAAAGGCGAGTGGCGCTACCGTGTCGCCGATGGTGACCGCAGGAAGTTGCTTGCCCGCAAGACGCGCTCCGCGCAGATCCACCACTCCGTCGGGCATGGCAGCCGCAGGCGTAATGGTTTCCAGGTGCGGTGCGTTGGGGTCGAAGTGGCCACGAATCTGGGAGAGTAACGTCATCGCAGCTTCAAGCTTAAAGCATTCGTCTTATGTGTACGACCTAGTGATGTATAGCGAGCAGGAACATCTTCCATGTGATGATGGCTTGCTGTAGCAGCGTGAGAGCGATCAGGCCGTAAACGCCAGCGGCCAGATCATCCACTATGATGCCTGTGCCTTCCGGCAGCCGTTCCAGTTGGCGAACGGGTGGTGGCTTCAGAATGTCGAAGACACGGAAACAGAGCAGGCCCAGCAGCGCAAAGGGTATCTGCGGCAGGCAGAATATCAGCGTGAGCCATTGGCCCGCCACTTCGTCGATAACGACAATCTGCGGGTCTTTGCGTCCGCTTTCGCGCGCGACGCGTGTGGCAGAAGGAATGCCGATGGCAGTGGCCAGCGCAGCCATGCCCAGCGTCACCACAGGCAGCCAGTGATACGGCACCACGCGCGACACTGCAAACCACACGATCACTGCACAAACCGAACCGTAAGTGCCGGGGCCGGGCTTCATAAAGCCAGCACCGCATGCAGTGCCCACAATCCATGCCCACCACGTGCGCTTTTCACCGGGATCCGGTTTCAGTGTGAGTGCGCGCTTTTCTGTCTGTGCTTCGTTCAAGTCAGTCACGTGCGGAATCAATTTTCGTTGCGTCGTTGCTGTTCGCGTTCTAAATCTTCCAGTAGATCGGGATCGAGAATCGGAGAGGTGATGCGGTAGTCTCCGCTGGCCCACTTACCCAGGTCGATGCGGCGGCAACGATCGCTACAGAAGGGAAAGTCTTCGCCCTTCTCGGTAATCAACGTTTTGCATGTAGGACAGCGGAGTACCTTGGTGACCATAACAATCGTTAGATGTTCCTGATTATGCTTTGGCTGCTGCAAGCTGTTCGCGGCGTGCAAGCATGTTCTTCTTGATGGCTTCAAATTGAGCCTGGGCTTTTTCGTTGCCGTCAATCAGCTTCTTCACATTGGGCATGAAGGTATTGCCGGTTGCTTCTTCCGAGAGATCGGCGAACTTAGCGCGAATGAAGAGTGCTTCGCCTTGCGTGGACAGGAAGAGATCCGTATCGACCGCGCCGTGCAGCGGAAGCTGTGCGGCCATCTCCCAGAAGGTGATCACCTGGCGCCAGTAGGCGTTGTTGGGATTCGTAGGGTTGTGGACCTGCTTGAATTCGTCTGCGTTTGCGGGCCAGAACTCAAAGCCAACAAAGTGGCGCGCTTTGCGCATCACTTCTTCGCGGCGCAAGTCGTACAGCTTCAGAACGATTTCAGCATCTGCATGTGTTGCCATCTCTTGTGCTTCTCCTTGGTATTGCTTAGTCAAGGATACGCGCTACGACATCGTAGTCGTGAGCTTCGGTGATTTCTGCTTTGTAGAACGTGCCGGGGATGAGCGATTCGTGATCGCCAAAATCGTTGATGAGTACGTGTCCGTCGATCTCGGGAGCCTGCTGTAGTGTGCGTGCCTGCCACAGAAGTTCGGTCTCTTCGGAAGGACCTTCCACGAGCACTTCAACCACTTTTCCTACTTGTTCCGCGCGTGCCTTTGCACTGAGTTTCAGTTGTGTGCGCATCAGCTTTTTGCGGCGCGATTCGATGGTGCGCTTTTGTACCTTGTCGCCCAGATCGAATGCGGCTGCGCCCTCTTCATCGGAGTAAGAGAAGACGCCGAGCCAGTCGATCTTCGCTGTCTTGATGAAGTTTTCCAACTCGGTAAACTCTTCGTCTGTCTCGCCGGGAAAGCCAACGATGAAGCTGGTGCGGATGGCAATCCCCGGCACTGTGGCGCGAGCCTTGTCGATCATCTTGAGGAAGATGTCGCCGCTGCCGCCGCGCTTCATGCGCTTCAGTACAGTGGGTGAAGCGTGTTGCAGAGGCACATCGAGGTACTGCGCAATGTTGTCGTGTGCTGCGATGGTTTCCAGCAGCTTCGTCGTTACCTTGTTCGGATAGGCGTAGAGGAAGCGCAGCCAATGGATGCGGCCAATGCTCTCCACGTTCAGCGTGGCGAGTGCTTCGAGCAGCATGGCGAGGCCGTCTTTCATGCCGAGGTCTTCGCCGTAGCATGTGGTGTCCTGGCCGATGAGTGTGATCTCGCGCACACCCTGGCGCAGCAGGTTTTCCGCTTCGTTCAGGATGGACGAGATGCGGCGCGAACGGAACTTGCCGCGCAGTTGCGGAATGATGCAGAAGCCGCACGGATGATCGCAGCCTTCGGCAATCTTGATGTAGGCCGAGGCGCGCGGAGTGCTGAGAATACGCGGTGTTTCGTCGCTGTAAAGGTAGCTGGGCAGAGCGGCGGTGGCGCCGTCCCACTGGTCCCGATTGAAGCGTCCCTGCTTCTCGCGGAGATCGCCTTCGGGGCGGCTGGTCTGTTCGGGCACATCAAGTTGCGAATGCTTACGCACGGCAGAACTGGCACGGTCGATGAGTGCGGCTTCGGCGTGCATTCCCTCAGGGGCTAAAGCCCCTTGCTCCTGTGAGGCTTGTGCGGCAGGGCTAAAGCCCTGCCCTTCCGAAAGCAGCTTATTGTTCTCATCGGAAGTAGCCGACTTGGAGACTTGGTGACTTGCTGACTCGCTGAGGATATTGAATGGGCTGTTGTTCGGAACCGGCTTCGGTTGCAGTCCTGCTGCGGTAAGAATGCTGTCGAGTTCACCTGTGCCGAGAACAGCATCTACTTCGGGAATGTTTTTCTGAATCTCATCGCGGTAGCGTTCCACCAGGCAGCCGGTAACGACCAGTTTTTTTGCGCGGCCTTCGGTCTTGTGCCTTGCCATTTCGAGAATGGTGTTTACGCTTTCCTGCTTGGCCGAATCGATGAACGAGCAGGTGTTCACAACGATAATCTCCGCATCTTCCGCGGCGGGTGTGAGCTGCGCACCGGCGTGATGTACCATGCCCATCATCACCTCGGAATCAACGAGGTTCTTGGGGCATCCAAGCGAAACGAAACCAATCTTCGGCCGGTGGGCGTTTGGTTTGGTGGTTTCATGGGGCAAGCTTGTTTTCACTTCTGCTTCTGTAATTGCTGGCACGCGCGTGTCCCTGTTCGGGGCTGATATTGCTTGCTCCCCGATTCCAATTCAATCAAGTATTCGCCTGGAAGGAGTCAGTCGCTGGATATTTCGTATATCTATCCGTTTGTTCTATGCGCAAAGGCTTCGTTCCGTTGGAGCGAACGTCTGTCCGCCAAGACCTTTATCACTCCAATGATGGCTGGATTCTATTGTATCGGTTTTCTTTGGAGCGGCTGGATCATTTAGTCAGTGGAGGGGTGAGTGATAGCGTCGATGACGACAGCTTCCACCTGGCCTTTGGTGGGCTGTAGCTTCAGGCCGAGTTGTTCTTTCAGAACAGTGGGCAGGGGCAGGTCGTCCAGTTCAGGAGACGGATTTTGCGCCCACTGTATCTGAAAGTCGTAGTGGCCGGTGAGTCCGGTATGGTCTTCTACGGTGTGTCCTGCCTGTTTTTGGATGGCTTTCGCAAAGTCGTACATGGTGGCGTTTTTCACGTGCATATCCATGCGACGGTCGTTGCCGTTCATGCTGATATTGATCTGCCCGCCCATGGTCTGGTGAAGAGCTGGACCGAGCTTGTTCGGCTTATTGAGGATGAGCCAGTAGACAGGTGCTTCACGCGGCTCGCGATGATACTTCAGGCCGACATACTGTTCGAGCAGCGAGAGCATGAGCTGCTGGTACTGCTCCTGTGTCCTGATCTCTGCGTGGTTGGTGATGGTGGCCTGTATATCGAAGGGTTCGCTGTTGACCCATTCCGGTGCATTGAGAATGAGGTTGGGGTCGATAGCAAAACCGGTGCGGATGAGTGTTCCTATGGTGGTCGCGGTGGCGGTGAAGCGGCCTCCGATGGCCTGGCGGTTGGAGGGATCGTCGCCGGTGGATTTGTGCGGGCGGATGGAGGCGACCTCAATCTGGATGGGGTTCACCTGTGCTGCGGGAGTCTGAGCAGAGAGATGCGGAACGAGTGCTGACAGGCCGAACAGAAGCGTGAAGGCAGGAATAAGTTTCGTCATCTCGTGATCTCTCATGACGAAGAATACGCAACCGAATAAAAGAAGTTCCGTCTGGATGAAGGAAAGCTTTCAAAGACACTAGCGGCACAAATCCGGCTGCCCAGACTTTATGGGTCTGGGCGGGCATTGGTGGATTACTGAAACTGCGCCGGGTCGGTGCTGAGGCTGGCCGGTGGCAGGTCTGCACCCTTTGTGCCGAGTGTGGTGTTGGGTGTGTCGCCCATGGTCAGGCTCAGCGTGCCGCCTGTGGTGATGGCCTTGTGTGTGAGCCACAGCCGCGAGAGTGGTTGGCCATTCCACGTGGCCGATTGCACGTACTTGTTATCGCGTGTGGATGTGGGTGCGCTCAGGATGAAGTCTTTGCCGTTCTTCAGGTGGATGGTGGTTTTGGTGAAGACGGGGCTGCCGATGTCGTAGACCGGAATGCCCGGAGTAACCGGGTAAAAACCCATCATGGAGAAGACAACGAAGGCGCTGAGTCCGCCGCCGTCTTCGTCGCCGGGAATGCCTTGCAGCGTGTCGGTGAAGAATGCGTTCAGGATGGTGCGAATGCGCTTCTGCGTCTTCCACGGCTGGCCCACGCGGTCGTAAATGTAGGGGATGGGCAGCGACGGTTCGTTAGCCATGGAGAACTCGCCGATCATCGAGGTGGAGTCGGGGAATTTGCCCTGAAACGCGTACTTCGACGCAGGCAGAGGCTCGCGGAAAAGCTGATCGAGATTGGCCGCGGCTTTCTGTTTGCCGCCCATCAGGTCGATCAGTCCGTTGTAGTCGTGGTTCACGTCCCAGGTATAAGTCCAGCCGTTGTTTTCGTCGTAGTAGTCGCGGCCACCCATGCCGCCGTCGAATTTCGGATCGATGTCAATCCAGTTGCCCTGATCGTCTTTCGGCCACGCAAGAGCTTTCTCCGTGCGGAAGAGATTGCGATAGTTGGTCGCTCGTTTTAAGAAGAGCTGCCGATCTTCGGGCTTCTTCAAAACAGTAGCAAGTTGCGCAATAGCCCAGTCGTCAGTGCTGACCTCGTAAGTAACGGCAACGGCCTGGCGACGCTCACCGGGGTTCACGCCTGCGACAGTTTCTTTCTCGTCGGGATGCAGCGCGGGCATGTAGCCATGCGTGTTGTAGAAGTCGTCGAGCGATGTCTTCGGCCCAAGGCTCCACGGCAGCAACGTGGTTTCAAGCGAGCGTTTGCGTAGGCCTTCATATGCGGTAGGCAGGTCGAAGTTGCGTACGCCTTTGCTCCACGCATCGGCGATCCAGGGCGCGGCGTGCAGGCCGTTCATTGTGGCGCCGGGGCCGGATGCAAGCGCAAAGGTGGGCATGATACCGCTCTGTTGATACATGCGCACATACGACTGAATCTTGTCAGCCTGCACATCAGGATTCAGCAGCGTTTGCAGCGGTTCCATCGCGCGGTAGGTGTCCCACAACCAGTTGTCCACGTAGAAAGGGCGCGGGTCGTCGTGCACCTTGTGGTCATATGCGGAGTAGTAGCGGCCATCTTCGGTAATCAGAATCATGCGCTCCATGCAGCGATACAGCGCAGTGTAAAAGACGCGGCGTTGATCGGGAGTGCCGCCTTCCACCTGTATGCGGCCCAGTTCGTTATTCCATGCCGTACGCGCTTCGTCGCGGGTACGATTGATCTCCCAGTGGTTGATTTCGCGGCGTAGATTTTTCTTTGCCTGTTCCACCGAGATGAACGACACACCATAACGCACTTCCAGCGCGGAAGCGGAACCGGTGAACTTCAACGCATTGCGATTGTTTTCATGCAGCGTTTGCGCTGCGATGGGCGTGCTGGTCTCTGCATAGAAATATGCGGTAAGGCCAAGTGCTGTTTCCTGTCCGGAGAAGGCGTCCTTGCCTTCGATCTTCAGCGACCCGGGATGCAGGTTCTTCAGTGTGAACTCTGCTTTTCTGTTGGGGTAGGTGAAACGAAAGATGCCCGATTGATGCGACGGTGCAAACTCAACCCCAATGCCCGATTCGTCGAGCCGCGCGGAATAAAAGTACGGCGTTGCATGTTCGTTGTCCCACGTCGCGGGTGCGCCATTGCCGGGCATGATGGCGAACAGGTCGGGCTGACGATGCGAAAGAATCGTCAGAGGAAAATATTTGATCTGGTCGTCAAGCGCGTCCTTGCGCACGGGGTACACGCGCACCATGCTGTTCGGCAGATAAGCTGTAGGGCGCGTTGGTTCCAACAGAATGCCAACGTTGCCGATGGTGGTATCGACCTCATCGACAGGAGCCTGTGCGCGGGCAGAGACGCAGAGAGCCGAAATAGAGAGACTTAAGGCTGTGACAGAGAGATTGAGACGCGATAGCAGGCGCAAGGGGTAACTCCGAACTGTATGTTTCACGCGTAAGGTTCGCGCAACTCCGAGGGAAGTCTATCGTAGTGTTTGCCTGTGAGAGCAGAAAACAGAATGCGCGCAAAATTTTGATAGACTTAGGAAGTGCCGGGTCCTACGCGACTCACTCTCACGAATCCCGCCAGGCCCGGAAGGGAGCAACGGTAGTGAGCTCTTGAGTGCGCAGTGGGTCACCCGGCGCTTTTTTATTTGCCGCGAAATCTTTAGCGTCCAGCGGTTATGCTGTTTGAGGGAAACGCTGCGAAACTGCTGTAGCGTGGAGGTCATTCGATTTGAGTCTGGAACTGAAGCCGCGGGTCTCTGTCCGCGCGAAGATTTCATCGGTGGGAGCGTATGTTCCGCCACGTGTTTTGACCAACGCCGACCTGGAAAAGATGGTCGATACGAATGACCAGTGGATCCTGGAGCGTACCGGCATCCGCGAACGCCACATGGTGGAAAATGGCAAGGCCACAAGCGACATGGCTGTGGAAGCCGCGAAGGCGTGCCTCGCCAGGCGTGGCGTTGATCCTTCGGAGATCGACTGCATCATCGTCGGCACGGTAACGCCCGACATGCTGTTTCCCTCCACGGCCTGCCTGGTGCAGGCGAAGCTTGGAGCAACGAAGGCGTGGGGGTTTGATCTCAGCGCCGCATGCTCCGCGTTTCCGTATTCGCTGCAGGTGGGCGCAAAGTTTATTGAGAGCGGCGCGCACAAAAAGGTGCTGGTCATCGGCGCAGACACGATGAGTTCTATCGTCGATTACACCGATCGTTCCACCTGCATCCTGTTTGGCGATGGCGCGGGCTGCGTTCTGCTGGAGCCGTGCGAAGAGGGTGAAGTCGGATTGATCGACTTCTACCATGAGGTGGACGGTTCGGGTGGAGCTGCTCTGAATATGCCCGCTGGCGGCAGCCTGAAGCCGCCAAGCCACGAGACGGTGGATGCGCGCGAACACTTTATCCGTCAGGATGGTCAGACGGTCTACAAGTTTGCCGTGCGCAAGATGATGGAAGCCAGCGAAAAGGTGCTGACAGCAAACAACGTGCAGGGAACCGAGCTTGCAGCTTTCATTCCGCACCAGGCAAACAAGCGCATTATCCTTGCCACGGCCGATCGCCTGGGCATGCCGGAAGATCGCGTTGTCATCAACATCGACCGCTATGGCAACACCACGGGTGGAACTATTCCATTGGCCATGTCCACGGCGCTTGAAGAAGGACGCTTGAAGAAGGGCGACCTTGTGCTGCTGGCTTCGGTAGGTGCAGGCTTTACCGTAGGTGCAACCCTGCTTCGCTGGGAGTTCTAAGATTTAGTTAGGTAAATTAACTATTTCAGCAAGCAGGAAATTTAGTTAAGCAGGTTAACGAGTCGGCATCTTCTTTATGAAGCTGCCGACTTTTCCATTTGCGAAGGATGCTCTCTAAACAGGGGTGGAAGATACTTCGGATACATCTTCCAGAGGCTGGCTCTGGCGCAGTTTTACGATGGCAAAGGTGATCCCGAAGATGATGGAACCCCAGATCAGCACAAGCAGAATCCAGCCGTATTGATCGGCGTATCGCGTGTAGGAGTGCATAATGTGCCGGCCATAGTGCAGCCCAAGCCAGGAATAGAAGGCATAGCGGGCAAAGCGGCTGAGAATGAAGCTGTTATAAAACTTCGTACGCGGAATTTTTAATGCGCCCGCAGCCATTAGAAACGGCGTTAGTGGAGCAGGCGGCGGCAGTATCGCAGGCAGGGCAACGGAGAGGATGGCGTGTTCTTCGGTCCAGCGGCAGATGTGCTCGCGAAAATGTTCCGGCATATAGCGATTCATCAATGGCATGCCGCCGATAGCGCCTGCCTGGTAGGAGATGCTGGCGCCGACAATGGAGCCAAGGGTTGCTACAACCGTGACTAATAGCCATGCATGGCGATGGGCTGCAAGCAGAACTACAAGCAGGTCCGACGTGCCTGGGATAGACAGAGGGATGGGTGAGGCGTCGATTGCCGCAATAAGAAACAGTCCCGGAAAACCCAGGCGAAAAAAGTAGTGCGTGAGGTTGCCGCTGCTCCTGGACGCAGCCAGATTCGCAGCCTGTCCGGCGGCTTGTTGCGCAACGGTCTGGAGCAACAGAAGCATGGTGGCTATCAGGACGCGATTTTATATACGAAGTTTCGCACTTGTTCGTTGTCTACGGTTGAAATTTTCAGGAGCTATGCAGAAAGGATGCGCCAGCGCGGAAAACGGGTGCCTGTCAGCGAAAAAATCGTATGCCTTTATCGTCCGTTATGTGGGTCGAGTAACGGAAACGAGTAAGGCGGCAGGGTATGCGTTGCTTCTGCAAGTGCGAAGAACCTCTCGATAGCGCGAAGGCAGGTTTCATCGAGCGTGTAGTGGATGTTTTCCGTCAGGTAGGTCTCGATAATGTGTTCGCTGAGCGGCAGGCGCTGCGACCATTCGCGCACGATTGTATCCATGTGCGCCATGCCCGCATCTCGCGAGTGTTCGAGGTCTGCAATCAGCGTGGCGGCGGAGATACCGGTCTCTTCCAGCGCCAGCCTGCGAACGGCCCATACCGCGGCAACCCATGGAAGCTGCGTGTGCTTCTGCCAGAGTTGAGCAACGTCGATCCATGTGCAGTTGGAGAACTGCTGTCGCAGGTGTGGATGATCGAGCGCCAGCAATGCCGGATCGCCGATGAGCAGAGCCGCATCGCTGGTGGCGAGCATGGCTTCGAGATCAGCCTGTTGCTCGTGAAAGACCGGCTGGCAGCCATAGAAATGGTCGAGCAGAATGCGCACATACGCGGCAGAGGAGCGCGATGCCGCATCAGCCGCCACGGTACGAACATCTTCGAGCGTCAGCCCGGGACTGACGACAAGCTGGATGGAGCGCACTTTGTCGAGTGAAGCGATGGTGCATCCCGGAATGGTAACAACGCCAGGCAGCGTAGGCAGCGATGCAATGGGCACAAGGCCAAGGTCGGACTCGGCAGTGCGCAACTGTTCGGCGCAGAGTGAGGGTAGTGTGTAGTGGACGTCGTAACGTTCCGCCAGAAGCTGCTGTTGCGGTGCGTGCTCAAAGTCGAAGAGCAGTGGCGCGGGATTCAAAAAACTAATAGCGGCAACGCGAATTTTCTTCACAGACTTTCGATGGTTCCAGGGAGGATTTCGGTGCAGAGTTGATGCCGAATGACGCTTGGCAGCGTGTTTCCAATCCGGCTCTAACATTCAGCGAACCCACATCTCGTTTTTTGAGATGTGGGTTCGCTGAATGGCATCACGGGTGAGGAAGCGGCTATGTCTTCACACCCGTGATGCCAGCAGAAGTTACGGCTTCATGTTTTCTTCAAACCAGGCCACTGTGCGAGCCGTGCGGTCCTCTATGTGCAGTGGGTTTACGAAGCCGTGGCCTTCATTAGGGTAGACGACGAGTTCTGTCTTCACACCCATCGCTCGCAGTGCGTGCCACATCTCGTAGCTCTGCGGGGCGGGGCATTCGCCGTCGCGGTCGCCTACCAGGATCAGCTCCGGTGTCTGCACATTCTTGATGAAGTTAATGGCGGATGATTTGGCGTAGGCTTCAGGTGCGTCATAGACGTTCGCACCGAAAAACGGAATCATCCATTGGTCGATGGAGTTCTGGCCGTAGTAGCTTTGCCAGTTGGCAATGCCCGCACCGGCAACCGCTGCGCGGAAACGGTGGGTCTGCGTGATGGCGAACATGCTCATGAATCCGCCATAGCTCCAGCCGGTAAGGCCAAGGCGATGGTCGTCGATTGCGTATTGCTTCTCCGCCGTGTCCACGCCTTTCAGGATGTCGCGCAGATCACCGTAACCGAAGTCCTTGCGGTTGGCCTGCACAAAGGCTTCGCCCTGTCCGAACGAGCCACGCGGATTTGCCGTGAAGTAGAAGTAGCCGAGATGTGCCCACAGTCCGGCAGCGCCTCCGCCAAAGGCCGGGCCAACCTGCGCCGACGGGCCGCCATGCACGTTCACAATCATGGGGTACTTCTTTGCGGGGTCGTAGTTTTCCGGCAACGTTAGCCAGCCTTGTACGTGATAGCCCTCGTTATCCCATTCCATGGAGACGGTCTTCGTTGCTGGAGACGTGGCATGGTCGTTCAGATGAGTGACTGCGTTGATGCCGCGTATGCCACCCGCATAAACCTCGGCCGCACGAGCCGGGCCTGCGGAGACGAATGCCACTAACCGGCTGGCCGCCGACATTGAGAATGACGCAGCCGCGCGTCCACTGCTGACCGACTGCTGCTCGGTCCACAGCTTGAACACCTCGGTTTTATTGGTGCCGAGAACCCCCAGGTGCGTCTTGCCGGACTCATACGCCGAGAACACGATGTGGTCCGCATCGCCCCATGCAAGGTAAACAGGCGTGTCCTTGCGTCCGGGCGTCAGGTTCTGCAAGCCGCTGCCGTCAGCGCCCATCAGGTAAATATCGCCGCCGGTGGAGCCCTGGTCTGACATGAGTCCGCCGATGAAGGCAATGTTCTTCCCGTCGGGCGAGTAACGCGGTACTGCAATCTGTAAGCCGTGCAGCGATCCGCCCACTGTGACAGGATCAAGAATCATCTTGGGCTGGTCGATGATGTGTTCAAAGTGAGGGTTGTTTTTTGTGGGGAACACTTCGATATCGTGGACCGGAACGTTCTGCACGTACATCCTGGCAATCCACCAGTTGTTTTCTCCCGGAGGATTGGAGGCGATGAAGACGATATGCTTCGCGTCGGGTGCCCAGTCGAACTCATAGGTGTGGAGGTTCGTGGGTGTGAGATAAGACAGATTGCCAGTTTTGACATCGGCCGCAGCCACCCACTGTACCTCCACGCCATCCTGCCCCACGATGCCTGCGGGCGGTTTCATCGCCGCCAGTGCACCGGCACTGCGCGTGGCGTTTTGCACGTAGAGGAATGCGATGGACGATCCATCCGGCGACCATGCCGGCGAGGTGAGTGCGCCTTTGATGTGAGTGAGCTGGGCTACCTTACCCGCACTGTCGCGCAGCCATATCTGTGGCTGGTGGTCGGCGCATGTGGCCACAAAGGCCAGTATCTGCCCGTCGGGCGACCAGCGCGGATTGCTGCTCACGCAGCCTTCGCCCGCGGTGATCGCAGGCTCGCTCGGCGAGGGCGAAAGCGCCGGGCTGATGTAGAGCGACATACCGCGTCTTCCACCATTCCCGGCATCCACCATCCAGGCAATCTTTTTGCCGTCAGGAGAAAGCTCGACTGCGCCAATCGAGCGCGCCGGAGTGCCGGAATTCGTGGCCTTCTGATACTCAGCGATGCGCGGATCGGCGTGATCGTACGGCTTCATCTCCGGGGTAAAGACGTTGGTGGATTCGCTGCCCGGTCGCTGGGCGTGGAGCATCGGGCAAGCGCAGGCTGTCAGCAGGGCAGCGGTGGCAAAAATAGCGTGTCGCATGACTTGTAAGGCTATAGCATTTCACTCTTATATTGTGGACAGCAGTTGAAGGTGTTATGAGGGAATTGGGGAATGCCTTTGTCCGTGATCATGCGCCTACGGTATCTCAGATGATGAATGCGTATCGCATCGTTAGTCGAAAGGCCGAAGATATTCAGCGTGACGCCGGCGGTCAGAGCCTATTCGAGGCCAGAACGTTCAAAGATCTCTGTTTTGCAGCGCGAGTCGCTGCTGATTTGTAGTGTTTCGGTTCCCGTTATTGAATTCCTTGAATTTTTATGGGTTGATTCGACTTGTCAATGATCCTGAAAATCTTCTTTCCATTGACTTCCAGCCGCTTTTCGCCGTACAGTAGAATGGTTCCGAGTGCTTCCGGGCCGGATTGCGCCTTGTATCGGGTGAGTTATCCCGGGCAGGAGCGTTCGGAGGGCAGAAAGAGCCCGGTTCAGTGGCAGGTTCCCGCGAACCGGCCAGGGCTGGAAGCGAATGGTTTGCCTCTGTTGGCAGTGATTTCTGCCCGGAGGTCTTTCACTACGAGTCTGCGACAATCCGCCACCTTGGCGGGCTATGCAGGCCGGAACAACCGGCTCCGGTGAGTGCTCTGGAAGGTTTAAGAGCTACGGATTTTCGGCCTGTTCTTCGTCCTTGGAAGTGGTTCCGGGCGTGTTGTGGAGGTGGCTGTGCGTGCGCCTGTGGTTGGGGCAACGTACGGCAATTCTGCGTGTGTAGTGCGCATGCGGCTTAGGTTTTTGGCCTGTCAGCAGTTTGCTTGTTGACAGTTGGTTGTAAGTGCCGGGCGGTTTCCGGCGTGGTAGTAAGCATCGGCTCAGGCCGTTGAGTTTCAGTCAGCTAAGTAAGTCCAGGAGTTATCAGTGCCTACGTTTCATCAGCTTGTGAAAAGGGGCCGCAAGGCGCCGAACTATAAGACGGCAAGCCCTGCATTGCAGGGATCGCCGCAGCGTCGCGGTGTGTGCACGCGTGTGTACACCCAGACGCCGAAGAAGCCGAACTCGGCGCTCCGCAAGGTTGCGCGTGTTCGCCTCACCAACGGTATCGAAGTTACCTCGTACATCCCGGGCGAAGGCCACAACCTGCAGGAGCACTCGATTGTGCTTATCCGCGGCGGCCGTGTGAAGGATCTGCCGGGTGTGCGTTACCACATCGTTCGCGGCACGCTGGACAGCGTGGGCGTGGCGAAGCGTACGCAGAGCCGCTCGAAGTACGGCGCAAAGCGTCCCAAGGCTGCCGCTAAGTAAGTTTCATAGTTTCTATGTTGCGTAGTTTCTGGTTTCGTTGGGTTCTAAGAAACTAGAAACCTGGAAACACAAACAGGCCCAGGTGCTTGAGAAGTTCACGGCGCTGGGGGAAGAAGAGAGAAGAAGGAAATGCCAAGAAAAGGTCATATCTCCAAGCGTGAAGTTGCGCCGGATCCGGTGTATAGCTCCACGCTGGTAACGAAGTTCATCAACAGCATGATGTGGGGTGGCAAGAAGTCCACCGCGCAGAAGATCTTCTATGCAAGCATGACGAATCTGGAAGCCAAGGGCGGCGACGAGGCACTGACGCTGTTCAAGAAGGCTGTAGAAAACGTGAAGCCTCTGCTGGAAGTGAAGAGCCGCCGTGTGGGTGGTGCGAACTACCAGGTTCCTATCGAAGTGAACCCGGAGCGCCGCACATCGCTGGCAATTCGCTGGCTGGTGAGCTATGGCCGCGCTCGTGGAGAGAAGGGCATGGTCGACAAGCTGACGGCCGAACTGCTCGACGCCGCGAATGGCCGTGGTGCCGCAATGAAGAAGAAGGAAGACGTGCACCGCATGGCCGAGGCAAACCGCGCCTTCGCTCATTATCGCTGGTAGCACGCACCACTTACTTCCGCGGTAAGTGACCTGCGTTTGTAACACGCATGCAATAACTTGGACCTAGGATTCAGGAGTAAGTCAGGCGGGCTGGCTTACTCCTGAACCTGCGAAGGACAGCGGAAGTTAGTTCCGCAGAAGAGACAAATACCGTGGCACGCACGATTCCTCTCAATAAATGCCGCAACATCGGCATCATGGCTCACATCGACGCCGGTAAGACGACGACCACTGAGCGCATCCTGTTCTACACCGGCGTAAACCATCGCATTGGCGAAGTGCACGAAGGCACCGCAACGATGGACTGGATGGAGCAGGAGCAGGAGCGCGGCATCACGATCACATCGGCTGCCACCACCTGCTCGTGGAACGGAATCCGTATCAATATCATCGACACCCCCGGCCACGTGGACTTCACGGCTGAAGTAGAGCGTTCGCTGCGCGTGCTCGACGGCGCTGTGGCCTGCTTCGACGCGGTTGCCGGTGTGCAGCCCCAGTCGGAAACGGTGTGGCGTCAGGCTGACAAGTACAAGGTTCCCCGTATCTGCTTCATCAACAAGATGGACAAGAACGGCGGCGATGCCGAGTATGCCACGGATACCATTCGCAAGCGTCTTGGCGCGAAGGCTGTCATGCTCCAGATCGCCATCGGCGCGGAAGCAAACTTCAAGGGCGTCGTTGACCTCGTAAAGATGAAGGCCATCCTGTGGCATGACGAGACCATGGGCGCTAAGTACGACGTCGAAGAGATTCCGGAGAACCTGAAGGAAAAGGCGCAGGCCTTCCGCCTGCAGTTGATCGAGTCGGTTGCCGAGAGCGACGATCACTTATTGGAGAAGTTCCTGGAAGGTATCGAACCGACCGAAGACGAACTGAAGGCTGCCATCCGTAAGGCGACCATCGCCATGCATATCTTCCCGGTTCTGATGGGTACCTCCTTCAAGAACAAGGGCGTGCAGACGCTGCTCGATGCAGTTGTGGATTATCTCCCCAGCCCGCTCGACATTCCCGCGGTGCAGGGAACCGATCCGGAAGATGCCGAAATCAAGATGGAGCGCAAGGCCGACGACAACGAGCCATTCTCTGCGCTGGGCTTTAAGATCATGACCGACCCGTTCGTGGGTCAGCTCATCTTCATCCGTGTGTACTCGGGTGTACTGAAACAGGGCGACAGCGTTCTGAATCCGCGTACGCGCAAGACGGAGCGCATTGGGCGTCTGCTGAAGATGCATGCGAACAAACGTGAAGAGATCACGGAGATCATGGCCGGCGATATCTGCGCTGCCGTGGGTCTGAAGAACCTCGTTACCGGCGATACGATCTGCACCGACAAGGCACCGATTGTTCTGGAGTCCATCGACTTCCCGAACCCGGTGATCGAAGTTGCCGTAGAGCCGAAGACCAAGGCCGATCAGGAAAAGATGGGCCTCGCTCTGGCCAAGCTGGCACAGGAAGATCCTACCTTCCGCGTACGTACGGACCAGACGAATGGCCAGACCATCATCTCCGGCATGGGCGAGCTTCACCTCGAAATCATCGTCGACCGCATGATGCGCGAGCACAAGGTGGAAGCGAACGTTGGTAAGCCGCAGGTGAACTACCGCGAGACTATCAAGTCGAACTCTGAGGCTGAAGGCAAGTACATCCGTCAGTCGGGTGGGTCGGGTAACTACGGCCACGCGAAGATACGTATCGAGCCGAACGAGACTGGCAAGGGCTACGAGTTCTCAAACGATATCAAGGGCGGCGTGATTCCGAAGGAATATATCAAGCCGATCGATCAGGGTATCCAGGAAGCCATGGCCGGTGGTGTGCTCGCCGGATACGAGATGGTGGACATCAAGGTCAGCCTGTACGACGGTTCGTACCACGACGTCGACTCGAACGAAATGGCCTTCAAGATCGCCGGTTCCATGGCGTTCAAGGAAGCTGCCAAGAAGGCGAAGCCGGTTCTGCTGGAGCCGGTGATGGCTGTCGAAGTAACCGTTCCCGAAGACTACATGGGAACCGTTATCGGCGACCTGAACTCGCGTCGTGGCCGCATCGAAGGCATGGAAATGCAGGGCGGAACGCAGGTCATCAAGGCCACCGTTCCTCTCTCGACCATGTTTGGTTACGCCACCAACCTGCGTGGCAGCACGCAGGGCCGCGGTAACTTCTCGATGGAGTTCAAGCAGTACGAGGAGACCCCGCGCAACGTGAGCGAAGAGATCATCGCCAAGGTACAGGGCAAAGAAAAGTAAGTTTCTAGTCTCTAGGTTTCTAGTCTCTGGATTTGGAAGGGCACGGCTTCGGCTGTGCCCTTCCGCAAGTTTCACGCGGTATTCAACTCGAAGATGTAGGTTTCATACTTTGTCCACAGGGCAAACAGGAGCGATAGAGCGATGGCGAAGGAAAAATTTGATCGTAGTAAGCCGCATGTGAATGTGGGTACGATTGGACATATCGATCACGGCAAGACGACGTTGACTGCGGCGATTACGAAGGTTTT